>Ga0194125_10000375_pt1:25000-74518 | contig 74518 bp, 76 predicted proteins | sample TA2KigC250mmetaG_FD_148626 | JGI IMG/M metagenome (GOLD analysis project Ga0194125, IMG submission 148626) | Freshwater microbial communities from Lake Tanganyika, Tanzania - TA2015034 Kigoma Deep Cast 250m | ecosystem: Environmental > Aquatic > Freshwater > Lake | place: Tanzania...
GTGACGCAGAAAGTTAGGCCGGCCACCAATTGGAAACGGTGGTCCAAGCCCCTAGGAGGTTCCGGCAGGTAAATCCACCGGGACGCTACTCCGAAAGGTGATGGGACCCTGAGCCTTCGGGCAAGGGGGATTGGCTGATACTCGGCTGCCAAGAAAAACTCCTAGTCAGCCGGACAGGCGACCGTATCGCAAACCGACACAGGTGGGAGGGTAGAATATACCCAGGCGCGCGAGAGAAACCTCGTTAAGGAACTCGGCAATCTAGCCCCGTAACTTAGGAAGAAGGGGTCCTTCCAGGTGTCAGATTACATCAAAGCACCCGGGAGGCGCAGTGAAAGAGCTCTGGCGACTGTTTATCAAAAACACAGCACTCTGCAAACTCGCAAGAGGAAGTATAGGGTGTGACACGTGACCAATGCCGAAAGGTTAAGGCGAGGGGTTAGCCGCAAGGCGAAGCTCCGACCCGAAGCCCCGGTGAATGTCGGCCGTAACTATAACGGTCCTAAGGTAGCGAAATTCCTTGTCGGGTAAGTTCCGACCTGCACGAATCGTGTAACGATCAGAGCGCTGTCTCAACGAGGATCTCGGTGAAATTGTAATGCCGGTGCAAATGCCGGCTACCCGCAGTAGGACGGAAAGACCCTGTGAACCTTTACTGTAATCTGGTATGGGATTCTGGCCCATTACATGTAGCATAGCTGGGAGGCGGTGAAGCGGCGTCGTCAGGTGCCGTGGAGCCAACAGTGAAATACCAGTTTTAGTGGTCCGGATTTCTAACCCGCGCCCGTGATCCGGGACGGGGACAGTGCCAGAGGGTCAGTTTGACTGGGGCGGTTTCCTCCAAAATTGTAACGGAGGAGCCCGAAGGTTCCCTCAACACGGTCGGCAATCGTGTGTAGAGCGTATAGGTATAAGGGAGCTTGACTGCGAGACTTACAAGTCGAGCAGGTGCGAAAGCAGGGCTAAGTGATCCGGTGGTTGCTCGTGGTAGCGCCATCGCTCAACGGACAAAAGGTACTCCGGGGATAACAGGCTGATCGCCGCCAAGAGTCCACATCGACGCGGCGGTTTGGCACCTCGATGTCGGCTCATCGCATCCTGGGGCTGGAGAAGGTCCCAAGGGTTGGGCTGTTCGCCCATTAAAGCGGTACGCGAGCTGGGTTCAAAACGTCGTGAGACAGTTTGGTCCTTATCCACTGTGGGCGCAGGAGATTTGAGGGGATAGTTCCTTAGTACGAGAGGACCGGGAACTACGCACCTCTGGTGATCCGGTTGTCGCGCCAGCGGCATGGCCGGGTAGCTATGTGCGGAAAGGATAAGCGCTGAAAGCATCTAAGCGCCAAGCCCCCCCCAAGATAGGATCTCCCAATCCGCAAGGGTTCTGAAGGCTGGTTGAAGACGACGACCTCGATAGGCCGGAGGTGGACGCGCAGCAATGCGTGAGCTGACCGGTACTAATCAGCCGTGCGGCTTGACCTTTTCAACTCTTCAGTCGGTCCATGACCGACTTGCTTTCCCAATTCCCTGTGCAGTTCGATTTTTCCGGTGACCATGGCGAGAGGAAAACACCCGTTCCCATTCCGAACACGGCCGTTAAGACTCTCAGCGGCGATGGTACTGCGGCGTTGGCCGTGGGAGAGTAGCACGTTGCCGGGATTACTTTGAAACGCCGCGGGCCCTCGGGCTCGCGGCGTTTTCGTTTCTCAGGCGGACCGGCCGCGGCGCGCGGCGGCAAGGAGTTCCCTCTCGGCGCTCTCGATGTCGGGGCCGAAGGCGAGGAGGCCGTCCTCGTGGCCGGCCAGGGCGATGATCCCGCGGGGTTCGCGATGGGCTTCGACCACGGCGGCCACGGCATCCGCGAGATCCGGGGTCCCGTACTCGGCCGTGGCCGGCGTCGAGGGCCATCCCAGATCCAGGCCCCGCCGCCACAGGTCCCGGGCGTGAATGTGCACAACGCACCCCGCCCCGGGGTTGGCTTCGTAGATGGCGGCATGGCTCATCGTCTCCGCCGAGGCGCGGACGGGGCCCCGGCAGCTCACCGTATTCCGCGCACGCTCCACGCGGGTGACGAGCGTGTAGCCTTCCGGGCCCAGGATCCTCCGGGCGCCCGTCGCGGTGCCGGTGATGATGAACGACCCGCCGGCGTCCCGCACGCTCAGATTCCCGAAGCCGATCCCCTCGGGGGTTGCCCCGACCCAGCCGCGGTCCCACAGGCGCGTGCGGAGCGAGTCGAGTCTCCCCAGGTCATCGTGGCGGGGCGGGGCGGCCTCGGTCCAGCGAACATGGAATCGCACGTAGCCCTCGGCGGGGTGTTGGGGGGTTCCGGGCGCGGTCATGGCGCCGATGCCTCCCATTCCGGGAACATCGCGCGAAGCGACGCCTCGTCGGCCCGGGCGAGGCCCCGTTCGGTGATGATTCCGGAGATCAGCCGGGCGGGCGTCACGTCGAACGCGGGATTGGCCGCGATCGTCGTGGCTGGACAGATGCGGACGGATTGCACGCGGCCTTCGCAGCTCCCGGAGACGAACCGGACCTCATCCGGGTCGCGCTCCTCAATCGGGATCTCCCGCACGCCGTCTCCGATCGACGGGTCGAACGTCGTGGCCGGGGCGGCGACGTGGAAGGGGACCGCGTTGTCGTGCGCGGCCAGGGCCTTGAGGTACGTGCCGATCTTGTTGGCCGCGTCGCCCCGGCGCGTGATGCGGTCCGCGCCGACCAGGACGAGATCGACACGCCCGTGCTGCATCAGGTGGCCGCCCGCGTTGTCCGCGACCAGCGTATGGGGAACGCCGGCCTGCCCCAATTCCCATGCGGTCAGGGCGGCCCCCTGGTTGCGGGGTCGGGTTTCATCGACCCAGACATGGATCGGGATGCCGAGCGCATGGGCGCGGTAGATGGGGGCGGTCGCCGTGCCGTGGGCCAGGCACGCAAGCCAGCCCGCGTTGCAGTGGGTGAGGACATTGACCGGACGGTCCGGATTCCGGGCGTGGGCGGCTGCAATCATCGGAAGACCGTGCTCGCCGATGCGCCGGCAGGCCTCGATCGAGTCCGCGCACATCTTCTCCGCGGCGGCCGCCAGCGCGGCCGCGCGGGCCTCATCGTCGGACTCGGCGCGGGCGATCGACATCATCCGGGCGATCGCCGCGTGCAGGTCCTGCGCGGTGGGGCGCGTGGCGCCGAGGATCCGCGCGGCCTCCTCCACGGCCGAGGCGGACGTGCCGGGGGGCGCGTGGCGGGCGGCCAGCGCCATGCCCCACGCCGCGGTCGCCCCGATCAGGGGTGCCCCCCGGACGGTCATGTCCCGGATTGCGTTTGCGGCGTCCGCCGCCGAGGTCAATGCGATCTCCGTCCGGCGGTGGGGCAGGGCGCGCTGATCGAGAACGAGGATCCTGCCGGGCCGTGACGGATCGGCCCAGAGCGGCCTCCCGCACGGCGGGGCGCCGTCCGCATCCTCGAGGGAACTCATGCCACGATCATGGGATTCCCGGGCGGGAAGTCGAGCGGGAATGTGCCCCGCGGCGCCCGGCCGGCGCGGAGAACGGGTGTGCGCAAAAAAAAGATCCACAATGCTGTTGACTCGCGAGCCGGAAACGCTAGTCTAATGGACCGTTTTGCGGGCGACGGTCCGTGAAGGGCCGTCAAGAACATGCGGTAAACAGCGGGAAAAGAACTTCTCTCCGGGCTGATCTCCAGCGGGGATGGGCGGCGGGAAGTCTTTTGCTGTTTGCGCACGAGGCCGGTATTCGGAACGGTGCGACCGGGCGATGGTTGGGTGCTGGCCCACGTAGCTCAGTTGGTAGAGCACGTCCTTGGTAAGGACGAGGTCAGCGGTTCAATCCCGCTCGTGGGCTCCACCGGGAGTCCGCCGGCGCGATGACGCGGATGGGATCGGAAGGACCGAAGGGGAAACCAGTCAGAGGAACAGGAGCAGCGACCATGGCGAAGGAAAAATTTGAACGGACGAAGCCGCACGTGAACGTCGGCACGATCGGTCACGTTGACCACGGCAAGACGACGCTTACCGCCGCGATCACGAAGGTGCAGGCAGACAAGGGCCTCAGCGCCTACGTGTCGTACGATCAGGTTGCGAAGGCATCCGAGTCGCAGGGCCGTCGCGATCCGACCAAGATCCTGACCATCGCCACGTCGCACGTGGAGTACCAGAGCACGGCGCGCCACTACGCGCACGTGGACTGCCCGGGTCACGCGGACTACGTCAAGAACATGATCACGGGCGCGGCGCAGATGGACGGCGCGATCCTGGTGGTCAGCGCGGCCGACGGCCCCATGCCCCAGACGCGCGAGCACATCCTGCTGGCCCGCCAGGTGGGCGTGCCGGCCATCGTCGTCTTCCTGAACAAGGTCGACACGGTGGACGATCCGGAACTGCTCGACCTCGTCGAGATGGAGATCCGCGAGCTGCTGTCCAAGTACGAGTTCCCGGGCGATGAAACGCCGGTGATCCGCGGCTCGGCGCTGAAGGCGATCCAGGCCCCGTCGCCCGCCCACGAGGATGCGAAGTGCATCCAGGAGCTGATGGATGCGCTGGATTCCTACATCAAGGAGCCGGAGCGTCCGATCGACCAGCCCTTCCTGATGCCGATCGAGGACGTGTTCTCGATCGAGGGTCGCGGCACGGTGGTGACGGGCCGCATCGAGCGCGGCGTGGTCAAGGTCGGCGAAGAGGTCGCGATCGTGGGCCTGCGCGACACGCAGAAGACGACCGCCACGGGCGTCGAGATGTTCCGCAAGCTGCTCGATCAGGGGCAGGCGGGCGACAATGTCGGCGTGCTGCTGCGCGGGACGAAGAAAGAGGAGGTCGAGCGCGGCCAGGTTCTCGCCAAGCCGGGGTCGATCACCCCGCACACGCGGTTCAAGGCCGAGGTCTACGTCCTGTCCAAGGAGGAGGGCGGACGTCACACGCCGTTCTTCAAGGGATACCGTCCCCAGTTCTACTTCCGGACGACGGACGTCACCGGCGACATCACGTTGCCCGAGGGCGTCGAGATGGTCATGCCCGGCGACAACATCAGCATGGAAGTCAGGCTGATCACGCCGATCGCGATGGAGAAGTTCATGCGGTTCGCCATCCGCGAAGGTGGACGCACGGTCGGCGCCGGACGCGTGACGGAGGTCCTGGAGTAGGCACACATCAGCCGACGACGGCCCGCCCCGCGGGGCGGGCCGCGTCCGCTCGTTTGCGAGCCGCTGCTGGAGGCGGAGTTTATGCCCAGGGAAATCATCACGCTGGCGTGCACGGACTGCAAGCGTCGCAATTACACGACGACGCGGAACAAGCGCGTCCAGACCGAGCGGTTGGAGATCAAGAAATTCTGCCGGTTCGACCGGAAACACACGGTTCACCGCGAGACGAAGTAGGCGGCGTGAGTTTTGCAGGCCAGTAGCTCAATTTGGCAGAGCACCGGTCTCCAAAACCGGTTGTTGGGGGTTCAAGTCCCTCCTGGCCTGCCAGTCGCGTCGGGAGAGCACGAGGCGCTATGGAGAAGATCAGGGCATGGATCGGCCGGATGCGCACCTTCCTCGGGGAGGTGCAGGTCGAACTCAAGAAGTGCTCGTGGCCGACCGGCGGCGAACTGCTGGAGTCGACGACGGTGGTCATCGTCTCCGTGGTCCTGCTGAGCGCGTTCGTGGCGTTGAGCGACGGGGCGATCATCTTCATCCTGCAGGCGATCCTGCCCCGGTAGTCGGGGGCGGCGCGAGGGCATCATGGAAAAGCAGTGGTTTGTCTTGCATACGCTCTCCGGTCAGGAGAACCGGGTCAAGGAGAGCATCGAGCGCCGCGCGAAGATCGAGGACATGCTGGAGTACGTCGGCGAGGTGTTGATTCCGACGGAACGCGTCACGGAAACGAAGAGCAATCGCCGCACGACGACGGTGAAGAAGTTCTTCCCCGGCTACGTCCTGATCAACCTGGCGTTGTACGACGAGCAGAAGAACATGGTGGAGCGCGCCTGGTACTTCATCCAGGAGACGCAGGGGATCATCGGGTTCGTGGGCGGCGAGCGGCCGGTGCCGCTGCGGCCCAAGGAGATCGAGACGATCCTCTCGCAGGTGGAGGAGAAGAAGGACAAGGTCCGCCCGAAAGTGACGTTCGAGCCGGGGGAGACGGTGACGATCACCGACGGTCCGTTCCAGAATTTCAGCGGTGTGGTGGAGGAGGTCGATCCCGAGCACGGGAAGCTGAAGGTTTCCGTGTCGATCTTCGGGCGGTCGACCCCGGTGGAACTCGAGTATTCGCAGGTGGAGCGGGCGTAACCCGCCCGGTGGAGCACTATGGCGAAGAAGGTTACAGGCGTCATCCGGTTGCAGATTCCCGCGGGCCAGGCCAATCCGGCCCCGCCCGTCGGCCCCGCCCTCGGCCAGCAGGGCGTGAACATCATGGAGTTCTGCAAGCAGTTCAACGCGGCGACGTCGAGCCAGGCCGGACTCGTGATCCCCGTGGTGATCACGGTCTACCAGGACAAGTCGTTCACGTTCATCACGAAGAGTCCCCCCGCGTCCGTGTTGCTCAAGCGCGCGGCGGGGATCGCGAAGGGTTCGGGAGTGCCGAACCGCGACAAGGTGGGCAAGGTTTCCCGGGCGCAGGTCGAGGACATCGCGAAGCAGAAGGCCAAGGACCTGAACGCATCGGATCTCCCGCAGGCCGTCCGGATCATCGAAGGTACGGCGCGCAGCATGGGCATCGAGGTGGTGTGACATGGCGAAGCACGGAAAGAAGTATCGGAAGGTCGCGGAGCAGGTCGACCGCGAGATGCTGTACGAACTGCCGGCTGCGATCCAGTTCATCAAGGATCACCCGATGGCCAAGTTCGACGAGACGGTCGACGTCTCGTTCCGCCTCGGGCTGGATCCGACGAAGTCCGACCAGGCGGTCCGCGGAACGGTGTCGCTCCCGCATGGCACGGGCAAGAAGGTCCGCGTCATCGTCTTCGCCGACGGGCCGGCCGCGGATGCGGCCCGTGCCGCCGGCGCGGAGGCGGTGGGCTTCCAGGATCTGATCGAGAAGGTGCAGGGCGGGTGGACGGACTTCGACATCGCGGTGGCCACGCCGGACGCGATGAAGGAGGTCCGCAAGCTCGGCAAGGTGCTCGGGCCGCGCGGCCTGATGCCGAATCCGAAGACGGGCACGGTGGCCACCGACACGGCCACGGCGGTGAAGCAGTTTCAGGCGGGACGGGTCGAATTCCGCATGGACAAGAACGGCAACGTCATGGTCCCGTTCGGCAAGCGGAACTTCGAGGTGCAGGCCCTGGTCGAGAACTGCACGGCGGTGATCGACGGCCTTCGCGCCGCCCGCCCGGCGGCCGCCAAGGGGATTTTCATCAAGCGGTGCACGGTCAGTTCCACGATGGGACCCGGCCTGCACGTGAATGTCCGGGATGCTGAAGTTTGAGGTGACGGATGACGACGACTGCCAAACGCAAGGGCGCACGCCGGGTCCGTCCGGAGAAGGCGGCGCAGCTGGCCGAGATCCGGGACCGGGTTGCGACGGGGGCGTTCCTCTTTCTGGCCGACTACACGGGCCTGAACTCGGGGCGAACCAGCGATCTCCGGGGCCGGCTGCGCAAGATCGGCGCGCGGATGCAGGTGGTGCCGAACCGCCTGTTCCGCGAATCGGTCAAGGCCACCGGGCCCGACCTGCAGGCGTTCCTGAAGGGCTCGACGGCGATGATCGTCGGGACGGGCGAAGTCACGGAATGCGCGAAGCTGCTCGTCCAGTTCCACAAGGAATTCAAGATGCCGGTCCTGAAGGCGGGCGCCTTCGAGGGCCGGGCCCTGTCCGCCGCCGATGTCCAGACGCTCGCGGCCCTGCCTTCCAAGCAGGTGTTGCGCGCGATGGCGGTCGGCACGATCGCCGCGCCGATGGGCGGCCTCGTCGGCGTGCTCCAGCAGAAGCTGGCGAGCGTCGTGTACGTGCTGAAGGCGGCACAGGAGAAGAAGGGACAATCTGCGGCGGCCTAAGCCTCGGGCGGCCGGTTCATGGTGAAAAACAAGCCCTCTGGATGCAGAGGAACGGCGAGTGAAGGAGAAAAGGTAATGAGCGAGAATGCAGCGGCCCTGGATCCGAAGCTGGAACAGATCGTTTCGAGCGTTGAGGCGCTTTCCGTCCTCGAGCTTTCGAAGCTCGTGAAGGCGTTGGAAGCCCGGCTCGGCGTGTCGGCGGCGGCCCCCGTCGCGGTGGCGGCGGCGCCCGCGGCCGGCGGCGCGGCTCCGGCGGCCGAGGAGAAGACCGAGTTCGCGATCGTGCTGGCGGCGGCCGGCGCGAACAAGATCGCGGTCATCAAGGAGCTCCGTGCGCTGACCAGCCTCGGCCTCAAGGAGGCGAAGGACATGGTCGACGGCGCGCCGAAAACGGTCAAGGAAGGCGCGAGCAAGAAGGAAGCCGACGAGTTCAAGGCGAAGCTCGAGGCGGCGGGGGCGAAGGTCGAAATCAAGTAGCGACCGACGGTCGCCGACGGCCCCGGGCCGCCGCTGTGCGGCCCGGGGGGTTCGCTTTTTCCGCCCGTGTGCTTCGCTTGCAGGTGTCGAATGGCCCAGAGAATCAACTTCGGTAAGCTGGTGGACGTGATCGCGCCGCCGGATCTGATCGAGATCCAGACGGATTCGTACCGCGAGTTCCTCCAGAGGGACGTGGCGCCGAACAAGCGCCAGAAGGCCGGCCTTCAGGCCGTCTTCAAGGAAGTCTTCCCGATCGAGAGTTACGACGGCCAGTGCGTGCTCGACTTCGTGAAGTACGAGATCCGCGAGACGAAGATGGGGCCCGTCGAGTGCCTCCGCGAAGGGCAGTCCTTCACGGCTCCCCTGTATGTCACCTTCCGCGTCAAGGACCCGAAGGAGGTCCGCGAGGAAGAGGTATACATGGGCGAGATCCCGCTCATCACCGAGCAGGGCACGTTCATCATCAACGGCGCCGAGCGCGTCGTGGTGAGCCAGCTTCACCGGTCGCCCGGCATCTGCTTCGAGACGGGCCTGCACGCGAACGGAACCGTCCTGTACTCGTTCCGCGTCATTCCGGACCGCGGGTCGTGGCTGGAGGTCCAGTTCGACGCCTCGGACATGCTCAACGTCTATCTGGACCGGAAGAAGCGGCGCCGGAAGTTCCCGGCGACGACGTTCCTGCGGTCCCTGCTGGGCCTGGGGGACAAGGGCGACGGCGGGCACGGCGCGACGAAGGGGACCGACGAGGAGGTCCTCCGCATCTACTACCAGATCGAGGCGCTCGGCCTGGCGGGCGAGGTGGACATCGCCAACCGCGTGCTGCTGCACGAGGTGGCGGATCCCGACGCGCAGGTGGTGCTCGGCAAGGCGTACGACCCGCTGACGCCGGAGCTGATCAAGCAGTTCCGCGCGATCGGCCTGAAGACGGTCGACGTCGTCAACGTCGCGTGGGACGAGGGGCTGTTCCTCAAGACCCTGCGGAAGGACCAGCAGATCCGCAACGCCGAGGACGCCCTCAAGGACATCTACGTCAAGCTGCGCCCCGGCGATCCGCCCACGCTGTCCAACGCGCGGCAGCTGCTCAAGCGCATTTTCTTCGACGAGAACCGCTACAACCTGACCCGCGTCGGGCGGTACAAGATCCAGCAGAAGCTCGGGCCGCACGTCGGCCGCGAGGACTGCGTGGTGCTTTGCAAGGACGACGTCGTCGAGGGCATCCGCTACCTGATCAACCTGCGTCGCGGCGAGGGGACGGTCGACGACATCGACCATCTCGGAAGCCGCCGCATCCGCACGGTCGGCGAACTGCTGGAGAGCCAGTGCCGCCTGGGACTGGCGCGCACGGAACGGCTCGTCCGCGAACGCATGACGATCTTCGATCCGCAGAACGAGAAGCTCTCGCCCCAGAAGCTGATCAACCCGAAGGCGCTGTCGACGGTGATCCGCGATTTCTTCGGGCGCAGCCAGCTCAGCCAGTTCATGGACCAGACGAACCCGCTCTCGGAGCTTGCCCACAAGCGGCGCCTGAGCGCGCTCGGTCCGGGCGGCCTGAGCCGCGAGCGCGCCGGGTTCGAGGTGCGCGACGTCCACTCCAGCCACTACGGCCGCATCTGCCCGATCGAGACGCCGGAAGGCCCGAACATCGGCCTCATCTCGTCGCTGAGCATGTACGCGAAGGTGAACGAGTTCGGGTTCATCGAGAGCCCGTACCGCAAGGTCGTCAATGGCCGCGTCACCGACGAGGTCGGCAATCTCACGGCGGACGAGGAGGAGAAGTACGTCATCGCGCAGGCCAACGCGCCGCTCGACGAGAAGGGGCGGTTCCTGAACGAGACGGTCATGGTTCGCAAGGGCGGCGACTTCAAGGAGGTCGCCCGCGACCTGGTCCAGTACATGGATGTTTCGCCGCGGCAGGTGGTCAGCGTCGCCGCCGCGTTGATCCCCTTCCTCGAGCACGACGACGCCAACCGCGCGCTGATGGGTTCGAACATGCAGCGCCAGGCCGTCCCGCTGCTCCAGGCCGAGCGTCCCTACGTGGCGACGGGCAACGAGGGGCGCATCGCGCGCGACTCTCGCGTTCTGGTCGTGGCGCGCGAGGCGGGCAAGGTCGCCTACGTCTCGGCCGGGGCGATCGTCGTCACGCCGGACGGGAAGATGCCCGACAAGAAGGGGATGAAGGACCCCTCGGTGCAGGAATACGACCTTCGCAAGTTCATGCGTTCGAACGCGGGCACGTGCTTCAACCAGAAGCCGGTCGTGAGCGTCGGGCAGCGCGTGAAGAAGGGCGATGTCCTGGCGGACGGTCCCTCGACGCGCGAGGGCGAGCTCGCGCTCGGCCGCAACGTGGTCGTGGCCTTCATGCCGTGGAACGGCTACAACTTCGAAGACGCCATCGTGATCAACGAGCGCCTCGTCAAGGAGGACGTCTACACGTCCATCCACATCGAGGAATTCGAGTGCGGCGCCCGGGACACCAAGCTCGGGCCGGAGGAGATCACGCGGGACATCCCGAACGTCAGCGAGGAGGCGCTCAAGAACCTGACGCACGGCGGCGTGGTCCGCATCGGCGCCGAGGTCAAGCCGGGCGACATCCTCGTCGGCAAGATCACCCCGAAGACCGAGACGGAGCTCGCCCCGGAGGAGCGCCTGCTGCGGGCGATCTTCGGCGAGAAGGCCGCCGACGTCCGCGACACGTCGCTGCGCGTGCCCAGCGGCACGTACGGCATCGTGATGGACGTCAAGGTCTCCGCCCGCAACTCGGTCAAGCGCGCGAAGCTGAACGCCCGCGAGAAGCGGCAGCAGCTCAAGCAGATCGAGGACGAGTTCAAGGAGAAGCGCCAGACGCTGCAGGACAACCTGACCGAGGCGCTCAGCAACATCCTGCTCGGCGAGAAGATCCCGCTCGACGTGGTCAACGTGGAGACCGGGGAGAAGATCATCCCGGCGAACCGCAAGATCACGAAGACGCTGCTGCGCAAGCTCGCGGTGGCTCGCGAGCACATCGAGATCGACGCCAGCCCCATCCAGATCAAGATCCAGAGCATCCTGGCCGACTACAACCGGCGGTTCGCCGAGATGGTCACGGAGCAGACGGATGCGGTGGATCGCGTGGAGAGCGGCGACGAGGTGGATCCCGGCATCATCAAGCAGGTCAAGGTCTACGTCGCGAGCAAGAAGAAGCTCAGCGTCGGCGACAAGATGGCCGGCCGCCACGGCAACAAGGGCGTCATCGCGAAGATCGTGCCGGAGGAGGACATGCCGTTCCTGTCGGACGGGACCCCCGTCGACATCGTGCTGAACCCGCTCGGCGTGCCGTCCCGCATGAACGTCGGCCAGGTGCTGGAGACGCATCTCGGGTGGGCGGCTCGGCAGCTCGGCATGGAGCTCGACCGCATGCTGCGGGTCGGGTCGTCGGCGCAGGACCTGCGCCGCTTCCTCGAGAACGCCTACGCCCGCGCGGGCCGGCAGAAGGAACTGCGCGAGATGGGCGACGACCGGGTGGGCGACGTGGCCGCCAGCTTCCGCGAGGGCATCCGTTTCGCGACGCCGGTGTTCGACGGCGTGCCCGAGAGCTCGATCCACGAGCTGCTGGTCGAGGCCCGCCAGAAGGGCGCCCCGGTCGGCGACGACGGCAAGGCGATCCTCTTCGACGGCTGCACCGGCGAGCCGTTCGGCCAGAGCGTCGTGGTCGGCGTCATCTACATGATGAAGCTGCACCATCTCGTCACGGACAAGATCCACGCCCGCGCGGTCGGCCCCTACTCGCTGGTGACCCAGCAGCCGCTCGGCGGCAAGGCGCAGTACGGCGGCCAGCGGTTCGGCGAGATGGAGGTGTGGGCCATGGAGGCCTACGGCGCCGCCTACTCGCTGCAGGAACTGCTGACGGTCAAGAGCGACGACATCAAGGGACGCACGCGGATCTACGAATCCATCGTGAAGGGCGAGAACATCCTCGAGGCCGGGCTGCCCGAGTCGTTCAACGTCCTCATGAAGGAAATGCAGAGCCTCGGGCTCGACATCAAGATCCAGCGGTCCGCGAAGGGTTGACGAAAAGGGGCGGCCCGGCGCCGCCCGACGGGAGCGAACATGGCAGACAACATGACCAGCGTCGTCCAGCAGGCGTTGGGCCTCACGCCCGACATCGAGTTCGACTCGGTCAGCATCACGCTGGCGTCGCCCGAGACCATCCGGTCCTGGAGCAAGGGCGAGGTCAAGAACCCCGAAACGATCAACTACCGGACCTTCAAGCCGGAAAAGGGCGGACTGTTCTGCGAGCGCATCTTCGGCCCGACGAAGGACTGGGAGTGCTCCTGCGGAAAGTACAAGCGGATCAAGCACAAGGGCGTCATCTGCGACCGCTGCGGCGTCGAGGTGACCGAGGCCCGCGTGCGGCGCGAGCGGATGGGCCACATCGAACTGGCCGTGCCGGTGTCGCACATCTGGTTCTACAAGTGCACGCCGAGCCGCATGGGGCTGGTGCTGGACCTGACGATGCGGGCGCTCGAGCGGGTCCTCTATTACGAGGACTACATCGTCGTCGATCCGGGCGACACGCCGCTCAAGGAGAAGCAGCTTCTCAACGAGATGGAGTACCGCGAGGCGCAGGACAAGTACGGGGAGACCTTCACCGCCCTGATGGGCGCCGAGGGCATCCGCGAACTGATGAAGCGGCTCGACCTCGAGAAGGAGATGGGGCTGCTGGTCGAGGAGATGGAGACGACGCGCAGCAAGCAGACGCGCAAGAAGCTCACGAAGCGGATGAAGCTCTTCGAGGGTTTCAAGACCAGCGGCACGCGCCCCGAGTGGATGATCCTCGAGGTTCTCCCGGTGATCCCGCCGGACCTGCGCCCGCTGGTGCCCCTCGAGGGCGGCCGGTTCGCGACGTCCGACCTCAACGACCTGTACCGGCGCGTCATCAACCGCAACAACCGCCTGCGCAACCTGCTCCAGCTCAAGACGCCGGACGTCATCATCCGGAACGAGAAGCGGATGCTGCAGGAGGCGGTCGACGCCCTGTTCGACAACGGCCGCCACGGGCGCGCGGTGACCGGGGCGGGCAACCGGCCGCTCAAGTCGCTCTCCGACATGCTCCGCGGCAAGCAGGGGCGCTTCCGCCTCCGCGGCAAGCAGGGGCGCTTCCGCCAGAACCTGCTGGGCAAGCGCGTCGACTACTCGGGCCGCTCGGTCATCGTCGTCGGCCCCGAGCTGTCGATGAACCAGTGCGGCCTTCCGAAGAAGATGGCGCTCGTGTTGTTCGAGCCGTTCATCATCCGCCGGCTGAAGGAACTGGGGATCGTGCACACGGTCCGCAGCGCGAAGAAGCTCATCGAGCGCGAGACGAACGAGGTGTGGGACATCCTCGAGGAGGTCACGCGCGGGCACACGGTGCTTCTCAACCGCGCTCCGACGCTGCACCGGCTGTCGATCCAGTCGTTCGAGCCGGTCCTCATCGAGGGCGAGGCGATCCGGATCCATCCGCTCGTCTGCACGGCGTACAACGCCGACTTCGACGGCGACCAGATGGCCGTTCACGTGCCGCTCTCCATCGAGGCGCAGCTCGAGTCGCGCCTGCTGATGCTGGCGCCGAACAACATCTTCTCCCCGTCGAGCGGCAAGCCGATCACGACGCCGACGCAGGACATCGCCCTCGGGTGCTACTACCTGACGAGCGATTCGCAGGGCGAGCGCATCCGCATGCGCCAGGGCGGGGTCAACCGCGAGGCCGACCACCTGCCGATGATGAACGACGTCGACGAGGTTCACACCGCCTACGACGAGGGCGCCGTGCGGGTCCACGACCGGATCCGCCTGCGCAACCCCGATTTCGGGCGCGACACCGCGTGCGGCGACAAGGACCGCAAGGTCATCGCCACGACCGTCGGCCGGGTCTTCTTCAACGAGATCTGGCCCGCGTCGATGGGGTTCATCAACTCGGTCGTCAAGAAGAAGGACCTCGGCGAGCACATCCGCCGCTGCTACAAGGTCGCCGGGCATCCCGAGACCGTCCGGGTCCTCGACCGCCTCAAGGGGCTCGGCTTCGAGTTCGCGACGCGCGCCGGCATCTCGATCGGCATGGTCGACATGATCATCCCGCGCGAGAAGGCGGCGGTGCTCGACCGGGCCCGCGCGCAGATCGCCGAGGTGCAGGCGCAGTACAAGAAGGGCGTCATCACCGACGGCGAGCGGTACAACAAGATCATCGACATCTGGACGCACGCGACGGAGGAGATCTCCAACGTGATGTACAGCGCGCTGGACCGCAACCTCCGCGAGGGGGTCGGGGAGCGCGAGGAGCTGAACCCGGTCTTCATGATGGTCGATTCCGGGGCGCGCGGAAGCCGCGCGCAGATCCGCCAGCTCTCCGGCATGCGCGGCCTGATGGCCAAGCCGTCGGGCGAGATCATCGAGCGCCCGATCACGGCGAACTTCCGCGAGGGGCTCAGCGTGCTCGAGTACTTCATCAGCACGCACGGCGCGCGCAAGGGCCTGGCGGACACCGCGCTCAAGACCGCCGACGCCGGCTACCTGACGCGCCGCCTCGTGGATGTCGCCCACGACATCATCGTGGTCGAGGAGGACTGCGGAACGCTGAACGGCATCGAGGTGACGGCGATCATGGAGGGGGAGGACGAGCTCGTCCCCCTGCAGGGCCGCATCGACGGCCGGACGGCGCTCGAGGACCTGCGCGACCCGCGCTCCAACGAGCCCATCGTCGCCGCCGGCCAGGAGGTCGACGAGATCGCGGCGAAGAGGCTGATGAAGGCGGGCATCGAGAAGGTCCGCATTCGCAGCGTGCTCACGTGCGAGTCGGTCCACGGCGTCTGCTCCAAGTGCTACGGGCGCAACCTGGGCACCGGGAAGGCGATCGCGCTGGGCGAGTCCGTCGGCATCATCGCCGCGCAGTCGATCGGCGAGCCGGGCACGCAGCTGACGATGCGGACGTTCCACATCGGCGGAACGGCCAGCTCGGTGTTCAAGCAGCCGCAGATCACGTCGAAGCACGATGCGATCGTGAAGTACCAGGACCTGCGCACGGTTGAGACGGTCGAGGAGACCGACAAGGGGCCGGAGACGCGGCACGTCGTGCTGAACAAGAACGGCGCGGTCGTGCTCTACGACGCCGAGGGGCGCGAGCTCGAACACCACACGCCGGTCATCGGCGCGGTGATCAGCGTGGCGGACGGCGGCCGCGTGAAGAAGGGCCAGAGCTTCGTCAAGTGGGACCCGTACAACGTGCCGATCCTCTCCGAGCAGAGCGGCGTGGTCGAGTTCCGCGACTTCATCGAGGGTGTCACCATCCGCAAGGAGGTGAACGAGTCGACCGGCGCCGAGGAAACCGTGCTCATGGAGCACAAGGAGGATCTGCACCCGCAGATCATCATCAAGGTGTCGACGGCCCGGAACGCCGAGGTGCTGGCGAGCTATCCCATCCCCGCGGGCGCCCACGTGACCGTGGCCAGCCACCAGAAGGTGCCGGCCGGCGCGATGATGGCGAAGACGCCGCGGAAGCTCGTCCGGACCAAGGACATCACCGGCGGTCTTCCGCGCGTGGCCGAGCTGTTCGAGGCGCGCCGTCCCAAGGATGCGGCCGAGATCGCGAAGATCGACGGCACCGTCGAGTTCGGCGGAACCGTGAAGGGCCGCCGGCGCCTGCTCGTCCGCGACCCGGTGACGGGCGACGAGGAGGAGCACCTGATCCCGATCGGGAAGCACATCGTGGTCTTCCGCGGCGACCGCGTCCGCAAGGGGCAGCAGCTGACCGAGGGCCCGGTGGTTCCGCAGGAAGTGCTCGATGTGTGCGGCCCGAAGGAGCTGCAGGAGTACCTGCTCAACGAGATCCAGGAGGTCTACCGCCTGCAGGGCGTCGAGATCAACGACAAGCACATCGAGGTGATCGTCCGGCAGATGCTCCGCAAGGTCCGCATCACGAACCCCGGCGACACCGAGTTCCTGTGGGGCGAGCAGGTCGAGAAGTACTACTTCCAGGAAGTCAACCAGCGCGCCGTCGCGGAGGGCAAGCGCCCCGCCGAGGCGCAGCCCGTGCTGCTCGGCATCACGAAGGCGGCCCTCGAGACCGAGAGCTTCATCTCCGCCGCGTCGTTCCAGGACACGACCCGCGTGCTGGCCGACGCCGCGACGCTCGGCCGCCGCGACTACCTGCACGGCTTCAAGGAGAACGTCATCATGGGCCACCTGATCCCCGCGGGGACCGGGTTCCCGATGTACCGCAACCTGAAGCTGGTGCCGCTGGCGGAGCCGATCCCGGTCGAGGAGCTGCTGGGCGACCGCCTGCAGACGGCCGCGCCGGACGAGGCGATGCTCGAGGCGGCGATCCCCGAGGAGGATTCCGAAACTTGATGTTGCAGAACCGGCGCATGTTCCTGTAGGATGCGCCTTTTGCCCCGGAAGGAAGTACCATGCCGACGATCAATCAACTGGTTCGCGTGGGCAGGCGTCCCGCGCGGTCGAAGAGCAAGTCGCCGGCGCTGTCGCGCTGTCCCCAGCGGCGCGGCGTGTGCCTGCTGGTGAAGACGATGACGCCGAAGAAGCCGAACTCGGCGCTGCGCAAGATCGCGCGCGTGCGCCTGACGAACGGCTACGAGGTCACCGCCTACATTCCCGGCGAGGGGCACAACCTGCAGGAGCACAGCATGGTGCTCGTGCGCGGCGGCCGCGTGAAGGATCTTCCGGGCGTGCGCTATCACATCGTGCGCGGCACGCTGGACGCCCTCGGCGTCGAGACCCGGCGTCGCGGGCGCTCGAAGTACGGCGCCAAGCGTCCGAAGAACACCGAAGCGAAGAAGTAGCAGGCACCCCATGGCACGACGTCGCAAAGCCGAGAAACGCACGCTGATCCCCGATTCGCGGTTCAACAGTCCGCTGGTCGCGCGGATGATCAACGGGATGATGCAGCGGGGCAAGAAGTCCATCGCGCAGAGCATCGTGTACGGAGCGATCGACCTCATCGGGGAGAAGATCACCGCCGAGCCCGTGCTCGAGGTGCTGGCCCGCGCGCTGGACAACATCAAGCCGCGACTCGAGGTCAAGTCGCGCCGCGTCGGCGGCGCGACCTACCAGGTGCCGGTCGAGGTGTCCGCGGAGCGACAGCTCGCGCTGGCCTTCCGGTGGCTCAAGCAGTACGCCTCGGCCCGGAAGGGCGTCCCGATGCGCCAGGCGCTGGCGTTCGAGTTGATGGACGCCTACAACAACACCGGGTCGGCGATCAAGAAGCGCGACGACACGCACAAGATGGCCCAGGCCAACAAGGCCTTCGCCCACTACCGCTGGTAAGACGGCAACCCCCATGGTTTCGGCGTTGGAACAGACGGGATCCAGAGAGACCGACGGCTCGACCGCCGGCCGCGAAGCGGCCGGGCGTCGCACCGCTCTCGCCCGCCTGCGCAACATCGGGATCGTGGCGCACATCGACGCCGGCAAGACGACCGTTTCCGAGCGCATCCTCTTCTACTCGGGCCGCGTCCACAAGATGGGCGAGGTGCACGAGGGCTCCACGGTGATGGACTGGATGGTCCAGGAGCAGGAGCGCGGCATCACGATCACGAGCGCCGCGACCACGCTCCGGTGGAACGGGCATCCCGTCAACCTGATCGACACCCCGGGGCACGTGGACTTCACGGCCGAGGTGGAGCGGTCGCTGCGGGTGCTCGACGGGGCGGTCGGCGTGTTCTGCGGCGTGGCGGGCGTGCAGCCCCAGTCCGAGACCGTGTGGCGCCAGGCGAAGCGGTACGGCGTGCCGTGCCTCGCGTTCGTCAACAAGATGGACCGGAAGGGCGCGCGGTTCGACTTCGTCGTCGAGAGCCTCCGCGAGCGCCTGCACGCGCCGGTGGCGGTGATCCAGCTCCCGTGGGGCGCCGAGGCGGCGTTCCGCGGCGTCGTGGACCTGATCCGCATGCGGGCGCTCGAGTTCGACGAGGCCACGCAGGGCGCCCGCATCGCCGGGTCCCCCGTGCCCGCGGACCTGGCCGTGGCGGCCGAGGCCGCCCGGGCCGCGCTGTGCGAGGCGGTGGCGGAGGCCGACGAGGCCACGCTCGATGCCTACCTTGCGACGCCCGACCTGCCGGCGGACGTGCTGGTCGCCGGGCTCCGCCGGGCCACGATCGCCGGGCGGCTGGTGCCGGTCCTCTGCGGATCGGCGCTGCGCAACAAGGGCATCCAGCCGCTGCTGGACGCCGTGGTCGACCTTCTCCCGTCTCCGCTCGATGTGCCGTCGATCCGCGGCCACCATCCGAAGACCGGGGCCGAGGTGGAGCGCCATGCCAGCGACGCCGAGCCCATGGCCGCGCTGGCGTTCAAGATCGCCACGGACCCGTACGTCGGGAAGCTGGCGTTTCTCCGGGTCTACTCGGGCGTGCTCAAGAAGGGGCAGAACGTCTTCAACCCGCGCACGCGCAAGCGCGAGCGGGTGCAGCGCATCGTCGCCCTGCACGCGAACCACCGCGAGGACATCGAGGCCCTGCACGCCGGCGAGATCGGCGGCCTCGCCGGCATGAAGGGGCTGACGACCGGCGACACGCTGTGCGCCGAGAACCAGCCGGTGATGCTCGAGCGGATCCAGTTCCCCGAGCCGGTGATCGCGATGGCGATCGAGCCGCGCTCCTCCGCGGACCGCCCCGCGCTGGACGGCGCGCTGGCGGCGCTCGCGGAGGAGGACCCGACGTTCCGGGTCTCGGCCGACGCCGAGACGGGGCAGACGCTGATCAGCGGGATGGGCGAGTTGCACCTCGAGATCATCCGCGACCGGCTGCTGCGGGAGTTCCGGGTGCAGGCGAACGCGGGCCGGCCGATGGTCTCGTACCGCGAGACGATCACGCGGACCTCGACGGCGGCGCACCGGTTCCAGCGCGAGATCGGCGGGGCGATGCAGTTCGCCGAGGTGGCCCTGGCCGTCGGGCCGAACGCCCGCGGCGGGGGCAACACGGTGGGCTTCGACGCCCCGGAGAAGCAGGTCCCGGCGGAGTTCCGCGAGGCGGTCGAGGAGGGCGTGCGCGACGCGCTGCTGACCGGCGTGCTGGGCAGCTACGCGCTGGTCGACGTCGCGGTCACCGTGACGGGCGGCGTGTTCCGCGAGGAGGATTCGACCGAGGTCGCGTTCAAGACGGCGGCGGTGCTGGCGCTGCGCGAGGCCCTCGGGTCGGCGGGGCCGGTGCTGCTCGAGCCCGTGATGGCGGTCGAGGTGGTCACGCCCGACGCCCACATGGGCGACGTGTTGTCGGATCTCAACGCGCGGCGGGGCCGCGTGCGGGAGATGGAGGCGCAGGACGGCTCGCAGATCGTGCGGGCCGAGGCGCCGCTGGTGGAGATGTTCGGCTACGCAACGGCGCTCCGGTCGCTGACCAAGGGCCGGGCGAGCTACACGATGGAACCCCGGTGCTTCGAGGTGGTCCCCGAAGCGCTCCAGGGGGCGATTCTGAACCGTTAGAAAGGGAGCCATGACCGGACAGCGGATACGCATCAGGCTGCGCGGCTACGACCACCGGGTGCTCGACCAGTCGGCCTCGGATATCGTCGAGACGGCCAAGCGCACGGGGGCGAGGGTGGCGGGCCCGATTCCGCTGCCGACGCGGCGGGAGCGGTACACCGTGAACCGGAGCCCGCACGCGGACAAGAAATCGATGGACCAGTTCGAGATCCGAACGCACAAGCGGATCCTGGACATCATCGGTCCGACGGCGAAGACGGTGGACGAGCTCAAGAAGCTCAACCTCCCGGCCGGCGTCGATATCACGATCAAGGTGTGACGAGATGAAGGCATTGATCGGACGAAAACTGGGCATGACCCGCGTCTTCGACGGCGAGGGCCGCCAGGTGCCGGTGACGGTGCTGCAGGCCGGTCCCTGCACGGTCGTGCAGCGCAAGACCGCGGCGTCGGACGGCTACGAGGCCGCGCAGCTCGGGTTCGAGTCGCAGAAGGCCTCGCGCCTCGGGAAACCGGTGGCCGGCCACTGCGAGAAGGCGGGGGTCGGCCCGTTCCGCGTGTTGCGGGAGGTTCCCCTCGAGGCGGGCGAGGAGGCCAAGGCCGGCGACGCGGTGACGGTGGCGATCTTCGAGAAGGGCGGCTTCGTCGACGTGACCGGCATCAGCAAGGGGCGCGGGTTCCAGGGCGTCATGCGGCGTCACAACATGTCCGGCCAGCCGATGGCGCACGGTCACACGATGCACCGCCGGCCGGGTTCGGTCGGCATGCGCGAGAAGCCGGGCCGCCTGCTGAAGAACAAGCGGCTGCCCGGGCACATGGGCCATGTCCGCGTGACCACGCAGCACCTGCAGGCGGTGGACGTCCGTCCGGACGACCACCTGCTGCTCGTCCACGGCTCCGTGCCGGGGCCGGTCGGCGGGCTCGTCGAGATCCGCAGGTCCATCAAGAAGGCGTCGAAGTGACCATGAGCAAGCTGACTGTGACGAACATGAAGGGCGAGCGCGTCGGCGACCTCGAGTGGTCGGATGCGATGCTCGTGCTCGACCGGGGCGACCAGGCGGTGCACGACGCGGTCGTCGCGCACGACGCGGCGCGCCGTGCCGGAACCGCCAACACGCTCGGCAAGGGGGCCGTGGCGGGCAGCAACAAGAAGCCGTGGCGGCAGAAGGGCACGGGCCGCGCGCGCGCCGGCTACCGGCAGTCGCCGGTGTGGCGGGGCGGCGGCGTGGCCCACGGGCCCCATCCGCGCGACTTCAGCAAGGCGATTCCGAAGAAGACGGCGCGGCTGGCGTTCGCGCGGGCGCTGAGCGCGCGCGTGGCGGCGGGCGACGTGACGGTGCTCGACTCGATCGGGGTGCCGGAGCCGAAGACGAAGCTGGTGGTCGCGCTGTGCGCGTCGCTGGGGGCCTCCAAGGGCCTGCTGATCGTCGTCGACCGCGTCGATCCGAACCTGACGAAGGCGGCGCGCAACCTGTCGAAGGTCGAGGTTGTCGCGGCGAAGGACGTGGACACCTACACCGTGCTGCGCTACGCGAGGATCGCGGCGACGAAGGCGGCGATGGACGTGCTGGCGGGGCGTCTCGCGGCGTGCGGGAGGAAGGCGGAATGAAGCCGGCGGAATCGATCGTCGACCGGATCCTGGTGACCGAGAAGGGCACGCGGCTCGCCGGCGAGAACAAGTACCAGTTCGCCGTCGGGTGCGGTGCCAACAAGCCGGAGATCAAGCGCGCCGTCGAGCAGCTCTTCGGGGTGCACGTGACGGCCGTCCACACGATGGTCCGCGCCGGGAAGTGGAAGCGCGGGCGGACGCAGCGGGCGGGGCGCACCTCCGACTGGAAGCGCGCGATCGTCACGCTCAAGGCGGGCGAATCCATCAACCTGACGTGAGGCACGGGCCATGGCGTTGAAATCCAGCAAACCGTATACGCCGAGCCGCCGGTTCACCGAGCTGCCGGCGTTCGACGAGATCACCAAGAGCCGGCCCGAGAAGTCGCTGATCGAGCCGCGGAAGCGGCCCAGCGGCCGCAACATGTACGGGCGCGTGACGGTCCGCCATCGCGGGGGCGGGCACAAGCGGCACTACCGCATCATCGACTTCCGCCGGGACAAGACGGACGTTCCCGCGAAGGTTGCGGCGATCGAGTACGATCCCAACCGGTCGGCCCGCATCGCGCTGCTGCATTACGCGGACGGCGAGAAGCGGTACATCCTCGCGCCCGACGGGCTCGGGGTCGGCGCCACGGTGATGAGCGGCGCCAAGGCGGAGCCCCAGGTCGGCAACGCGCTGCCGCTGGCGCTGATCCCGCTCGGCCTGCCCGTGCACAACATCGAGATGCGTCCGGGCGGCGGCGGGAAGATCGCGCGTTCGGCCGGCCAGCTCGTCCAGCTGATGGCGCGCGAGGGCGGCTATGCGAACCTGCGCCTGCCGTCGGGCGAGATCCGGCGGATCGCCGACGCATGCATGGCCACCATCGGGCAGGTCGGCAACCTCGACCACGAGAGCATCTCCCTGGGCAAGGCGGGGCGCAAGCGCTGGCTGGGCATCCGCCCGACGGTGCGCGGCGTCGCGATGAACCCGGTGGACCATCCGATGGGCGGCGGCGAGGGCCGGACGTCGGGCGGCGGACCGCCCGTGACGCCGTGGGGCGTCCAGACCAAGGGCAAGAAGACCCGCCGGCGCCGGAAGACCTCGGGCCGGTTCATCATCCAGCGGAGAAAGTAAACCATGTCCCGATCGGTCAAGAAGGGTCCGTTCGTCGACGACCATCTGATGAAGAAGGTCGAGCGTCTCAACCAGACGGGCGAGAAGCGTCAGATCAAGACGTGGTCGCGCCGCTCGATGATCACGCCCGAGTTCATCGGGCACACGTTCCTCGTGCACAACGGCAAGACGTTCGTGTCCGTGTACGTCACGGAAAACATGGTGGGGCACCGGCTGGGCGAGTTCTCGCCGACGCGGGTGTTCAAGAAGCACGGCGCGGCGACGGACAAGACGGTGGCGTTGAAGTAAGCGGAGCGCGCACGTCTCTCCTTGCATTTGGCGGACCGGCGCCTACAATCGCCGGTTCCATCCACGCAAGGCGGGACGGTGCGGCGGCCTGAACGGCCGTCCGGCACCCGCCGGAGCCCGGGAAACGGAAGATCGTATGGATATTGTTGCGACATGCCGGTACGTGCGCCTCTCGCCGAAAAAGGCGAGGGATTTCGCGCGGGAACTGCAGGGGCGGACCGTTCCCGTCGCGCTGAGTCTCGCGCAGTTCAGCGACCGCAAGGCGGCCACGTGCCTGGGCAAGACCTTGAAGTCGGCGATTGCCAACGCCGAGAACAATCACAAGCTGTCGGCGGAGGACCTGGTGGTCAAGGAGGCCGTCGTCGAGGAGGGGCCGCGCCTGAAGCGCTGGATGGCCGTCTCCCGGGGCTCGGCGCATCCGATCCAGCGCCGCATGAGTCACGTCCGGATCGTGTTGTCGGACGGCAAGGCCTAGCGTCCGCGAGTTTGAGGAAAGGAGCCCGCTGTGGGCCAGAAAGTCAATCCGATCGGGATGCGCGTGACGGTCACCAAGGACTGGCGCTCGCGCTGGTTCGCCGACAAGAAGTCCTACGGGACGTTCGCGCTCGAGGACGACGAGATCCGCAGGCTGGTGAAGAGCCGCCTGAAGGACGCCGCCGTTCCCGAGGTGCTGATCGAGCGCCATGCCAACCTCGCCCGCATCACCGTGCTGACGGCCCGTCCGGGCATCGTGATCGGCCGGAAGGGGCAGGACGTCGAGACGCTCCGCCAGCAGCTGGCGAAGAGGACCGGGAAGGAGATCTACATCGAGATCCGCGAGGTGCGCGACGCCGACCGCAACGCGCAGCTGGTGGCCGAGGGGATCGCCGCCCAGCTCGAGCGCCGCGTCTCGTTCCGGCGCGCCGTCAAGCGCGCCGCGCAGATGGCGATGGACCTGGGGGCCGACGGCATCCGCATCCACCTCTCGGGGCGCCTCGGCGGATCCGAGCTGGCGCGTCGCGAGAGCCTGCGCCAGGGCAAGGTGCCCCTGCACACCCTTCGCGAGAAGATCGACTACGGCTTCTCCGAGGCCCACACGATGGCGGGGAAGATCGGCGTCAAGGTCTGGATCTGCCACAAGGCCGACGAGACGAGCGCGCCGGCCTACGGCAGGAAGGAGCGCGCCCATGCCGCTCATGCCTAAGAGGGTGAAGTTCCGCAAGCAGCAGCGCGGATCGCGGAAGGGGACGGCGCAGTCGGGGAACACGCTGGCGTTCGGGGCGTACGGTCTCCAGTCCCTCGAGAGGGAGTGGGTCACGAACGTGCAGATCGAGGCCTGCCGCGTGGCCATCAACCGTTTCATGAAGCGCAAGGGACGCTTGTGGCTCCGGATCTACCCGGACAAGCCGTACACCAAGAAGCCGCTCGAGACGCGCATGGGCAAGGGCAAGGGCGCGGTCGAGACCTGGGTGGCGGTGGTCCGGCCCGGGACGATGATGTTCGAAATGGACGGCGTGCCCGAGGCGCAGGCGCGCGAGGCATTGCGACTGGCGGCCTTCAAGCTGCCGGTGAAGTCACGGTTCGTCACGCGCCACGCGCGGGCCTGACGGCGGCGGGGAGACACGGATGAAGGTGCGGGAACTACGCGAATTGACGGATGACGAGCTCCGCGTGCGCATGGACCAGGCGCGTCGCGAGCTGTTCAACCTGAGGATGCAGAAGTCGACGGCGCAGGTGGAGAAGCCGTCGCGCATCCGCGAACTGCGCCGGGACACGGCGCGCATGATGACCATCCGGACGGAACGGAAGAGGGGTGCGAAATGACTGAAGCGACGCCGCAGAGCGCCGACCGCGGCCACCGCAAGGAGCGGATCGGCGAGGTCGTCAGCGACGCGATGGACAAGACCGTCGTCGTCCGCGTCGAGCGCCGCATCCGCCACGCCCTGTATGGCAAGGAAATGCGGACCTACTCGAAGTTTCACGCCCACGATGAGAAGAACGAGGCCCGCAAGGGCGATCGAGTCCGCATCGTGGAAACGCGGCCGCTGAGCCGCCTGAAGCGCTGGCGCCTCCTGGAGATCGTGGGCCGCGGCGCGACGGAAGGCGGGGCCGGGGCATGATCGGACTCCGCACAACGATGGAGGTCGCGGACAACACGGGCGCGCAGCGCGCGCAGTGCATCCGGGTCCTCGGCCACGTGCGCAAGTTCGCGCACATCGGCGACCTCATCCGTGTGTCGATCAAGGAAGCCACGCCCAACGGCATGGTCAAGAAGGGCGAGGTTCACAAGGCGGTGGTCGTGAGGACGAACCACGCGATCCGCCGGACCGACGGCTCCGCGCTGCGCTTCGACGGGAACGCGGTCGTGCTCGTCGACGACCAGCTCAACCCCCGCGGGACGCGCATCTTCGGCCCCGTCGCGCGCGAACTCCGGGACAAGAACTTCATGAAGATCATCTCGCTCGCCCCGGAGGTCGTGTGACATGAAGCGCAAGACCCACGGGAACACCAGGCCGGCCGCCGTTGCGTTCAAGAAGGGCGAGACGGTCATCGTCCTCTCGGGCGAGGACAAGGGCAAGACCGGCAAGGTCCTCCAGGTTCTCCCGGGCAGCGGGCGGGCGCTGGTCGAGGGAGTCAACCTGGTCAAGAAACACATGCGGAAGTCGCAGGACAACCCGAAGGGCGGCATCCTGGAGAAGGAAGCCCCCCTTCCGGTCTGCAAGCTCCGCGCGTTCGACGCCGCCCGCAAGGCGGCCGGGAAGCCGGCCTGAGGCCGCGCCGGGGGACAGACATGACGGCTCGATTGAAGGAAACATTCCGGACCGAGGTGATCGCGGCGATGCAGAAGGATCGCGGCTACGGCAATGCGATGCAGGTGCCGCGCATCCAGAAGATCGTCCTCAACATGGGGTTCGATGCCGACACGGATCGCGACACCATGAAGGTCCTGGTCGAGGATCTCGGGAAGGTCGCCGGGCAGAAGCCCGTGGTGACCAAGGCGAAGAAGAGCATCTCGAACTTCCGCCTCCGCGAGGGCATGGCGATCGGCGCGCGGGTGACGCTGCGCGGCGAGCGCATGTACGAGTTCCTCGACCGGCTGATCGCCGCCGCGCTCCCCCGCATCCGCGACTTCCGCGGCGTGCCGGCGCGCAGCTTCGACGGCCGCGGGAACTACACGCTGGGCGTGAAGGAGCAGACGATCTTCCCGGAGATCAATCCGGACCATGTGAAGAAGGTGCAGGGCATGGACATCACGTTCGTCACGAACGCAGGGACGGACGACGAGGCGCGCGATCTGCTGCGGCGCCTGGGCATGCCCTTCGCGAAGTAACGCGGGCGACGGAGGAACGGTCGTGGCGACGAAGGCGTGGGAAGCAAAACAGAAACGGGCCCCGAAGTTTTCGGTGCGCCGGTACAACCGGTGTCAGCGCTGCGGGCGCAGGCACGCATACATGCGGAAGTTCCAGATGTGCCGCATCTGCTTCCGCGAGCTGGCCCTCGAGGGCAAGCTCCCGGGCGTGACGAAGGCCAGCTGGTAGGCAGGACGGAGACGCAACGATGAGCTTGTGTGATCCCGTGGCGGACATGTTCAACCGCCTCCGCAACGCCGGACAGGCGCGACACGACACCGTGGATGTGCCGTTCTCGGGCCTGAAGGGCGAGATCTGCAACGTGCTGAAGCGCGAGGGGTTCATCCTCGACTACGCGGTCGAGGGGGCCGGCAGCGCGAAGACGCTCCATGTGCACCTGAAGTACGACAAGCCCGGGAGCCCGGACCGCGCCCACGTGATCCGCGGCCTCGAGCGCGTCAGCAAGAGCGGCTGCCGGCGCTACGCGACGGCCGACAAGATGCCCCGCGTCCGAAGCGGCACGGGCATGGCGATCCTGACCACCTCGAAGGGGCTGATGACCGACCGCCAGGCGCGTCGCCAGTCCGTCGGCGGCGAGGTGCTCTGTCACATCTGGTAGCGCCGCGAGAGAACGGGGAATCAATCATGTCCAGACTCGGGGATCAACCGGTGGCCGTGCCCGCGGGAGTGACCGTCGCCTTCGACGGCTCGCGGGTGAAGGTCAAGGGGCCGAAGGGCGAGATGGCTTTCGTGTGCCCGGACGGCATCACGGCGGCGATGGACGGCCAGGAGCTCGTCGTGAAACGGCGGGACAACTCGACGCCGCAGAAGCGCCAGCACGGCACGACCCGGTCGCTGCTGGCCGGCGCGATCGTCGGCGTGCACCGGGGCTACCTGAAGGAGATGGAGATCCAGGGCGTCGGGTTCCGCGCGCAGGCGCAGGGCCAGAAGCTGACGATGAGCCTGGGCTACTCCCATCCGATCGAGTTCCAGGTTCCGGCGGCCCTCAAGCTCGAGGTGCCGGACCCGACGACGGTCCGCGTGAGCGGCTGCGACAAGCACCTCGTCGGCGAGGTGGCCGCGCAAATCCGGAATTTCTACCGCGCCGAGCCCTACAAGGGCAAGGGCGTCCGGTACAAGGGCGAGTACGTCCGGCGCAAGGCCGGAAAGACGGTGGCGTAAGCATGAAAGTCAAGACCAAGGCGGACTATCGGGCGCGCCGGCATCTCCGGTTGCGGCAGGCGATCCACGGCACCGCGGAGCGGCCGCGCATGAGCGTGTTCATGAGCCAGCGGCATGCCACGGTGCAGTTCATCGACGACGCGAGCGGGTTGACCGTCGCGGCCGTCTCCACGCAGGCCGGCGAGTTGAAGTCCTTCGCGGGCCGCGTCACGATCGGCGCGGCGAAGAAGGTGGGCGAGGCGGCGGCCGGCGCCGCGAAGGCGCGGGGCATCGCCGCGGTCGTGTTCGACCGCGGCGGATTCCGGTTCGGCGGGCGCATCAAGGCGCTGGCCGATGCGGCGCGCGAGGCCGGACTGAAGTTCTGACCCGGGGGCACAGGCGATGATCGGACGCAAACCATTTGGTGACAAGGACAGGGACGGACGGCACGGCGGCGACTCCGGCATGGATGAGCGCGTGGTGTTCGTCAACCGCTGCGCAAAGGTCGTCAAGGGCGGCCGGCGCTTCAGCTTCAGCGCGCTGGTCGTCGTCGGCGACCGCAAGGGGCACGTCGGCTACGCGCTCGGCAAGGCGAACGAGGTGGCCGACGCCATCCGCAAGGGCGGGGAGGTCGCGCGCCGGAGCCTGATGACGGTGCCGATGCGCGACCGCACCATCCCGCACGAGATCGAGGGGCGGTTCGCGGGCGGCCACGTCCTGCTCAAGCCCGCGTCCGCGGGGACGGGCGTCATCGCGGGCGGCGCGGTCCGCGCCATCCTCGAGCTGGCCGGCGTTCGCGACGTGCTGGCCAAGTCGAAGGGGAGCGACAGCCCCCTCAACGTCACCCGCGCCACCGTCGAGGCCCTCAAGGGCCTGCGCACCTACGAGGACATCCACGCGTTGCGCGCGCACAGCGCGTAGGACGCCAGCGGAGAGCTTCCATGAGACTGCACGACCTGAAGAACGTTCCCGGGGCCCGGAAGGCGCGCAAGCGCGTCGGCCGTGGCGAGGGCTCCGGCGCGGGCAAGACGTCCGGCCGCGGCAACAAGGGCCAGCATGCGCGCGCCGGCAGCCACTGGCGGCCGACGTTCGAGGGCGGCCAGATGCCGTTGATCCGCCGCATGCCGAAGGTCGGTTTCAAGCCGCCCACGCGCGTCGAGTTCCTGGCGGTCAACGTCGGGAACCTGCAGGCCTTCGGGGCCGGCGCGGTCGTGGATGTCGCCGCCCTGCGTTCGGCGGGCCTGGTCAAGGGGCCGGCCGGGACGAAGGTCAAGATCCTCGGAACGGGCGACCTCTCGGTGAAGCTGGCGGTGAAGGCGGATGCCTTCAGCGCGTCGGCGAAGGCCAAGATCGAGGCGGCCGGCGGTTCCTGCGAGACGGTTGCCTGACCGGAGGATCCCGCCCATGTTCTCGGCGTTTGCGAACAGCTTCAAGATCCCCGAACTGCGGGACCGGATCCTGTTCACGCTCGGACTGATCGTCGCCGTGCGGATCACCGCCTGCGTGCCGGTGCCGGGCGTGGACTACAACGCGCTTCGCGAGATCATCGCCGAAATCGGGCGCCAGGCGGGCGGCGGTTTCCTGGGGCTGTACGACCTGTTCACCGGCGGCGCGATGGACCGCTGCGCGGTCGGCGCGCTCGGCATCATGCCGTACATCAGCGCCTCGATCATCATCCAGCTGATGACGGCCGTGGTGCCGGCGCTCGAGCGCATGGCCCGCGAGGGCGATGCCGGCCGCCAGCGGATCACGCAGTACACCCGCTTCCTGACGGTGGTGCTGTGCATCGTCCAGGGCGGCGCGCTGGCCGGGGCGATGCTGCACCCGCAGGCGACGTTCGGGATGGACCGCGACATCGTCCACATGGAGTCGCACTTCGGCTTCCTCGTGCTCGCGGTGCTCACGATGACCACCGGCACGATGCTCCAGATGTGGCTCGGGGAGCAGATCACCGCGCGCGGCATCGGAAACGGCATCTCGCTCATCATCACGATCAACATCATCAGCCGCCTGCCCGGGGCCGTGAGCCAGACGATCCAGATGTTCAAGCCCGTCGGCGACGAGCGCCAGTTCACGATCTTCCACCTCGCGCTGATGCTGATCCTGATCTTCCTCGTGATCGCGGGGGTCATCGCCGTCACGCAGGCCCAGCGCAAGATCCCGGTGCAGTACGCCAAGCGCGTCGTCGGCCGCAAGGTCTACGGCGGGCAGAGCACCTACATGCCGCTCCGCGTCAACTACGCGGGCGTGATGCCGATCATCTTCGCGCAGTCGATCCTGATGTTCCCGCCGAAGCTCTTCCGCGCGATGCCGTGGACGTGGGCCAAGGATTTCGGCGCCGCGATCGACTACGGCACCGGCGCGTACATGGCCCTCTACACGCTGATGATCCTGTTCTTCTCCTACTTCTGGGTCGCCACGCAGTTCAACCCGGTGCGCATCGCCGACGACCTGAAGAAGTACGGCGGCTACGTTCCGGGCATCCGGCCCGGCACGCCGACGGCCGAGTTCCTGGACCACACGATGACGCGCGTGACGCTGGCGGGCGCGGTGTTCCTGACGGTCATCGCGGTCATCCCGTCGGTCATGCAGCAGAACCTGGGCATCCCGTGGATCGTGGCGTCCTTCTTCGGCGGCACGAGCCTGCTGATCGTCGTGGGCGTGATGCTCGACACGATGCGCCAGGTCGAGTCCCAGTTGCTCATGCGGCACTACGACGGCTTCCTGAAGAAGGGGAAGCTGCGCAGCCGGCGCTAGGCCGCGCCGCAGGCCCCGGAGGAGTCAAACCCGATGAAAGCCATCATTCTGCTGGGCGCCCCGGGCGCCGGGAAGGGTACGGTCGCCGCGCTGCTGAAGGCGTCGACCGACTACCTCCACGTGTCCACCGGCGACATGCTCCGCGAGGCCGTCAAGGCCCGCTCCCCGGTGGGGCTCCAGGCGAAGTCGTACATGGAGAAGGGCGAGCTCGTGCCCGACGCCGTCATCCTCGGCATCGTGCGCGAGCGGATGGAGCGCGAGCCGAAGACGGCGAAGTACATGTTCGACGGATTCCCGCGGACCCTCGAGCAGGCGGCGGGGCTCGGCGCGCTCCTGGCCCAGTTCGGCGCGAAGGTCGACGGGGTGTTCCTCCTCGACGTCCCCCGCGACGTGCTCGTCGACCGCCTGTCCGGCCGGCGCGTGTGCCGCCAGTGCGGGGCCGTCTACCACGTGCGCAACATCCCCACGAAGGTCGAGGGCGTGTGCGATTTGTGCGGCGGGGCCACGTACCAGCGGCCCGACGACAGCGAGGCGACCGTGGTGAACCGGCTCGAGGTGTACCGGCGGCAGACCGAGGGACTGATCGCCTGGTACCGCGAGCGCGGCGTGCTCTTTGAGATCGAGGCGGCCGGCGCGAAGGAGGATACGAGCGATCGCATCCTTCGCGTCCTCGCCGGGCTGTAGGTGGGCATCCCCGTCAAGACGCCGGCCGAACTGGACCGCATGCGCGAGAGCGGCCGGCTGGCGGCGCGGGTTCTGAAGGCCGTGGCGCGCGAGGTTCGTCCCGGCGTCAGCACGCGGGATCTTGACGGGATCGCAAGGGACCTGATTGCGAACGAGGGCGCGACCAGCGCGTTCCTCGGATACCGGGGTTTCCCGGGGTGCATCTGCGTGTCGGTGAACGACGAGGTGGTCCACGGAATCCCCGGCGACCGGCGCGTGGCGATGGGCGACATCGTCAGCCTGGACTGCGGCGTGCTCTTTCGCGGGTGGCACGGCGACACGGCCCGGACGGTGGTGGTCGGCGCGACCGATCCCGAGGCCATGCGCCTCGTCCGCGTGACCGAGGATGCGCTCGCCGCGGCGATGGCGGCGGCCGTCGAGGGCAACCGCCTCGGCGACGTGAGCCACGCGGTGCAGGACGTCGTCGAGGCCGCGGGGTTCTCGGTGGTCCGGGAGTTCGTGGGGCACGGCATCGGCCGCGCGCTGCACGAGGATCCGCAGATCCCGAACTTCGGGCCCGCCGGCAAGGGGCCCCGGCTCCGCGCCGGCATGACGCTGGCGATCGAGCCGATGGTCAACCAGCGGGGGCACGAGGTCCGCGTGGACCGCGACGGCTGGACGGTGCGGACCCGCGACGGCGGGCTGTCCGCCCACGTCGAGCATACGGTGGCCGTGGGGGAGGGGTCGGCCGAGGTGCTGACCCGGACGGATGGAAACTGACTGGTTTTTTCTGGACGCCGAGGTTCGCGAAGTGATAAGTTATAAGGCTTTGCGCGCCCGGCTGGGGAACGGCCACGAATTCGTGGCGTTCTTTGCGTCCGGCGCGGAGGCGTGGGCCGCGGCGCCGGGCGATCGGATCGCGGTGGAGATGTCGCCGTGCGACATGTCGAAGGGCCGGATCACCGGCCGCAGCGAGGGGTTTGAGCGATGAAAGTGCGCAGTTCGGTTCGACGCATCTGCGAGCGGTGCAAGATCGTTCGCCGCAAGGGCGTGGTGCGGATCATCTGCACCAATCCGCGCCACAAACAGCGGCAGGGTTGAGGAGACGGGGGACGTATGCCCAGAGTCATCGGCGTGGACATCCCGGGTCGGAAGCGCATCGAGTACGCGCTCCGCTACATCTACGGAATCGGCCTGACCAAGGCGCGCGAGATCTGCGCGCGGTCCGGCGTGGACGCGGCCACGAAGGCCGACAAGCTGACCGACCAGGAGATCTCGAAGATCTCCGAGGTCCTCCAGGGCTACCGCGTGGAAGGCGATCTGCGCCGCGAGGTGCAGCAGAACATCCGCCGCCTGATCGCGGTGAACGCCTACCGCGGGCAGCGCCACCGCCGCGGGCTCCCGGTCCGCGGGCAGCGGACGAAGACCAACGCGCGGACGCGCAAGGGCCCGCGCAAGACCGTCGGCGCCGTGCGCGGCAAGGAAGCGCGCTCCGCCGTCAAGACCGACGCCCCGAAGTAAGGCATCCGACGCACACCCGCTGACGAGGAAGGAACCCCATGGCTGACGAGAAGGACACCCCGAAGGCCCCCGCGGCCCCGGTCGACGCCGCCGCCCCCGCCGCCGCCCCCGCCGAGGGCGCGGCCGCCCCCGCCGCCGAGGGCGCCAAGGTCCGCAAGGCCCGCCTCAAGGGCGGGAAGCTCATCCCCACCGGCATCGTGCACATCCGCGCGACGTTCAACAACACCAGCGTGACCATCACCGATCCGCGGGGCGCGGTCGTCTCGTGGAACTCGGCCGGCCGCTGCCAGTTCAAGGGCTCGCGGAAGAGCACGGCCTACGCGGCGACCGTCGTCGCGCAGGAAGCCGCGCGCGCCGCGATCGCGAACTGCGGGATGCGCGAGGTCGAGATCTGCGTCCAGGGGCCCGGCTCCGGACGCGAGTCCGCGATCCGCGCGATCCAGTCCGCCGGACTCACCGTCACGGCGATCCGCGACGTCACCCCGATCCCCCACAACGGTTGCCGGCCGCCCAAGCGGCGGCGCGTGTAATCCACAAGGACCCGCAGGAGAACTTCCATGGGCAGGTATACCGGACCGGTTTGCAGGCGGTGCCGTCGCGAGGGGATGCAGCTCTTCCTCAAGGGCGACCGCTGCTTCATGGCGAAGTGCCCCATCCAGCAGGGGCAGAACCCGCCGGGACAGCACGGCGCGCGGCGGCGGAAGCTGTCGGACTACGGCACGCAGCTTCGCGAGAAGCAGCGCCTCCGTTCGATGTACGGGATGCAGGAACAGCAGTTCCGCGGGTTCTTCGCGAAGGCCCTCCGCAAGCGCGGAATCACGGGCGTCGCGCTGCTGCAGATGCTCGAGATGCGCCTCGACACCGTCGTCCGCCGCCTCGGCTTCATGCCGTCGCAGCGCGCGGCGCGCCAGTTCGTCATGCACGGCCACATCCAGGTCAACGGGCACCGCGCGACGGTGCCGTCGCTGATCCTCCGCGCCGGCGACGTCGTCCGGGTGCAGGAGAAGCAGGCCAGCCGCGACGAGGCGAAGGCCTTCCTGGACGCCGCCACGTCGCGCGGGATCTCCCCGTGGCTCACGCTGAACAAGGACGAGTTCCGGGGCGAGGTGCTGCACATTCCGACGCGCGAGGAGATCGCGCCGATCGTCAACGAGCAGCAGGTGGTCGAGCTCTACTCGAAGTAACACGCTTTCCGGCCGCGGGCGCGGCCGGGACAACACCATACGGGCCGGGTAACGTCCGGCCCTGGGAGGAAGAGTCATGCCAATCCGTCTGGCTCGTTTCGAGATGCCCAAGGCGGTCATTCCCGCCGAGGCCGACCCGTCGCAGAACTACGGGAAGTACATCGCGGAGCCCTTCGAGGCCGGCTACGGCCGCACGATCGGCAATTCGCTGCGCCGCGTGCTGCTCTCGTCCATCGAGGGCGCCGCGATCTCCTCGGTCAAGATCGAGGGGGCCATGCACGAGTTCTGCAAGCTCGACGGGGTGGTCGAGGACGTCACCGACATCGTCCTCAACCTCAAGAAGGTCCTGCTGAAGATGTACTCGCGCGAGCCCCGCCGCCTGCGCCTCCGCAAGAAGGGCCCCGGCGAGGTCACGGCGGGCGACATCGAGGGCGATGCGATGGTCGAGGTCCTGAACAAGGATCACCACATCGCCACCCTCGACGCCGACGGCAAGATCGACATGGACATCGAGGTCTGCGTCGGCCGCGGCTACCGCCCCGCCGACTGGAACAAGAAGCCCGAGCAGGAGATCGGCGTGATCCCGGTCGACTGCCTCTTCTCCCCGGTCCGCCGCGTGAAGTTCGCGGTCGAGAGCTGCCGCGTCGGCCGCCGCACGGACTACGACCGCCTGGTCCTCGAGATCTGGACCGACGGCCGCGTCACGCCGGACGACGCGCTGACGATGAGCGCCGCGATCCTCCGCCACCACCTCGATGTCTTCGTCCACTACGACAAGGACCTGATCGAGTTCGAGGCGAGCGAGAAGCAGATCGACGCGCAGCGCGAGGAGCTCCGCCGCAAGCTCGCGGTCAGCGTCAACGAGATCGAACTGAGCGTCCGCGCCGCGAACTGCCTCAACAACGCCAACATCACCACCGTCGGCGAGCTGGCGCAGAAGACCGAGGCGGAGATGCTCAAGTACCGCAACTTCGGCAAGAAGTCGCTCAACGAGATCAAGCAGAAGCTGCAGGAACTCGGCCTGTCGCTCGGCATGAGCTTCGATCCCGACGTGATGCCGACCCCCGCGCAGCGGGCGGCGGCCGCCGAGAAGGCGCGCGCCGAACTGAAGGCCGAGAAGTCCAAGAAGTAACGGCGGGGAGGCCCGATCCATGCGTCATCGCAAGACCACCGTCAAGCTCGGCCGGAAACAGCCGCACCGCGACGCCATGCTGGCGGCGCAGGTGTGCAGCCTGATCACGTACGGCCGCATCCGCACCACCGTCCCGAAGGCCAAGGCCTCGCGCCGGATGGCGGAGAAGATGATCACCCTCGGCAAGAAGGGGACGCTGGCCGCGCGCCGGCAGGCCCTCGCCGAGCTGCACCAGGAGGTCCCGGTCCGGGACCTCTTCGCGCGGCTCGCGCCGGGCTTCGCCGACCGCAAGGGCGGCTACACCCGGATCGTCCGCCTCGCCAGGCGCCGGGCGACCGACAGCTCCGAGATGGCCATCCTCGAGTGGACCAACTACGTGCCGCCGGCCCCCAAGGAGCCGAAGGCCGCGAAGGCCGACGCCAAGCCCGCCGCCGAGGCCGCCGCGGCCGGCGCCAAGGCCTGATCGCCCGGTATCGAGACCACGACCGGCCCCCGGCGGTTCCGCCGGGGGCCGGTCTCGCTTCCGGGGTCCGCCCCCAGGGGCCCCGGGCTTCCCGCCCGGCCGCGCCGGCTGCAATATTCCGGCTTGCCCTCCCGTTAGCTAAAGGGGATGGTGCCGCCGCGGGCTCGGGCGGCCGTCCCGCGGGAAAGGCCGTATGCTGCGCGGATGGATCGCGGTGGCCGTGGCGGCCCTCGCCTCGACGGCGGGGGGGCAGACGGCCGCGCCGCGCCCGGGCCCGTTCGAGAACGCGGCCGAGGTGCGCCCCCGCGGCAGGATCGACGAACTGGTGTTCGCCCGGCTCCGGCAGCTCGACATCCCGCCCGCAAGGAACTGCTCCGACGGCGTCTTCGTTCGAAGGGTCTACCTCGACGTCATCGGGACCCTGCCCACCGCCCAGGAGGCGTCGCAGTTCATCTTCGACAAGTCGCCCGAGAAGCGCCGCCTCCTGATCGACGCCCTCCTCGAGCGCCGCGAGTACGCCGACTACTGGGCCATGAAGTGGGCCGAGCTGCTGCGCGTGAAGGCCGAGTTCCCCATCAACCTCTGGCCGAACGCCGCCCAGGCCTACCACCGCTGGATCCTGGAGTGCATGCGGGACAACGTCCCGTACGACCGGTTCGTCCGCGAGATGCTGACCGCCAACGGAAGCAACTTCCGCGTCGCGCCCGTCAACTTCTACCGCGCCGTCCAGAATCGCGAGCCGCCCGGCCTCGCGCAGGCCGTCGCGCTCACCTTCATGGGCATGCGGGCCGACAAGTGGCCCGCCGACCGCCTCGCCGGCATGGCCGCCTTCTTCACGAAGATCGCCTACAAGCCCACCGGGGAGTGGAAGGAGGAGATCCTCTACTTCGACCCGGGGCGGGTGTGCACCAATCCCGGCGTCGCCCGGACCCCGGCCTTCCCGGACGGCACCCCGGCCCGGATCGCGCCGGGGCAGGACCCGCGCATCGTCTTCGCCGACTGGTTCACCGCGCCCGGCAACCCGTGGATGACCCGCGCGATCGCCAACCGCGCGTGGAGCTGGTTCCTGGGGCGGGGGATCATCCACGAGCCGGACGACCTCCGCGAGGACAACCCGCCCGTCCACCCGGAACTTCTCGCCTACCTTCAGCAGGAACTGGTCGCGTCGAAGTACGACCTGAAGCACCTCTTCCGCCTGATCCTGAACTCGCAGACCTACCAGCTCTCCCCGATCCCCGCCTCGACGAAGCCCGGCGCGGAGGCGAACTTCGCGTTCTACGCCATGCGCCGCCTCGAGGCCGAGGTCCTGATCGACGCCCTCTGCCAGGTCACCGGCACGACCGAGGAGTACGAGAGTCCGATCCCCGAGCCCTTCACCTTCGTCCCCAAGGACGCCCGCTCCATCGAACTGCCCGACGGCAGCATCTCGAGTTCCTTCCTCGAGCTGTTCGGGCGGCCGCCGCGCGACACCGGCATCGAGTCCGAGCGCAACAACCGGGTCACGGCGCAACAGCGCCTTCATCTCTTGAATTCCAGCCATGTCCGGCGCAAGATCGAGCAGAGCTCGAAACTGGCCGCCATCATGGCGTCCGGCAAGAAGAACCCGCGGGAAGCGGTCGGCCGGATGTACCTGACGATCCTCTCCCGCCTCCCGACGGAGGAGGAGGGGCGGGCGTTGAGGGCGTACATGGATTCGGGCGCGGTGAAGGGCCGGGATGTGATGCTCGATCTGGTATGGGTTCTGGTGAACAGCACGGAGTTCCTGCACCGGCACTAGCGGTGCGGGTCGCGGAGGACCGAACATGAGCGCGAATCGTTGCGAGAGTCTGGTGATGCCCGTCCGGCATTCGGGGTTCGGCGGATCGATGCCCCGGCGCGAGTTGCTCCGGCGCGGCCTCTTCGGCGCGGCGGGACTCTGGCTGGCGGGCCGGCCCGCCCCCGGCGCCGCGGCCGTCCCCGCGGCGGCGGGGACCGCGAAGGCGAAGGCCGTCATCCAGATCTGGATGTGGGGCGGCCCCTGCCACATCGACACGTTCGATCCGAAGCCGGACGCCGGCCGCGACTACTGCGGCGACCTCGACAAGGCGATCGAGACCAACGTCGGCGGCGTCCGGGTCAACGAGAACCTGCCGATCCTCGCGAAGCAGGCCCACCGCTACTCCATCATCCGGAGCATGACGCACGGCGTGAACGCCCACGAGACGGCGTCCTACATCGTTCAGACCGGGCGCAAGTCGGGCGACGGGCTCGTCTATCCCTGCGTCGGCGCCGTCGTGGCGCGCTTCAAGGGCTACGACGCCGGCTACAAGGGGCTGATCCCGCCCTATGTCGTCCTGACCAAGCCGCAGGGACGCTTCTCCGAGGCCGGCTTCATGGGCTCGCGCTACAAGCCCTTCGCCACCGGCGGCGATCCGGGCAGCAAGACGCGCTTCGTGGTCGAGGGGGTCGTCGCCGAGGGCATCACCGAGGAGCGCCAGCGCGCGCGCCGCGAGCTGCTCCACACGATGGACCTGCTCGGCGCCGCCGCCCCGCAGGACCCGCGCGTCGAGGCCATGGGCCGCACCGAGAAGGAGGCCTACGACCTGATCCTCGGCAACGCCGGCAAGGTGTTCGACCTGGCCGAGGAGAAGGACGACCTCCGCGACCGCTACGGCCGGTCCACCTTCGGCCAGTCGTGCCTGATGGCGAGGCGGCTCGTCGAAAGCGGCGTCCCCTACGTCACGATCAACTACAACGGCTGGGACACGCACAAGCAGCACTTCCCGTCCATGCGGCGCATGCTGCCCGATTTGGACAAGGGGTTCGGCACCCTGCTCGACGATCTCGCCCAGCGCGGCCTGCTCGACAGCACCATCGTCTGGTGGGGCGGCGAGTTCGGCCGCACGCCGAAGGTCCAGTGGGAACCGCCGTGGAACGGCGGGCGCAATCACTTCGGACGCGTCTTTTCCGTCGTCGTCGCCGGCGGCGGCTTCAAGGGCGGCCAGGTGGTTGGAGCCACCGACAAGACGGGCGAGACGGTCAAGGACCGCCCCGTCTACCCGTGGGATCTGACGTCGACGATGTACAACCTCCTCGGCATCGATCCCGGCGCCACGCTGCCCCATCCGCAGAACCGCGTCGTGCACGTCGCGCCCTCGGCGGCGGAGAAGTACGAGTCCGGCGGCCCCCTCACCGAGATCGTCTGAACCGGGAGCACATCATGAAGGCCCTCCGTTGGCGGACCGTCGCCGCGTCCGCTGTCGCGCTGGCGGCGGCCCTCCCGGCGGCCGCGCAACAGCGCGAACCCCATGTCGGCTACGTCTACCCCGCCGGCGGGCAGCAGGGACGGACCTTCGAGGTCACCGTCGGCGGCCAGTACCTCGACGGTGTCTCGGAGGTCGAGGTGTCGGGGCGCGGGATGACGGTCGAGGTCGGCCGTCACATCAAGGCCCTCACGCAGCAGCAGGCGAACGGCCTCCGGAACAACTTCGAGAAGATGACCCAGTTGGCCGGCATGGGGAAGACCAACGCGGCCATGGCGAAGGAGGCCGAGCAGCTGCGGAAACGGATCGAGGAAACGCTGCGCCAGGCCGGCATCGACGAGATGAGCATGCGCGCCTTCCAGGAGTACCGCAAGAAGGCGAACGATCCGAAGAAGCAGCTGAATCCGGCGATCTCCGAGACCGTCGCGCTCACGGTCACCGTCGCGCCCGGTGCGCCGCTGGGCGACCGGGAGATCCGGCTGCGGACGAGCCTCGGTCTGACGAATCCGCTCAAGTTCCAGGTCGGTCGCGTGGCCGAGGTCAGCGAGAAGGAGCCCAACGACCGCGCGCCCGAGAAGGCGATCGAGGTCGCGCATCCCTTCGTGCTCAACGGCCAGGTGACGCCCGGCGACCTGGACAAGTTCCGCTTCCGGGCGAAGAAGGGCGAGCGGCTCGTCGTCGCCGCCGCCGCACGATCGCTGGTCCCGTACCTCGCCGACGCCGTGCCCGGATGGTTCCAGGCGACGCTGTCCCTGCGCAACGCGAAGGGCGACGAGGTCGCCTATGCCGACGACAACCGCTTCGACCCCGACCCCGTGATCGCCTGCACGATCCCGGAGGACGGCGACTACGTCATCGAGATCAAGGACTCCATCTTCCGCGGCCGCGAGGACTTCGTCTACCGGGTCACCGTCGGCGAGGTGCCCTATCTCTCCGGCGTGTTCCCCCTCGGCGGCCGCGCCGGCGTCCAGACCACGATCGACGTCATGGGATGGAACCTGCCGAAGAAGAACCTCACCCTGACGCCCGACGGACCGACGCCGGGCGCGCTGCCCATCGCCGTCGACAAGGGCGATCGCATCTCCAACTTCGTCCCGTTCGCCATCGACACGCTCCCGGAGTGCCTGGAGACGGAGTCCAACGACGATCTCCGCACCGCGCAGAAGGTCGAGTTCCCGATGGTGATCAACGGGCGCATCGGGCGCGCGGGTGACCGCGACCTCTTCCGGTTCGAGGGCCGTGGCGGCGAGACCATGGTCGTCGAGGTGACCGCGCGCCGCCTTCACTCCCCGCTGGACTCCATCGTCCGCGTCTTCGACGCCACCGGGAAGCAACTCGCCTTCAACGACGACTTCGACGACAAGGGCGCGGGGCTCATCACCCACCAGGCCGACTCGCGGGTCGAGTGCGTGCTGCCGGCCTCCGGCGCCTACATCGTCAGCGTATCCGACACGCAGGGCAAGGGGGACGAGACCTACGCCTACCGCTGCCGCATCAGCCCGCGCAGGCCGTCCTTCGATCTGCGGGTGGTTCCCTCCAGCATCAACCTGCGCGCCGGCGCCGCGGCCCCGCTGACGGTCTTCGCGTTCCGGCGCGACGGGTTCGACGGCGAGATCGCCGTCGAGCTTCAGGACGCGCCGAAGGGGTTCGTTCTCGCCGGCGGGCGGATTCCGAAGGGGGAGGACAAGGTCCGCCTGACGCTCCTCCCGCCGCCGGAGGGCACCAACCATGCCGTGCGCCTGAAGATGCAGGGGGTCGCGACGATCCTCGGCCGCGAGGTCCGCCGGCCCGCGGTTCCATCGGACGACATGATGCAGGCCTTCTTCTACCGTCACCTCGTTCCCGCCGAGACCCTGCTCGCCAATGTCGTCAGCCGCGGGTTCCGCCCCCCGCCGCCCCCCCGGATCCTGGCGGACGGGCCCGTCCGGATCCCGGCCGGCGGCACCGCTCCGGTGCGCGTCCTGGTGCCCGGCCGGACCTTCGTCAAGAACATCCAGATCGAGCTGAACGAGCCGCCCGAGGGGCTCACGATCGAGAAGGTCAACTGGAGCGAGCAGAACGCCGAGATCCTCCTGAAGGCCGACGGCGACAAGGCGAAGGCGGGCATCCGGGGGAACCTCATCGTCGACCTCCTCGGCGACGGCAGCGCGTTCCGGCCCAAGGATGCCAAGCCCCCGCAGGGCGGCGGCGGGCGCAAGATCCCCCTCGGCGTTCTCCCCGCGATCCCCTTCGAGGTCGTCGCCCGCTGACGGGCGTGCAGGACTACTTCAGCTCGGTGATGAAGAGGTTCCGGTAGCGGAACTGGCCCCCGCCGGGAACCTCCGCCTGGAGCGAGATGAACCCCTCGGCGGGACCCTGCAGCCCTTCCGCGCTCCACGCGGGCTTGCCGTTGATCTCGAGCGAGGCGGCGGCGCCGCGGACGGTCAGCTTGAAGGCGTTCCACTGGCCGTCCTTCACCAGGCCGGTGCTCGTCGCACCCTTCAGCCCGCCGACGTTGCCTTCCTGGCCCTTGCGCAGGTTGACCTGGTAGCGGGGCGGCCAGGGCTTGCCCTCGGGGACGGAGTCGTAGCGGAAGTAGACGCCGCTGTCCCACTGGTCGCCCTTCAGCGCCTTCCACTCGAACTCCATCACGAAGTCCGCGTACTTCCGCGCGGTCTGGATGAGGCCGTTGCCGTCCTTGATCAGGATCTCGCCGCCGTCGACGACGGCCTCGCAGGTGCGGACCGTCCAGCCGTCGAGCGACTTCCCGTCGAACATCGGCACCCGCGGCGCATCCGCCGCGAGGACGGGGAGGGAGATCCAACCGGCGGCCGCGAGGGCCGCCACGCGCACGAACCGGGGTGTGTTCATGCGCGTACCCATACCGGGATCCGGGCCGGTTGGCAACCCCGGACGGGCGTCAGTACTCGGGAGGCGGGGGCGGCTGGAGCGCCTTCGTCGAGAGCAGGCCGCAGGCCGCCGCGATGTCCAGCCCGCGCGACCGGCGGACGGTCGCCACGATGCCCTTCGCGTTGAGTCCCTCCTGGAAGGCCTGGACCGTGGCCTCGTCGGACCCCTCGAGCGGCACGCCGGGGATCGGGTGGAACCGCATCAGGTTGATCCGGCAGCGCAGGCCGTTGAGGAGCCTCGCCAGTTCCTTCACGTGCCGCGGCGAATCGTTGAGCCCCCGGAAGAGGATGTACTCGAAGGAAACGCGCCGCTGGAGCCCGAAGTCGTGGGCGCGAAGCGTCGCCATCACCTCCGGCAGCGGGTGGACGTGCTCGATCGGCATCAGCCGCCGGCGCTCCTCCTCGAACGGGGAGTGCAGGCTGACCGCGAGGTGGCACTGGCTCTCGGCGAGATAGCGTTTCATCGCGGGCACGAGCCCGATGGTCGAGACAGTGATCCGGCGCGGGCTCATCGCGCAGCCCCACGGCGAGGTCAGGATCGCGAGGCTCGCCAGCACCGCGTCGAGGTTGTCCAGCGGTTCGCCCATGCCCATGTAGACGAGGTTCGTCACGCGGTCGCGCTCGGGCAGGCTGCCGTACTGGTTGAAGATCTCGCCGGCCGTGAGATGGCCCTGGAAGCCCTGTTTCGCCGTCATGCAGAAGAGGCAGCCCATCTTGCAGCCGACCTGCGTCGACACGCACAGCGTGCTGCGGTCCGGCTCGGGGATCCACGCCGTCTCGACGAAACGGCCGCGCAGGGTGGGGTAGAGGTACTTCTTCGTGCCGTCGGACGACTCCTGCACGCGGGCGGGGGGAACGGCGCCGACCTCGTGCCGCTCCGCCAGCGATGCGCGTGCCTTCGCGGAGAGGTTCGTCATCGCCGCGATGTCCCCCGCGTGCTTGCGGTAGAGCCAGTCGGCGATCTGCTTGGCGCCGAAGGCCGGCAGCCCCGCCTCCGCCGCGACCGCGCGAAGCCCGTCGAGCGTCAGGCCCAGCAGCGGCGTCTTCCCGGACGATTCCATGCCTTCACTCTAGCCCGACCCGTCCCCGGGCGCGAGCGGCGTCAGAAGTAGACCTCCGCCCGGACGCGGTCGGCGGCCACGCCGCGCGCGAAGAGGGCCTCGCGGGCGGCGACGACCATCTCGGGGGGGCCGCACAGGAGGCAGGGGCCGTCCGGCCGCGGGTCGAGCCGCGCGATCAGGTCGGGGATCCGCCCGCGCTCGATGTCCGGCCCCTCCGCGCGCGACGAGCACCGCCGGTACACGAGTCCCGTCGCCGCCGCGAACGCCGCGGCGCCGTGAAACGCCGCGACCGAGCGTGCGCCATGGATCAGCGTCTTCCCCGCCGCCAGTCCCGCGCGGCCCATCGAAGCGAACGGCGCGATGCCGGTGCCGCCCGCAATCCAGAGCCCGGGGCCGGGGTCGCACGCGAAGCTCCCCGCCGGCCGGGTCGTCCACACGGTGTCGCCGGGCCGGACGCCGGCCAGCCGGGGCGTCAGGGCGCCTTCCGGATGCACGTCGAACAGGATCTCCATAGCCTCCTCGCGCGGGCCGCTCGCGAGGCTGTAGAGGCGCGGAGCCGCCCGCGGATCGAGCGTGAGACCGACGTGCTGGCCGGGCCGGAAGTCGAAGGGACGGTCAAGCGCGACGAGATGAAGCCCCTCGTCGAGGCGCTCGTTCGATCGCACGCGCACCGGCAGAAGGTCGGGCGCGGATCCTGCGGGTTCCGGCGTCATGCCTGGACTCTACACCCGCCAGGCTTCCAAGGTTTGGAAAACCGCGCCGTCGGGCTTCCAAGGTTTGGAACCTGGAACGGGAACGCTGGAACGTGAAACCCCCGTTAGAACCTGACCGAGGCCGAGAGCGATGCCCAGAACTCGTCCTCGGGGTTCACGGCATCCTCGAAGGACCACTGGTAGTTGACGGACGGCGTCAGCAGGAGGCCCTTGAGGTTGAAGGTCGTGGAAAGGTGCGCGGTGGCGTGGCTCAGGGCGCTGGGGAAGTCGAACGCGCTGTCGAAGTAGTTGAGGCTCGCGCCGAGGTCCAGGGTCTGTCCGTCGGGCAGCGGCAGTCCCAGCAGCCCGCCGGGGATCGGGGAGAACAGGAACAGTTCGTGAATGCCGCCCCGGTCGAATTCGCCCGATTCGCGAGGAATCCAGTGGAAGTAGTTGTAGGCGGGCACGATCGGGACCGCGCCCAGCCGGATCAGGTTGGGGAACGAGACGCCGGCATGGAACGGACCGCGCCCAGCCGGATCAGGTTGGGGAACGAGACGCCGGCATGGAACTTCCAGCCGTCGAGGTCGCTGGTGACGGTGTCGCTCAGGGCGGTGAAGGGGTAGATCCAGTAGTCGACGTAGCCGTGCAGGTTGAACGCCCACCGCTCGTCGGCCTCGAACGTGTGCCCGAGAATGACGAGGTAGTCGACCTCGACGAACCCGTCCAGATCCCGCGAGACAGGGCGGTTCATCCACGCCTTCAGCGTCAGTCCCGGGAGGAGTCCGTCGACCGCGAGCGAGGGCTGCCACGTCGGCTCGTCGCCGCCGATGTTCATGCCGTGCGCCATGTACTTCGTCGCATAGGTGAGATCCGGCTGGACCGTCACCTCCGCCGTCGCCGCGCCTCCCAGCGTCAAGATCGCCGCCAGAAGCACCTTCCCCGGCCGTCTCCGGTCTTCCGTCATGGATGGAGTCCCTCCCTGCCGTCAGCCGTCCTATATCGCAGGTTTCCGCCCGAGTCGGCAAGACCATTATGGCACCCCGGTCCGCGGAGGGCGCCCGCCTCCGTCCATCACCCCGCGCAGGATCGGCGGCGGCCCCGCAGGGTAGTCATCACGCTCCGCGCGATGACCATCCGGATTGCGCAGATGTCCTCACGCGGAGCGTGAGGACTACGTTGGCGTCCGCCCCCGGCCGTCAGCCTGCGCAGGACCGGCGGCGGCCCCGCAGGGTAGTCATCACGCTCCGCGTGATGACGATCCGGATGGCGGAGATGTCCTCACGCGGAGCGTGAGGACTACGTTGGCGTCCGCCCCCGGCCGTCACCCTGCGCCGGACAGGCGCAGGGATGGCGACGAAGGTCACGAGGGCTTCCCGTTCGGCCCGGCCGTTCGAGGGATCCCGTGGCCATGCGGACCTGGAGACGCGTTCCCGGGCGGGGGCCGGGGCCGGGCCTCATTTCGCGGCGGTCGCCTTCCGCCCCGGCTTCGGCGTCGCGGCGTCCGGGGCGGACGCGGCGGCGCCGAAGCGCGAGCGGTGGTCCTTCTCGTAGAGGGCCGGATCGAGGATGTCGCCGGTCTTCTCCGGCGTGTGGGCCTTCTCGGCGAGGGCGGCCATGCGCTTGAGGATGTCCGGATTGGCGGCGGCGACGTCGGTCGTCTCGGAGACATCCTTCGCAAGGTCGAAGAGCTTCCAGTCCTCCCGCTTCCGGCTGCGAACGGCCTTCCACGCGCCCAGGCGGACCGCGACGTTGCCCGGCGACTCCCAGTAGAGGAACTCGTGCTGCGCCTGCTTCCGGCCGGCGGCCTCCTCGCCCAGCAGCGCGGGGACGAACGAAACGCCGTCGATCGCCGCCGGGCATTCCGCGCCCGCCAGTTCCGCGAACGTCGGCAGCACGTCGGGGAAGTAGCCGAGATGGTCGCACACGCGGCCCGCCGCGATCCGGCCCGGCCAGCGCGCGATGAACGGGACGCGCAGGCCGCCCTCGAAGAGGTCGCCCTTGCCGCCGCGGAACTCGACGCCGGTCCGCGGATCGACGTTGGGCGCGTGGAAGCCGCGCGGGTGCTGCGCGTCCTTGAAGTACGGGTTGCCCCCGTTGTCGCCGCTGAAGAGGACCAGCGTGCGCTCCTCGAGTCCGGCCTCCTTGAGAAATGCGAGGATCGTGCCGACCTGCCGGTCGATCATCGCGACCATCGCCGCGTAGGCCTTCGGATCGTGGCCGTCGTTGACGCCGGGCCAGTCCTTGTCCTTGTAGAGCGCCCACGCGGGGTCGTCGTCGGGAATGTCGAACATGCCGTGCGGCGGCGTGAAGGGGAGGTAGAGGTAGAACGGGCGGTCCTTGTTCGCCCGCAGGAAGGCCAACGCCTCGTCGAAGATCCGGTATTGCGAGTAGGTCTTTCCCTCGCGCCCGCCGGACGGGTTGCCGTCGAGCGGAACCTCCTCGCTGTTGCGGATCAGGTAGGGCGGGTAGTAGGTGTGCGCGTGGACCTGGTCGTAGTAGCCGAAGAAGACGTCGAACCCGTGCTGCTCCGGCACGCCCGTCGTGCCCCGGTTGCCGCAGCCCCACTTGCCGAAGCCGCCGGTGGCGTAGCCCGCGGCCTTGAGCACCGACGCGATCGTCGCCTCGCCGGCCTGGATCGGCGTGCCGCCGCCGTTCGTGCGGACGGACGCGTGGCCGAGGTGCTTGCCGGTCATCAACGCGCAGCGCGTCGGCGCGCAGACGGGTCCGCCCGCCAGCACCTGCGTGAACCGCATGCCCTCCGCCGCGAGGCGGTCCACGTTCGGCGTCCGCATGTGCGGATGGCCCATGCAGGACAGTTCGTAGTAGCCGAGTTCGTCGATGACGAAGTGCACGACGTTCGGCTTCGGCGCGGGCGCGCCCGTCGCGAGCCCCGCGATCGCGGCCAGTCCGGCGAGCAGGGCGATCCGGCATCCGGTCGTCATGGGCGGTCTCCTTGTGCGGCGGTACCGCACCCTGCCATCTTGGGCAAGGCGTGAGGGTCGGACAAGGGAAAAGCGGGACCTCGACGGAGGGACCGGTGCGGTCGGTGACGGCTTCAGCGATGGACGCGCAGAGCGCGGTAGATGGCCCCGCCGTCGGCGCAGGCATGCCAGAGTTCGGCGTCCTGTTCGTGCGTGTCGTAGGTCCAGTGCAGCCATCCGTCGATGCCGCGATCGGCGAAGAGCCGGACGAGGTCCGCCATCCATGCGGCGGCCGGGGCGGACCCGGGGAAGCGCGACTTGAAGGCGCCGAACTCCCCCGCGACCACCGCCACGCCCCGTTCGCGGGCCAGGTGCCGAACGGTGTCCCACTCGACCGACGCGAGGTCGGCGGCGAAACCGTCGGCGTCGGCGCAGTAGAAATGGAGGTCGAGCACGTCGGCCCTGGACCGGAGGATCGCCGTTGGACGGAAGGGGACGCGGTTCTTCCAGCCGGCCTTCTCGACACGGAAATCGCCCGGCCCCGACCGGCCGACGGCCTTGAAAGTGAAGACGCCGGCCCAGGAAACGGCGCCGGGCTGGGCCTCCCGGAGGGCCTGCGTCCAGGTGTCGATGACGTGGACGGCGGAGTCGTCCGCAAGCTCCTGCCGCTGCTCCGGCACCCGGTAGGCGCGGCCGTTGGCCGCCGTGACCGTGCCGGTGGCCTGCGCGAACGGCGGGGCGACCGCGTAGCACAACTCGTTCTGGAGGTCCCACGCGAGGATGGCATCCGGCGCCCCGGGGGCCGCCGCCCGCAGCCCCGCGACGAAGTCGCGCAGGTAGGTCGCCTTGGCCTCAACATGGCCGGCGCAGAGCAGTTCGGCGTTGGCCGGGTGAATCCCGGGCTGCGGCGCCCCCAGGCCATGCGTGTAGGGCGGCACGCGCGGGAAGGAATCCATCGAAAGCACCACCGCGATGCCGTTCGACCCGGCGCGCACGAGAAAGTCCGCCAGGGTGGCGAGATAGGGCGCCGACAGGCCGGCCTGCCCGGCTCGGGCCACCGCGCCGGAGAGGCCCGCGTGGCCGTTGATGAAGACACGCACGGTGTTGAAGCCATCGGACCGCAGCCGGCCGAACATCTCGTCCGCCGCAGCCCGGTCGTAGTGGCGCGGATCGAAGGTGCCATGGCTGGAATGGAGGCGGACGTAATTGAAGCCGCGCACCGGGATCGGGCGCCGCGCGGCCGAGTCGACAAATCGGCCCTGTTCGACGTGGTAGCGTGCGGGTGCCGGTTCGCGAGCGCCGGCGCCGCCGGACGACACGGCGGTCCATGCGGCGAAGAGGAAGGCTCCCGTGGAGGAGCGGATCCGCATGGGACGTTCCTCAGGGTGCCGGCGGCGCGTTGGTCGCCGGCCGGAACTCGATCCAGTCGAGCTCGGCGGCGGCCTTGGTGCCGGTGTACTGGCTGTTGCAGCTCACGCTCAGCGTGAACGACTTCGGCAGATCGCCGCCGATATGCGCCTTCCAGTCGTCCGCGACGTTGCGCTCCTCGACGACGAAGTCCGCGCCGCTTTCCCTGTTCCGGAGGCCGATCCAGTGGACCTTCACCACGCCGGCGGCGTAGGAGGCGGTGCCGGTGGCGGCGACGGGCGTTTCGGTTTCCCAGCGCCACGCGAGGCTGGTCTTGCCGAACAGGCCGCCGGTGCCGAGGTAGAGGCCGATCGCCTGGTCGTCCTTCGCCGCCTCGCGCCCGTCGGCGCCGGCCGGGAGCTCCGTCACGCGCCAGCGCCAGCGGAGGACCGGCGTCTTGCGAAGGTCGACGCCGTCGACCGGGAGGAAGAACGAGGCGGTGGCCTTGTCGGCCGTCATGCGCAGCGCGCGACCGTCCTCCGCCTGCTGGACGTCGGCCGCCTCGAAGACCGCCGCGGGGGTGCCGGGCTTGCCCTTGGTCTCGGCGCCCTTGGGCAGCTCGCGGAAGTCCTCGCGCCACGCGGGCGCGTCGGCCGCGCCGGCCGCGCCGGCCGCGATCGATGCGAGGAGAAGCCCTGCGGCGGCGGTCCGGGTCTGGATGCGGAGGCTCACGGTGCGGCGGTCGTCGGGGCAACGTGCACGTTCTTCGCCATCGCCGGCCCGAGATCGAGATTCAGGTAGACCGCCCACGCGGCCCGCACCTCGGGCCAGGCATCCAGTTGCGCAAGGGACGTGGCGCAAAGGTCGCCGACCCCGGCGACGGCGTCGGCCGTGTCGCCGTTGCGGGCGGTTGCCGCCGTGCCCTTCGAGCGGGCGATGTCGGTGCCGAGGGTCTTGCCCGCGGCGGCGGAGTCGCCGACGGCGTCGAGGACGTCGTCGGAAAGCTGGTAGGCCGTGCCGGCAAGGTAGCCCGCCTCCCGGAGCGCCGCGCGGAGGGCCGGGTCGCCGTTGCCCGCGGTCAGGGCCGCGAAGGCGAAGAGCGGACCGGTCTTCTGGCGGGCAAGCCGGAGCGCCGTGGACCAGTCCGAGGGCTGGCCGCGCAGCAGCAGTTCCTGCTCGCTCTCGGTGGAGCAGACCTCGGCCACGGCCTGGGCGAGGTCGGCGATCAGGTCCGGCTCCCGGGTGAGGCTCAGGACGTTGAGGGCCTTCCCGAGGAGGATGTCGCCGGCCAGGATCGCGCCGTGCGCGCCGTACTGCGTCCAGAACGCGGGCGCTCCGCGGCGCGTGAGGCCGCCGTCGATGACGTCGTCGTGGAGCAGGCTGGCGCCGTGGACCAGTTCCACGGCCGCCGCGCTGCGAAGGAGGGTGTCCGCCGGTACGCGGGCGACGGACGCCAGGCGGAGCGCCGCGCGGGCGCGCAGCAGCTTGCCGCCGCCGAGGAACCGGGAGACATCGAACTGCAGGCGCGCAAGGACCGTGTCGCCCAGCGAATCGACCATCAGCCGCCGGACGAGCGCGAGCCCCGCGTCCACGCCCGGCGGCATCTTCTGCGCATCATGCATAGGGTTCACACTATGCATGAGGCGGAAAAGCCCGTCAATTCGACGGTCAGACGAAGGAGCAGACGTACTCCGCGATGCCCGAGTCGACCGCGATCTCGAAGCTCGAGTTCCCCGCCACCCGGAAGGCCGTGCCGGCCGCGTAGGGGGTCCACTCCGTCGCGCCGGCCAGCCGGACGCGGCAGGTTCCCGCCACGATCTCCATGACCTCCGGCGCCCCGGTGTTGAACGTGAACGCGCCCGGGAAGACCAGGCCGACCGTCTTCCTGGTGCCGTCGGGGAAGAGCACGCTGTGGCTGACCACCTTGCCGTCGAAGTAGACGTTGGCCTTGCACACGACGGACACGTTGTCGAACTGCGCCGGACTGCCCATGACTGGTTCCTTTCGAAAGGCCGGCATCATGCCACAAGTCGTGCGGCGGCGCACGACCGTTGGACATGCCCCGGCCTTGGCTGATGTCGGATACCGCCGGGCGGGGATGCCCGGAGGATCACGGTACGGCGCCGACGGAGCGGCGCCCTCCACTCGATGCGAAGCGGCGCGGGGTCGCGGCCGCGTCCATGGGTCAGCCGCCGGGGAGCGAGAGGGTGGCGGAGGCGGCGGGTTTCGCGGCCCCGGCCTCGATGG
>Ga0194125_10000376_pt1 | contig 74494 bp, 61 predicted proteins | sample TA2KigC250mmetaG_FD_148626 | JGI IMG/M metagenome (GOLD analysis project Ga0194125, IMG submission 148626) | Freshwater microbial communities from Lake Tanganyika, Tanzania - TA2015034 Kigoma Deep Cast 250m | ecosystem: Environmental > Aquatic > Freshwater > Lake | place: Tanzania: Lake...
GAAGATCGATCCGGAGACGCGCAAGAAGGTCGAGGACGCGGCGAACAACCTGAAGGACGCGATCAAGTCGGAGAACGTCGAGCTGATGAAGCGGAGGATGCAGGAGCTGGAGAAGGCCTCGCACGCGCTCGCCGAGAAGGTTTATGCGCAAACGACCGGCGCCGAGGGCGCCTCCTCCGCGCGTCCCGCGGGATCGGCCGGCGGAGAAGGCGCGAAGGCGGACGGCGAAGCGGTCGAAGCGGACTTTGAGGTCGTGGACGAGGACGAAGGGAAGAAGAAGTAGGCGGGAGCGGGCTCGCGGGCCGTGGAAACGAGAATGTCGAAGCGGGACTATTATGATGTCCTCGGCGTCGGGCGGGAGGCCTCCGAGGAGGAGATCAAGAAGGCCTACCGGAAGCTCGCGTTTCAGCATCATCCCGATCGGAACCAAGGAAACAAGGAAGCGGAGGAAAAGTTCAAGGAAGCGACCGAGGCGTACGAGATCCTTCGGGACAAGGAGAAGCGGAGCCGCTACGACCACCTCGGGCACGCGGGTCTCGAGGGGGCCTTCGGCGGCGCGCAAGGGGGCGGGTTCGGGGGCGGCTTCGACCTCCACGATGCGCTTCGCGCGTTCATGCGCGACTTCGGCGGGGCCGGCTTCGGCGACTGGTTCGGGTTCGGCGAGGAGCGGGGGGCGCGCGGCGGCTCTCGGCGCGGGCGCGATGTCCAAATCCGACTTCCGCTGTCGCTCGACGAGATCGCCTCAGGCACGGAGAAGAAGATCAAGGTCCGGCTCCGCGTGCGATGCGACACATGCGGGGGGAGCGGCGCGTCGGGCGGGGGAGGCGCGCGCGTCTGCCCGGAATGCCGCGGAACCGGCGAGCGGCGCGTCGTCCAACGCTCGTTCCTCGGACATCTCGTGAACGTGACCCCCTGCCCGATGTGCGCGGGAGAGGGGAGCGTCATCGAGTCGCCGTGCGGCGCCTGTCGCGGGGAAGGTCTCGTCGAGAGCCGAGAGACCGTCGCCGTCCGGATTCCGGCGGGGGTCGCCGCGGGAAACTACATACCGCTACGAGGCAAGGGGAACGCGGGGCCGCGCGGCGGACCCGCGGGGGATCTCGTCGTCGTGATCGAGGAGCTGCCGCACGAGACGTTCACGCGGCACGGCGACGACATTCTTTGCGACGTGTCGATCTCTTTCGGCCAGGCCGTTCTCGGCGACGCGATCGAGGTCCCTTCGCTCGACGGCCGCGTGAAGATGAACGTGCCTGCGGGGACGCCGTCGGGGAAGATCTTCCGCCTCCGCGGAAAGGGGATCCCCCACCTCAGGGGGAGCGCGCGCGGAGACGAGCTCGTCCGCGTGAACATCCACGTTCCGAAGAAGCCCTCTCGCGAGGAGAAGAACTTGCTCCGCGAGATGCGCGAGAAGGACCTTTTCCGGCCGGGAGAGTGACCATTCGAGATCGAGACGAACGCTCGCGATTCTTCTATGTTCTCCCCTCCGACCTCCGGAGGTCTTCGTTCCGTTTTCCGCCCGACGAGGAAGAGCACATCCTTCGCGTGCTCCGCTTGCGGACCGGAGCGGTCGTGACGGCGGTCGACGGCGAGGGATGGGGAGCGCATGCGCGGCTTCGCATGGAGGGCGCGCGCCTGGAGGCGGATGTGATCGAGCGGTTCCGCTCGCGCGCGGAGCCCCTCCTTCGGATTACCCTCGCGGCGGGCCTCCTCAAGGGCCAGGAGATGGATCGCGTGGTCGAACGGTGCGCCGAGATCGGCGTTGCCGTGTTTCAGCCGTTCGTCTCGGAAAGGAGCGTCCCCGGCGGCCCTCGGGTTCGGGAAGGGAAGAGGCTTGAGAGGTGGGAGCGCCTCGCGCGGAGCGGGATGAAGGTGGCGCGCGGGGCGGCGCTCATGAGCGTGCAGCCGGTCTCCGGTCTGGACGCGGTGATCGACGCCGTGCGCCTCCACGAGCGTTCGTTCGTGATGGAGCGGGAGGCGCCCCCGCTTCCCCGGGAGGTGCGGATCGGGACGGCGCTCGTCGTCGTAGGGCCGGAGGGCGGGCTCACGGCGGAGGAGAGGAAGTCGCTCCTCGTGGCGGGGGCGGAACCGGCCTCTCTCGGGCCGCGGAACCTCCGCGCGGGGACCGCTTCGCTGGCGGCGGCGGCTTTTCTCCTCGCGCCGCCCGATCCGTGGGAGGTCGGAGGCCCGGAAGTCGTTGAAAAAGTGAGCCCTGCGCCTTGACAGGCGGGGAATCTTCGCCTACATTGGTCTACGGTAAGCGGATTTTCGATGGGAGCGATTCGGTCTTCGATCGGTCGCTCATCCCGCCGCGGGGAGGGCGCGTGGGCCCGTGAACCGAGGCCGCCCCCCCGGTGGTCGGCGCCTGAAAGAACCAACCGCCCATTCCCTCCGCGGCCGCGACACCGCATCGCGCGCTTTGCTCGGACGGACTTGACGGGGGGCGATTCTTCTCACGTGAACCGACACGCACTTGATGTCCTCGAGTTCAATCGCATCGTCGAGCTCGTGCGGGGGAAGTGTCTCTCTCCGCTCGGTGCCGCTCGGACCGAAAGGATGGTTCCCTTCGTCTCCCCGGAGACGATGCGCGATCGGCACGCGCGCCTGCGGGAGGTCCTCGGGATCATCGACCGGAAGGGGACGATCCCCCTCGGAGGCGCGGTCGACCTCTCCGCGCCCCTCGCGCGGGCGACCGTGGAGGGTGCGATCCTCGAGCCTGCGGAGCTTCTTCAAGTGCTCCGGATGGCGCGCATGGCGGACGACGTGAAGCGCTTCTTCAGGGGTGAAGCGGAGCCCTCTCCGAAGCTCATGGCGATCGCTTCGGGCCTCGAGCCGTTGACCGCGATGCAAAAGGAGATCGCGCGTTGTCTCGACGAGGACGGGCGCGTCGTCGACCGGGCGAGCTCGGAGCTCGCCGCGATCCGGAGCGAGATCGAGTCGACGAGAGAAGAGGTGCGCGCGGTGCTCGAGCGCACGCTCCACTCGAGGCGGCTCCAGCGGTCGTTGCAGGAGCCGATCATCACGCTCCGAAACGGGCGGTATGTTCTCCCCGTGAAGGAAGAGGAGAGGCGCGCGATCGAGGGGATCGTCCACGACCACTCCGGGTCGGGCGCGACCGTGTTCATCGAGCCGATCGAGACGGTCGAGAAGAACAACCGGCTCGCCCGCCTCCATCGGGAAGAAGAGCGGGAGGTCCGGCGGATCCTCAGAAGCCTGACCGACCGCGTGAGGGACGAGGGGGGTGCGCTCGCGCGGAACGGCGAGATCCTCGCCCTTCTCGACTTCACGCAGGCGAAGGGGATGTTCGCAAGGGAGACGCGGTCGGTGATCCCGGAGTGCGCGTCCGGCGGGCGGATCCGCATTCGAAAGGGACGGCATCCGCTTCTGGAGAAGTCCCTCGTCGCTGCCGGACGGGGGGAGAGCCTGACTCCTTTAGATATCGAGTTTCCGGAAGGAGCGGCCACGATGGTCCTCACGGGCCCGAACGCGGGCGGGAAGACCGTGGCGCTCAAGACGATCGGTCTCTTCGCGCTGATGGCGCAAGCCGGTCTGGGCGTTCCCGCCGAGGAGGGGACGGAGCTTCCCTTTTTCGAGAAGATCTTCGCGGACATCGGCGACGAGCAGTCGATCGAGTCGAGCCTGTCGAGTTTCTCGGCGCGTCTTCGGCACATGGTGCGGATCCTCGAAGACGCGGGGCCCGGTTCGCTCGTCCTTCTCGACGAGCTCGGGAGCGGGACCGATCCGTCCGAGGGGGCCGCGCTCGCGATGAGCGTCCTCGAGGAGATTCACTCGAGGGGGGCCGTTTCGTTCGTCACGACCCATCTCGGATCGCTGAAGATCTTCGTGCACGAGCATCCGGGCATGGTGAACGCGTCGATGGCCTTCGATCGGGAGCGGTTGTGGCCGACCTACCGCCTCGAGGTTGGGTTCCCCGGAACGAGCCACGCGCTCGAGATCGCCGCCCGTCTCGGAATCCCCGAGGCGGTTGTCGAGCGCGCCCGTGGCTACTCGTCCGGAGCCGAGGGGGAGATCGACTCCCTCCTCGACGACTTGCGGGCGCGCGCCGCCCGCGCGGGTGAGCTCGAGCGGGCGCTTGCCGGCGAGAAGGAGCGGATCGCGGCCCTCTCCTCGCGTCTGGACGAGGAGGCGAGGGTTTTCGGCGAGGAGAAGCGCCGGTGGGAGAGCGCAAAGACCGCGGAAGCGAAGAGGGTTCTCGACGACGCGCGGGCTCTCGTCGAGCGCGTGGTCCGCGAGATCCGCGGAGGAGGCGCCGAAACGGACGCGGTGCGGCGCGCCCATCGCGCGCTCGAGGAGGAAAGGGAGCGGCTCGCGGCGCGGCTGCAGGATCTCGAGGCTCCCCGCCGCGTGCCCGAACCCGTCGAGGTGGGGCAAATGGTTCATGTGCGAAGCATGAACCGGGACGGACAGGTGGTCGCTCTCGCCAACCGCGAAGGGCGCGTGCTCGTCGAAACGGGGGGAATCCGGCTCGAAATCCCCGCATCCGACCTCGGGCCGCCCAAGGGGAAGACGAGGGCGAAGCCGCGCGGCGCGGGCCTGGAGAATCCCCCGAAGGACGCGGCGTACGAGCTCGATCTTCGAGGCCTTCGGATCGAGGAAGCGCGCACGGCACTCGATCGCTTTCTCGACCGAGCGGCGGTCTCGGGTCTCCCCTCGGTGCGGATCATTCACGGGATCGGGACGGGGAAGGTCCGGGCCGAGGTCGGGGCGGTGCTGGCGGAGGATCCCCGCGTGGAGTCCTTTAGGCTCGGTGAGAACGGCGGCTTCACCGTCGTGGAGATGGGGTAGCGATGGCGGATCGATCGGCGGACCTCGTCGAGGAAGTGCGCGCGGCGAACGACATCGTCGCCGTGATCGGGGGCTACGTGAGGCTCCGAAAGGCCGGGAGGAACTACAAGGGCCTTTGCCCGTTCCACAAGGAGAAGACCCCGTCGTTCCACGTGAGCCCGGAGAGGCAGACGTTTCACTGCTTCGGTTGCGGAAAGGGCGGAGACGTCTTTCGCTTTCTGATGGAGATCGACGGAGTTCGTTTCCCGGACGCGCTCCGCACCCTCGCCGAGCGGGCGGGCGTGCGCATTCCGGAGCGGACCGACTGGCGGGTGACCGAGAAGCGCGAGCGTTTGTACGCGGTTCTGGACGCGGCGGCGCGCTTCTATCGGACGTCCTTGAAGAGCCCCGCCGCGGCCGCGGCGAAGCGCTTCCTCGAGGAGCGCCGGCTCTCGGCGGAGACCGCGGAGCGGTTCGGCCTCGGCTACGCTCCCTCCGGGTGGAGGACGTTCCGCGAGCGAGCGCGCGCGGAAGGATTCACGGATGAAGAGTTGATCGATGCAGGGTTGCTCGTTCCGCGGCCGGAAGGGACCCCGTACGACCGGTTTCGAGACAGGCTCCTCTTCCCGATCCAGAACGTCGGGGGGCGCACGATCGGGTTCGGGGGGAGGATTCTCGGAGAGGGCGAGCCCAAGTATCTGAACTCGCCCGAAACGGAGCTCTTCCGCAAGGGAGAGGGCTTGTACGGCCTTTCGATCACGAGGAGCGACATCCGGCGCGAGGGGACCGCGGTGCTGGTCGAGGGGTACACTGATCTTCTGGCTCTTCACCAAGCCGGTTTCCGGAACGCAGTCGCGCCGCTCGGCACGGCGTTCACCCCCGCGCAGGCGCGCCTTCTCTCGAACTACACGGACAAGGTCGTGGTCCTGTTTGACGGAGACGAGGCCGGCTTGAAGGCGACGCTTCGCTCGCTCGCGACCCTCGCGGGAGAAGGGCTCTCCCCCGTGATTGCGGAGCTTCCGGCGGGGGACGACCCGGACGAGGTCATCCGTCGGGACGGGGCGGACGCCCTCAAGGAGCGGATCGCGCGGGCGGAACCGATCGTGCCGTTCCTGATCGACCGGGTTCATCGCGGGGATAGGGAAGCCGGGGTCCGCTCGCTCCTTGAGGTGCTCGTCCCGATGCGGGACGAGCTTCGAACGGCCCTTCTCATCCGTGAGGCGCACGAGCGGACCGGCGTGCCGGAGGAGGTTCTTCATCGCGAGGCGGCGCGTCTCCGGAAAGGCCTCGAGGCGGAGCGTCCGGAGGCGGTCCGAACGTCCCCAACCGCGTCGCGGCGACTGGTGGAAGCGGAGCGCGGAATCGCCTATCTTGGTTACCAGTTTCCGGATCTTGTCCCCGTGATCCGGAAAGCGATGGGCGCGTGCGTCGTGCAGGATCTCCCCGCTCGGCGATTGCTCGACGCCCTGTACGATTGCGCGGAGAAGGGGATCGATCCGAGCGAGTCAATTTTTACGCTTGAAGGAGTCGACGGCGACTTCGCACGCCTTCGCGTGGAGGCGGAGGCGGGCGATCCGCTGCAGCGTTTGCACGACTACATCGCCTGCTTGTGGGACGAGGAGATCAGCCGGCGGATCCGCCGGGTTCAGGATGAAATGAAGGACGCGGAAGAACGGAAGGACCTCGACGCGTGTTCCCGTCTCTTGGAGGAACGGGCGGCGCTTGCGAGGCGGAGGCATCGGATCGCGGCGTCCCTGCGCGAGGAAGACTGGGGCGCCCACTTCCGCTCGGCCGAAAGGAGTGAGTGACGGAGATGAAGAAGAAGACCTCCGAAGGGAAGCTGGCGCAGCTCAAAGAGCTGGGCCTCCGTCAGGGGTACATCACCCACGACCAAGTGAACGACCTCCTAGACGATGATGCCTCCTTGGAGGACATGGACGACCTCTATGCAGCTTTCGGCGAGATGAACATCGATGTCGTCGACTCGATAGAGGAGGGCCGGAAGCGAAAGGAGGCCCAGGTCGCCGCGAAGTTGAAGGTGAAAGAACCCGCGCCGTCCGCCTCCGCGGTCCGGTACGACGATCCGGTCCGGATGTATCTTCGCGAGATGGGGCGCGTGCCGCTCCTCGACCGAGAGGGGGAGGTCGCGATCGCGCGCCGCATCGAGGACGGGCAGATCGATGTCGGCCGCGCCCTCTTCCTGTGCTCGGCGTCCTATCGCGAGCTGGAAGCGATCCTCCACAAGCTGAGCGACCCGAAGGTGCGGGCCGAGGACTATCTGCAGATCGAGGCGGGGGGTGACGGGAACAGCTTCGTCACCTCCAATCAGGAGAGAAAGAAAGCGATACGCGCCCTCCAGAAGATCATGAGGCTCACCGCGCGCATCGAGGCGCTCGAGGGGGACCGGTGGTGTCAGGAGCCGAAGGATAAGAGAAAAGCGAAGGAATGGGCTTCACACCTCAAGAAGCGCGAGGAGGAGCTGGCGAAGATCACGCTCCACCCAAGACAGATCGAGCGTCTCGTCCTGCGCGTCCGAGCCCTCGCCGGCAAGATCGAGGAAGCGGACCGCGAGGTCGAGCGCGCGTCCGCGGCGATCGGGCTTCCTCCCGCGAAGATCCACGCTCTCGCGAGGATCTCCCCGAGCACCAAGAAGGGGCGGCAGGCGATCGCCGAGCAAACCGCTGCGGCGCCGGAAGAGATCGCGGAGGCCTCCCGCGCGGTCCGAAACGCCCAGAAGAAGATTCGCCGGATCGAACACGACGCGCGTGGAACGCGCGAACAACTCCGCGAGGTGGTCGCGCGGATCGACGCGGGTGAGAGGGGAAGCACGGACGCGAAGCGCGAGATGATCGAGGCGAACGTGCGGCTCGTGATCTCGATCGCGAAGAGGTACACGAACCGCGGTCTCGAGTTTTTGGACTTGATCCAAGAAGGCAACAGTGGTCTCATGAGGGCCGTCGACAAGTTCGACTACCGGAGAGGGTACAAGTTCAGCACCTACGCCACATGGTGGATCCGCCAAGCGATCACGCGCGCGATCGCCGATCAGGCGCGCACGATCCGCGTGCCGGTGCACATGATCGAGGCGATCAACAAGGTGATTCGGACGTCCCGCCGGCTTGTTCAGGAATACGGACGGGAACCGCTTCCGGAGGAGATTGCGCGGAGGCTCGATCTCCCGGTCGACAAGATCAAATCGGTCCTGAAGGCGGCTCAGGAGCCGATCTCCCTCGACCGCCCGATCGGCGAGGACGAGGACTCGAACCTGGGGGACTTCATCGAGGACACGAAGGTCGTGTCCCCCGCGTACTCAGCCGCGTTCGTGATGCTTCAAGAGCAAATGGGTCATGTGCTCAGCACGTTGACCAAGCGCGAAGAGAAGGTCGTCCGGCTCCGGTTCGGCCTGGGCGACGGGTGTCCGCGGACCCTCGAAGAGGTGGGGAGCATCTTCAACGTCACGCGGGAGCGTGTCCGCCAAATCGAGGCGAAGGCCTTGCGCAAGCTGCGGCATCCAAGCCGGAGTCGAAAGCTGAAGGGCTACGTCGATATGCCGTAGGCTCGGCAGTCGGCGAACGCGGGTGCGGGGCCCATAGCTCAGCCGGTCAGAGCGACTGACTCATAATCAGGAGGTCCTAGGTTCAAGTCCTAGTGGGCCCACCTCGAGCGGAGCCCGGAACGAACGGCATCGGAAGGATGAACGAACGAGGGCGATTAGCTCAGCGGTTTAGAGCGTCCGCCTCACACGCGGAAGGCCACTGGTTCAAATCCAGTATCGCCCACCATTCGATTGGGGATCTTTCGAGCGAACGGAGCGGCGCGAAGCATCCCCCGCAGGGGAAGCGCTCCCGGCGCGGGAGCCGCTTCCTTCGCATGCGCGATCGAAGCGCCGCCCCCTCCTCGTTACGAGGAGGGGGTTTTCGTTTGATGGGAGAAGAAACGCGGTGACCGACATGAAGGAACAGATCGAGAGCCTGCTCGCCTTGGACACGGTCGATCAGCTTCTCTTGGACCTCGAGAAGACGCGGAGGGTTCTCCCCGCCGAGCGCGAGGAGGCGGAAGAGGCGTTCCGCAAGGCGGCGGCGGAGCTCGGCGCGGTCGATGAGGATCTCCGCCGCTCGATCCTCGCCCGGAGGGCGGGAGAGGCGGAGGTCGACAAGAATACGGAGGCGATCGGCCGCCTCAACGTGCAGCTCAACCTCGTCAAGACGCAGAGGGAGTACGACGCGCTTCGAACCGAGATGGCCGCGCTTCGCGAGAGAAACGACCGGCTGGCCGACGAGGTGTTCGTCGAGATGGACCGCGCGGAGGCTCTCGAGAAGCGAAAGGCGGATCTCGCGAAAGAGAGGGCGGAGCTCGAGGAGACCGCGCGGCGCGCGGCGGTCGCGGTCGAGGAGAAGATGCGCGCGTGCGAGGAGACGATCGCGAGCGCCCGCGAGGAGCGTGCGGCGGCGGCGGCGCGAGTCGAAACGGCTCTTCTCGCGCGGTACGAGAGGATCCGCGCCGGAAAGGATGGGATCGCGCTCGCCGAGGCGGGGAACGGAGCGTGCGGCCTCTGCTTCCGCAGCATCCCGCCGCAGCGTCTCATCGAGATACGAGGCCGCAAGATTCTCCTCATGTGCGAGGGATGCGGTCGAATCCTGGTGACGAGGTGAGCGCGGGCGCGCGGGAGAAGATCGCGGCAGTCGCGCGGCGGCTTCTCGAGGATGCGGCGTGGGAGGAACTCCACCGCGAGCATGGAGCGGCCGCGGTCTCGGCGGTGCGGGCCTCGCTCCGCGCGCTCGCCGAGCGGCGGAACGCGTACCGCCTCTACTGCGACGGCGGCTCCCACGGGAACCCGGGCCCTTCGGGCGCGGGGGGAGTGATCCTCGACGAAGGAGGGAGAGAGGTCGATCGCTACAGCGTGTTTCTCGGGATCGCGACGAACAACCAGGCCGAGTATCGGGCTCTTCTCGAGGGGCTCGCGCGGCTTCTCCGCATCGGCGCGGAGGAAGCGGAGATCTTCCTGGACAGCGAGCTCTTGGTGAACCAGCTCGACGGACGCTACCGGGTGCGGAGCCCGGAACTCGCGCCGCTCCATCGAGAGGCCCGCGAGCGGATCGCCCGTCTCCGGGAATGCCGCGTCGTTCACATTCCGCGCGAGGAAAACCGGGAGGCGGACCGTCTCGCGCAACAGGCGATCGCAGGCGCGCGCGGGGGGCGGGGAGGCGGCGGAAGTGTTACACTGTAGGCATCGAGCATCTCTCGCGGGAGCGGGGGAGGCGGTCGCGTGCGGGCCTTCGGGCCGGCATGAGGAAAGTCCGGGCTCCATAGGGCAGGATGCTGGGTAACGCCCAGTGGGAGCGATCCCGAGGAAAGCGCAACAGAAAGGAGACCGCCGGGGGATTCCCCGGCAAGGGTGAAACGGCGAGGTAAGAGCTCGCCAGCGCTCCCGGCGACGGGGGCGGCTAGGCAAGCCCCATCCGGAGCAAGGCCGCGTAGGAGAAGAGAAGCTGCCCGCTTCGTTCGATTCTCGGGTTGGCCGCTTGAGCCGTGAAGTAATTCACGGCCTAGAGAAATGATCGCCGCGGCTTCGCAAGGAGCCGAACAGAACCCGGCTTACCGCCCGCTCCCGCGCATCGACCATGCGCTATGAGGTTCCCGGATTCCCGCGCGGATCCGTCCTGCGGGAAAGAAACAATCGGGGGGTCGATGAAGAGCGAGCCTGTCTGGAGATTGGCCGAAGGTCCCTCCGCAGAGGAGGAGGGCGCGCTCGTGCGCGAGGCGGCGGTTCACCCGCTGGCGGCGCGGGTCCTCTGGTCGCGAGGGTATCGCATCCCCGAGCAGGCTCGCTCCTTCCTGAACCCATCGCTGGACGATCTCGCCGACGGCAGGCTCATGGCCGGGATGGACGCCGCGGTCGCTCGGGTTCGCCGGGCCCTCGACACGGGGGAGACGATCGGTCTCTTCGGCGACTTCGACGTCGACGGGATCTCGGCGGTCGCTCTTCTCGATCGCTTCCTTCGGCGCGCGGGATGCGAACCGGTCGGGCGCCTTCCGGACCGGCTGACCGAAGGGTACGATCTTTCCGCGGAGGCGGTGGACGATCTCGCGAGGGCGGGCGCGGCGCTTCTCATCACGGTCGATTGCGGCGTGACCGCGGTGGAGAGCGTGCGGCGCGCGGTCGAGCGCGGGATCGACTGCGTCGTGACGGACCATCACGAACCGAAAGGCGCGCTCCCGCCGGCAACGGCCGTTCTCGACCCGCGCCGAGCGGACTGCCCCTATCCGGACAAGAACCTCGCCGGCGTCGGGATCGCGTACAAGCTCGCCGAGGCGCTCGCCGCATCCGGCTTCGGCGGGCGCGACGAGATCCTCGAGGATCTCGACCTCGTTGCGGTGGGAACGATCGCGGACGTTTCCGCGCTCGTCGGAGAGAACCGCGTGCTCGTGCGCGAGGGGCTCGCGCGCCTCGCGGCGACCGCGAAACCCGGGCTTCGCGCGCTCCTCGAGGTGGCGGGGCTCGCGGACCGGCCGCTCGACTACGCGGCGGTCGCCTTTGGAATCGGCCCGCGGATCAACGCCGCCGGGCGCCTCGGGGACGCGGCGCCCGCGCTCGAGCTTCTCACAACCGAGTCGCGCGCGCGCGCAAGGGAGCTCGCCTTCCACCTCGATCGGATGAACCGGGAGAGGAGAGCTCTTGACGAGCGGATCCTCGAGGAAGCCGCGGCTCGGATCGAAGGGGAGAAACCGGGAGGGGTGGTGCTCGCCTCGAGCGAGTGGCACCCGGGGGTGATCGGGATTGTCGCTTCACGCATCAAGGAAATGACCGGTGCGCCGGCCGTTCTGATCGCGCTCGAGGGGGAGCGGGGGCGGGGCTCGGCGAGAAGCGTTGCCGGCTTCCCGCTGCACGAGGCGCTTGAGGAATGCTCCGATCTCCTCCTTCGCTACGGCGGGCACGCGCTCGCGGCCGGCCTCACGATCGAGGCGGACAAGATCGAGCCGTTTCGGGAGCGCTTTCGAGAGCTGTTCGAGAAGAAGCGCGCGCAAGCCGATCCGCCGGGGAGCCTGCTCATCGACGCGAGGGTGGAGATGACGGATTGCGACGAGGAGCTTCTGCGCGAGCTCGAGAGGCTGGAGCCCTTCGGGCCGGGGAACCGGCGGCCGATCCTCATGGCATGCGGCCTCGCCGCGGAGAACGGATTCCGCGAGGTCGGAAAGAACCACGTGGGCTTTCGCGCGGGACGCGGGGGAGTTCGGCTCGACGCGATCGCCTTTCAGGTCGGGCATGAGAAGGCGGAGGAATGGAGCGACTTCGGTCGGTTCGACCTCGCCTTCTCGCTGGAGGAGAACCGATGGGGAGGGGAGAGCCGCCTCCGGATGAACGTGAAGGGAATCCGGCGAGCGGCGGGCGTCCGCTGACGGAGACGGAGCCTCTGGACGAGGAGATCGCGTTCCTCGACCGGGCGGGGCTCGATCGCGCGCTCCTCAATCGGGCGGTCGATTACGCGCGCCGCCAGCTCGCGGGGAAGACGAGGCGCTCCGGCGAGCCGCTCCTCGCGCACGCCCTCGAGGTCGCTCGTATCCTCGATCAGCTCCGGCTCGACTCGATGACGATCGCGGCCGGACTCCTGCACGATGTGGTCGAGGATTCGGGCGCGACGATCGAAGAGGTCGAGAAGCGCTTCGGATCGGAGGTCGCTCTTCTCGTCGCCGGGGTGACCAAGATCGGGCAGCTCCATTTCTCCTCGCCCGAGAAGGAGCAGTCGGACTACTGCCGAAACATGCTCCTCTCCACCGGAAAGGACATCCGGGTCATCCTCATCAAGCTCGCGGATCGACTGCACAACATGCGCACCCTGCAGTTTCTTCCCCCGGAGAAGATCCAGCGCATCGCCCGCGAGACGCTCGACATCTACGCGCCGCTCGCCCACCGGTTCGGCATCGCGCGGATCAAAGGGGAGCTCGAGGATTTGGCCTTCAAGCATCTCGAGCCGGAGGCGTACCGCGATCTCGTGACGCGCATCGCGGCGAAACGCGAGGAACGCGAGCGAACGATCGAGGAGTTCAAGGGCCCGATCGAGGCGAAGCTTCGGGAGGCGGGGATCCCGGCGGAGATCACAGGACGAGCGAAGCATTTCTACAGCATCCACACCAAGATGACCGCCCGAGGACGGCCTCTCGAGGACATCTACGATCTTCTCGCGATCCGCGTCGTGACGAACACGGTGAAGGACTGCTACCACGCCCTCGGCGTCATTCACACCCTCTACACGCCGGTGCACGAGCGCTTCCGCGACTTCATCGCGACGCCGAAGTCGAACATGTACCGCTCGCTGCACACGACCGTGATCGGCCCGAGGGGGGAGATGGTGGAGGTGCAGATTCGGACGCGGGGGATGCACCTCACCGCCGAGTTCGGGATCGCGTCTCACTGGCGATACAAGGAGGGGATCGGGAAGGAGGATCCGTCGGGGGAAGAGATGAGCTGGCTGCACCAGGTCATCGATCTTCAGAAGGACCTCACCGACCCGGCGGAGTTCCTGGAGGCCTTTAAGGGCGAACTGTTTCAACACGAGGTGTTCGTCTTCACTCCGGGGGGCGACCTGAAGCGTCTCGCGCGCGGGGCGACCGCGCTCGATTTCGCGTTTGCTGTCCACACCGAGGTGGGCTATCGGTGCGTTGGGGCGAAGGTGAACGGCCGGATCGTTCCCCTCCGCTACGAGCTGAAGAACGGCGAGACGGTCGAGATTATCACGTCGGCAAGCGCCTCGCCCACCCACGACTGGCTCGGCATCGTGAAGACCGTGCGCGGGCGCACGAAGATCCGCCACTGGCTGAATCAGGAGAGCTTCCAACAGTCGAAGCAACTCGGCAAGGAGATCCTCGATCGGGAGCTGAAGCGCCTGCACTTCGAGGGAAGCCTCGACCGGAAGCTCGCCGAGGAGGCCCGGGCGTTCGGGATGGAGGATCCGGAGCAGCTTCTTGCGGCGATCGGGCGGGGGGACCTGAACGCCAAGCAGGTCGCGGTTCGCCTCGCGGGGCAGGGGGCGCCGCCGCCGGAGCTCGAGAAACTCTCGCTTGAGCGGATCATCGATCTCGCGCGCCGTAGCGAAAGAGGGGTTCACATCCAAGGGGTCGACAGGCTGCTCGTCCGCTTCGCGAAGTGCTGCCAGCCGCTCCCGGGCGATCCGATCGTCGGCGTGGTGACGAGGGGGCGAGGCGTTTCCGTTCATCGCGCCGATTGCGCGAATGCGTCTCCCGGGAGGAACGAACCGGAGCGGATCGTCGTCGTGCAGTGGGACGTCGAGGAGGGGAAATCGTTCCCCGTGAAGGTCGTCGTCCGCGCGGCCGACCGCCAGGGACTTCTCGCCGACCTCGCCCGTTCGATCGGAAAGACGGGGACGAACATCAGGAGCGCCGACCTCGTGACCGAGGAGGACTGGGCGGAGGGGGTGTTTCTGCTCGAGGTCACGAGCCTGCAGCATCTGAACCGCGTGCTTAAGGCGATGCGCGGCGTACGCGGGGTGAGGCACGTCGAGCGGCGCGACCTTCTGTGACCCAACCGAGAGCCGAAGAAGAGAAACGCACGAGAGGATCGTCGTCTTTGACGGAACGCGGGGAAGAGGCAGGCGCGGGCGCGCTCCGGATCGAACGGGGATGGACGGTCGCGCGCTTCCCAATCCTCGATCGGGCCGATCGGGTCTTTCATCTGTTCATCGGTAAAACAATTGAAGGGAAGGCGGACGGAGCGGCGGAACTCGACGCGCTCTTCCCGCCGCCGCTCGCGCGTCGGCGAGCCGTGCGGCTCCGGCAGGTGCACGGGGCGCGGGTCGTCGATGCGAGGAGCTTGGCGGCCCGGGGCGAGGCGGGCGCGGTGGAGGCGGACGCGTCGCTCACCGACGTCCCGGGTCTTCTTCTTCGCGTGCGGACCGCCGATTGTCTTCCCGTCTATCTGGTGGATCCGGAGGGCCCGGTGGTCGCGCTCGCGCATGCCGGCTGGCGCGGCCTCGTTGCGGGCGTGATCGAGGAAACAGTGGCGCGGATGCGGGCGGGGGGAAGCGCGCCGACGCGCCTCCTCGCGGCGATCGGCCCATCGATCGGCCCGTGCTGCTACGAGGTTGGGGAGGAGGTCGCGGAGAAGCTCGGGATCGGAGCGCGCCCGAGGCCCGGAGGACGCGGGCGCCCGCATGTCGATCTCTTCGAGGCGGCCGGGGCGCGGCTTCTCGCGGCCGGTCTCCTCGAGGAGAGGATCGGACCCCGGCCGGCCTGCACCGCGTGCGCGGCGGATCGTTTGCACAGCTATCGCCGAGAGAAGGAGAGGGTGGGGCGGAACGAAGCGTGGCTCGCGATCCTGCCTCAAGCGAAACTCGGGAGCGGCCGATAGAGAGACGTGGGGCTGTCCGCCGGTGCGGGCGCCCGCGGCGAAGGAGAAGGCGGCATGAGGATCGGTTCGGAAAAGAGGGCGGGGATCTTGGTGGTGCGCCTTTCGGGCGCTCTCGATGCCGACGCGGTGGAGGACCTCAACGCCTTCTTCCGCCGCGGGGACGGAGCGGGAGAGAGCCGCGTCGTTCTCGATCTCTCGGAGCTCGAGTTCGTGGACAGCTCCGGGCTCGGGGTTTTCGTCCGCATCATGAAAGAAGCGCGCGCGCGCGGCGGGGATGTCCGTCTCGCGGGCGCGGCGAACGAGGTGAGGAAGGTTCTGGAGCTCACCCGTCTCAATCGAGTCTTCGATTGCGCGGAGGACGCCGATCGAGCGGTCCGGAGCTTCGCCGGGAGCGGGGAGCCTCTCTAAGCTGGATGATGCACGCGTTTCCTGCTGCGGCCGCGGATCGCGGCCTCCGGGGGACGAGCGATGACGCGCGGTCCGATTCTCGTGGTCGACGACGAACCCTTCATTCTTCAATCGCTCGTCTATCTCCTCGAGCGGGAGGGGTTCGAGGTCGTCACCGCGATCGACGGAGAGGAGGCGCTCGAACGCGCCCGCGCGTGCCGCCCGGAGCTCGTCTTTCTCGACATCATGCTCCCGAAGCGGGACGGCTACGACGTCTGCCGGACGATCAAGTCGGATCCCGCGCTCCGCTCCTCGCGTGTCGTGATGCTCACCGCCAAGGGACGCGAGACGGACCGGGCGCGCGGGTTCGCCGCCGGCGCCGACGACTACATGACGAAGCCGTACTCCCCTTCGCGCATCCTCGAGATGACCCGCGCGTTCCTCGGCGTCTCGCCGGCAAATCAGTAGAAACCCGCCTTCCCGGAAAGAACGCGCCCGCAGGAAGGGGCAGCTCCTCGGCATTTCCTTTTGACTCCCCCTTCGCCTCTTCGTAAGCTCGCGGAGAATCTCCTGCCGGGGCGCTCGACTCCTCTTCAGGCGGCGGACGATCGATCGGGACGCGAGGGGCGGTCGCCGGCTTCGGAAGAGAGGGAGCGCGATGCGCGTGGTGCTTCAACGGGTGAGCGAGGCGTCGGTGGTCGTGGACGGCGAGACGGTCGGCGCGATCGGGCCGGGGATTCTCCTTCTCGCCGCGATCGGGACGGACGACACCGAGGAGCGGGTCGCGAAGATGGCGGAGAAGTGCGCGAACCTCCGGGTCTTCCCGGGGGAGAAGGGTCACTTCGAGATCTCGGCGCTCGAACGCCCCGGCGAGGTGCTCGCGGTTTCCCAGTTCACCCTCTACGGCGATTGTCGCAAGGGCCGGCGGCCGAGCCTCTCGCACGCGGCGCCGCCGGGGAAAGCGGAGCCGCTCTTCGACCGGTTCCAGCGAGAGCTCCAGCGGCTCGGCCTTCGCGTCGCGACGGGCCGCTTCGGCGCCCTGATGCGGGTCCGCCTCGTGAACGACGGCCCGGTGACCTTTCTTCTCGATACGTAAAGGACACGGCGTGGGACGGCTCTCTCCGGCAATCTGGCCCGACACGGGCGGCCCGATCGTGCTCGCCTCGACGTCGCCGAGGCGGGCGGACCTTCTCCGGGCGCTCGGGGTTCCTTTCCGCATCGTCCCGCCGAGCGACGGAGCGGAAGGGGAAAGCGGGGGGAGCGCCGCGGAGATCACGCTCCGGCACGCGGAGGCGAAGGCGCGTTCGGTTCTTCCGCACGCGTCCGGCGCCGTGATTCTCGGGGCGGACACGCTCGTCGCGCGCGCCGGGAGAGTCCTCGGGAAGCCGCGCGATGCCCAGGAGGCGGCGGAGATGCTCCGCTTCCTCTCGGCGGCGGCGCACGAGGTCGCGACCGCGGTTTTCGCCCTCGATGCAAGAAGCGGGCGCGCGGCGTTCGGAATCGAGAGGAGCCGCGTCTTCTTTCGCGATCTCGCGCCGGAGGAGATCGCGGCGTATGTCGCGAGCCGGGAGCCGCTCGACAAGGCGGGCGCATACGGCGTGCAGGGGATCGGCGGGCTTTTCGTTTCACGGATCGAAGGATGCTACTTCAACGTGGTCGGCCTGCCCCTCGTCCGAACGCGAGCGGTTCTCAGGGAGCTGGTTGCGGAGGGTGAGTAGACGATGGAAGTCCGAACCTCGTGGATCGAGCGGGCGACCTCGGGGCGGGACGACGTCCTCGACATCACGGACGAGGTCGCGCGCGCCGTCGCCGCGAGCGGGCTCCGCGCCGGGAGCGCGATCGTGTTCGTTCCCGGATCGACGGGAGCCGTCACGACGATCGAGTGCGAACCGGGGGTCGTTCAGGATCTTCGCGATGCGCTCGAGCGCGCCGTTCCGCGCGCAATCCCTTACGCCCACGACGCCGCCTGGGGGGACGGGAACGGATACTCGCACGTGCGGGCCGCTTGGATCGGGCCAAGCCTCGCGGTCCCCTTCGAAGACGGGAAACTCCTTCTCGGCACCTGGCAGCAGATCGTCTTCTGCGACCACGACAACCGCCCGCGAAGGCGGCGCCTGATCGTTCAGGTGATGGGGGTTCGTGGATGAAGCTTCCCGGGACGGTCGCATGGACCGAAGAGGGGATCCGCATCCTCGATCAGACGCTCCTCCCGAGGGAGGTCTCGTTTCGGGTTCTCCGGACGACGGGGGAGGTGGAGGAGGCGATCCGCGCGCTTCGCGTGCGGGGGGCGCCGGCGCTCGGGGTCGCGGCCGCCTATGGGCTTGCGCTCGCGCTACGAAACGAGAACCCGGCCGACCGCGCGGCGTTCCTCGATGCGCTTTCGCGCGCGGGGGCGCGCCTGGAGAAGACCCGCCCGACCGCTGTGAACATCGCGTGGGCCCTCGCGCGCTGCGAGGAGCGGGTGCGAGAAGAGAGGATGTCGCGCGTCGAGGATCTTCAAACAGTTCTCCTCGCCGAGGCGCATCGGATCGCCGAGGAGGACCGGCTCCTCTGCGAGCGGATCGGGAAGGCGGGGGAGCCGCTGGTTCCGGATGGGGGAGGGGTGCTCACGCACTGCAACGCGGGGGCGCTCGCGACCGCGGGGATCGGGACCGCGCTCGCGCCCCTCTACCGCGCGTGGGAAAAGGGGAAGCGGTTCGAGGTCTTCGCCGACGAAACCCGGCCTCTTCTGCAGGGGGCGCGGCTCACCGCGTGGGAGCTTCGTGAGGCGGGGATCCCGGTGACCGTCGTCTGCGACGGAGCGGCGGCTGGGCTCCTCGCGTCGGGGCGGATCGGGCTCGTCCTCGTCGGCGCCGACCGGATCGCGGCGAACGGGGACACAGCGAACAAGGTGGGGACGTATGCGGTCGCCCTCGCGGCGTCGGAGCACGGCGTTCCCTTCTTCGTGGCCGCCCCCTTCTCGACCTTCGATCCTACCCTCCCGGATGGCCGTTCGATCCCGATCGAGCTCCGCCCCGAGGAGGAGGTGATCGGGGAGAACGCTCCGCCCGGGGCCCGCGGGTGGAATCCGGCCTTTGACGTGACCCCCGCCCGGTTCATCCGCGGCTTCGTGACCGATCGGGGGATCGTGAGACCCCCGTTCGAGAGTCGGCCCGGGGGCCGGAAACGGATCGGCTAGAGCGTTGATTTTGCGTTGACAAACGGGCGGAATCCCCTAGACTATACCTTTTGACTACGGAGGCGCGCCGGATCGGCGCGGAGAACGGGAGGACAGGATCTTGCGGACCACGATGTTCCGCCGGGAAGACGTTCCCCGGCGATGGTACGTGATCGACGCGGACGGGGTCGTGCTCGGACGTCTCGCGTCGGCGGTCGCATTTCGGCTGCGGGGGAAGCACTCCCCCTTCTTCACGCCGCATGACGACGTCGGGGACTACGTGATCGTCGTGAACGCGGCCAAGGTGCGCACGACCGGGCGGAAGGCGGAGCAGAAGAGCTACCACAGCCACTCCGGCTACTTCGGCGGAGCGAAGAACGTCTCGTTCCGCGCGCGGATGGAGAGGCGCCCGGAGTGGATCGTGGAGAGGGCGGTGCGGGGCATGCTGCCGAAGAACCGGCTCGGCCGGAAGCTCCTTCGAAAACTCCACGTGTACCGCGGAGCGGACCATCCGCACCGCGCGCAGACCCCGGAAACGTTTACTCTTTAAGAACTCGACGGAAGGAGGCGGGAGAGAGCTTTGGACAAACGCACGATGATCGATGCGACCGGCCGGAGAAAGACGGCGACGGCCCGCGTTCGGATCGTTCCCGGCGACGGGAAGAGAACCGTGAACGGGCGGCCGATAGCGGAGTACTTCCCGCGCCACGGGCACCGGAGGATCGTCGAGGAGCCTTTCGAGGCGGTCGGGGCCGAGAAACGCTTCGACCTGATCGCCGAGGTGAGGGGGGGCGGCCCGACCGGGCAGGCGGGCGCGATTCGGCTCGGCGTCGCGCGCGCGCTGGTCGACTTCGACGGGTCGACGCGGAAGGCTCTCCGGAGCGCAGGGCTCCTGACGCGGGACCCGCGCGAGGTGGAGCGGAAGAAATACGGGATGGCCGGCGCCCGGAAGCGCTTCCAGTTCTCGAAGCGCTAGAGCCGGAGAAGAAATCACACGCCGCCGGATTCCCCGTCCGGTTCCCTGAGGGGCGACGGGGGAGAAGAAGGCGGCGGAGGCTCAAACCGAACGGAGGTCGTTGATCCCTTGACCGAAATCACGTTGAAAGAGCTGCTCGAAGCGGGTGTCCACTTCGGCCACCAGACGCGCCGCTGGAACCCGAAGATGAAACCCTTTATCTTCATCGAACGGAACGGAATCTACATCCTCGATCTTCAGAAGACCCTCGTCTGCATCGCGAACGCCTGCACCGCGGTTCAGCGGGTGGTGCGCGCGGGCCGGTCGGTTCTCTTCGTCGGGACCAAGCGTCAGGCGAAAGAGGTCGTCGCGGAGGAAGCCCGCCGCGCCGGCATGTACTACGTGAACGAACGCTGGTTCGGCGGTCTTCTCACCAACTTCCAGACCATCCGCAAGCGCGCCGACCACTACGAGGAGCTGGTGCGCATGCGGGAGGAAGGGAAGTTCGCCCTCTTCTCCAAGAAGGAAGCGCTCGGCCTCGAGAAACGGGCCGACAAGCTGGAGAAGGTCCTTCGGGGAGTCGTCGAGATGCGCGAGCTTCCGGGGCTCGTCTTCGTGGTCGACACGAAGAAGGAGCACCTCGCCGTGCGGGAAGCGAACCGCCTCGGCATTCCGGTGGTGGCGCTCGTGGACACGAACTCGGATCCCGATCCGATCGATTACCCGATCCCGGCCAACGACGACGCGATCCGGTCGATCCGCCTCGTGACGCAAAGGATCGCGGACATGATCATCGAATCCCGCCAGCACGCCGACAAGGAGCGGGACGCCGCTCCGCAGGGGCCGAGCCGCCCGGCGGCTCATGCGCCCCGAGCGGATGCGGGCTCGGCGGGCGCTCCGTAGTTCCCGCGGCATTCGACCTCTCGACGGAAGGGAAGCGAACATGACAATCAGCGCTGAACGTGTGAAGGAACTCCGCGAGCGGACCGGAGCCGGCATGATGGAGTGCAAGAAGGCTCTGGTCGAGGCGAGCGGCGACATGGAAAAGGCGGTCGAGCACCTGCGCAAGATCGGAGCGGCGGTCGCCGCGAAGAAGGAAGGCCGCGCAACCAAGGACGGGCTCATCTTCTCGTACATCCACCCGGGCGGCCGGCTCGGCGTGCTGGTCGAGGTGAACTGCGAGACCGACTTCGTGGCGCGCACGGCTGATTTCCAGACCTTCGTGAAGGACATCGCAATGCACATCGCGGCATCCTCGCCGATCGCGGTCCGGCGCGAGGACGTGCCGGCCGAGGTGATCGCGAAGGAGACGGAGATCTACCAGGCGCAGGCGGCGGCCTCCGGGAAGCCCCCGGCGGTCTGCGCGAAGATGGTCGAGGGACGGATCGAGAAGTTCTTCGAGGAGCAGGTTCTCTTGGAGCAGCCCTTCATCCGCGATCCGAAGACGAAGGTCCGGGATCTCGTGACCGCCATGATCGCGAAGGTGGGCGAGAACATCGGGGTTCGCCGGTTCGCCCGCTTCGGGCTCGGCGAAGGATAACGAAGTGGCGCCCGGTCCGTATCGAAGGGTTCTTCTCAAGCTTTCCGGGGAGATGCTCGCCGGGACCTCGCGGGCCGGCATCGATCGCGAGACCCTCGCGTGGCTCGGAGGGCAGATCAAGACTGTTCACGAAAGAGGCGTCGATCTCGGCCTCGTGGTCGGCGGGGGGAACATCTATCGGGGGCTTCAGGGGACGGCGGATGGGATGGATCGCGGGAGCGCGGATTCCATGGGGATGCTCGCGACGATCATCAACGCGCTCGCCCTCCAGGACACGCTCGAACGGATCGGGGTCGACACGCGGGTGATGACCGCCGTGCGGGTCGACGCGCTCGCGGAGCCGTACATTCGACGCCGCGCGATCCGGCATCTCGAGAAGCGGCGGGTGGTCCTTCTCGCGGGAGGGACGGGAAACCCGTTCTTCACGACGGACACAGCGGCGGCGCTTCGAGCGGCGGAGCTCCGCGCGGATCTCCTCGCGAAGGCCACGCGGGTCGAGGGGATCTACAGCGCGGACCCCGAAAGGACGCCAACGGCAACACGTTATAAGACAATCAGCTATAGCGATTTTCTTAGACAGGATCTCAAGGTGATGGACGCCACGGCGGTCACGCTCTGCCGAGAGAACGCCATTCCGATTGTGGTTTTCCACTTGGAGAAAGACAACCTCGTCCGGCTCCTCGCGGGGGAGGAGATCGGCACCACGGTGAAGGAGGCGGTCTGAATGGGCGGCGATGTCATGCAGGAAGCGGCGGAACGGATGAAGAAGGCGGAGGAGGCGCTCGCGAGGGAGCTCGCGGGAATCCGTACGGGGAAGGCGAACCCGGCCCTTCTGGATCCGATCAAGGTTGAATACTACGGGGCTCCGACACCTCTGCGGCAGCTCGCGAACATCGCGGCGCCGGAGCCTCGGCTTCTCGTCATCCAGCCTTTCGACAAGCGCGCGATTCCGGAGATCGAGAAGGCGATCCTGAAGTCTCCGCTCGGCTTGAATCCTGCGAGCGACGGCAACCTGATCCGCATCCCGATCCCGTCGCTCACGGAGGAACGGCGGCGCGAGCTAACGAAGCTCGTTCGGAAGATGGGCGAGAACGCGAAGGTTGCGGTGCGAAACATTCGGCGCGACGCGAACGACCGTCTGAAGAAGATGGAGAAGGACGGAGCGGTTACCGAGGACGAGGGGAAGAAGCAGCTGGAGAAGGTCCAGGATCTCACGAACAAGAACATCGACGAGATCGACAAGATGATCGAGCGGAAGGAGAAGGAGGTCATGGAGGTTTGAGCTCCTTCTTCTCGGTTCGGAGGCGGAGACGAAGTTGACGGAAGCACCCAAGCCGCTCGAGCGGCTGAAAGAGGAGATCCTCTCCCGCGGAAACGTGCCGCGTCATGTGGCGATCATCATGGACGGCAACGGAAGGTGGGCGAAGGAGAGAGGTCTTCCGCGGATCGCGGGGCATCACGCGGCGGTCGAGTCGGTGCGCGATGTGGTGCGAGGGGCGGGCGCCGTGGGAATCGAGGTGCTCAGCCTCTTCACGTTTTCGATCGAGAACTGGAGCCGGCCGCGGGAGGAGGTAGACGCGCTCATGCTCCTCTTGGAGAGAACCCTCCCCGCCGAGGTCCCGGAGCTCGATCGGAACCGGGTCCGGCTGCACGCGGTGGGGCGGCTCGGCGACCTTCCGGCGTCCGTGCGGCGGTCGCTCGGCGAGGCGTGCGAAGCGCTCGCCGGAAACGACGGTCTCGATCTCGTGCTCGCTCTCTCCTATGGGGGGCAGGCGGAGCTCGTGGACGCCGCCGCGGCGCTCGCGCGCGACGTCGAGGCGGGGATCCTCCACTCGGACGAGATCGACGCGGAGCGCTTCCGCGAGAAACTCGCGACTTACCCCTTCCCCGAACCGGATCTCCTCATCCGCACGAGCGGCGAGCACCGGATCTCGAACTTCTACCTCTGGCAGATCGCCTACGCGGAGCTCGTCTTCACGCCTGTCCACTGGCCGGATTTCCGGGCGGAGCATTTGTACGGTGCCATTCGCGAATACCAGGAACGGGAGCGCCGCTTCGGAGGGGTCGCCCCCGCCGCGAGAAGGGGGTAGGCGGACGGGAGCGCTCCGCTTTCGCATCCTGTCCGCGGTCCTGTTCCTTCCGCCGTTCGTGTGGATCACGCGCGCCGGATCGATTCCCTTCGCGCTCTTCACGGGCGCGGTCGCGCTTCTCGGCACCTGGGAGATGGTTCGGCTTCTCGGCGCGCGCGGCGATCGTCCCTCTCTCCCCTTCGCTCTCGCCTTCTCTGCGGGGGCGATCGCTCTCCTCTATCTCGGGCGGCTCGACCGCGTCTTTCTCTACGCGTGCGTCTTCTTCATGCTCGTTCTCCTCTCGCTGCCGGCGCGAAAGGGAGGGTCGGCGTTCGAGCGGGCGGCGGGCGCGTCCTTCGTCTTCCTCTACGCCGCGCTGCTTCCCGGATTCCTCGTTCTTCTTCGGGAGCTTCCGCGCGCGGAGGGAATCCCGGAGGAGTACGCGCGCGGCGCGGGGTTCGTCTTTCTTCTCTTCCTCTCGGTCTGGGGGTGCGACACGGGGGCGTACACGGTGGGGCGGCTGTTCGGGCGGCGCCCGCTCGCACCCTCGATCAGCCCGAAGAAGACGATCGAAGGCGCTGTCGGAGGTGTTCTCTTCGCCGTGGCGGGGGCGTTCGCCGCGCGCGCGTGGTTCGTCGACGAGCTTCGGGCGGGGGACGCGCTCATGATCGGTCTCGGCGCGGGAGTGCTCGCGCAGGCGGGGGATCTCGTCGAGTCGAAGTTGAAGCGCGAGGCGGCGGTCAAGGACTCCGGGCCGTTCATCCCGGGGCATGGAGGAGTGCTCGACCGGTTCGACAGCATCTTTCTCGCCGCGCCGTTCGTGTACCTCTACCTCCGCATCGCGCTGTTCGGGGGGGTGTGACGATGAAGCCGGCGCGGATCGTTCTCCTCGGCTCGACCGGATCGATCGGGAAGAACGTCCTTCGCGTGGTGGACGAGTTCCCCGATCGCTTCCTGATCGTGGCGCTCGCTGCCGGAAGCGATGTCGAGTCGCTCGCGGAGCAGATCGCCCGGTATCGTCCGGAGCGGGCGGCGCTCGCGCGCGAGGAGGACGCCCTCCGCGCCGCGTCCCGAACGGGAGCGCCGGTCTTCGCCGGAGAAGCGGGGCTTCTCGAACTTGTCGAGCGGACGCGGGGTGAGATCCTCGTGAACGCGATCGTCGGCGCGGCCGGGCTCCGTCCGACGCTCGCCGCGATCGGGCGCTTTCGAAGAATCGCGCTCGCGAACAAGGAGAGCCTGGTGGCCGCGGGCGAGATCGTGATGAGGCGCGCGCGCGAGGCGGGGACCGAGATCCTCCCGATCGACAGCGAGCACGCGGCACTCCACCAGTGCCTCGCGGGACGCGGAACGGGCGGCGTTCGCCGGATCGTTCTCACCGCCTCGGGAGGCCCCTTTCGGGGGCTCGGGGCGGACGAGCTCGATCGCGTGCGGGTGGAGGACGCGCTCGCGCACCCGACGTGGGTCATGGGGAAGAAGATCACGATCGACTCGGCCACCCTGATGAACAAGGGGCTCGAGGTGATCGAGGCGATGCACCTTTTCGGGATCCCTCCGGATCGAATCGATGTGGTCGTTCACCCGCAAAGTGTGATTCACTCGCTTGTGGAGTTCGAGGACGGGTCCTATCTCGCGGAGCTCGGCGAGACGGACATGAGGCGGTCGATCCGCTACGCTCTCTCGTTTCCGGAGAGGCTCCCGGTGCGGAGCGCGTACGACCTGACCGCGCAGAAGCCCTTGACTTTCGAGCGGCCGGACCGGGAGCGCTTCCCGTGTCTCCGGCTCGCGTACGAAGCAGCGAGGCGCGGAGGGACCGCGCCGACAGTCCTCAACGCCGCGAACGAGATCGCGGTGGAGACATTTCTCTCCCGCGCGATCGGGTTTCGGGAGATCCCGGCAGTGATCGAGGAGACGATGAAGCGGGTCCCCGCGAGGGAGGCCCCGGACGAGGAAGACGTCTTCCAGGCGGATGCTGCCGCGCGCGGGGCCGCGCGCGCCTTTCTCGAGCCGCGCGTTTCCCCGGGGCGCGCGGAGCCGGACGGGCAAGCGAGGAGCTCGACATGCTGACCTCGATCGTCGCTCCGATCCTCGTGATCGGAGTGCTCATCTTCTTTCATGAGCTCGGGCACTTCCTCGCGGCGAAGAGGGCGGGGATTCGCGTCGAGGCCTTCTCGATCGGCTTCGGGCCGGCGATCGTCTCCGTCGCGCGCGGAGAGACGGTTTACAAGCTCGCGTGGATTCCCTTCGGGGGCTACGTGAAGATGTCGGGCGAGGATCCGGAGGAGCCGGGGGCGACGGCCGACGAGCCGTGGCGATTCCATCGGAAGAGCGTGCCCGTCCGCTCCGGAGTGATCCTCGCGGGACCCGTCGCCAATATCCTTCTCGCGGTGATCACGTATGCCTTGCTCTTTTATGTCTTCGGGATCGAGCGGATCGGCACGACCCGTATCGGCGAGGTTCTCCCCGATTCCCCCGCGGCGCGCGGGGGGCTTCGGGGCGGGGACACGATCGTCGAGGTGAACGGGCGCGAGGTAGGGAGCTGGGAGGAGATCGGTCGCGCGCTCGGGAAGAAGGACGAGCCGACGCGTCTTGTCGTCGCGCGAGAGGAGGAGCGCGTGGCCGCGACGATCGTCGTGCGAGGCGAGGAAGTGTTCGGGATCATGCCGGACGTCGACGCGGTCCTCGGGGACGTGCTTCCGCGCGGTCCGGCCGAGAAGGCGGGCCTCCGAAAGGGAGACCGGATTCTCGAGGTCGGCGGGCGCGCGATCGGGGGATGGACCGATCTCCGCCGTACGGTCGAAGAGAAACCCGGCGAGACCGTCTCGATCCGATTCGAGCGGGACGGCGCCGTGCGCGAGGAGACGGTGGTTCTCGATGAAGTGGAGGAAGAGGATGCCGCCGGCGCGGTCCGCAAAGTCGGCAGACTTCAAGCCGCGCCGCTTCAGGAGCGCGAGCGGCTCGGCGCGGCGGCGGCGCTGGCGGAGGGGGTTCGGCAGACCGTTTGGGTGATGCGGAACGTGATCGCCTTCCTCCGCGTCCTTCTCTCGGGAGGCGTGACCGCGGACATGGTCGGAGGACCGGTCTCGATCTTTCACATCTCAGGGGAAAGCGCGCGCCGGGGCGCGGACACGCTTCTCGCCCTTGTCGCCTTCCTCTCGGTTCAGCTCGGGATGCTGAACCTTCTTCCGATCCCCGTCCTCGACGGCGGGCACATGCTCTTCCTCGGCATCGAGGCGGTTCGGAAAAAGCCGCTTTCCGTCAAGCAACGCCTCGTGCTCCAGCAGCTCGGCCTCGTCTTCATCCTGCTCGTGATGGTGACGGTCACCTTCTTCGACGTGGGCCGCCTCTTGCGATGATGCGTCCTCGAATCATCCGGGGTGGCCCGGTGCGCGCGCGTGCTCTGGTCGCGAGGTGGCAGGAACCGCATGGAAGAGGGGCGCCGGTCGATGCGAAAGAAGGATGCTCCTTGGGCGAGATAGCATCGGACGAGCTTCTGTCGGATCGACATCACGGGAGGTTCTGAGCGAGCGAGTCGAGGTAGGCGCGCCAGGAAACCGGATCGGCGACCATGCTCTCGGCGATGAGCGATTCGACGCGCGCCGGGCCTCCGTACCGCTCGACGAGCTCTCGAAAAGCGAGGCGCTCCTCTTCGGTCGTCTCCATCCCGGGAGCTTGGCAAAGAGACGCGGCGTAGATGCGCCGGAGATCCCTCCGGTCCGCCTCGCGGGGAGATCCGCAACCGGCGAGCGAAGCGGCGAGGAAAAGGATGACGATCAGGAGCACCGAGTACCTCTCGCGCGCCGAGCGTCGGCGCTGCCTCGCATTATCTCTCCGGCGAAGCGGCAGGGCAAGGGGGCGCGCAACCGCGGGCGCGGCGCGCAGCGGGGGCGCACCGGCCGGGTCTCGGATCCTCCGCCTTCTTCTTCTCCTTCTTTTCCTCCCGGGGATCGCCGCGGCGTATCAGCCGCGCACGCTCGCCTCCACACCGATCCGGAAGCTCACGATCGAGGGGAACGAGGCGCTCACGACCAAAGAGATCCGCGGGCTGATGGTGCACAGCGGGGGAAGCTGGTTCCGCTCCGGGCGGTACCGGCCGCGCTGGCTCGAGAAGGACTTGGAGCAGGTCATCCACCGCTACGGAAACCTGGGCCACCTCGAGGCGCGGGTCGCGGAGAAGCAGGTGACCTGGAGCGGCGACCGCCGCACCGTCGACATCCGCGTCGTGCTCGACGAAGGAGCTCGGACGATCCTCGATTCGATTCGACTCGAAGGGCTTCCCGACATTCCGGCGGAGGAGATCCTCGCGCGCCTCTCTCTCGCCGAGGGAAAGGCGTACAACCGGGAGCTTCTCAGCCGAGACCGCGCCCGTATCCAGACGCTTCTCGCCGAACGCGGCTATGCAGAGGCGAGCGTCGAGGAGGAGGAGACGATCGAGGGAGCGCGAGCGCGCCTTCTCTTCCGCGTCGATCCGGGACCCCGCGTTTGGGTCGGTGCGATCACCGTCGCCGGAACCGAAACGACGCGGGAGCACTTCGTGCGCCGAGAGCTGGTCTTTCGGGAGGGGGATTGGTTTCGGCGGGGGAGCCTCCTCGACAGCCGCGACCGGATCTTCCGGACCGGGTTCTATGCGAACGTCGCGATCTTCCGCGAGCCGCTCACCGAGGAGAACACGGTCCCGATCCGGGTCGAAGTGCGAGAGAAGAACGTCCGCTCGTTCGGGTTTGGAGGCGGCTTCGGAACGGAGGATCGCTTCCGAGCGTCGCTCGACTGGAGCAACCGGAACTGGCTTCGCAGCGGCAAGCGTCTCGCCTTCGAGGTGGTCTTCTCCGACCTCTACTCGGACCGGCCGATCGAGCAAAAACACGAGGTCAGCTTGATCGAACCGTGGATGTTTCGCACGCGGACCGTCGGCCTCTGGAAAGTGTCCCACGAGCGTTTGAACATCGAGAACTTCACGATCCGGGAGGAGGGGACGGCGGACCGCGTGGTCGCGCGCTATCGATTGAACGAGACGACCGCGAGCTTCTCCCTTTCGAGGGAGTTCAGCCGGATCGCGAAGGGATCGGTGGTCTACTCCTTCGAGTACGCCGAGGCGGCGGATCCGACCGAACCGGTCGACCCGGAGCTCCTCGAGCCGGACGTGACCCGAAGCCTCGGGATCGTGTTGGAGCGGGACGGACGCGATCACCTTCTCGACCCGTCGCGCGGAACGCGCGCTCACGCGAACGTCGAGCTCGCCGGGAGCGTGCTCGGCGGGGACAATGAGCTCGTCAAGGGGGTGTTTGGCGGAACCGCCTATCGGAAGCTCGGCGAGAGGGTCGTTCTCGCGGGACGCCTGCAGGCCGGGTCGATCCGCTCTCTCGCCGGGGACGGCGCGCTCCCCGACTACAAGCGCTTCCGTTCCGGCGGCGCGAACACGATCCGGGGCTACCGAGAGGACACGATCGGTCCGGGGAACCATCTGCTTCTGTCCAGCGTCGAGCTCCGGCTCCGGCTCTTCTGGCGCCTGGGATGCGTTCTTTTCGCGGACGGAGGAAACGCCTGGGAGGATCTGGGCAGAATCCGCGGGAACGACTGGCGCGTTCGCGCGGCCGAGTCGGAGGTCGCCGTCGACGATTTCCGCTACGGCGTCGGCGCGGGCATCCGTCTCTACACGCCGGTCGGGCCGCTTCGGATGGACTACGGGCGCAAGGTGAAGCCGCGCATCACCGAAACGGGGAAGCGCGAATCGGATTCGGTCCTACACTTCAGCATCGGGCAGGCGTTCTGAGATGGCGCAAGGTCGAAAGATTCTTCATACGGCAATCGTCGCGGTCCTTCTGATCGGAGGGCTCGCCGTCGTCGGGACGCTTCGCCGCTCGTACATCGCCGAGACGGCGCATGGGACCCTCGAGCGCAAGGTCTCGGGGGCGCTCGGCGCCGACGTGCGGATCGGGCGGCTCGGGGGTCCCATCGTGAGCGGGATCGTCCTCGAGAACGTCACGGTGCGGACGGAGGGAGGAACCGAAATCCGCCTCGCCCGCGTCGAGGCGCGCTACTCCCCGTGGGAGCTCGTCCGCGCGCCGCGGATGCTGCGGGAGCTCCGCGTCGAGCGGCCGCGCGTCCGCATCGTCCGCGGCGAAGGCGAGGGCGAGCGGGCGGGAACTCGGTTTCCTGCGCTCCCCGTCGGCGCCGAACGCGTCGTCATCGAGGGCGGGGAGATCGAGGACCGTGCCTTCACGGCGGACGGCCTTGCGCTCGAGGGGTCCCTTCGCCCGGAGGGAGGGAGCGCGCATCTCGCGATCGATTCTCTCCGCGCGGCGATCGCCCTCCCCTCGCGGCGACCGATCCCGCTTCGCGCGGAGGGGACGGCGGTCCTCGGGCCCGCTGAGGCCTGCTCGCTTCGGATCGCGATCGAAGCCGCGGGAAGTCTCGTCCGCCTCGCGGGTGACTTCGCGCTCCTTTCTCCCGTTCGCGGGGAAGGCGAGGTCGCTTTCTCGCCGCTCGACGCGGGGGAGCTTCTCCGTTCGCTGGGGGCGGCCGACGAGGTCGAGGAGAGCCGCTGGGAAGGGAGCCTTCGGTTCGATGGAACGCCGGGCGCGCTCGCGTTCGAGCTGCAGGCATCGGGAGCGCTGCGCGGCCTCCCCATCGAGAACCTGCGCGCGAGGGGAAGGCTTCAAGAACGACGCATCGAGCTCGCGAGCTTGCGCGCGGAGACGAACGGCGCCGCGATCGAGGGGGAAGGGTTCCTCGACCTCGCGAACGGCGGGGAAAGCCGGATCGCGCTCTCCTTCACGCACATCGATCCGGCCCGTTTCGTGGACGCGCTTGCGGAACGCCCCCCGTCGGATCTCAACGGATCCTTGCTCTGGACCGGGAGCGGGCAGGATCTCGGGAGCCTCAAGGGCCGGATCGCGCTTCGTCTTGGAGAATCCCTCGCCGCGGGCGCGCGCGTGAGGGAAGCGAGCGTCGCGGGGAACGTCGTGAAGGGGGGGGTCTCGATCGACGAGAGCGTCGTCCGGATGACCGCGGCGGAGATCCGCTTCGGCGGGTTCGCCGGCTTCGACGGCGCGCTCGAGGGGCGGGTCGATGCGTCGATCCCCTCGCTCGGCGAGTTCCGCGCGTGGTCGGGGCTCGATTCTCTCGCCGGCTCGGCGCGCGCCTCCGTTCGAGTGGGGGGGAGCGCGGCGAGGATCCGCGCAGAGGGCTCTCTCGAGGTTGCGGACGGAGCGGTCGGCCCGCTCGGCTTCCGCGATCTCGTCTTGGACGGGTGGGTGTCGAACCAAAGCGGGAAGCTCGAGGGACGGTTCGCGGCGATCGTGCGCGAGGGATCCGTGGGGGATCGAGCCTTCGACTCGACGACGGCGACGGTCCGAATCGAAGAGGCGACGCTCCGCCTCGAGGAGATGATCGCCTCACGGGGAACGTGGGAGATCCGCACCTCGGGTCTTTTGGCGCGCGAAGGAACATCCGAGCTTCTCCTTCTGGAGGAGACGGCCCTGCTTCATGAGGACACGGTCCTCGTCGAGCCGGAACGCCTCGCCGTGCGAAGAGAGAGAGGATCGATCGTTCTTGAGCCGGTTCGCTTCGCGTTCGGCGGGGGCTTCGTCTCCGCGCGCGCGACGAGGGACGAGAAGGGGGCGATCGACGCGGAGCTCCGGGTGGAACACGCGGCGTGCGGCCGCCTCGCCGGCTTTCTTCCCGTGCCGGCGGAGCTTCTCGCATCGCTCGACCTCGAAGCGGCCTACTCGAAGTCGGACAACGCGCGCGAGGCTTCGCTCCGCTTCCGTTCGCGTCCACCCGGAACTCCCGATTTCCCGTTCGTCGAGGTCGAGGGGGCGGCGCGGCTCCTCGGGGCGGATGTCTTCATCGACTCGGCTCTCGCGCGAGGGTTGGGCGGGGAATCGACCCTCCGCGCCGAGGGGGTGATTCGCGGGCTGGGCGGCGGCGAGGAGAGCCTTTCGCTCGCGTTTCGGGCGGGCGGGCTTCCGATGCGCGATCTCCGTTTTCTATCGGAGGGACTTGATGACCTGGAAGGAAACCTCGACGCGGAAATCCGGATCGAGGGCGCGATCCGACGCCCAACGATCGATGCGGTTCTCTCGGCCGAGGGGATGTCCTTCCGCGGGTACCCGCTCGGCGCGGTCTTCGCCGACTCGGCGCGACTCGATGAGGACGGTCTTTCCTTCTCGCTCCGGTTCGACTCGAATCGAGGCGAGGCGAACCGGGCGCGAGGGCGCATCCCGCTGCGGGTCTCGTTCCATCCGGCGTCGGTCGTGTTTCCGGAGAGCGAGCCGATTGAGATCGAGCTTCGCGTTCCCCGCGGGGACCTTCGATCGCTCGCGCTTCTCGCGGGACGCGGGGACGAGGCGATCGGCGAGTTCTCGCTCGATGGGAGGTTCTCGGGTACGCGCGCGAACCCGAAGCTGGACGGCGTGTTCGAGATCCGCGACGGGCTCATCTTTCCTGCGGGGATGTCCCTCTCGCTCGACCGCGTGAACGCCCGCTGCCTTCTCGACGAGGGTTTCCTCACGATCACGTCCTTCGAGGCCCGGTCGGGGGATCGGGGGCGCTTGAACGCATGGGGGACGATCGATCTGGTCGGGTTCCTGCCGGCGGCCTACGAGGTCCGATTCCACGCGAGCGAGTACGACGTCGTTCTGGCCGACGAGGTGGAGATGACGTTCGACGGGGATCTTCTTCTCGTTCCCGATCCCGCGATCCTCAAGAGGCCCGTTCCCCACGTCTCGGGGGAGATCTCCGTTCGGGGAGCGCTCATCGGGACCGAGTTCGGCTCGGAGGCCGAGGGGGCCCCGTCGATCCTCGATGCGACGGACGACCCGGAATGGACCTGCGACGTGGTCCTGCACGTGCCTCGAAACCTTTGGATACGAAACAACCTCGTGGATATCGAGCTCGAGGGAGAGGCCGCGGTGCGGCGCTCCGATCAGGGCCTCGGCGCGCTCGGACGGTTCGAGATCTTGCGGGGGAGCTACTACATCTATCCGAACGAGTTCCGTATCGAGACGGGAGAGATCAGCCTCGCCAACCCGGACGACCTTCGCGAGGCGACGATCGACATCACCGCCCGAACGGAGGTGATGGGAGAGAAGATCCGCATCCGGGCGTACGGCACGGCGGAGGATCTCCGCGTGGAGCCGACGTCCGAATCCGGCTACACGGAAGGGGAGATTCTCGCCATGCTCGCCCTCCGCGCGCGCCCGGAGGAGGAGGTCCGCTCGGGCGACGTCCTCTCCTCGTGGGCCCGGACGCTCGCCGGCCGCGTGAGCCGAGAGATGACGCGCGGGCTCGGCGACATCGGAACGATCGAGATCGGGACGAGCGAGGAGCTTCCGGAGCTTCGCTACGGGAACTACGTATCGAGCGACCTCTACGTCGGCTTCTCGCAGAAGATCGATACGGGGTTCTATCGTCCCGAGAAAGAGAGAAGCCCGACGCGTGAGTATCTCGCGATTCCGGATCGCGAGGTCCGCGTCGAGTATCGGGTCCGCCGCTCGCTCCTCGTCGAGGGCGAGGTGGGAACGCTTCGCAACGGAAACCGCTTCTTGAACCTCGACCTCAAGGTGCGCGTCCCTTACTAAGCGAAACGGACGAATGAGCAAGGACGCCCTCGAGAAGGACCTGAACCCCGAGCAGCTCGAGGCGGTGCGCCACGAGGGAGGGCCCCTTCTCGTTCTCGCGGGGGCGGGGAGCGGAAAGACCCGTGTCCTTACGCATCGCTTCGCTCGCCTCGCCGGCGCCGGCGGAGTCCCGCCGGGACGCATCCTCGCGGTGACGTTCACGAACAAAGCGGCGGGGGAGATGCGCGAGCGGATCGAGAAGCTCATCGGCCCGCTCCCCTATCGTCTTTGGGTCGGGACGTTCCACTCGATCGGGGTTCGGATTCTCCGGCGAAGCGGCGAGGCGCTCGGCGTTCGTTCCGACTTCGCGATCTTGGACGCGGAGGATCAAAGGCGGCTCGTGAAAGCGGTCTGCCGGGAGCAGGGACTCGATCCGAGCGCCGAGCGCGTGGAGAGCGCCCTCGCGACGATCCGAAGGCGAAAGGGGTGCTTCCCTCGGGAAGAAGGGGAGAACCGGAGGGGCAGGCGCGCGTCGGACGGGGATTTCCTCTTCCCTTTCTACGAGTCGGCCCTCAGGCGCCTGAATGCTTTGGACTTCGATGATCTCCTCGCGTGGCCGGTCCGGCTCTTCCTCGAAAGAGAGGACGTGCTCCGCCTTCACGCCTCCCGCTTCGAGCACGTGCTCGTCGACGAGTTCCAGGACACGAATCGGATCCAGAACGAGATGATCCGGCTTCTCTCCTCGGTTCACGGGAACGTCTGCGCGGTCGGGGACGACGATCAATCGATCTACGGATGGAGGGGGGCGGATGTCGGGAACATCCTTCGGTTCGAGGAGAGCTTCCCCGGGGCGCGCGTGATCCGCCTCGAGAGGAACTATCGGTCGACCTCGGCGATCTTGGAGGCGGCGCACGCGGTCATCCGGAACAACCGCGGGCGGCGCGGAAAGAAGCTTTGGACCGAAAGGAAGGGGGGAGAGCCGGTCGGGCTCTTCCGCCTCCGGAGCGAGCGGGAGGAGGGGCTTTTCATCGCGGAGGATGTGGGGGCGCGCCTCCGCGCGGGACTCGGCCGGCCCGGCGACTTCGCGGTCTTCTACCGGACGAACGCGCAGTCGCGCGCGATCGAGGACGCGTTTCGCGCCCTCGCCATTCCGTACACGATCGTGGGCGGAACGCGTTTCTACGAGCGGAAGGAAGTGAAGGACGTTCTCGCCTACCTCCGCCTCCTCGTGAACCGGAGGGACGACCTCTCTTTCGAACGGGTGCTGAACGTCCCGCCTCGCGGCATCGGCGAGAGAACGCGCGAACGATTGAAGGCGTTCGCGGCGGCTCACGGGCTTCCCCTTCTCGATGCGTGCGAGCGCGCCGGCGCGATCGACGGGCTCGCGAAGCGCGGGGCGGATCTTCTCGAGGAGTTCGCGCGGCGGCTCGCCCGTTTCCGGAGGAGAAGCGAGGAGGCGGCGCCCCACGTCGCGGCGCGGGAGATCGTCGAGGAACTCGGTCTCGACGCGATGCACGAGGAGAAGGACGAGCTTCGTGGGGAAGCGCGCGCGGAGAACGTGCGCGAGTTCATCTCGGCGATCGCCGACTACGAGGCGCGGAATCCCGAGGGGACGCTCGCCGACTTTCTTGGCGAGGTCTCGCTCCTCACCGATCTCGACTCGTGGGAGGAGAGCCGGGACGCGGTCACCCTCATGACGCTTCATAACTCAAAGGGTCTCGAGTTTCGCCGCGTCTACATTGCGGGGGTCGAGGAAGGGCTCCTTCCGCATCTCCTCTCGACCGAGCGGGACGAGCACGTGGAGGAGGAGCGGAGGCTATTCTATGTCGGCCTCACGCGCGCGAAGGACCGGGTCACGCTCACGCACGCGTCGAGCCGCCTTCGATTCGGGGAGATCGCTCCGTGTTCCTCCTCGCGCTTCCTCGAGGAGATCCCGTCCCACATGATCGACGGGCACCGGCTCGCCGGCAAAGGAAGCGCGCGCGCCCGGACGAATCGCAGCGATCGCGACACGAGCGAAGAGGTCTTTCCCGAGTACGAGAACGAGTCGCAGGAGGCGGTTCCGTTCCGGGCCGGCGACCGGATCCGGCACGCCGTCTGGGGGGAGGGGCGGGTCACGGGCGTCCAAGGATGCGGGGCCGACACGAAGCTCACGATTCGGTTCGCGCCGGGGTTCTCGAAGAAGATCCTCGTCCGCTTCGCGAGTATCGAGAGGATCGGGCGGTGATCCGGCGCGAAGAATGGGATGTAATGGGGACCCGTAACTTGTTCCCCAAAAACTACGTACAGCGAGCGTCTCGGGTGCTTTCGAGCGGGCGGAATCCCCTTGCGGAGGATGCGCGGGGTGTGTAGAATCGAACCGAAAGAAAAGGCGAGTCCTTCGGGGCGGGGTGCAAGTCCCCACCGGCGGTGACAGCCCGCGAACGGAGATTCTCTCTCCGCCGATCCGGTGAAAATCCGGGGCCGACCGTGAGAGTCGGGATGGGAGAAGGACGGCGTGCGCCGCGCGTCGGCGCGCGCGTCGTGTCGTGCCCCGTGGGAGACCGCCCGCGGGGCGTTTTGTATGGGTGGAAATGCGCGCACGAGAAGCTTCGGTACTACCGGAGGATCGGCGACGAGCCCCTGGATGAACGAAGCGCTTCGGCTCGCGCGAAAGGGGCGCGGGACGACCTCCCCGAACCCGATGGTCGGCGCGGTCGTGGTCCGGAGCGGGCGGATCGTGGGGCGCGGCTATCACCGGCGCGCGGGAGGCCCGCACGCGGAAGTCTTCGCCCTCGAGGAGGCCGGTCCGCGCGCGCGCGGGGCGGATCTCTACGTGACGCTCGAGCCGTGCTGCCACCAGGGGCGGACCGGCCCGTGCACAGAGAGGATTCGCGCGGCGGGGATCGCGCGCGTCCAAGCCGCGATCCTCGATCCGGCGCCGCAGGTGAACGGCCGCGGCGTTCGCATTCTTCGGAGGGCGGGGATTCCGGTCGCGGTCGGCGACGGAGCGGCGGAAGCTTCACGGCTCAACGAAGCGTATCTTCTTCGCGTCGCCCTGAGACGGCCTTGGGTCGACCTCAAGATGGCGGCGACGCTCGACGGGAAGACGGCGGACGCGCGCGGGCGGTCGCGGTGGATCACGGGCGAGGAGGCCCGCCTGCGCGTCCACGAGCTCCGCTGGGGAACGGACGCGGTCCTCGTCGGCGCGGGCACCGTGCGCGCCGACGATCCTCTTCTCACCGCGCGGCTCGGAAAGAGAACGCGCGAGCCGCTCCGCGTGGTGCTGGACGGCGATCTCCGGCTCCGCGTCGGAGCGCGTGTTCTCGCAGCGGGCGATCCCTCGCGCGTCCGGATCTTCGCGGCGAGGGGCGCGCCGGCGGCGAAGAGGCGGGCGCTGGAAACGCGCGGCGCGGTCGTTCGGACCCTCCCGGCGCTCGCCTCGGGTCGCGTTTCTCTCCTCCGCGTCCTTCGGGCGCTCGCGGCGGAGGGGGTGAACCGAGTGCTGGTCGAGGGGGGGAGCACGGTCGCGGGCGGCTTTCTCCGCGAGGGGCTCGTCGATCGCCTGCATCTCTTCCTCGCGCCCAAGGCGATCGGACGAGGCAAGGGTCTCTTCGAAAGCCTCGGTTCGATTCCGCTCGAGCGCGCTCTCCGCTTCTCGATCGAGGAGACGAGGCGCGCGGGGGAGGATCTCGAGATTCGCCTCGTGAGGAGTGAGTGATGTTCACCGGCCTCATCGAGGAGGTGGGACGCATCCGCCGCACGGCGCGGCGGGGCGGCGCCCTCCGCCTGGAGATCGAGGCCTCGTTCGGCGAAGGCCTCGCGATCGGCGAATCGGTCGCGGTGAGCGGCGTCTGCCTCACGGTGCACGAGAAGGGTCCCGGCTTCTTTCGGGCGGACGTCGTGCGGGAGACGGTCGAGCGCACCTATCTCGGAAGGCTCCGCGAGGGGGCCCCGGTCAATCTCGAGCGCGCTCTCCGCGCGGGAGACCGTCTTGGAGGCCACATCGTGCAGGGACACGTCGACGGCGTCGGAACGATCGTCTCGCTCCGCGACGAGGGAGAAGGGAAGCGGATGACGATCCGCCACCCGGACGGCCTCGCGAGATACTTCGTGTCGAAAGGTTCGGTCGCCCTCGACGGAGCGAGCCTCACGATCGCCGCGGCAAAGAACGGTCTTCTCGAGGTCGCCCTCGTCCCCTTCACCCTCGAAAGGACCGTGTTCGGACGGAAGCGCCGGGGGGATCCGGTGCATGTGGAAGCGGACGTGATCGGCAAGTACGTTGAACGGATGGCGCGGCCCGAGAGCCGCGCCCGGAAACGTTTGTGGGAGAACGGCGATGCGTGAACGGAAGGACGAGGGGATCTTCGCCTCGATCCCCGAGGCGGTCGAGACGATCCGGCGCGGCGGGATGGTGATCGTCGTCGACGACGAGGCCCGGGAGAACGAGGGGGATCTCATCATGGCGGCGGAGAAGGTGACGCCTGAGGCGATCAACTTCTTCTCGAAGGAGGCGCGCGGCCTCATCTGCGTCCCCCTCACGGAGAAGCGGTGCGAGGAGCTCCATCTCGAACCGATGGTGAACCGGAACACGGCCAAGCACGGGACGCGGTTTTCGGTCTCCGTGGACGCGCTCCACGGAACGACGACCGGAATCTCCGCGTTCGACCGGGCGCGGACGGTGGAGATTCTCGTCGATCCCGCGAGCCGTCCGGAGGACCTCGCGAGGCCGGGGCACATCTTTCCTCTCACCGCGGCGGACGGGGGCGTTCTTCGACGGGCCGGGCACACGGAGGCGGCGGTCGATCTCCCGCGCCTCGCCGGCCTCTCGCCCGCGGGGATTCTCTGCGAGATCCTCGCCCCGGACGGAACGATGGCGCGCGTCCCCGATCTCGCTGAGATGGCGCGCCGCCACCGTCTCCCGCTCGTCACGATCGCCGACCTCATCGAGTACCGCCTGGGGCTGGATTCGCTCGTCCAGGAGGTCGAGAGCACCATCCTTCCGACGGCGAACGGGTCCTTTCAGCTGCATTTGTTCGAAGATCAAGTGAACTTCCAGACGCATCCGGCCCTTGTGCTCGGCGACGTCGACGGAGACGAGCCGGTCCTCGTCCGCGTCCACTCGGAGTGCCTGACGGGGGACGTCTTCGGTTCTCTCCGCTGCGACTGCGGCGAGCAGATGCGGGCCGCGCTCGCCCGGATCGGGCGCGAAGGGCGCGGGGTCTTCCTCTACATGAGGCAGGAGGGGAGGGGGATCGGGCTCAAGGAGAAGGTGCGCGCGTATCACTTGCAGGATAAAGGGTTCGACACGGTCGAGGCGAACGAGAAGCTCGGGTTCCCGCCGGACCTCCGGAACTACGGTTTCGGCGCGCAGATCCTCCGGCGTCTCGGGGTCCGCAAGATCCGTCTTCTCACGAACAACCCGCGGAAGATCGTCGGCCTTCAGGCGTACGGGCTCGAGGTGGTGGAGAGGCTCCCGATCGAGATCGAGCCGAACGATCTGAACCGGCGCTATCTTCAAGCGAAAAAGACGAAGCTGGGGCATCTCTTGGACTCCGCCGGCGAGGCGGGGGCGAAGAGCGCGAGCCCTGGATGATGCACGCGTTTTCGTCGCGAGGACGCGGAGCGCGTGCCGAGAGGCCGACCTGGACGAGCCGCTCCCGGAAACGTAGTCTCGGCACTACGCTCTAGGAAGCGGCGACGGAAGGAAGGCCTCCCCGGCCGGGATCCGCGTCCGCAGTAGGAAATGCGTGCATCATCCAGGGCAAGGAGGGAAAAATGCCGCGCATGGTGGAAGGCCGGCTGGACGGCTCAGGGAAGAAGTTCGGGGTCGTCGTGAGCCGGTTCAACGATTTCGTGGGAAGGCGACTCGTGGACGGCGCCGTCGATTGCTTTCTTCGGCACGGAACCGCGAGCGACGCCGTCACGGTGGTTCGGGTTCCCGGCTCGTTCGAGATCCCGTTTCAGGCGAAGCGCCTCGCGGAATCCGGGAAGTTCGACGCGGTCATCTGCCTCGGCGCGGTGATCCGCGGGGAGACGCCCCATTTCGATTATGTGGCGGGAGAGGTCGCGAAGGGGATCGCGCGGGTCGGGCTCGAGACCGGCGTGCCGGTCATCTTCGGCATCGTGACGGCCGAGTCGATCGAGCAGGCGATCGAGCGGGCCGGCGCGAAGGAAGGGAACCGGGGCTGGGACGCGGCGCTCGCCGCGATCGAGATGGCGAACCTCGCGGGGGAAGGTCTCGGATAGTGGGGAAGCGTCGTCGCGGGCGCGAGCTGGCGCTCAAGATCCTCTATCGCCTCGACGTGACGGGAGAGGGATGGGAGGAGGTGAGGGATCGGCTCGAGGAGTACGAGAAGCCGGAGACGGTGCGCCTCTTCGGCATGCGTCTCATCGAAGCGGTCCTCCTTCACCGCGAGGCGATCGATCGGATCCTCGGCGAGGCGGCGGTCAACTGGGACGTTCGACGGATGGCGCATATCGACCGGAACATCCTGCGGGTCGCGCTCGCGGAGTACCTCGTGCTCGGCGAGACGCCGGCGCCGGTCGTGATCGACGAGGCGATCGAGATCGCTGCGCGCTACTCGACCGATGATTCCGGCGCGTTCGTGAACGGGATCCTGGACCGGATCGTGCGCGCGCTTTCGCCCGGCTCGCTCGCCGCGCCGGCGCCCGAGAAGGAAACGCCTCGCCCGCGGCCCGATTGACCCCCTTTCGGCGCGTGTGCTATTTTCCGGCGGGTCCGAGTCGTGCGCCGGAACGGGGACGGGATCGCCATCGGCAACCTTCGCATTCTCGTGGTCAACTGGCGCGACTGGAAGAACCCGGAGGCGGGCGGCGCCGAGGTGCATCTCCAGGAGATCTTCGGGCGGATCGCCACGCGCGGGCACGAGGTGACGGTTCTCGCCCACCGGTTCGCGGGGAGCGCCGCGGAGGAGACCGCGGACGGCATGCGCGTGCTCCGGATCGGCGGGAAGTTCGACTTCAACTTCCACGTGATCCCGTTCGTTCGACGGCGGCGATCGATGGGCCGTTACGATGTCGTGGTCGAGGACCTGAACAAGCTCCCCTTCTTTCTCCCCTTCGCCGCGAGGGAACCGGTGGGCGCGATCCTCCATCACTTTTTCGGAAGCTCGATCTGGAAGGAGACGAATCCCCTCTTCGCGAGCTATGTCTCGCTCGGCGAACGGTTGGTGCGCCGGCTCTATCGCAGCGTTCCTTTCTGCGCGGTGAGCGAATCGACGGCCGCCGAGCTGGAGGCCGGGGGAGTCCCACGCTCCCGAATCCGCGTGATCCACAACGCGGTCGATCACGAGACGTGCTTCCCCGATCCGAATGTTTCGCGCGTGAAGGGGCGGATCGCCTACCTCGGGCGTGTGAAGAGATACAAGGGGATCGATCACCTTCTCGCCGCGCTCGCCCGCATCCGCGAGGAGATCCCCGAGGCGCACCTTGTGATTGTGGGGCGGGGGGACGACACGCCGCGCCTCATCCGGATGACGCGCCGGCTCGGCCTCGAGAAACGAGTGACGTTCGCCGGCTTCGTCGACACGGAGACGAAGGTGAGGCACCTTCGCGAGGCGGAGGTCGTCGTAACGCCGTCGCCGAAGGAGGGATGGGGCGTCACCACGATCGAGGCGAACGCGTGCGGGACCCCGGTCGTCGCGAGCGACGCGCCGGGGCTTCGGGATGCGGTGAGGGACGGCGTGACCGGGCTTCTCTTCCCCTACGGAGACGCGTCGGCGCTCGCGGACCGGCTCCGCCGAATCCTTCGGGACGATGCGCTCCGCGAGAGGCTCTCGCGCGCCGCGATCGATTGGGCGGCCCGCTTCCGCTGGGAGCGCTCCGCCGAGGAGATGACGGATTGGCTCGAAAGCGTGGCGGCCCTCGGCCGCCGGTAGGCGCTGCGCCGAGCCGCGCGGGGCGGGGAGCGCTCCTCGCCCTTCTCGTGATCGGCGGTCTTCTTCTCGCGTTCTACTCGAGAAACCTCGTCGGGTTCCCGGGAGAACGGACCTTCTTCTGGGAGGACTTCCTCGAGCAGAACTACCCGTACCGGGCGTTCCACGCCGAGGAGCTCCGCGCCGGGCGCTTCCCCTTCTGGAACCCGTACCAGTTCGGCGGCATGCCTTTCGCCGCGGACGTTCAGGCGTCGGTCTTCTATCCATTAAACGTTCTTCTCGCCCTCTTCGTGACGAGCGGACGGCTCGCGCCGGTCTGGGTGGAGGCGCTGAGCGTCTTTCATGCTCTCCTCGGGGGGTTCTTCCTGTATCTCTTGGTCCGCTTTCGAACCTCGTGCACGTATGCCTCGATCGTCGCGGGGGTGAGCTGGGCGCTCTCCGGCTTCTTCGTCGTGCGGATGATCCATCTGAACGTCCTCTCGGTCGTCGTGTGGCTTCCCCTTCTTCTCCTCCTTCTCCTCGTCGCGATCGAAAGGCGCTCGCTCGCCGCCGCGCTCCTCGCGGGGGTCGTTCTCGGGATCTCGTTCCTCGGGGGATCGCCCCAGTTCTCGCTATTCATTCTTCTCGCGCTCCTCCTCCTCGCCGCGCACGAGACGGTCGTTCCGCGCGCGGGAAGAGGCGCGGCCCGGTTCGCTCCGTTCGGGTTTCTCGCGGTCGCGGCCCTCGTCGGCCTCGGCCTCGCCGCCGTGCAGCTCCTCCCTTCCGCGGAGCTCGCCGGGCTCTCGCTTCGGACCGAGCTCACGTACGAGAAGGCGAGCGAGTGCAGCTTCGGACCCGCGAGCTTCGCGACGCTTCTCGTCCCTCACGTGTACGGGCGCTACTTCGGCGGCGCCGGGAGCGGCTACTGGGGACCGGGGCGCTACTACGACTACTGGGAACTGTGCGCCTACGCGGGGAGCGTCGTTCTTCTTCTCGCGGCGTGCGCGATCATCTATCGCCCGCGCGATCGGAGCACGGTCTTCTTCGTTCTCCTCGCCCTCTTCGGACTTCTTCTCGCTCTCGGACGATACGGTCCTCTTCATCCTTTGTTCTTCAAGCTTCTCCCGGTGTACGACCGGTTCCGCTGCCCCGGGCGGGTGATCTTCCTCTCCGGTCTCGCCCTTTCCTTTCTCGCGGGACAGGGAGCGCGCCTTCTCGGAGAAGTCCCCGTCCGAGGGCGCCGGTGGGCGCTCGCGGGCGTCGCGGGTTTCCTCGCCGCCGCGGGGACGATCGGATACCTCACCGGGCGCCCGGACGGTGGCGCGATCGGAACGAGGATTCCCTCCGATGCGGGGTCGACCGCGCTCCGCTCGTACGCGCTCTTCCTCGCCTTCTTCGTTCCCGCAGCCCTCCTCGTCCTTCGATGGGCGTTTGGAAGAAGTCCCCTGTCGCGGCGGGCGAGAGGGGCGCTTCTTCTCCTTCTCGCGGCGGAGCTCTTCGCGCTCGGCTACGGGTTCAACGACGGGAAGACCGATCCCGATCGGTACTACCGGGGCGAGACCGCGATGCTCGATCTCCTCCGAACGGAATCCGAGGGAGGCCTCTACCGCGTGAAGACCCGCGCGGACGAGGGGATGGTCCTTCCGAGAAACATGGGGAGCGTGAACCGAATCCCGAGCGCCGACGGGTACAACCAGCTCAAGCTGCAGCGTTACGAAGACCTCCAGGTGGGCGGGCATGTTTCCCTCGCACGCTTCTTGGATCTTCTCGGCATCCGGATCTACGCGTCCTACGATCGAGACGCGCGCACGCTGCGCCTCGCGCGGAACGAGGACTGTCTTGCGAAAGCGTGGTTCGTTGGCGAGGCGGAGGTTCACGAGAACCCGCGCGCTCTTCTCGATCGGCTTGGAGCGGAGGCGTTCGATCCGCGCCGGACGGTCCTTCTCGAGGAAGAGATGGACGCGCCGGGCGGAGGGAGCGGTTCTGCGACGGTGACCGCGTGGGGCCCGAATCGAATCGAGGTGGAGGCGACGGCCGACGGTCCCGGCTACCTCGTTCTCGGAGAGATCGCGTACCCGGCGTGGCGCGCGCGCGTGGACGGCGACGAGCGGCCCGTTCTTGCCGCGAACCGCGCCCTCCGCGCGGTGCGGCTCGAGGAAGGGCGCTCGACCGTCGTCTGGGAGTATCGCTCGGCGAGCTTCCGCACGGGCGTAGTCGTCGCGCTGGCGACGCTCCTCACCGCCGCCGTTGTTCTCTTTGCCTTCTGCCCGCGCCGGAAAGACGGAATCCGCGCGGTGTGGAGAGCGCTGAACCGGGGAGGAGCCGAGTGATGGCGGGTGCGAGGCGGGCGCTCCTCTTTCTCGCGAAGGCGGTCTTCAGCTTTCTTCTCCTCTACCTTCTTCTTCGAGGAGGAACGTGGGAGCGGGTCGTCGCGCTCGCGCGGGAGAATTTCCTCGCGGGACCCCTCGTCGTCGCACTCGTCGCTTTCGCGATCAGCAACGTCCTCGGCGGCCTCCAGTGGCACATCCTCCTCCGCGGGCAAGGGATACGCATCGGCTTTTCTCGAGCCGTAAACCTTTATTTCGTCGGTCTTTTCTTCTCGAACTTCCTCCCGGCGAACATCGGGGGGGATGTGGTGAAGATCGTCGACGTCTATCGCTCGACCGGTAGGGGCGGGGGAGCGGTCGCGGCGACGATGATGGACCGCGCGATCGGCCTGGCCACGCTCGCCGCCATGTCGTGCGCGGCCGGCGCGGCCGTTCTTCCCGCGCTCGGTCCGCGTCCGGTCCTTCTTCTCGTCCCTCTCTTCTTTCTCTTCTTCGTCGGCCTTTGCCTCATGTTCCTCAGCCGGCGGGTGGGAGCGCTCCTCCTCAAGCTCGTGCGGCTTCTTCCGGCGGCGTCGGTGCGGACGAAGGGGGAGTCGATTCTCGCGGCGGTGATCCAGTACCGGGAGAAGCGCCGGGCGCTCATCGACGCGCTCGCTGTCTCGATTCCGGTGCAGGCGCTTCGCATTCTCGTCCACTACTGGGCGGCCCTCTCCCTCGGCATCCACGTTCCTCCGGTCTACTTCTTCCTCTTCATCCCGATGATCGCCGTCCTCATCGCCCTTCCGATCTCGATCAACGGGATCGGCGTGCGCGAAGGATTCACCGTCCTCTTCTTCGCGATGGCGGGGATCGACCGGGAGCAGGCCTTCTCGATCTCGTTCCTCGCGTTCCTCGTCGGGGTCGCCGTGAGCCTCGCGGGGGGCGTTCTCTATCTCGTGCGGACTTTTCAGAAGGGCCCGCGCGGCGGGAGAGGCGCGGGGTTGCGCGGGGACGGCGAATCGGTCTAAACTTCGGCGTTTCGAAGGGAAGCGCCGGGGAATCCCCTCTGTCGTGGAGAGCGCGCCTTGGAGAGCGTCTTCGGAGAGCGGAAATCGGGGGGCGCGCCGGAGGGGGCCCGGGCGGACCGGATCGTCGGCCTTCTCCTCTTCGTGTTCGTGCTCGCCGTCTACACGATCACGCTCGCCCCGACCGTTGCCTTTTGGGACACGGGCGAGTTCATCGCCGCCTCCTCCATCCTCGCGGTTCCCCACCCCCCGGGGACCCCGCTCTACATCCTGCTGGGACGCCTCTTCTCGCTCGTGCCCGCGTCTTCCGTCGCGGTTCGCGTCAACATGCTCTCGGCGATCCCAGGTGCCCTCGCGATCCTTTTTCTTTATCTCGCGCTTCTCATCATCGGGAAGAGCCTTCTCCCGCGGGAGCCGGATTCCGCCGATCGCTGGCGGCTCCGATTCGGCGCGGCGGGGGGAGGGCTCTTCGCCGCGTTCGGGAAGACCTGTTGGATCAACGCGACCGAAGCCGAGGTCTACGCGCCGAGCCTCTTCTTCATTGCCCTCGGCATGTGGATGCTCCTCCGGTGGTCCGAAAGACGGCCGGAAGAACGGGGAAAGGGGGGCCTTCTCCTCCTCGCTTACCTGCTCTCCCTTTCGATCGGCGTTCACCTCGGCACGTACCTCGCGCTCCCCGCCTTCGTCCTCTTCGTCTTGGCAGTCGATCGGCGCGTGCTTCTCGACGCGCGGTTCCTCGCCCTCGCGGCCTTCGTGACGCTTCTCGGCCTCACGGCGCATTTCTATCTTCCGATCCGCTCGACGCTGAACCCGGTCATCGACGAGGCGAACCCGGAGACGGGAACGGCGTTTCTCGATTTCCTCCTTCGCAAGCAGTACAAGCCGAACAACCCCTTCGTGCGCCAGGCGGCGTGGGTCTTTCAGCTTCGCATGTACGGCGAGTACTTCCTTCAGCAGTACGGCCCCTTCCTCGCGGGGCTTGGGGCGGTCGGCGCCTTCTGGCACGCGCGGCGGGAGCGCCGCTCGTTTCTCCTCTACGGCGGCCTCTTCGTTCTCACGAGCGCGTTTCTCGTTTTCTACATGAACTTCACGGACCACGAGGTTCGAGACCGAGACTATTTCTTCACGCCGTCCTTCTTCCTGTGGGGGGGCTGGATGGGGCTCGGCGGCGCGGCGCTCCTCGGGCGGTTTCGCTCGCTTCTTTCGCTCGGCCGCGAAGGAGACCGGATGTTCCACGGAATCCTTGCCGCGGTTCTTCTCGTCGCACCGCTCGGCTTCTTCGCCAGTCGATTCGACGCCCACGATCGCCGCGGGAACTACATCGCGGCCGACTACGCGTGGAACATCCTCACCTGCCTCGAGGAGAACGCGGTCCTCTTCACGAACGGGGACAACGACACCTTTCCTCTTTGGTATCTCCAGGAGGTCGAGGGAGTGCGGAAGGATGTGCGGGTCGCGAACCTGGCGCTCCTCAACACGTCCTGGTACATTTGGCAGCTGAAACATCTCGAACCGAAGGTCCCCATCGGGTATTCGGACGCCGAGATCGAGGATCTTCGCGCGTTCCGCACGCGGGACGGGAGCATCGTCGCCATCAAGGATCAGGCGGTCTTCGAGATCATCCGGGCGAACGCCTGGGAAAGACCCCTCTACTTCGCGGTCACGGTCCCGGAGCTGATGGGGCTCGACGAACGGAGGGTGCTCCGCCTCGAAGGGCTCGTCTACCGGATCGTGCCCGAGCCGCAAACCAAGTACGTGGACACGAGACGAACGGAGGAGAACCTCTGGGAGCGCTACCGGTACCGGGGGGTTCTCACGAAGGATGGCGTCCGCGACGATTCGGTGGTGAAGGACTCGAACGAGGAAAAGCTCGTGGCGAACTATGCCGCGGCCTTCAGCCGTCTCGCCATCCAGCTTCGAAACGACGGGGAGTTCGAGCGGGCGATCCGGGCGATGGAGATGACGCGGCGGATCGTCCCGCGCTATCGTGTCTACGAGGGGCTGATGGGGCCCCTCTACGCGGAGGCGGAGCGCTACGAGGACGCGGAGAGCCTGTTCGTCCGCCAGATCGGGGACTATCCCGACTCGCTTTCCCCGTATCTTGGGCTGGCGTTCGTACGCGACAAGCGGGGAAGGCAGGATGAGGCGGACAGCCTGTATCGCGAGGGGATCCGCGTTTCCCCCGCGCACCAGGAAGGGTACCTGAGGCTCTGCCGGCTGCGCCTCCAGCGGGGCGACCTCACAGGGGCGCGCGAGGTCCTTCTCGCGTGGATCGTGGCCCGGCCGGACGACGCGGCCGCGCGCGCGCAGCTTCGCGAGGTGGAGGACGCGCTGGCCCGCGGCGCGGCCGGGGATCCACCCGACGGCGAGGAGGAAACGGATGAAGGGTAGAGCGCTCGTCACCGGCGCGGCGGGGTTCGTCGGGTCGCACGTCGTGGAGATGCTTCTCGCGTCAGGCGCCGAGGTGGTCGGTGTCGACGCGTTCACCGATGCCTACGACCCGCGAATGAAGGAGGAGAACCTGAGGGAGGCGCGATCGGCGGCCGGCTTTCGTCTCGTCCGTGAGGATCTGAACGCGATCGACCTCAATCGTCTTCTCGAAGGGATCGACGTCGTCTTCCATCTGGCCGCGCAGGCGGGGGTCCGGGCGAGTTGGGGGCGCGATTTCGAGCGCTATGTGAACGCCAACATCCTTGCGACGCAGAGACTCCTCGAGGCGGCCCGCGAACAACCGATCCGCCGGTTCGTCTTCGCGTCGTCGTCGTCCGTCTACGGAGAGACCGACCGCCTCCCGGTGCGCGAGGACGCGCCCAAGAGGCCCCATTCCCCCTACGGGGTCACTAAGCTCGCCGCCGAGAACCTCGGGCACCTCTACCGGCGGAATCACGGCGTCCCTTTCGTCGCGCTACGCTACTTTACGGTGATCGGGCCGCGCCAGCGCCCGGACATGGCCCCCTATCGGCTCGTGGAGGCGGCGTTCGGCGGGGAACCGTTCCCGATCTTCGGCACGGGCGAGCAGACCCGCGACTTCACGTTCGTCGAGGATGCGGCGCGAGCCACGATCCGCGCCGGCGAGCGGGAGACGGAATCCGGCGTCTTCAACATCGGCGGCGGCGCCCGGATCACGCTGAACGAAGCGATCCGTCTCGTGGAGGAGAGCGCCGGGCGTGCCGTGGCGCGCCGGAGCGCGGACTGGCAGAAGGGGGACGTGCGCGACACGTGGGCGGACTGCGCCGCGGCCGCGAGGGAGCTCGAGTTCGGCGCCTCGGTCAGCGTAAAGGAGGCGATCGAGAGGCTCGTGCGCTGGTACCGGAAGAACCGAATGCATGAGAGATAAACGATGGATGGACGAAGCGTTTCCGTCGTGATCCCCGCGTGGAACGCGGCCGGGCGCGTCGGCCGGGCCGTACGCGCGTCCCTCGCGCAGGATGGGATTTCTCCGGCGCCCGAGGTCGTCGTCGTGGACGACGGCTCCTCCGACCGAACGGCGGAGGAGGCGGAAGGGGCGGGAGCGCGGGTCGTTTGTCAGGAGAACCGGGGGCCCGCGGCGGCGCGGAACGCAGGATGGCGCGCGGCGGGGGGGGAGACGATCCTCTTCACCGACGCGGACTGCATCCCCTGCGCGGACTGGGCGGCGCGTCTCGTGAATCTCCTCGGCGAGGAACGCGCGGGAGCGGCGGGGGGATCGTACGACATCGCGAACCCGGAATCGCTCCTCGCGCGCTGCGTCCAAGAGGAGATCGCGCTCCGCCATCGCCGCATGAAGAGGAACGTCCGGTTCCTCGGGTCGTACAACCTGGCGGTGAGAAGGCGCGTGCTCGAGGAGACGGGCGGCTTCGACGAATCCTACCGCCGAGCGAGCGGCGAGGACAACGACCTCTCCTATCGGATCCGGAAGCGCGGTTACCGCCTTCTCTTCGATCCCGAGGCGCGCGTGCGTCACGTTCACCCGGAGCGTCTCGGACGGTATCTTCTCGAGCAGGCCCGGCACGGGTATTGGAGGATGAAGCTCTACCGCGATCATCCGGAGCGGATGCGGGGGGACGATTACAGCGGTCTCGTCGACTTCCTCGAGCCGCCGGCCGCCCTCGCGGCGGTTCTCCTTCTTCCGTTCGCGCGGACCGCGCCCGCGCGCCTCGCCGCGGCGATCGCGCTCCTCTTTCTCCTTCTCGCGGCGCTCGGGGCGACGGTCCGCATGGCGCGCCGCGGAGGGCCTTCGCTTCTCTTCTTCTTCCCGGTTCGGCTCGCGCGGGCCTTCGCGCGCGGAGGAGGCCTCGCGGCCGGGGTCTGGAGCTTCTGGATTGCGGCCGCCCTGCGGGGGGAAACGCGGTGAGCGGAAGGGGGAAGGGGATCGTCGTTCTCGTTCCCGCCTTCAACGAGGAGGAAACGGTCGGCCGGGTGGTCCGAGAAGTTTACGAGGCGCTTCCCGAAGCGGCGGTCGTCGTTCTGAACGACGGGTCGGCCGATCGGACCGGCCAGGAGGCGCGGCGCGCGGGCGCGCGCGTCGTCGATCTTCCTGTCAATCTCGGGATCGGGGCGGCGATGCAGACCGGATACCGCTATGCCGCCGCCCGAGGTTTTCGCGCCGCCGTCCAGGTCGACGGGGACGGCCAACACATCCCTTCGGAAATCCCGGTCCTCCTTGGCGCGCTGGAGGAGGGGGCGGACCTCGCGGTGGGATCCCGCTTCCTCGATCGGGGTTCGTACCGCGCGCCGGCCCTTCGGCGCCTTGGGATCGTCTTCTTCGGAGCGGTCGTCACGCTCCTCACGGGGAAGCGGTTCCGCGACACGACGAGCGGCTTCCGCGCGGCGAACCGCCGGGTGATCGAGTTCTTCGCACGCCATTACCCGAGCGACTACCCGGAGCCGGAGGCGATCCTCCTTCTTTGCCGCGCCGGCTTTCACGTGCGGGAGGTCGCGGCGCGTCTTCGCGAGAGAGGGGGTGGCCACTCGTCGATCACCGCCCTCCGCGGATTGTTTTATATCTTCAAGGTTTTTCTCGCCCTCGTGATGGGAACCGTGCGGCGGCCGCCGAGGGCGGAGGAGTAGAGTCGCGATGTTCAGCCAAGTCCAGACCGTGTCCGTTCTCGGTTCGCTGGCGCTCCTTCTTGTCATCCTCGAGCTCGTTCGGAAGGGGAGGCTCGCGGAGGAGTTCAGCCTCCTCTGGATCCTGACGGCGGGGGTTCTCCTCCTTCTTTCGCTTTGGAGGGGCGTTCTCGACCTCCTCGCGGCGGCGCTCGGCATCTTCTATCCGCCGTCGGCTCTCTTTCTCGTCGGCTTCGGGTTCGTGCTCCTCCTGATACTTCACTTCTCGATCATCGTCTCGCGCCTCTCGCGGCAGAACCGGGAGTTGGCGCAAGCTCTCGCGCTTCTCCGCACGGAGATCGAGGAAGCGAAAGAGGAGAAGTGAGATGGCGACCGCGGATCGGAAGACGGAACGGAAGCGGGCGGCGGCGCCGTCTCCGTGGGAACGGACGGAGCGGTACATCCTTCTCGTCGCGGGGATTCTCGCGGTCGGGTGGGGACTGCGCGCGGCGTTTCTCTCGGCCGATCCGCCCGACACGCTCTCCTGGAGCCAGGGCCCGTTCACCGACGGGGCGGTCGTCGTTCACAACGCGAGGAGCAAGGTCATCTCTGGTTCATGGTTCGTCGATTACACGAAAGACATCCTTCTCTTCCCCCTCTCGAACCTCGCCGCGTATCCGGTCTTCCGCGCCGCGGGGGTCGGGCGTTGGCAAGCGGCCTTCACGAACACCCTCTTCGCCGTCCTCTCGCTCTTGGTGATGGGAGCGGGGCTCGCGGCGGCGCTCGGAAGACCGCTCGCGCTTCTCTGGCTGCTCGTCGCGTCGTTCAGCTATTTCCTCATCATGTTTCAACGAATCCCTCTCGCCGAGCCGGCGATGATCCTTCTCCTCTCTCTGTCCTTCTACTACTTCTGCACCGCCGAAAGAGGAAGATGGCGCCCGGCGGCGAGCGGCTTCTTCGCGGCCGCCGCTCCCTTCTTCGGCAAGGCGCACGCGTACTACTTCCCTCTCGTTCTCCTCGCGGCCCTGTGGATCATGCGGCGGCGCGAGAAAGGGGAACGGCCGGGCTCTCGTCTTCCGCTTCTCGGGATGGGGGCGGCCGCGCTCCTCTGGATTGCCGTTCTCTTCGCCCCTCACGCGAAGCACATCTTCTCGCACCTCGCGCATGAGTCGTATCAGAAGCACCTGGGCGGCCTGTTCGGCTTTTTCAAAGAGTGGCTTCAGAACGTGGTCGGCATGGGAACCTACACGAAGATGTTCCAGAGAGAGCCGATCCCCTGCTCGCTCGGCTTCGTCGGTTTCGCCGCCCTCCTCGCCAAGGGACGCGCCGGTTGGAGGGAGGAGAAGCCGGCGATCGTTCTCCTCGCGCTTTGGGTGGTTATGGGTTGGATCGCCCTCTCGCTGATCCGCATGCCGGCTCCCCGTTATCTCACCGCGCTTCATTTCCCCCTTCTCGGGCTCGCGGCGATGACCCTCGGCGCCCTTGCTCGAGGGGGAACGCTCGCGTGGAAGATGCCCCGGAGTGTGGGAGGGAGGATCGTGTTCGCCGCGCTTCTCTTCTTCGCGCTCTACCAGCCCCTCTCGGCGGTTGGGACGCCGATCCTTCAGGTCTTGAGGAACTCGGCGTGGGGGATCGGGATCTACGGTCTCTTCGTTCGAAGGGAACAGTTCAGCGAGCTGGTCTTCTTCTGCTCGGTCCTTTCGGCGATCCTGACGCTCCTCCTTCTCGCGGGTCTTTTCTGGCGCGGCGCGGAGAAGCCTTGGCGAGCGTCCTTCTCCCCGAGAACCGGGCGCCGGCTCGCGCTCGCTCTGGTTCTCCTGACGCTCGCCGTGAACGCCAACAACTGGGTCGCGTGGGCGGCGAACCGGACGTACTACCTCCGCGACGCCTCGAGGGACCTCGCCGACTGGCTCCCCCCGGGGGCCCGCCTCATGGGAAGCTACGCGCCCACGCTCGGGCTCGACAACCGTCTGCCGGTCTATGCGTACTTCGGGGAGATCGGCGAGACCGACGTCTTCCGCAAGCACGGCATCAGCCACGTCGTGATCGTGAGCCAGGGGGATCACGCGGAGATCAAGGAGAAGTACCCGGAGATCTTCGCGAAATGGGACATGGTCCTCTCCTACCCGCTCCGCTGCCGGTATTCGGACACGATGGGGATCTTCCGCTTGCCGGAGGAGGTGGACGGCGCGCGCATCCATTCGTGCGAGGTCTCGCTCTTCGAGCGGGCGGTCGAGGTCGCCTCGCAGATGAAATGGGCGGAAGCCCTCGCGCTTCTCCAGGAGTTCACGCAGGAGAAGCCGGGGAACGCGGACGGCCATTACCTCGTCGGGTTCATGTACAATGAGCTGGGGCGCCGGGAGGAGGCGGTCCGGTCGATTCGAAAGGCGATCGACATTCGGCCGCAGAGGCCTTACTACTATTACAAGCTCGGCGAGATCTACGCGGACCTCGGGCAACCCGTGGAGGCGAAGCGTCTGCTCGAGATCGCGAACCGTCTGAACCCGCGGGACCGGGACGTGAAGGAAGCCCTCGACGGCCTCCAGCCCCGCGGGCACTGAGGAAGGACCGGATGATGCCGTCCGCGACCGAGGGAGAAACGAGGATGGAAGGTCCCGACCGCGCGATGGGAGAAGAGGTGGATGTCTCGGTCGTCGTTCCGCTCTTCAACGAGGCGGCCTCCCTTCGGGAGCTGAAGGCGAGAATCTCCGAGGTGCTCGACCGACACGCGTACTCGGGCGAGATCCTCTTCGTCGACGACGGTTCGCGCGACGGATCCTTCGGCGTCATCGAGGAGATGGCGGCGGCGGACGAGCGCGTGCGGGCGCTCCGCTTCCGGAACAACTTCGGCAAGGCGGCGGCACTTTCCGCCGGCTTCCGCGAGGTGCGCGGACGAATCGTGGTGACGATGGACGCCGACCTCCAAGACGACCCGGCGGAGATCCCCCGGCTTCTCGCAAAGATCGACGAGGGGTTCGACGTCGTCTCCGGGTGGAAGAAGAAGCGGCGGGACCCGTGGAGCAAGACCGTTCCCTCGTGGTTCTTCAACAAGGTAACTGCCTTGGTTACAGGCATTCCGATCCATGACTTCAACTGCGGCCTGAAGGCGTATCGAGGCGAGGCGGTCCGCGAGATCGAGGTGTACGGCGAGCTGCACCGCTACATTCCGGCCCTCGCCGCCTGGAAGGGTTTCCGCATCGGCGAAATCGAGGTCACGCACCATCCGAGGAAGCACGGGCGCTCGAAGTACGGGCCGCGGCGATTCCTCTCGGGTTTTCTCGATCTCCTCACCGTGATGCTCCTCACGAAGTTCACGCCGAAGCCGCTCCACCTCTTCGGGTTCGTGGGGGCCGCGCTCGGGCTCGTCGGCTTCTTGATCTCGCTCTATCTCGTGACGCTGAAGCTTCGCTTCGGGAACATCCAGGGCCGCGTTCCTCTTCTTTCCCTCGGCGTGCTCCTCGTCATCATGGGGATGCAATTCCTCTCGACCGGGCTTCTCGCGGAGATGATCGCGAGCCATCGGGCCTCGCAAGCGCGGGACTACTCGGTGGAAAGGAAGATCCGGCTTTGACGCGGCGGAAGCCCCCAAGAAAGGAAGCGGGTTCCGTCCGACTTCTCCGCGGAGCCCGGGTCCTCCGCTGGCTTCCGGTGGGAGCGGCGATTCTCTTCCTTGGCGGAAGCCTCGCGCGCTTCGACCCGAAGCTCTCGATGAACGGAGACGACGCCGAGTTCCTCATCCTCGGCCGCGCGATCGCCGAGGGGAAAGGAATGACGAACATCAACGAGGCGGAGCCGACCCCCCACACGAAGTACCCGTTCCTCTTCCCGGCCCTCCTCGCTCTTCTTCATCGCGCGGCGCCGGACTCGATCCTCCTCCCAAAGATCGTCGGGATTCTTCTCGGGTGCGCGTCCGCGTCCTTCTTCGCCATGCTCCTTCTTCGCGTCGCGACGCCCGGAGTCGCCGCGGCCGGCGCGCTTCTCTACGCGACGAACCCCTTTCTTCTCGATTTCGGGCAGCTCATCCTCTCCGAGACCCCGTTTCTCTTTCTCGCGCTTCTCGCTCTCTTGCTCTTTCTCCGATGGGAGGAGAGGGGAGGGCGCCTCTTCCCGGTCGGAGCGGCGGCAGCGGCGATCGCGGCGTACTTCACGCGGAGCGCGGGAGTTGCTCTTCTCGGCGCCGTCTTCCTCGCCCTCCTTCTCGGACGGCGCCCCCGCGCCGCGGTGGTTTTCGCGCTCATCGCCGTCGCCGCGGCCGTCCCGTGGTCCGTCCGGAACCAAAGGGTCGGCGGAAGCGCATACATGAATCAATTTTTGGTCAAGAACCCGTACGATCCGGATGCGGGGAAGCTCGACTTCGGCACGTTCGTGAGCGCGCGCCTCGCGGGGAACCTTGAAACGTACGGGACCTACGAGATTGGCCGGGGGATCGCGGCGGGAGCGTACGCGGGAGGGAAGGCAAGGGAGTCCGCGGCTGGCCGCGCGATCGCGCTCGCCGCATCGCTCGCCGCCCTCGCGGGTCTTGCCGCGAGGATCCGAAAGGCCGCCGGCATCCTTGAGGGCTATACCGTTCTCTATCTCGGCGTGTGCCTCCTCTGGCCGGAGGTCTGGGGGAGCATCCGATTCCTTCTCCCGGTTCTTCCGCTCCTTCTCTTCTACGCGCTCTTTGCGGGAGCGCGGGTTCTCGCGGCGGCGCCGGCGGCGGCGCGACCGGCGGCGTTCCTTGGGGTCGTCCTCCTTCTCGGATCGAACGTCTACGCGAATGCGAAGGAGAGGGGCGCTTCGGCATATCCGCCCGCGTGGCGGAACTACCACGGGGCGGCGCTCTGGGCGAGGGAGAACACGCCCGAGGAGAGCGTCTTCGTCTGCCGAAAGCCGGGGCTCTTCTATGTCTGGTCGGGGCGGCGCGCGGCGGCGTACCTCTGGTCCGAGGATCGCCGGGCGGTCTTCGAGAAGATGCTCGCCGATCGGGCGGATTACGTGGTGGTCGCTCCTCTCTCGGGAACGACACCCCGCTATCTCATCCCGGCGATCGAAGAGCATCGAGGCCGCTTCGAGGTCGTGTTCCATCTTTCCGAGCCGGACACCTATGTGCTCCGGCTCCTGCCGGAGAATGCGCCGTGAGGATCTTTGTCCAGTCGATCTACTACCCGCCCCGATTGGGAGGGATCGAGAACCACGTGTTCAACCTATGCGTCGGGCTCGCCGCGCGCGGGCACCAAGTGACGGTGGCCGCCTCCCGAACGGAGCGGGACGCTCCGGCTCTCGAGCGGCTCGGAAACCTCACCGTGCGGCGGACGCCGATCCCGGGACGGCATTTCTTCGGATGGGCGGCGAACGCGGTTCTCTCGCTCCCCGTCGCGATCCGGCACGGGTGGGACGCGGAGGTTCTTCATGCCCATACCTTTCAGGCGGTCCTGCCGCTTCTCCCGGTCCGTCTTCTCCGAGGAACCCCGCTCGTCGTCACCCTGCACTGCTCGCATTTCCTTCGGATGGTGAAGAAGCCGATCTGGCGAGCCGTCTTCCGTCTGCTCTTCGCCCCCGCCGATTTCTTCTTGGCGACGAGCGTGGAGCTCGCGGACGCGGGCCGACGGGTCGTCCCGTCGAAACCGATCGAGGAGGTGGTGAACGGGATCGACACGGATCTCTTCCGGCCGGTGTCGCCGTCGGTTCCTCGGCGGGAAGGGCGGGCGGTTCTCGTCGCGACGCGGCGGTTCGTTCCGAAGAACGGCGTTCGCTACCTGATCGACGCGCTCCCCGCGATACTGGAAAAGATCCCGTGTGACCTGTATCTTGCGGGGATCGGGCCGGAGCAGCGCGATCTCGAGGAGCGGACGGCGCGCCACGGAATCCGGGAGTGCGTCCACTTTCTCGGTGGGGTTGCGAACCGGGACCTGCCGCCGCTTCTCTCGTCGGCGGACGCGGTGGTGGTCCCGTCGCTCGTCGAGGCGACCTCGCTCTCCGCTCTCGAGGCGATGGCGTGCGAGCGGCCGGTCGCGGCCTCGAGGGTTGGCGGTCTCCCCGAGATCATCGACGAGACGTGCGGGACGCTCTTTCGGAGCGGCGACCCGGACGACCTCGCGGAGAAGTTGGTCGCGCTTCTTCGCCGCCCCCGCGAGGAGCGGGCCGCGCAGGGAGCGGAGGGGAGGCGGCGCGTCGTCGAGCGCTGGAGCCTGTCGTCGTTCGTCGATCGCCACGAGGCGCTCTACCGGCGTCTTCGGGAGGCGAGGCATGGCGCGTGAAGGGCCGCGGGTTCTCGCGGTGATCGGGACGAGACCCGAGGCGATCAAGATGGCGCCGGTCGTGCTCGAGCTCCGCGCGCGAGCGGAGGGTTCGGTCCGCACGGTTCTCACCGCGCAGCATCGGGAGATGTCGGACGAAGTTCTCGCCCTCTTCGGCATCGAGCCGGACCACGACCTCGATATCATGCGCCCCGGCCAATCGCTCTTCGAGACGAGCGCGCGTCTCCTTCCGGGGCTCGAGTCGGTCTACCGGAAGGAAAGCCCGGACCTCGTTCTCGTGCAGGGAGACACGACCACGACCTTCATCGGCGCGCTGTCGGCCTATTACCTCGGCATCGCGGTCGGCCACGTGGAGGCCGGTCTTCGCACCGACGACAAGAGGAACCCGTTTCCGGAGGAGATCAACCGAAGGCTCACCTCGTCCCTCGCGGACCTCCACTTCGCTCCGACGGAGAGGGCGAGGGGGGCGCTTCTCGCCGAGGGGATCCCGGAACGCCGGATCCGCGTGACGGGAAACACCGTGATCGACGCGCTCTTCCGCATTCTGGAGAAGAAGGGGCCGGAGAGCGAGCGGCTTCCCGAGGGGCCGGATCCGTCGCGGCGATGGATCGTGGTGACGAGCCACCGCCGCGAGAACTGGGGCGCGCCGCTCGAGTCGATCGCTTGGGCGCTTCGCGATCTCGTCGAGCGCTACGACGATGTCGAGGTGATCTATCCCGTGCACCCGAACCCGAACGTGCGGAAGACGACCGACGCGCTCCTCCGGGGACGCGCGCGCATCCACCTTCTCGAACCGCTCGACTATGTCCGGTTCGTGCGTCTCATGAACGCATGCCGCCTTCTCATCACCGATTCGGGCGGCGTGCAGGAGGAGGCGCCCTCGCTCGGCAAGCCGGTTCTCGTGATTCGCGAGAAGACGGAGAGACCTGAGGCGGTCGAGGCGGGGACGGTGCTTCTCGTCGGAACCGATCGCGAGCGGATCGTGAGAGAGGCTTCGCGTCTTCTCGATTCCGACGAGGAGTACGATGCGATGGCGCGCCGGCACAACCCGTACGGCGACGGAAAGGCGTCGGGGAGGATCGCGGACGCGATCGCCCGATGGTGGCGAGATGGAACGGCCTAGCCGGTTCAGCATCCTCCGCGTGCTTCTCTCGTCGGCGCTCGTCGCGGCGATTCTCTTCTTTCTTGCGAGGCTCCTCGCGAGAAGCTGGCGCGAGGCGGGCGTCTATGATTGGAACGTGAACGGTTGGTGGATCGCAGCCTCGTTCGCCGTGCTCGCCCTCTACTTTCCGTTCGTCGCGTGGATCTGGGCGGGGCTCGCGAGGTCCGTGGGTGGGGAGATCTCCTTCCGCGGGGCCTGCCGCGTTTGGTTTCTTTCGCAGATGGGCAAGTACGTTCCCGGAAAGGTCTGGTACGCGATGGGACGGCTCTACCTGAGCCGCGAGTCGGGGCTCGGCATCGTTCCGGCCACGGCGAGCACGCTTCTCGAGATCCTTCTCGTCCTTCTCTCGGCCGGCGCGGTCTTTCTCGTGTCACTTCCCTTGTGGCCGTCCCCCGCGCGAGGCGAGCTTGTGTGGATCCCGATCGCGGTGGTTCTCCTCGCGCTTCTCGTGCACCCAAAGATCTTCGCGCTTCTTCTTGGCCTCGCCGCGCGCGCGCTCCGCCGGGAAGTTCCCCCGGTTCGGCTTACGTGGAGCGGCCTTGCGTGGAACACGGCGCGCTACGCGGGGAGCTGGATCCTCTACGGCGCCGGGATCGACTTCCTTCTCCGCGGCATCCGCATGGATGGCGCTTCGGCGGAGATCGCGCTCGGCGCGCCGGGGCGGATTCTCTTCATCGCGGGGTCGGCGGCCGTCGCGTGGTCGCTCGGGTTTCTCAGCCTCTTCGCCCCCGGCGGGCTCGGGGTCCGCGAAGCATCCTTCGCCTATTGTCTCTCGATGCATCTCGCGGCGCCGCTCCCGGTTCTCCTCGCGCTCGTCGCGCGGCTCTGGATCGTCGTGGGGGAAGTCGGGTCGGCCGCGGTCGGATGGCGCCTCGGAGGAGGAGCTCGGTGAAAACGCGCATGAACAAACCCCGGCGCGATGAAACGAAGAAGACCCGGGCGATTCCTCCCGCGGCGCGGCTCGGCGACCCGGGGTGGGACCGCGCGGCGCCCCTCCTCTACGCGATCCTCACCGTCCTCTTCTTCGCCGGCTTTCTTTTCACAAGTAAAATGCTTTTTGGGACGGACACGCTTCCGATGGGATACGCGGCCAGGAAGGTCTACGCCGATCTTCTTCGCTCGACCGGGTCGTTTCCGCTCTGGAATCCGTACATCATGGGCGGGATCCCGATGGTGGACGGGCTCGTCGGGGGGGAGATGTTCTACCCGACGACCCTTCTCCAGTTCATCCTTCCCGTGCACCGGGCGCTCGGCCTGAAGCTCGTGATCCACATCTTCCTTGCGGGGTGGTTCTTCTATCTCTTCGCGCGGGGGCGCGAGGCTTCGCGGGCCGCCGCTCTCGCCGGCGGGGCGTCGTACATGTTCGCCCCGTACCTCATCTCGCTCATCTACGCGGGGCACGACGGAAAGCTCTTCGTCGCCTCGCTTCTCCCCTTCGGCTTCTTCGCCCTCGACCGTCTGATCCGGCGCGCGCGCTTCGAGGACGGTCTTCTCTTCGCTCTCGTCGTGGGCCTCCTCATCCTGACAGCACATCTCCAGCTCGCCTTCTTCGCCTGCGGCGCCTTCGGCTTCCTCTTCATCTGGGAAGGCGTCTCCGCCTGGAAACGGGGGGAGAAGCGCCGGGTCGTTCGCGCGGCTCTCCTCTTCGCGGGAGCGGCGCTTCTCGGCGCGGCTCTCGGCGCCGTCCAAACCTATCCTGCTTACCGCTACACGAGCCGCTTTTCTCCGCGCGCGGGGGGTGTCACCTACGAGTTCGCCACCTCCTGGTCGATTCACTGGGAGGAGGCGGTCTCGCTCGTCGTGCCGGAATTCGGGCACTACCTGGATGACTACTGGGGGAAGAACCCGTTCAAGCTGAACTGCGAATCCCCCGGGTTCGTCGCGATGCTCCTCGTGGCGGCAGGGCTCTTCCTCCTCCGTCGAGACCGCGGTCTTCTCTTCTGGTACATCGTCCTCCTCGCGTCGTTCATCTACGCGCTCGGCGCGGAGACGCCGTTCTTCCGGATCATCTATCATCTCGTGCCGAAGTTCTTCCGCGCGCCGAGCACGATCCTCTTCTTGTTCTCGTTTGCCGCCTCGTGGATCGCCGTTCGGGTGCTCGACGCCTATTGGCAGGGACGCGACCTTCGCAGGATTCGCATCGGGTTCGCGGCGGCCGGGGCGCTTCTCCTTCTTCTCCTTCTCTTCGTTTCATCGGGTGAGGGCTTCTTCCGCGCGTGGTCGTCGGTCTTTCACAAAAACATCTCCGCGGAGAATCTTCGAACGGCCGTGCGCAACATCCCGAACGCGCAAGCGGGCATTCTCGCGAGCCTTCTCATCGGGGGCCTGTTCATCGCGGTCGCGGAGGGGGCGAGGAAGAAGCGCTGGGCTCTCGAATGGACCGCTGCGGCGACGGTTCTCCTCGTTTTCGCCGCGAACGCGCGGACTTCGCGCGATTTCGTCAAGGCGGTCCCGCTCGAGGATTACGTCCGCGAGGACGCGCTCATCCGGCGCATGAAGAGCGATCCGGAGGTTTTCCGGGCGCTTTCCACGATCCCGAACCTCCACGACAACTACTTCTCGATTTTCGGGATCGAAGGAGCGCGAGGGTTCTTCGATAACCGGATCCGGTGGTACGACGAGGTCTCCTCTCCGGAGAACCTCCAGAGTCCGAATGTTCTCAACCTTCTAAACGTGAAGTATATCGTCTCCGGCGCGGGACTCCGGCATCCGTCGTTCGTTCAGGAGACGACCGAGGGAGAGCGCGCCCTCTATCGAAACCTGCAGGTCCTACCGCGCGCGTTCTTGGCCGAGAGCTTCGAGATCGTCGATCGTTCCCGAATGATCGTGCGCATGAAGGATCCGGATTTCGCGCCGCGCAGGACGATCCTTCTCGAGGAGGACCCCGGCTTCGCTCCGGACTCCGGGGAATCGGGGGGAGAGCCGCCGCCGGCCGTCTGGATCGCGTACACCCCCAACCGCCTTCGACTGCGGGTGACGGCGGCGCGGCCGTCGCTCCTCTTCGTTGCGAACCCGTGGCTGCCGTATTGGCGCGCGCGGGTCGACGGAAGCGAGGCCCGGCTCCTCCGCGCGCACTACGCCTTCCAAGCGATCCCCGTTCCGGCGGGGGAGCGCGAGGTGACGCTCGAGTTTCATTCCGATCCCTTGCGGGCCGCGGTCGCCGTGAGCGGCGCGGCGGCCGCCTTTCTCGTCGCCGGCGCCCTCTTCACCATCGCGAGGCGGCGGAAGGGAGGGGGAGATGGCGCCTAGTTCGGACGCGAAGACAATCGTCGTGATTCCGACATACAACGAGAGGGAGAACATCCGAAAGCTCCTTCCGGAGATCCTCGCGATCGGCGAAACGATCGAGGTCCTCGTGGTGGACGACAACTCCCCCGACGGGACCGGCGCCGTCGTGAAAGAGCTCGCTGCGAAAAACCCGAGGGTCCACCTTCGCGAGCGTCCGGGGAAGATGGGGCTCGGCTCCGCGTACGTGAAGGGGTTCCGCGAGGCGCTCGATCTGGGCGCGCGGCTCGTGGTCGAAATGGACGCCGACCTCTCGCACGATCCCAAGTATCTCCCCGACTTCCTCCAGCTCGCGCGGACGGCGGACGTCGTGATTGGATCGCGCTACGTGCGGGGCGTGAACGTGATCAACTGGCCGATGTCGCGGCTCATCCTTTCGTACGGGGCGAATGTCTACACGCGGATCATCACGGGGATGCCGATTCGAGACGCGACCGGCGGTTTCAAGTGCTTCCGGAGTGAAGTTCTCGAGGCGATCGATTTCGAATCGGCGCGATCCGACGGCTATTCGTTCCAGATCGAGATCAACTTCCGGTGCTGGAAGAAGGGCTTCCTCATTCGGGAGATCCCGATCGTGTTCGTCGATCGCCATTCCGGGACCTCGAAGATGTCCAAGCGAATCATCTGGGAAGCGGTCTGGATGGTCTGGCGTCTTCGTTTCGGGAGTCTCTTCCGTGTCGGGAGAAAAGGATGAGCGGGCCGGACGCCGAACGGAAGGTTTGGCTCTCGATCATCTTCGTAAGCTATAACACGCGCGAGCTTCTCGTGGAGGCGCTCCGGTCTCTCCAGACGAACCCTTCCGCATACGAGACGGAAGTCCTCGTCGTCGACAACGCATCCACGGACGGAAGCGCCGATGAGATCGCGCGGCTCTTCCCGCGGGTGCGGATCCTCGCCAACGAGAAGAACCTTGGCTATTCGAAGGGGGTCAACGAGGGAATCCGCGCCTCGAAGGGGGAGTTCTGTCTCGTCCTCAACCCGGATATCCGCGCGCGCCCGGGGAGCCTCGACCGCCTTCTGGAGTACGCGATCGAGAACCCGGACGTAGGCGTCGCGGGGGCGAAGCTGCTGAACCCGGACGGGTCGCTCCAATACTCGAGCCGGAGCTTCTACACATGGAAGACGATCCTCTTTCGGCGGACGCCGCTCGGAAAGATCTTCCCGAACGCGGGCGCTCTCCGCGAGCATCTCATGCTCGACTGGGATCACCGGACGACGCGCGATGTCGATTGGATGCTCGGCGCATGTCTTCTCGTTCGACGAAGCGCAGTCGACGACGTCGGCCTGATGGACGAGCGTTTCTTCCTCTACTTCGAGGACGTGGATTGGTGCTACCGCATGAAAGCGCACGGGTGGCGAGTAGTCTACGTTGCGGACGCGGTGATGGAGCATCACCACCGGCGGGAATCGGCCCGCGGCCTTCTCACGCGGCAGAAGGCGTCCCACGTCGGCAGCATGTTCCGTTTCTTCGACAAGTGGAGCCAGTCGTGGTACCGCCTGAAGACGAGGCGTCATTGGGCGCGCTTCATCCTCCACGCCGCGGCCGACATCCTCGTCGTGAACCTTTCCTTCTTCGCCGCCTACGGGATCCGCGTCTTCCTCGGGGAGGTCTTCACGAAACCGGTTTTCCCGATCGCGACGTACGGGACCTTTCTCCTCTTCGTCAACCTGACCACCCTGCTCAGCCTCGCGGCCACCGGCTTCTACCGCGAGACCGACCGCCCGGTCGGCGCCGGTCTCTTCGTCGATATGTTTCTTCGAGCGCTCCGAGCGGCCGGCATCGCGTACTTGGTGGCGACAGCGGCGACCTTCCTCGTGCAGGCGCGGATCTATTCGCGCTTTCTCGTCACGATCTTCTTTCTCCTGCTCGTCGTGCTTCTTCCGCTCGGGCGCGTCGCCCTTCACGCGATGTACCGGGCCCTCCGGCGGAACGCGTATGATCTTCGCCGCGCGATCGTCGTCGGATCGAACGATTTGGCGCGGAGCCTCGCCGAGCAGATGCGGGCGTTTCCCGCGCTCGGATACGACGTGGTCGGGTTCGTGACGGAGCCGGACGAGACTTTCAGCGGGAAGGGCTTCCTCGGGACGACCGAGGATCTTCCGCGGCTCGTGCGGAGGCACCGGGTGACGGACGTGTTCTGCGCGGGGAGCCGCGACCCCCTTCCGCTCGTGTCGCGACTTCTGCTCGCGCTCGCGGACGCGCCGGTGTCGGTGCGCGTCGTCTCGGATCTCGCGGCGATCACGATCTCCCGCGGGGAGGCGGAGGAGTTCCTGAACCTTCCGATGCTCCGGTTCGAGCGGCGGAGCCTGGTCCGCTACCGCCCGGGGCGGAAGCGCCTGTTCGACCTCCTCTTCGCGTTCGCGGGGATCGTCCTCGGCCTTCCCCTCTTTCTGCTCCTCTTCTCGGCGGGGCTCGCGGGCGCCCGGCCGGTCTTCGCCGTGGAGACGCGGCCCCACATCCGCGGCGCGAAGGTGCGCGTGCGGAAGCTCCGCGTGCCCGGACCGGAAGAACGAGGGATGATCCGATCGACGCTTCGCGGCTTCTACCGCGCCCTCCCTTTCGCGGCGTTCTATCCGGCCCTTTTCTCGGTTCTCGCCGGCCGGCTCTCGTTCATCGGTCCAAGCGTCGGCGAGGCGGAGAAGGGACGCTTTCTCGACGAGTGGCAGCGGCTCGTCGCGACGATGCGTCCCGGTCTCTGGACGTCGGCGGCCGTCGCGGGGTATCCTTGGGTTCCGTTCCGGGATCCGGTCGGGCTGAACCTGTACTATCTCCAGCACTGGTCGGTGGGGCTGGACCTCCACATCGTGCTCCGCGAGATGCTCCGTTCGGCGCGAGGAGGAGGAGAAACTTTTGATGATTAAATGGATCCTTCTCGGGTGGTCGCTCGTCCTTCTCCCTCTCCGCGCCGGAGCGGAGGACGTGTGGGACGTGCACGTCAACCAGCGGAACGGATACGATCTCGCGCGCGACGACCGGTACGTGTATCTCGCAACGGCCGGAGGGGTGCTCAGGCTCGAGGTCCAAACCGGCGAGCTCAGTCCGATTCTCCCGCTGGACGGCCTCGCGAGCGTCAACGTTCCATGCGTCGCCGTCGACCGCCGGGGGAACAAGTGGTTCGGGCACGGGGATCCCGACTTGGGCGTCTCGCTTCTCGACTCGGCGGGGAACTGGTCCCTCGTCTCGTCCTTCGAAGGACTGCGACTGAATCGCGGAAAGAAGGTGAACACGATCCACGCCGCAGGGGACTCCGTTTGGATCGGGACCGAGAGCGGAGCGACCCTCTTCGAGAACCGCGCGCGGAGGATCGTTCTCTCCCAGGAGAAGGAGGGGATCGTCTCGGACGACATCCACGCGATTCTCTCGACCGAAGGGAAGATCTGGCTCGGGACGAACCTCGGCCTTTCCGTGTACAGCGCGGGGACGGTTCGGAACTACACGGTGGAGACGGATTCCCTTCCGGTTCCGGAAGTGCTCGCCCTCGCGGTCGACCGGAGCGCTCGGATCTGGGGGGGGACGTCGCGGGGTGTCTTCCGAGTCGAAAACGGAGAGGTGAGAATCCCCTCCGAGTTTCTCCTTCTCCAGAATCGGCGAATCCGAGCGATCGCGTTCGAGGACTCCTCGGGAACGGACATCCCCTGGTTCGCAACGGACAACGGCCCGTACCGCAAGGTTGCGCGCAAGACGAGAAGGGACACCGGAACCGAGATGGGCGACCCGGAAGACGCCATGAAGGTCTTCGTCGACCGTCAAGGAGATATCTGGCTCGCCAACAACCAGCGATGGCTGTTCCGGTGGGTTCCGACCGCGGATGGCTGGAAGGAATACACGCAGCGCGGCACGATCCCTCTCAATCATCTCGCGGACGTTGCGGTCGATCGAAGCGGCCTCGTCTGGTGCCCGCTGGTCGGGAACCTCGAGGGGCCGAACAACTCGCCCGGCAACCGTATGCTCGTGTACGACCAGCTCACGTGGACCTCCGTCGGGCAAGCGCTCGGTTCGCAGCACTCCTCGGTGTCGAGCGTCGCGATCGACAGCCTGGGGAATCGTTGGTTCGGCGTCCGCGCAGGAGGGATCGTCCCGCAAGGGACTCTCCTCAAGATCGGCGCGAACGTCGGCGCGGTGGTCGCCGCAAGCGACATTAAGTACTTCTCGATCAACGCGCCCGATTTCGCCGAGCAGACCCGCGCCGTCTACAACATCGAGGTCGGCCCCGACAACACAAAATGGATCGCGGTGACCTCCGAGGGAGTCGCCGCGCTCGATTCGGCGGAAAATGAGACCGCTTGGGGCGGCTGGTCCCACGAGAACGGGTGCTTCGGGAACGAAGGGCCATCGCTTCCGGTGTCCGCGCTGGACGTATCGATCGGAAAGGACGGAAGGATCTGGTGCGCGACCGAGAAAGCCTACGCGGTCGCCATCGACTACCGAGGCACGCTGACGAACCGAACGGACGACCTGTGCACGCGCTACAACGCTCCGAGCTCGCCGTTCCCCTCGAACCTCATCTACACCGTCCGCGTGGATCCCGCGGGAATCGTCTGGTTCGGCACGCAGGGCGGGATGGTCCGCTACGATCCCCTCTCCCGCCAATGGAAGGTCTACACCGCTCAGAACACGGGCGGTGGGCTCCCTGACAACCGGGTGCGCGCGATCGCCTTCGACCGCCTGGGGAACACGTGGGCCGGCACGTTCGGCGGCGGGGTGGGCGTTCTTCTCCGCGACGGCGACACGTGGCTAGAGCCTTACACCCTCGCGAACAACCAGAGAAGAGGAAGCGGGCTCACTTCGAACGAGATCACCTCGTTCTTCGTTCGGGTCAACAGCATGAACGAGGAAGAGATCTGGATGGCGACGTGGGGAGGAGGGCTCATCCGGTTCGTGAAGGACTGGAGCGACCGTCCGGTGATTGGGGATCCGGAGAGGCTTCTTCCGGTCCTTGCGTACCCGAATCCTTATCGGGAGGGAGAGGAGACCGGGGGGGAGATCCGTTTCGCGCGCGTGCCGGTGGGAGCGAATCTGTCGATTTACAGCCTCGCGGGCGATCTCATCCGAATTCTCGACGGTCCCGCGGCCGAGGACGCCGCCGATCCGATCTGGGATCTTCGGAATGGGGAGAGGATCCCGATCGCATCAGGAATCTACCTTTTTATCGTGAAGAAGAACGGCGAGGTCGTCCACTCGGGGAAGATCGCGTATGTGCGGTAGGCGCCGGGAGGAGGCCCGTTCTCCGCGGGCGAGCCGCGGGCGGTTCGGCCGAAGAAGGAGCCCGTCCCCGGCCTCCAGCTCCCGCGGGAGGCGCCGCGCCGAATGAAGATCCCGACCGCTTCGCTCCGCCGGTTGCTCGGCCCGAGGCTCTGGCTCCGCCAGTTCGTCAAGTTCTGCATTGTGGGCCTTTCCGGGCTCGCCGTCGATACGTCGGTTCTCGCCCTCTTTACGGAGATCGCTCGCCTGGATCCGCGCGCGGCGGCGGTGCCCGCTTTCGCCGTGGCGGTGAGCTGGACCTACACGATGAACCGGTGGTGGACGTTCCGTGCCGGGGGCGCGCGGGGCGTGGGTGTGTCGTACGCGAGCTTCGTCGGGGTCTGCCTCGCGGGCCTCGGGCTCCGCCTGCTCACGATGCACCTACTCATGGAGTACGGCGGCCTCGGAGCGGGCCGCCGCTACTACCTCGCGAGCCTCGCCGGCATCTTCGTCGCCACCTTCTGGAACTTCGCGGGAAGCAAGTTCGTGGCCTTTCGCAAGCGATAGCTCGGGTTGCTTCTCGCGCGCGGGCCCACTGCTCCGCTTTGTCGCAGAACGCGACGGAAGCCCGCGCGAGACGCAGCGTTTCCCGCAGCAAGATCCCTCGGTTCCCTTCCAAGGAAAGGCGTCGGATGGCGCGGATGGACCTGTGTTCCTCTCGTCTTCCCATGCGCCGCTTCTGAGCAGAAGCCGGTACAAGGTTTGCTCACCTCCCCTCGTGCGGTCGGCGGGGAGGGCACCCAACTGAAGAAGATCACGATCATCGATCGAAGGCGCGAGTCGATCCTCCGGCTTTCAGACGATCTCGAGAGACGCGGTTACGAGGTGCGCACGTACGCCGACGAGCGCGAGGCGCTTGGAGAGATCGCGGCGTCGCGCCCCGACCTCGTGATCTCGGAAATCGCCCTTCGAGGCGTGTCCGGACTGCAGGTCCTCGCGGAGATCCGCGGAATCGATCCCCGCATTCCGGTCATCATCGTGACCGAGCACGAGAACACGCAAGACGCCATCGACGCGATGAGCGGCGGCGCCTACGACTATTTCCCGAAGCCGGTCGATGTGGAGAAGGCGCTCAAAGCGATCGAGAAGGCGCTCGAGCTCGGCCTACCCGAGGCGCGGCGCTCCCCGCCGGGAGAGAGCGTCGAGGTCGGCGCCGCCGCGGCTCGCCTCATCGGGAAGAGTCCGGAGATGGTGGAGATCTACAAAAGGATCGGGCAAGTCGCGGTGTCCGATGCGGCGATCCTGATCCAGGGAGAGAGCGGAACCGGAAAGGAGCTCGTCGCCCAGGCGATCCATCGGAACAGCCGGCGCCGGAACGGGCCGTTCCTCGCGGTCAACTGCGCCGCGATTCCCGAGACGCTTCTCGAGAGCGAGTTGTTCGGATACGAGCGCGGGGCGTTCACCGGCGCCGTCGCGCGCAAAGCCGGGAAATTCGAACAGGCCGACGGCGGGACGATCTTCCTCGACGAGATCGGAGACATGAGCCTCAGCATTCAGGCGAAGGTGCTCCGAGTCCTTCAGGACAGAAGCTTCGAGAGGGTGGGCGGACGCGAGACAATCTCCGCCGACACGCGCGTGGTTGCGGCCACGAACAAGAGCCTCGTCGAGTGCATGAAGAGGGGCACCTTCCGGGTCGATCTCTTCTATCGGCTGAAGGTCGTGTCGATCTTCCTCCCGCCTCTCCGCGAGCGCGGAGACGATGTTCTCCTTCTCGCCGAGTACTTCATTCAAAAGTTTAACTATCAACTGGTGAAGTCGGTCCGCGGGCTCTCGCCGGAGGCGACCGAGCTGCTCCGAACCTTCGATTGGCCGGGAAACGTGCGCGAGCTGGAGAACAACATCCAGACCGCGGTCCTCCTGAACAAGACCGGGGTGCTGATCCCCGAGGACTTCCCGATCTATCTCGAAAGGAAGGACGGCGGGACCCGCCTGGGGCCGGGCGCGAGAAGCCGCGACCTGGCGGGAGCCTTCCGAACGGTCCTCGAGCCGGTGTTCGGGTCGCTCTCGATTGAGCAGCGCGGCTCCGTCTACGACCGGATGATCCGCGATTTCGAGAAGGCTCTCCTCCGGCTCGCCTTGGAGAAGGTCGAGGGGAACCAGGTCCGGGCGTCGCGTCTCCTCGGGATCAGCCGGAACACCCTGCGCGGCCGGCTCGAGCGGTTTCGGGAGGATGAAGAGGCCGGGAGCGGCCGCTCCGAGCATCAGGTCTAGAGGCGGAGGTTGCGTAACAGCAAGGAGATACGGCGGGATCCGTCTTGACACCCCTCCCCGCGCGGTGTACGTTGAGGCGGACAAGGAGCCGGGAGATGGGATCCCGGTTCGGCCCGGAAGGATAATCATGAACCGAACGACGAGAACTTTCGTTCGAGCGATCCTCCTCCTCGGCGTCGCGGCCGGGGGGAGCTTCGCGCAGGTCGAGACGGAGCGCGTGTACACCATCGGCGTGGGGGACCTCCTGAGGGTTTCGGTTTGGCAGGAGCCGACCCTCAACCGGGAGGTCGAGGTCGGGATCGACGGCCTGGTTGTGCTCCCGTTGGTCGGATCGATCCGCGCGGCGGGCCACACGCCCTCCGCCCTCGCCGCGATCCTCACCGACCGCTACTCCCTCTACAAGAGAGACATCTCGCAGGTCGAGGTCGTGGTGATCGAGTTCAACAGCCGGGAGATCTTCGTGATCGGCGAGATCGGGCAGCCGGGGCGCTACACGTTTCAAGAGATCCCCGATCTGTGGACGGTGATCATGGAGGCGGGCGGGCCGACGACGAGCGCCTTCCTGAGCGAGGTCCGAATCCTCCGCGGGGAGGGCGAATCGATGCGGACGATCACGATCGACCTCAACGCCTATCTTCTCGGCGGAGATCGAGAGGCCCTTCCGCGACTGCAGCCGGGGGACACGGTGTACATCCCAAGGACGAGCGTGCTTGGAGCCGACTTCCTCGCCGACCGGGTCGTGTACGTGTTCGGAGAAGTCGTGCGGCCGGGCACGTACCTCGTCGGCGCCAACGAGAACCTGGTCGGAGCGCTCCTCCTCGCGGGGGGCATCACGCCTACCGGTGATCGCGGCCGCGTCCGGATCGTCCGCGACGAGTCGGGCCAGCGCGTGGTGACCGAGGTGAACATCGAGGACTACACGAAGCGGGGCGATCTCCGTGGGAACCCGATCCTGCGGGCGGGGGATACGATCGAGGTGGCGCGAGACTCCGAAACGAGGCTCCGCACCTTCTTCGACTCGTACGGCGCCGGCCTTCGAATGGTCTCGACCGTGCTCACGTTTGTGTATCTCTATGACCGCCTGGTGGACAACCGCTGAGTGAATCGAAAGGACGCGATGGACGACTCCCGGCAATCCTTCGATCCGCGGGCCTTTCAGGGGACGCTCGCGAAGAGGAAGTGGCACCTTCTCGTGCCGCTCGTTCTCGCGACCGCGACCTCGTTCGTCGTGGTCGAGCGGATGCCGGAGATCTACGCCATCGAGTCGGTTCTTCTCTTCGAGACGGCCGCCCCGCTCACCGGCGAGGTGGAGCGCCATCTCCTTCCGGGCACGAGCCCGTCCCGCGGACGCGAGGAGGACCGGAGGATCGAGGCGAACCTTCTGCGGATCAAGGTCAGCTCTCCCGATTTCCTCGGCGAGCTGGCGGAAGAGATGGGTTTCCTGAACGATCCGGCCGGTCTCGAGCGAGCCGCCCTGAAGAAGGCGGATAGCGGGGACCCGAAATCGCCCGAGGAGATCTTCCGCCAGGATGTCACCACGTGGCTGGCGAGCATGATCGAGGTCAACCTGGCGGGATCGAACATCTATCAGATCACGATGAAGGGGAACGATCGCGATCTCCTCTTCCGCATGTCGAACCTGATCAACACGAAGCTCCTCGAGATGGTGCAGAACGAACAGCTCGGCCGCCTGCGTGCGGCAAGCGTCTTCACCGACGAGCAGATCACGATCTACAAGGCGAAGCTCGACGAAGCGAGGCGGGATCTCGACCGTTTTCTCGCCTCTCAGCCGCTCTCGAGAAGCGAGCCGACCTTCTCGCGAATCGACGCCGCGGCGGTGGTCCGGCTCGTGGACGAGACCGGCTACGAGATCCTCCGCATCACCGAGCGCGAGCAGGAGTCGAGCGCGATGTTGACCCAAATGTACGGGTTCAACATCGATGCGTTCTTGGACGGCGCGATGCCTTCGGTCTCGCTCCTCGCGGAGAAGCTGGTGTCGCTCGAGAAGCAGCTCGGCTTCCTCCTCCTCGAACGGTCCTGGAACGATCCGACCGTGATCGCGCACAACACGAGGATCGGGGAGGCGCGCGCCGAGATCGAGGACGCCGGGCGTCGCCTCGCGCGCTCTCTTCTTCTGAACCAACCCTCGCGCGTGCAAGAACTGGCCGGGGATGTCCTCCGCGACCGCATCCTTCTGGACGCCCTTGCGTCGCGGAGGGGGGCGCTCGAGCAGCAAACCGTCGTGCCGTCCGTTCAGGGCCCCAGCCCCGCGGTCTTGAGTCGCCGGGCGCAGGAGCTCTCATTCCTCGAGGAGCAGGTCCGCATCAACGAGGGGATCTACAACTCCTTCCTTCGCCAAGCTACCTCCGCGAAGATCTCCGAAGCGGTCGAGACCGAGCAGCTCATGCGCAGCGTGCGGGTGATCCGCGCTCCCCAATGGCCCGCGAAGCCGGCCAGCCCGAACCGCCCGCAGGTGATCGGCCTCGGGATCTTGATCGGCCTTGCGCTCGGGGCGGCGGGGATGATGTTCGGCGAGTACTTCGATACCTCCGTGAAGGATGTCCGCCAGGCGGAGGAGATCGTCGGCGTGCCGATTCTCGGGACCATTCCGCTCATCGAATACCGCTTCCAACCCAGGACGCGCGGGGGCTTCTGGAGAAGAGGAACGGTGGCGCGGTGGGCAGGGGGGATCCTCGTCGCGATTCTCGTCGGCTTTCTCTTCTACCGAAGTCGGGCGGGTGTGGCCGAAGAGAGCGCGGAACCGGAGAACGAGGCGGGCGGGGGGATCGTGAACGAGGAGGTTGCGCGATGAACGGGAACGGCGTGCCGATCCTCGACCGGTACGATCCCGAGGCGCCGAGCGCGATCGAGTTTCGCAGACTTTATTCACGCCTCAAGTATAGGATGGGGGAGAAGCCGGTTTTTCCCCTGATGATGACGAGCTCGAAGCACGAAGAGGGGAAGACGACGACCGCGGCTTTCCTCGCGCTCACGATCGCGCGAAGCGAGGAAGGGCGTGTGCTTCTCGTCGACATGGATCTTCATCGCCCGCGCATCCACCGCCTCTACGGTCTCCCGATGCAAGGAGGCGTCAGCGAGTTCCTCCAGGGGGCGGAGCCGTTCGATCGGCTTCCGAAGAGCACGCCCCTCCCCAACCTGGACATCCTGACGAGCGGGCGAATGGTGCGTTCCCCATCCGCTCTCTTCGATCCTCCGCTTCTCCGCGGCTTCCTCGAGGAGCTGTCGAGGCGTTATCCGGTCGTGATCATCGACTCTCCGCCTCTCCTTCCCGTGAGCGACACGATGGTCCTCAGCACGCTCGTCGCGTCGATACTCTTGGTGGTGATGGCGGGGAAGACGCCGCGGGAAGTGGTCGCGCGGGGGACGGAGATCCTGAGGGACGTGAACGCCCCTCTCGCGGGCGTCGTTATCAACAACTCGAGGGGTGTCCTGCCATACTACTACAACTACAAGTACTACGGCTATCGCCGGAAGGAATAGCCTTGCCCGATCGCTGAATCGGAGTCGAGAACCTGCGCCACAAGAGGAGCGACCCGTGCCGACCGTCCCTGTAGCCGCCCGTCCCGTCGACCTCTCGATTCTCGTTCCGGTCTACAACGAGAAGGAGAACGTCGGCGCTCTCCACGCGGAGACCGTTCCGGTTCTCGATCGGCTCGGGCTCACATGGGAGATGGTCTTCGTGGACGACGGATCGATCGACGGGACGCACGAGGCGCTCGCGGCGATCCGGCGCGAGGACGCGAGGGTGCGCGTCGTCCGACTTCGCAGGAACTTCGGGCAGACAACGGCGCTCGCCGCGGGCTTCGATTACGCGAGGGGGGATCGGGTCGTCACCCTCGACGGGGATCTCCAGAATGACCCGCGCGACATCCCGCTTCTTCTCGAGAAGATGAACGAGGGATACGAGGTCGTGAGCGGCTGGCGGCGCGATCGGAAGGAGCCGTTCCTGACGCGCCGATTCCCTTCCGCCGCCGCCAACCGACTGATCGCCTATCTTTCGGGAGTGCCGATCCACGATTTCGGATGCACGCTGAAGGCATACGACCGGAGCGTGTTCGAACGGCTTCCGCTCTACGCCGAGACGCATCGTTTCCTCCCCGCGCTCGCCTCTCTCTCCGGGGCGCGCATGACGGAGACGGTCGTGCGCCACCATCCGCGCCGTTCCGGGCGTTCGAAGTACGGGCTCTCCCGCGTCGGCAAGGTGCTCGTCGATCTCCTCGCGCTCCAGATGATCCTGCACTTCTCGACGCGCCCGCGCCGCTGGTTCGGCGCTCTCGCCCTCCCGTTCGCGGTCTCAGGCACCGTATGCGGCGCATGGGCGGCGGCGGCCTATCTTGCTGAACCGGAAGGCCCGCCGGCGATCGTGCTGCCGGGCGCGACGTTTCTCCTCTTCTTCCTGTCGTTCTTCCTTCTCTCGCTCGGGTGGTTCGCGGAGCTCGTCACGGCGACCGGCATCCGCGAGAAGAGGCTCGCGCGCGTTCTCGGAGGGCCCGGACGATGAACGAATCGGCGATTCCCGCGGCGCGCGCCGGCTGTTCGGTTCTCGTGTACCTTCCGTACGCGACCGCCCGCCTCGGGGAGATCCTCTCGTCGATCCACGAGGGAATGCGCGGCGAGGAGTACGAGGTACTTCTCCTCGACGACGGGACGGGGCGAGGCGCGGAGTGGAAGGAGACGTTCGGCGAGGGGCCGGCTCCCGTTCGCGTCGTGCGGCTCGCGCGGCGCTTCGGCGAAGCGGTCGCCCTCGACGCGGCGCTTCCGCACGCGCGCGGCGCAACGCTTCTCACGATCCCTGCCGGAACACCGGTCACCGCGGAGGAGATCCTCTCGCTCCTTGCCGAGATCCGGCGGGGATCCGACCTCGTGGTCGGCTGCCGTTCCGGACAGACCGGTTCCTTTTTCGAGCGCATCCCGCTTTCGATTTACCGGGGCATGGCGCGCCGCGCGACCGGAATCGCGTTTCGCGATTTCGCGAGCGGCGTGCGCGCCTTCCGACGCGAGGTGGCGGAAGAGATCGCCCTCTACGGCGAGATGGTCCGCTTCCTTCCGATCTTGGCGGCGGGGCGCGGGTATCGGGTCGCGCAGATCGGCATTGCCGGAAAGTGGCCGCGCCCGGCAGGCGGCGCGCGCGCCCGCTTCCAGCCGATGACCTATGTCCACCGCATGCTCGATGTCCTGACGCTCTATTTTCTGCTGCGCTTCACAAAGAAGCCGCTCCGGTTCTTCGGGCTTCTCGGCATGCTTCTCCTCCTCCCCGGGGTGTTGATCATTCTCTATCTCTTCCTCGTCCGCATCCTCCTCCACCAAGGGATCGCCGGCCGCCCGCTTCTCCTCCTCGGCATCCTGCTCATGGTCCTCGGCGTGCAGACGATCTCGATCGGCCTGATCGGTGAGATGATCATCTTTACGCACTCGCGCGAGACCCGGGACTACAGCGTTCTCGAGGTCCTCGAATGATGAAGGTCCGCCTTCTCGAGCACGGCGAGGAGGAGGCATGGAACCGTTTCGTCGACGAGCGCCGGGAGAGCCTGCTCGGTCATCGTGCGGAGTGGCGGGAGATCCTCGCGGAGAGCCTTGGCCACGAGCCGCGCCATCTCGTCGCCGAGGAATCGGGCGCGATCCGCGGGGTTCTCCCGCTCGTCCGGGTCGCGGGGATCGTAGGCGGAAGGGCTCTCGTGTCGCTCCCGTGGCTCGACGCGGCCGGCCCTCTCGCGGCCGACGAGCAGGCGAGGGATGCGCTCGTTCGCCGAGCGGTCGAGATGGGACGCGAGACACGCTGTTCCTACGTCGAGATTCGATCGTTGAAGGAACTTCCGGAACCCCGGCCGGTTCGCGGGTCGAAGGCGGTCCTCATCCTCCCGCTCGACGAACCGGAGAGTATGTGGAAGGCGTTCGACGCGAAGGTGCGGAACCAGATTCGCAAGGCGGAGAGAGAAGGACTCGTGGGGGAGATCGCGGGGGAAGAGGGGATCGGCCCTTTCTACCGGGTCTTCTCGCGAAACATGCGGGATCTCGGTGTTCCTGTCTGGGGGGAGCGCTTCTTCCTGAGCATCCTTCGGCGCTTCGAGGGGCGTGCGCGGGTCGTCCTCGTTCGGCGGGACGGCCGAGCCGTGGGCGGAGCCCTTCTTCTCCGGCACGGGGAGACCGCCGTCGTCCCGAGCGCCTCCTCGCTTCGGAGCTACTTCTCCCTTTGCCCGAACCACCTTCTCTACTGGACGGCGCTTCGCGAAGCGCGGGCTCTCGGCGCGACCGTCTTCGATTTCGGCCGATCGACGCCGGGGAGCGGGACGTTTCGGTTCAAGGCTCAGTGGGGGGCCGAGCCGAGAACGTGTTTCTGGCACTACGCCCTTCTTCGGATCCGCGAGGTGCCTGAGAAGAACACCGATAGCCCGCGCCTCCGGTGGGCGGTCGAGGCGTGGAAGAAGCTTCCCGTCCCGATCGCGAACCGGATCGGGCCGATGATCGTGCGGAGGATCCCATGAGCGGGGGGGAAATCGGACGGACGAGGACAAGCGGCCCCGCGAGGCCCGTTTGGATCTTCGTGGCGCTCCTCGCGATCGCGGCGGCCGCCTCGGCGATCCTCTTTCTTCCCGCCGCAGTCGGTTTCGCGGCCGCGATCGCCCTCGTCCCCTTCCTCGCGATCGCGCTCGGCGTCCTCCGGCGGCCGTATCTCGGCGTCCTGCTCATCTACATGCTCGAGTACGTCCGCCCGCAATCGTTCATCGGGCCGCTCCAGGCGCTGCGGCTGCCGCTTCTCGCGAACGCGGGGCTCTTCCTCGTCCTCCTCGTTCGCGTGATCCGCGATCCGAAGCACTCGATGGTCTGGCCCCGGCAGGCGACGACCCTCGTTGTCCTTCTCGCGCTCATGGCGATCTCCGTGCTGACGTCGAGAAACAACTACTGGGCGTTCCAAGAGTTCCGCGTGATGCTCACGATCGTGATGCTCTTTCTTCTCACGGTGAACTACGTGGACACTCCCGCGCGCATGCGCGGTCTCATCGTCCTCCTCGTCGTCGCGCACCTCTTCCTCTGCGGCAAAGGGGCGTATCAGTACATCGTCGGAACCCCCTGGGGAACGACCGGAGTCGTCGGCGGAAGCTTCCTCGGAGACGAAAACGACTTCGCTCTCGCCCTCGTGGTGATTTTTCCGTTCGCATACTTCGCGGTCGCCTCGGCCCGGACAGCGGGCCGCAAGATCCTATGGACGCTCGTCGCTCTCGCCTTTCTCCTCTCGATCATGCTCACGATGTCGCGAGGCGGGTTCGTCGGCATCTCCGTCACGCTGATCGCGTGCTGGATTCGGAGCCGACGGAAG
>Ga0194125_10000377_pt1 | contig 74438 bp, 53 predicted proteins | sample TA2KigC250mmetaG_FD_148626 | JGI IMG/M metagenome (GOLD analysis project Ga0194125, IMG submission 148626) | Freshwater microbial communities from Lake Tanganyika, Tanzania - TA2015034 Kigoma Deep Cast 250m | ecosystem: Environmental > Aquatic > Freshwater > Lake | place: Tanzania: Lake...
CGTTTCGGCGAAAGCGAAAAACTGCTTTTCTCGCCGTTACGTCAATGAGTCGAAATCCCCCATCAAATCTCCGTTCAGAACGATAGGGAAACTGAAGGTTACTAAACCACATTACCACTTATTAAGTAATTATCAATAATTTTCTTGTCATTCTGAGCGAAGCGAAGAATCTCTCGCTGTTGGGAAATAGAGATCCTTCACTTCGTTCAGGATGACAAAAGTGAAAGTTTATTTCTGATAACTAACTTACTTCCAAAAAAGTTTTTTTACTTTTTAAACCGCAGAGAACACAGAGAAGACGCAGAGGATACAGAGATAATCTTTTCTCTGCGTTCTCTGAGCCTCCTCTTTTGTTTGCGTTGGACTCATCCAGATGATAGTGAGACTCAAGTCCGCATTGATGAGCACAAGGCAAACGTCCTCTGCGACCTCTGCGGTTGGAAAAAACGATGTAGGAAAAGTTTACAATCTTTTTTAGAACTTGCTTATTACTTATTACGTTTTACTATAACCTAATCAAAACTACCTAAAAGGAGGAATGTATCAATGATAAAATGTCCAAATCCCTCTTGCGGAAAAGAGAACCCAGACGGGTCCTTGTTTTGTGAAGATTGTGGCGCGAGTTTAGCTGAAGAGGAAATTGCTCCACAACCACAACCAGTGTCACCAATAGTACCGCCAGCACCGGCGGAAGTTGCTCCACAACCACAACCAGAGCAACCAGTAGCGCCGCCAGCGCCGGCGGAAGAAATAAAATGTCCTAAATGCGGGGTGTCCAATCCTGCGGACAGCAAATTTTGTTCGGAGTGTGGCGCGAAGCTAAGAGAAGCGCCAGTGTCTGAACCAACGGTTCCCACTCCGACGCCCACTCCACCCCCAACGCCCACTCCAAAGCCTTCCGTAGCGACGTTAGTTACAGCGACAGGACAGGAAATTGCGTTGCCGGACAAAGCAGAAATCATAATTGGACGCACTGATGTGGGCATCGTTGTTGATATCGACACTACGCCATTCGGCGGGCATCCCGGCGGTGTCTCTCGTCGTCACTGCAAAATCACCGTGCAAGGAGACCAATACTCTATTGATGACCTCAACAGCACAAATGGCACTTTTGTCGATGGAACTCAGTTAGCAGCAAATACGCCAACGCCTTTGCAAAACGGCGCTCAAATCGTGCTGGGCAAGGTCGTATTTACATTTCTGGTGAGTTAAGTAATGCGTAAAAAGCTTTCTTTTTACGACTTTTTCAGATATTGTACTCTTATGGTAAAGATAATGCGTGAAACGTGATGCGTGATGCGTGATACGTATTGCGTGTTGCGTGATACGTGATGCGTGATACGTGATATGAAGTTTTATCACTCTTCACGTTTCACGTTTCACTCTTCACGTTTCACGTATTACGTATTAGTCCTCACGCATCAGCGTTGTTATAGAGGGCACATCCCACAAGAACGTATGAGCGTCTTGAGCTTGTTGTAAACGATCGGCTAAGTATGTATCAAGCTTTTCAAGGAAATATTGGTAGTTCCCAGCTTCATAAATGCTCAATTGACGATAGACAAACCGCATCCAAAAGGCTAAAAAAGGGTCGCAGATTTTATAGCGGCCTTTCTTGGATTTCCATGATTTTTCTGTGACAGGAACTTCACGTTCTACTAAATCAAAAATCTCAGACAGCTCTCTCATGTATTTCGAGAGGCTTGTGGCAGGGATACCTGCAGGGCCGGCTATCTCAGACAATCGGGTCTTACCCGTCGCAATGGCTTCCAAAATGGCGATGTAAGTATACGAGTTGCCTCCAAATTCAGAAAGGATGATTTCACGCACCTCGTTACGGAAAGGCGCAAAAGAGGAAAACAACGCTTTTTGAAGAATCTCTTTGACTGATTTTCCGCCTAATCCCACACTTTCAATAATCTCGTAATACCGCGGCATTCCACCAAAAATGCCGTAGAGAGTGAGAATATCTTCCGTAGAAGTGAAACCAAGCTCAGAGCAGATTTGAAACACGGATTCTATTGGCAATGGAGCAAGGTTCATCTCCTGGGTTAATCTACCATAGAGCGGTTCCTTGGTATCCTGGAACACTTTTTTCATCAAACCGACAACGGAGCCAATGACGATGAGATGAATTTTACAACGTTTGTGCCATTCATCCCAGACGCCTTGCAGAATAGAATAAACGGCTGGTTCGACTGAAAGAAAATTCTGGAACTCATCAAAAACCGCTACAATGGGTCCACTCCTCCCTCTCCAATTTTTGGAGAGGGGGACAGGGGGTGAGGTGGATTCAGCAAAGAGAAAGACAAAGAAATCTTTCCAGTCCGAAAAAATTGGGGCATGAGGAATAACTTGCTTGAGACGTTCCGAGAACTCGATAAGCAGTGCTTGCGATGGGCGTTTTTCTACAAAGAAATATAGTCCGTGGTCAACATTTTTTAGATGTTGGCGCACTAATTCTGTTTTGCCCACCCGACGTCTTCCGATGATGGAGGTAAATTGGGCAAAATTTTCGGCTCGTTGAGAAAGCTCTAAAAGCAACGCCAGTTCTGTATTTCTATTATAAAATCGCATTATTATTCTCCAAAGAATTATTCTTATAAGAATAATTTGACTTTGGTAGATTGGCTCGTAGAGCCTAAGATTCGATCTTGGTTGATAGCCAAAGAGCCAACTTAGAAAGTTGGGCTACGATTGCATCTCATTTTAATTTACCAAAATTAAGATAATATCATCAAAAGGATGGTTTGTCAAAGGTTATTTTTTAAGTACAACGTTTTTGAAGAAGGAGTTTTTCTATCATGCAAATGTGTCCAAAGTGTAGTCATGATAATCGTGATACCGCGAAGTTCTGCAATGAGTGTGGCACAGAACTGATAGGGCTTTTGGGCAAAGGCGAAATGCTCCATAGTCGATACAGGGTGACGAAAGTATTAGGCTATGGCGGTTTTGGCGCGGTGTACTTAGCAGAAGATATTCAAAAGAACAAGGCCCTTTGTGCGGTAAAAGTGATGTTTGATAATCCCCATTGGACGGTCAGTGAACGAGCTCAGAATATCCAGAGTTTTCAGGATGAAGCTCGTCTGTTACGCTCTCTTTCTCATCCCAATCTACCCAGGGTCTTCGATGTCTTCGCAGATGGTGGGAAACAGTATTTTGTGATGGAATTTGTAGCAGGACAAACCTTAGAGGAGATTGTGGGGAAAAGCACCATCGGAGGCATTATAGAAAACCAGGTGATAGGGTGGATGATTCAGATTTGCGACGCGCTTGAATATTTGCACAACAAAAACATTATCCACCGGGACATCAAGCCAGCCAATATCCGCTTTACCCCCGAAGGGCAAATAAAACTGGTAGATTTCGGCATCGCCAAGCGGTTTGACCCAAGTAATCCAAAGACCGCTACGATGAAGCGCGCAGCCACGCCTGGGTATGCGCCGGTGGAACAGTATGGCGGCGGCGAACATACAGACGCGCGTTCAGATATTTACGCGCTTGGGGCAACGCTGTATCACCTGCTAACGGCGCAGCGTCCGCCGGATGCTAATGATAGGGTGGTTCAACCTACTATTTTTATCCCACCGCGCAAGAGTAATCCGAGCATATCTGCCAATTGCGAGCAAGTCATCCTCAAAGCGATGGCGATTCGACCCGAAGATAGATTTCAAAAGGCATCAGAGATGAAGGACACCTTATTGGGGCGGACATACCCCACGTTTCCCTGTCCAAAATGTCAGACATCCAATCCCGTCGGCGCGCCTGTCTGTTTAGCCTGTCAAACCCCGTTTACCGGAACAATGATGAACCCGTTCAGGTTTCGTAGCGGCAAGCAAGCCACAACCTTGCAGGAATTAGTCACGCTGATAGATGGAAATTGGACGGATGGGATATATCATTTCTATGCTGGCGATATTACCAACTGGTTAGGAGGAATCGGGCGCGCTGATTTAGCAACCACTGCTCGAAATATAATCGCTAACGAAAAGGATGAGAATATAGGGTTAGAAAAGTTCTTACAAAGTTTAGGTCCCGATGCTCCACCTGCCCCAAAATTAAAAGTGGATAAGGCGAAGGTAACTTTTGGGAATGTGGACGTCGAGCGAATCCCCAAAAAACAATATGCGAAAACGTTACGAATCATCAACGCTTCAAGAGGGCATTTGTATGGAACGATTAAAAGTTCAGCATCATGGCTACAAGTGAGCGACAATAATTTTAGTGTCAATAACATGACCATTACCGCCAAAGCGAGTAGCGCTGGGCGTAAAGCAGAGATTGAGATTCGGTCGAATGGTGGAAATATCAAGATTCCAGTCGAAATGAATCCTGTGCATACATGGTATAAACCTGTTCTCAAGGCGGGTTTTGGGGGTATCATTCTTTTTGCTCTCTATCAGTTCATCACATATACCATATTTATCGAGCTCTTTCATTATTCCGCCCCTGGCTCATTGTTAGTAGCATTTCAGATGTTCGTCCAAAATATGAAAATCGGAGCAGTTATGGGTCCAATGATTGCCATCGTTGGAGCGATTGGATGTAAGATATACAATATAGGAAAGACCCCCCGCGCTTTAAAATGGCAAAAAGTTATTTGGTGGACGTTGGCACTCTCTGGTAGTGTGCTGGGAATTATTACAACTCCCATTCTATTTTATATTTCTTGGGGATTAAATCTACCTCTGCTTCACCTTGTTCCAGATTATCGTAAAGACATCGTCGAATCAATGATAGTTGCTTCCATCCGTGGAGGCATAATCGGGCTACTCATTGGCTCGTCGATTGGATTTCTAAAATGGCTGAGAAAAATCCGTAAGCCCCTCATGTATCCCGTCGTAATTGGAGGGCTTCTGTTCATATTGCTCCTATTGTGGGCAATAGGAGATACCATCCAAACTTTTTAGTAAAAAAGTTTGATTAACCTTTGGTAGATTTTCGCGTAGCCTAAGATTCTATCTTGGCTTTTACGAAATACAGCCAAATTAGAAATTTGGGCTACAATGGTATTTCATTTTAATTTACCAAAGTCAAGGTTAGCTTATTCAAAAAACTGATATCCAAACTGCTTAAAGTGTCTATCAAAAGCGAATGCTTTTTTGGTCCCGATTTTCTTCATAACCACAAAGCTAATTGCATCTGTCAAAGAGTATTCTTTATCTTTGAACTTGAAAATAATTTCCTTAGCGGAATCTTCTTCGCTCTTATCCACTTGCCAGATGGGAATAGAAAGTTCCGTTAGCCATTCTCTGGCAACATTGGCGCCGAGATTTGATAAGATTAAAGCATGTGCCTCGGCGACAACAAAATTTGTAGTAATCGTTGGATAACCTTCTCGTTCAATTTTTTCCAACAGTTTGACCGCTTTAGCATGATTGCTATCGTCGGCATCTAAAAGAGCTAAAAAAGCGCCCGAATCGACAAAAATGGTTTTTTCTCTGATACTACAAGAAATAAATTCCTTTTCTTTTCTTTTTGATCAAACTTTTTCTTTTAGGAAAAGAAAAAGTTTGGGTGGGGTTCTCACTTTATTTTTCCTAAATACTTGTATTTATTAGAAGAAATGTCTCCTTTTCCGCTTTTAGCGCACCCTATCAAATTTTTCGGAACGAGAGTGGAAGGCGTCAAATTAGATAAGAACATCTCGACTTTCTTTGCTTCTTCCGACGCCGGCTCTTCTAAAAGTACAATAAAAACGGGCGTTTCATCTTTGCAAGGAATTGCCTCTGAAGGTACAACAACACCATTGCGATAAATTCCTTTTACTGCGATTTGTGGCATTTTAATTCCCTCCGACTTCGCTGTGAATTCTTACAGCGAATGATGTTATATTCGCTTTGGCGGGTTTAAACCCCATGCGCGTCAAGCTAAGCGAGTTTATCAGTTCCCCTCCCTTGATGGGAGGGGCTAGGGGAGGGTGAAAGGAAGCGAAGAAACGGTTTCACCCCCACCTAACCTCCCCCGTCAAGGGGGAGGAAGGAGGGGGGCCGCGAATGTGGCCTTAACTTGACGCCTATGGGTTTAAACTCACCTTTTGTTGATACGTTGACGAACATTAGAATAATCTGAAAATAGTCACTAATAATTATAGGATAAGCAAGCGAATTTTGCAATCTTGAAATTCAAAAGATTGAAGTAAGTAGAACGTGCAGCTTTGCTCGTTCTACCCGACGATTTAAACGGGCAGGGTCCGATTCTCGGACGAGCATTGCCCGTTCTACTACGAGATTGTTTTTGAAGAAAGGAGTTTTCCGATATGCAAATGTGTCCAAAGTGTAATCATGATAATCCTGCTGCGGCGAAATTTTGCAATATGTGTGGTACAGAATTGATAGGACTTTTGGGCAAAGGCGAGATACTTCATAGCAGATACAGGGTGACAAAAGTATTGGGCTATGGAGGGTTCGGCGCGGTGTATTTAGCAGAAGATACTAAACAGAATAATGCCTTTTGTGCAGTGAAGTCAATGTTTGATAATCCTAACTGGACTTTCACTGAACGTGCCAGGAATATCCAAAGTTTTCAGGAGGAAGCTAGTCTTTTGCGTTCTCTCTCCCATCAGAACTTGCCCAAAGTCACCGATGTTTTTGCGGACGGCGGCAAACAGTATTTTGTGATGGAATTTGTCACAGGACAAAACTTGAAAGATATTATCGACAAAGGTGGTATCATAGAAAGCCAGGTGATAGGGTGGATGATTCAGATTTGCGATGCGCTTGAGTATTTGCATAGCAACAACATTATCCACCGTGACATCAAGCCCGCCAATATCCGTTTCACCCCCGAAGGGCAAATAAAATTGGTAGATTTCGGCATCGCCAAGCGTTTTGACCCAAGCAATCCCAAAACAGATACTATAAAGCGCGCTGCCACGCCTGGGTATGCGCCTTTGGAACAGTACGGCACAGGCGGGCATACAGACGCACGGTCAGATATTTACGCGCTTGGGGCAACGCTGTATCACCTGCTAACGGCGCAGCGGCCGCCGGATGCAAATGATAGGGTGGTTCAACCTACTATTTTTATCCCACCGCGCAAGAGTAATCCGAACATATCTGCCAATTGCGAGCAAGTCATCCTCAAAGCGATGGCAATTCGACCCGAAGACAGATTTCAAAAGGCATCAGAGATGAAAGACACCTTGTTGGGTCGGACATACCCCACGTTTCCCTGTCCAAAATGTCAAACCTCCAATCCCGTCGGCGCGCCTGTCTGTTTAGCCTGTCAAACTCCATTTACTGGTACAATGATGAACCCGTTCAGGTTTCGTAGCGGCAAGCAAGCCACAACCTTGCAGGAGTTAGTCACGCTGATAGATGGAAATTGGACGGACGGGGTATATCATCTCTATGCTGGCGATATTGCCAACTGGTTAGGAATAATCGGGCGCGCTGATTTAGCAACCAATGCTCAAGATATAATCGCTAACGAAAAGAACGAGAATATCGGGTTAGAGAAGTTTTTACGAAATTTAGGCACCAGAAACATCATCCGCCAGAAAGACGGCATGAAGATGAGGTTAATTCCAGCAGGCGAGTTTCAGATGGGTAGCAACGATTATGGTGACGAAAAGCCTGTCCACACTGTCTATCTTGACGCCTACTACATCGACGAAACTGAGGTAACCAACGAGCAGTATTGCATTTTCCTTAACAACTATGGCAACATAGTAGATACCGCTGGACATAGATTACTTAATGTTAGTTGGGACGATTGTTTGATAGAAAAAGTCGGAAATACCTACAAGCCCAAATCTGGCTACGAAAAACATCCTGTTGTTGAAGTCAGTTGGTACGGCGCGGCGGCTTACGCGCAGTGGGTAGAAGCGCGCTTGCCAACTGAAGCGGAGTGGGAGAAAGCCGCCAGAGGCGGATTGGTCGGAAAGTGTTATCCATGGGGGAATGAAATTTTCTCTACTAAAGCAAACTACAATAATAGTTCCCGAGGTTATTCCGGTGCGGATATGTTGAAGTACCTCAAGCCCGTCGGTAGTTTTGCTCCCAACGGCTACGGCTTATACGACATGGCCGGAAACGTCTGGGAGTGGTGCGCTGACGAATACGGTTATGGCTACTACAGCCGAAGCCCGAGGGATAATCCAAAGGGCCCTGGCACTACTATAACATTCAGAAATAATGACTTCACAAATGTTAAATCCGAACGCGTGTTGCGTGGTGGTCGTTGGAACTACAACCTCACTTCGGACGGCCTGCGGTGCGCTGCCCGCGGCAACAACGAACCGACGGCTATGGTCAAGCACGACGGTTTTCGTTGCGCGCAGGATCCGTAATCCTTTAGCCCTTTTACTCTTTTACCCTTTGCGCCGGTTTTATTTGGATTTGCGATGCAAGAGGTATCTGCCCCTAAGGGGCATAGCCGTCCGAAGGACGGGAATCGGATTTTTGGGGTAATCCATAATTCCCCATACGTATCAACTTAAGACCCATTTTGCAGGTATCACGCTGTTCCTCCCCCTTGATGGGGGAGGTTAGGTGGGGGTGAAACCGTTGTTCTCATTTATGTTCACCCTCCCCTAACCCCTCCCATCAAGGGAGGGGAATTGACAAAAAGTGCTTAAGATGACAGGAATTAATTTCATAGTGGTATGGTGGGCAATGCCCACCATATCGAAGTGAGTTTTTGTGGGCAATGCCCACCCTACTTCTGCAAAATTGCTGGTGGCTTGGGCTACATTCGGGTGACAGCGGGCTTTAGACCGCTTTTTTCGATTAAGCGTGGTGATTAATCACAACGTCAAGGAGCATTGGAAGAAAACCCTTAACTTAATGCGTATGGGTTGGTGTAAATATCCATAAAATAGGGAGATTAGCAATGTCACTCAAACTTCGCATCTACTATAACGCCATCTTTGGCGCGATCGGAGGACTTATAGGTTGGTTTATCATCGAGTCCTTCTTTTCTTTAGACAATATCAATATTTTCCTCAGCGATGCCATCTGGGGCGTGGTGATGGGATTTCTCATTGGTGCGTTTATCGGAGCCGTAGATGGTTCGTTGAGCCAAAACTTATATCGCATCCTTGTCGGCTGTTCTGGCGGCGCGCTGATGGGTGCTGTTGGTGGCATGGTCGGTTTAACCATTGGGGAGGGCCTATTTCTACTCGGCGGCGGAGGCATCGTAGGACGGTCTTTGGGATGGGCAATATTTGGATTGCTCGTAGGGACAAGCGAGGGCCTGGTAAACCGTTCTCCGCAAAAGGTGAGCTATGGCACTATCGGGGGCGCAATCGGAGGACTCATCGGCGGCAGCGTCTTTGATGCTTTAAGCCGCGCCTTCGCCCATCAAGCGCAAAATCTTATGAACCAGACTCTCAGCCGCGCGGTCGGCTTGATTGTTCTTGGCGCAAGCATCGGCGCACTCATCGGGCTGGTAGAGGATATTTTGAAAGTCGCGTGGCTGAAAGTTACAAGTGGCAAGCACGAAGGGAAAGAATTTACCATTACAAAGAAGGTTACAGTTATTGGCGCGGCAGAGCAGTCCGATATCCCATTGTTCGGAGATGCACAAATAGCGCAACATCATGCTCAAATTTGCCAGGATAAAAAAGAGTTCTGGTTAGAAGAGATTTCAACCCAAAACAATAGTTTTGTCAATCAACAGTTGATAACCGCCCCACAAATGTTGAATCACGGAGATACAATTCAGTTAGGACAGACAAAAGTGCTATTCAATTATCCAAAGGGCACCTCACCCCTCTCACCCCCCTCTCCAAAAGCTTTTGGAGAGGGGGGAAGGGGGGGTGAGGTGAAGGAGAATATAAATATGAAAGTAAAACCACGACACTTATCATTTTTGGCCATCATATTCGCATTGTTCATTTTGAGTGCTCCTATTAGTTTTTCGTTCACCGTTACCATTAGCCAGATAGACCATAGGTCGAACTTTCCATCCATCATCTTGCATGTCTCAGTAACAGACCCTTCAGGACAGCCAATCCAGCATTTAGAGCAAGAGGCATTTAGCATCACGGAAGATGATAGACCGGTTCACATAAGCGCCTTTTGGGGGACAGGCGTTGAAGTGCCCATCACGACGGTGTTAGTGATAGACAAAAGTGGCAGTATGGCAAATGCAGGAAAGCTCACTGGCGCCAAGCAAGCTGCAATAAAGTTTGTTATTTTAGCGAGGCAAACAGATAAAATAGGACTGATAGTATTCAGCGATTCGGTGAAAGTTATTCAAGATATCACAATTCCAAATGGACTTCTACAACAACGCATCCAGAACATCCAAAAAGGGAGTGGAACGGCATACTATGACGCCGTTTACAAAGCAATTGAAAATCTCAGCGCCATTGAAGGGAGAAAGGCAGTGGTTGCATTAACCGATGGAAAGGATAACAAAAGTCACGTTTCAATGAACACTGTCATCCAATTTGCTCAAGAAAATAGCACCCCTCTCTACATTGTAGGCTTGGGAACGTTATCGGCTACCGGTGATGCGGGTATTGACGAAGCCTCCCTCAAGCAGATGGCTAATCAAACAGGTGGGAGGTATTTCTACAGCCCCTCGGCTGCGGAATTAGAGAATTTATACAAGCTGATTATGACGCAGATTCAAAACGAATATCAAATCACTTACACCAGCCCGCGCCCACAAAAAGATGGGACACGCCGCAGAGTCACAGTCACCGTTACGTATAATGCCGTCGAAAAAAAGGCAGAAAACTCATACCTGGTACCGGGAGTCATCGGCAGCGGCTTTGGGGCGCAATGGTGGGTCTTTCTCGCGTTGTTATTGCCATTGATTTTTCTCCTATTCTTGCCCACGATTATCAAAAAGCTTATCGTGCATCATAAACTTGCGCCAGCTCAAACTGCTACGGCAGTTACCGCAACGCCTCCGGTGCAACAGATTAGTGGTTTAGTTTCTAAACCACTGAACTCAGGGGTGGCTTCCACGCCTGCCTCCCAGGTACCCACCCCTACACCTCTCCCCTCTCCTCTCTTGGGAGGGGCCGGGGGTGGGTGGGAGGAGCCAGGAGTGGATAGGAGGGAAAGCGCCCAACAAAGCGTCGCACCAACAACTCCGACAGCCGCCGCTCTTATCGCTTCGGGACATCACTTCTCCGTGGACAGATTTCCACTATCCAAAGCAATTATCAACATCGGCAGGGAAACTGGCAACGACTTAGTGATTAACCATGAATCCGTTTCCCGACGACATGCTCAGATTAAACAAGAGCAGGGACGTTATGTTGTGTATGACCTGGGCAGCACCAACGGCACGTTCGTCAGTTACACTGGAGATTTAACAAAAGAGCGGCGCGTTACCCAAAACGCGCTCAAAAATGGCTCGTTAGTGCGATTTGGAAATGTCACATTTTTGCTGGAACTTATAAACAAATAATGCACCAATCAAAATATATTTAACAATGCAGGAGAGAATATGATTACTAACTTTGATATGACTAAGTTAAACAATCAACGTACTTTTGGTTCATGTAATGGAGGGTGGGCTTATGACGCATATCCTGAGCTTGAAACGCTTGATGCTGGTCGAGGTATAACCATTGCGAATATAAAGGGCCCAGCCGTTATAACTAACATCCATTCCACCCAACATTTCATAAGAAATAACGGCTTATCTGAAGATGAGTGTAAATCCCTGAGCGCCCGCGGCGTTATACTGGAAATCTATTACAATAACACTGCTACTCCTGCGGTGCAAGTACCTCTGGGGGATTTTTTCGGAGATGGCTGCGGTGGAAAAGCCAGGCATTTTAGCACCCCGTTTGTGGAAAAAGCCCCAGAATCCTATAATTGTTTCATTCCCATGCCGTTTGAGGAGTCTGCGCGTGTGATGCTGAGAAATACAACTGAGTACAATTTAGCCAACTATAGTTTTGTTGAGTTCGAACGGTTGCCAACCTGGGAAGACGAACTGGGATATTTTCATGCGACATGGAAACGTTTTGCGTTTCAATTGCATGGGAATACCGACCAGGATTTCTTCCACATTGATGGATGCGGGCATCTTATCGGGCGTGCATGGAGTGTTTGTACTGATGAACCCTTTTTCAAGGGATTTCACTTTGTAATGGAAGGCAATAACGAGATTTGGCTTGATGGTGAAGAAAACCCAAGGGCTGACTACTTAGGCACCGAAGATTCTTTCGGATTTAGTTGGGGATTTCGACAACCCTTTACTGGAATATACAATGGTATGAACTTCATTCAGCAGGAAAACCCATCCATGTTAAGCATCTACCGCTTTCGCAGTACGAATGTAATCCGCTTCTTAAAAAGCTTCGACTTGCGCATCGACTGGTCTCATGAATGGACAGGACATGAGAACTTCCAAAAGGAAATTGCTGAATTACAAAACAAAGGTCGAGGATGGATTGACTATGCTACAACCTACTATTGGTACCAAAAGACAGTAGGATATAAGCATGAAGATTTAATTCCTTTGGATGAAAGGGTAAAAGCGATTCTACATCCAAACCCAGTATAGGAGAGAGTAAATTAGGTTTGATTTCGGCGGATGGTAATTGGGCAAGGCGGCAAAACGGCAAGACGGCAAGAGGGCAAGACGGCAAGACGGCAAGACGGCATGCCTTGATTTCACAACTTTAACTTTGTTTTGTGTGCGTTGGACTCATCAAGGCATCAACTAATGGAAGCGTATTTTGTGCCTTGTGCTCACAATAGCTTGAATTCAAGTTCAAGTATTGATGAGCACAACGCACAAACAACGAGTACAAGGCACACGACGAGGAGGATAAAATGGATAGAATGACGAGTATTGAACGAATAGATAACATTCTTAGACGAAAACCAGTGGACCGTGTCGGTTTGAATGAAAGTTTCTGGGGAGAAACGGTAAGCCGCTGGCAAAAGGAAGGCCATCTCGCTGAAGGCGAATCTCTCGAAAATCATTTCGGATATGACTACAGACAGGCAGGATGGCCTAATTGTTCGGCTGACCCTGAGTATAAGAATCAGGTATTAGAAGAAACAGAGGAATGGCAAGTGGTTCGCAACGCTAACGGCGCTCATTTAAAGTGGTGGAAGCACAAAGCCGGGACCCCCGAACACGTCTTCTTTGAGGTGCAGGATAGTTCTGGTTGGCAAGAACATATCCGCCCTAAGTTACTGGATGACAGGCTACTGAGAAAACGAATAGACGTGGAGGGATATCGTAACCAGCTACAAGATGCTCACTCTAAGAATCTGTTTTTCTTCATCAATGGAATAAACGTTTTCGAGTGTATGCATCCGGTCTGTGGGCATGAACACATGCTGGTCGGAATGGCGCTTAATCCTGACTGGGTTCGCGATATGTGTAACGTCTACGCAGAACTGATAATCCGGTGCTACGAAATCCTACTCTCAGAGGGCGGCAAACCGGATGGTGTCTTCTTCTATGAGGATATGGGATTCAAGGGGCAGCCATTCATGTCACCCAGGATGTATAAAGAAATAGTCTGGCCGGCGCATAAAAAGACGTTTGATTTTGCCCACAGCTATGACCTTCCAGTCGTCGTGCATTCGTGTGGTTACGTTGAACCACTGGTTCCAGGTCTCATTGAGGCTGGCATGGACTGCCTGCAGGCAATGGAGGTAAAGGCAGGGATGGACCTGGTTCGCTTGAAACGGAACTATGGTAAGCAAATCGCCTTCTGTGGCGGAATGGACATTCGAGTTCTGGAAACCAATGACCTGTCAAAGGTAGAAGCGGAGCTGCAACAGAAGTTGCCAATTGCAATGGAAAACAGCGGCTACATCCTCCATAGCGACCATAGTATACCTCACTCGGTAGACTATCAAACCTATCGGTATTTTGTCGACCGCGGCTTGGAAATTGGGACGTATTGACATTAGTGGCATGTTTCAGAAAATAGTCCCCCTTAATAAATGGGGTAGAGGGCAAGAGGGCTAAAGGGCAAAACGGCTAAACGGCTAAACGGAAAGATGGCAAAACGGAAAGACGGCTAAATAAAAATTGCCATCTTGCCGTCTTGCCATTTCTCCGTCTTGCCGTCTTGCCCTCTTGCCACTTTGCCACTTTGTCAACTTCAGGCAAACAATGAACCATGTTACATCACCATCATCTAATGAAATAACAACCGCAGAGCGTGTCCGATGGTATGTAATCGCCATCGGACTGCTCCTTCTTTTGGTTAACAGCTATTGGGTATTTATGGCCAGCGAGGTCTGGCATTCGACTCAACTCACCATTGCTTCGCTCTTCTTCAATGCTGTCTTTACGCTGTTTGTGTTGGTGTTTATCAATCTTGCTCTGCAACGATTTCTGAAAAGATTTGCACTCTCACAGGCTGACCTGTTGATGATATACGTCATGGTCGTTATGCTAACGACCATCAGCGGCCATACGATGATGGGCTATCTACTTCCAGCCGTCGAGCATCCGTTCTGGTTTGCCACCGCAGAAAACGAATGGGAGGAACTCTTCGGACACTATCTTCCCACATGGCTGGTTGTGCATGACCGCAATGTTCTGGAGGGGTATTTTGAGGGAGACTCATCGCTCTATGTGGCAGAACATTTGCAAGCCTGGCTTTGGCCGGTGTTGTCGTGGTCAACGTTTATAATCGCGTTGTGGACAGTGCTGATGCTGGTCAGCATGCTTCTGCGCAAGCAGTGGATGGAGAACGAAAAGCTCAGCTATCCCATAGTCCGACTGCCAGTAGCTATGACCACTGAGCCGGCGATGTTCTTCAGGAATAAATGGCTGTGGGCGGGCTTCGGCATCGCGGCTGCCGTTGAACTCTGGAACGGTTTTAGCTTCATCTATCCATCCCTCCCCATGCTTCCGATACGGGGCCACGCCATTGGCCGTTTCAGTGAACGCCCCTGGAGCGCCATGGGAAACATCTACATTTCCCTCTATCCGTTTACCATTGGGTTGATTTTCTTCACTCCTTTAGACCTATCCTTCTCGCTCTGGTTCTTCCATCTCATGGTCATGTTACAGTTCGTTTTGGCTGATGCTCTGGGTCTCAGGAGTGTCTACCAATACGAACAGTCCATCGGGGCGTGGATTGCTTTAGGGCTTATCCCTCTCTGGATAGGTCGCAATTACTTTTGGCAAATGATTCGTAAAATCATGGGTTTTAGTAGCACCATAGACGATTCATCGGAACCTGTGAGATATCGAACCGCTACATTGGGCATATTAGGAGGACTGCTGTTTCTGGCTTTCTTCTGCGCTCAGATGGGAATGTCACTGTGGGGTCTAATATTGTATCTTCTCGTTTATTTTCCCATGGTGCTGGGAATAGCCCGCGCCCGCGCCGAGGTTGGCCCGCCTTTGCACAACGTCATCTACACTGACCCAGGTAGGGCACTGGTGACAGCATTAGGCACGCGACATTTAGGGAGCTCCACCCTCGCTGCTATCACCTTGCTTTATCCATTCAATCGCTGTTACCGCGCTCATCCGCTGCCGAGCCAACTGGAGGGTCTAAGAATGGCTGAACGCACCGGGATAGACAGCCGAAAATTGATAATTGGCATGATGATAGCGATTGTCGTAGGCGTACTGGTGACCTTCTGGATTTACCTTCATGTTCTTTATCAAATGGGCGCCTCCAGTAAAGCGCGAGGATGGCTTATCGTCATGGGATGGGAAATTTACAACCGTCTGCAGTCATGGCTGACAAACCCGAGGGCGCAAAATTATAGTGAGATGTCGGGAATCGCCGGCGGATTCATATTCGCCATATTTCTGATGATTATGAAAATCCGATTTCTATGGTGGCCGCTTCATCCGGCGGGATATGTGCTCACCGCCAGCGGCAGTTTAGGGATTTTATGGTTCCCTGCGTTCATCAGTTGGGCAATAAAATCAATCGTCCTCAGATTCGGAGGAGCAAAACTTTTCCGTAAGGTTGCGCCACTATTCCTCGGCCTCGTCTTAGGCGATTACATTCTTGGCTGTCTTTGGAGCATCATCGGTATCATCATGAAAATGCCAACCTATATTGTGTGGCACTGATTGATTACATCTACCACTAAACCAAGATAGAATTTTAGATTCTACGGTGAAATCTACCAAAGTCAAGTTAAAAAAATGATCAAAATAAGTAAAAAAAATTCAATCGAAATTAATTATAGGTTACACTAATAAAAGAGGGGACAAATTGGTGTTTACCCCCGAAATTAAAAAAATGAGCACAAATTGTTGAGGCAAAAGGTAAACTGCCAAGCAAATGGGGAGAAATAAAGTATCTATCAGACAAAAAGGATTGATGATTGTTGATTGTTGATTGAAAATCTTCCAATCATCAATCATCAATCGACAATCAACAATCTACCAAGAGGTAAAGATATGGATAAGAGAATTGTAACGGGAGCTTTATTAACCATGATTTTCTGCCTTGCTACATCAGCATGGGCAGGGACATGGATGGATGATTTCAATGATGGGAATTTAGATGGTTGGCAAAAGGCTGACATAGCGGTGGACTTGGGGGTCGTAAAGGAAGGAACCGGAAAAGTGGAGGAGAAAGAAGGCAAACTTATAGTGACAGATAATGCTGATGTTGGTATTCCCAATGGGGGGTTTCCTACCTTCGCTGGTTTTAACAATGGACAGAATACCAAGGATTTCACTCTAACTGTTGACGCCCAAATTGCTAAAGTCACCATCCCGGAGGATTGTTGGTGGTTTATACAGTTCCGAAGTGGTAGCGATTCTTTTGCGATTAATTTTTATACGGTCGTAGGAGGTACCGCAGGGTTCGCAATATCCGAGATAAGGACGAATTTCCCGAATCCAAACTACATCGGAATTGTGGAGAGTCCATTTGTATTTGAGATAGACAAATGGTATCACATCGAACTTTCGATGAAAGGGTCCCAGGCAAAGGCCTGGGTTGATAAAAAGCTAATGTGGCAAGCTGACTGGAAAGACCAACCAGCCTGGTTGCCTGAATCGGGTGGGTTCTATTTAGGTGGTTGGGGAATGGAACTTCATCTTGACAACTTCGTCCTCACCAGCGACGATGTGCCGGATGTTACACCAGTTAATCTCAAAGGTAAATTACCCATAACCTGGGCGAAACTCAAATATGCCCGATGATGGACGGGAATAACCCCCAACGCCTGGCGAATAATTTTCCATAATTCCCTTCCCTTGACGGGAGGGGTTAGGGGAGGGTTGGGGTAGCAAAAGGCAAAATTTCTGTTGCGGTCGTTTGAGCTTGAAGCAAGGTAGGATGGCATGTGTAAAGATTGAGGGCATCCACGGCTCCGAAGCCCTGGTCAAGTGTGACAAAAGAATTTACCTGCTCTGCACGAGCCAGAGCGATATGGTAAGCGTTACCAGCATCAAGGTTGTAAGCTCTCATGAGGCCAAGCGCAACGGCGTCAGTCGCCAAATCAAGCTGAACGGGGAGACGCATGATTAATGGTTGAGCATCCACAATGGCTTCAACCTGTTGGATTAACTGGATGGCGGTTGGCATGAAGCTTTTATCATGGCGGAACAGTTCAAGCCAACCCATCCGTCTACTTTGTGCCTCTTGGCGATAAACTCCCACAAGAAATAAATTCCTCTTTTTTTCTTTTTGATCAAACTTTTTCTTTTAGGAAAAGAAAAAGTTTGGAAGGATAACGTGTCGTAATTCTTGGATTACCCAAGAATTGATAACCATCAGAATCCCTGCTTGAGTTAGCCGATCCAAAAATGCCGTACATTGAGCCTGTCTAATTGGAGAAGCGTGTGGGTTATAAATCTCCCAAACGAAAGAGGTATCCAGATAAACAATTTCGGGAAGTGAGGAACCGACAAACGGAAAAATTCGTGCGCTCATGCAATTCCTCCGCCTCGCATCTCATTGAGAGCTTCTTTTCCTGCTTCATAATCCCCAATGCCGCTGCCAACCAGTTTTTGATTGATTTCCAACGCTTTCTTAATACGCTCTTCTGGTGTCATGTCAAAGTAACCTTTTTTTTCCATGGCCTCCAGAATGCGGGGGTATTTGCGCCATTTCGCGCGTTCGTCTGTTTTACCGTAAGACGAAGTCGTCGGTGAGCGTAGCGAACACATTTGATTTGTCACTCCTTTGTGACGTTCTTTATAAGATATTGTAGCATCTTCTTTGAATGATGTCAAGATAAATTAATGGCCTCAAGTAATTCCTCAGGGGAGAAACTATGAATTCGGTTTTTGTCATCTCTTCGCCAGGCTCAGAGCTTGCCCTGAGCGAAGATCCTGAACCCTTCACTACATTCAGGGGCAAGCTATGTGAAGGAACAGGCGGCGTCTGAGCAAAGTGAGATTATTCACGAAGTTTATCCTGAGTGAAACGAAGGGTTCAGAATGACAACTCGTCGAACAGAAATAGAGGAGGTTAAAAGGCAGATTTCCAAAGTCTTTGAGACTTTGGAAATCTATGAGACTCGGGGGGATGAAAGGGGGGGCCGGGGGGATTTGTTACACTGAAATCCCCCTCAAAAAATCCCCCCTTGTCCTGTTACCCATTTCATTTTCTCACCCTTCCTCTTGCAAGGGAAGCGAAAACCCCGAGCAGGCAAAGCGCCGCAAAGGTTGCGAACGCAATCTTCATATTCTTAATGAGCACCGGCGCTATTTCCGGCGTAACGCCCTTTTTGCCCATGTAGATTGAGAATAGCAGTGTAACGATGGACATGCTGAAAGTCCCCCCGATGAGGCGCATCGTGCCGATGATGGCGGATGCGACTCCGTAATATCTTTTCTCCACCGAGCTCATCACAGCGTTTGTGTTTGGAGAGGAGAAGAACGCAAACCCTACCCCTAAGAGGATGAGGTTGGCTATGACCAACTGAAAAGGAGACTCACTGCCGAGGAAGTAAAACACCGCAAGTCCAACTGTATTCAGCCCCATCCCCAAAGACGCCACAATTCTCGGCTCAACCTTATCTGAAAGCCTCCCAGCGACAGGAGATAAAATTGCCTGGGTGAGCGAGCGGCTGAAAGAATAGTATCAGCCCAGCCGTTTGTGGGCTTAATCCCCTCGCTACCTGAAGATAGAGCGAAAGTAAAAATCCTGTCCCCGCTGTCGCGCTATAATTGAGGAAAGCGGCAATATTGGAAAACGTAAAGGTAACATTACTGCTGAAAAGCTTCAGGTTCAAAACCGGAGATACAATTTTTATCTCAGTCAGGATGAACCCTATGAGGACAAGTGCTCCGGGAAGCAATAGCCATCGGGCGAACTGGTTAGTTCCCCAGGCTGAAACCCCATAGACAACCAGGAAAACAGCACTACCATAAAGCAATGAGCCTATAATATCAAACTTTTCACCTTCAGCGCCAGCCCATTCCCCCTTAAGCTTAAGGGCGACTAACGCGCTGGTGATAACCCCTAAGAGGGCTATGAAGAAAAATATCGACTCCCAGCCAAGGTGCTGCGTGAGAAACCCACCTAAAACAGGCCCTACGGAGATGCCTATATAGACAGCTGCGACGTTTATCCCCAAAACCTTTCCACTCTCGTTCGGCGGAAATACTGACATCAGTATGGCGACACCTGTTCCAAAAATCATTGCGCCTGCGATACCTTGGAACACCCTGAAGATGATGAGAAGCTCAATGGAGTTCGCCAGCCCGCATAGCAGCGATGAAATCGCATAAAGAACCATTCCCACAAGGAATAACTTTTTCCTCCCATAGATATCCGCTATCCTGCCAAACGGCACAAGGAACACCGCAGAAGCCAGAAGGTAGGATGTTGGAATCCATGTTAAGCCTATCGCCGTACTCTTAAACTCTTGCCCTATGACAGGAATAGCGATGTTCATTGCGCTTACCGCAAAGGGCGTCAGAAAAGAGGCAAGCGTCGTCGAAAAAAGGGCGTATCTTCTAATGGAATTTTCTTCATTGTTCATTAGATTTTCTCCTAATTTAACCTGAGTTGCTAGTTATAACAAAGAGAGTAATGGCTAAAGGGCAAGATGGCAAGGTGGCAAGATGGCAAGATGGCAAGACGGCTTTTAACCATTTAGCCCTCTAGCCGTTTTGCCGTTTTGCCCCCTTGCCGTTTAGCCGTCCCCTCCTTTGAAGGGGTATGGGTGGGTAACCCTCTTGCCGTCTAGCCGTCTAGCCGTTTAGCCGAACCTCGTTCCGGACATTCCGGCAATTCCTTCCTCATTCTCTCTAAAATATCCTCGCACTTTTTTGGGTCCAGCGGCAAATCGACCCGGATGCGCTCCATGGCGCTAATACAAACTGCTTCCAGGATTTCATAGCCGTGGTAAGATATATCAATGTTGCAGGGATGCACTTTGCTGTCATCATCAAGCCAGTCGGCGAACTCAGCCAGGTACAGTGGTTGAAGCCGGGTTGACTGCTGTATCTCCCAACTATCACCTTCTTCAGCAAGTATTTCGCCTTTGGATGATTTCGTGAATGCTCCCCAACGCCCGTTAGGGTCGGCCCAGACATAACCATGCGTTCCATAAACAGTTAGCCTATCGTCCAGCCAGAAAAACTCTTTGGGCATGTGCGAGGCGGAAAGTTTTCCGAACTCGAAGAACGAACGTACACCATTTTCAAACTCGACCTGTCCCATAGTATAGTTCGGGGATGGATGACTGTCACGGAGCAATTCCTTGCCGTGAACATGTCCCACAGCCCACTTAGCATGGTTGCCGTTATTGAACCACAGAAGGTAATCCATATAGTGTGTTCCCAACTGAGATAACCAGGCCTGGCATGTAGCATTAATATAGCTAATCTCGCCAATATCACCGGCGTCAACTATCGCTTTCGCTTTTTGCAAGGAGGTAAGATATTTATGCTGATGAGACACGACTGCTTTGATATTGTGTTCTCTGCACAGCTTCGTGATGGCCCATGCCTCTTTCAATGACGTGGCCATAGGTTTTTCAAATGCCAATCCTTTCACGCCATACTTTCCTGCCAATTCAACCATCGGCAGTCGCAGATTCGGTTGGGTTACAAAGCAGAAAACGTCCGGCTTTGTTTCAGCCAGCATTTCTTCGGCGTCACCATAAAGGATATTCGGTGGCAAGCCTTTTTCGCCTGCATACGCGTTCAGCTTATCCCGGTCAAGGTCGCACAACCCAACCAGTTCAAAGCGTTCCAATAGTTTCAAAAACGCATTAGCATGTATCTTTCCGCGTCCACCTACTCCGACTTGTGCAACTCTATGTTTCTTCATTTCGTTCTCCTTATACTGTAATTGTTCAGACGAGTTTTTCACTTATAGTAACGCCTTTAGCCCTTTTTACCCTTTGCCCTAATGGTTACCGCCAAAGAACGCTAACTGAAAAAGTTGTCTTCTCTGTTCATTCAACTTTCAGGATTTTAGATTCACCTCCAAACTTTGTTCGCCAGTCAAACCGTTTAATATTCTAAAGTCAAATTATAAAAGATTATGGTTTTAAAATCAATGGAAAAATTGGTAAAATTTGATTATCTGATTTTTAAATTGACTTTCCTATTGGGTTGTGCTATTCTTTGATTATACAAAAGGTTATTCGTCAAAATTACCTAAAGAATTCGTGCAAGGGAAAATTAATCAGGAGGGAAAACAATCGTCATGATAGTAGGTTTAGCACATATCTGTTTTACGGTTTCTAATCTTGAGGAATCAATCGCTTTTTATCAGGATAAATTAGGATTGTTACCAGCTTTTGACTTTATTAACGACAAAGGGGAAAGGTTCGGAATTTACCTTCACGTTGGAAGACGCAATTTCATTGAGCTTTTCAAGGGCAATCCGGAACACTTTAATCAAAAACAAGCATATCGCCATTTCTGTCTGGAAGTGGATGATATTCAATCAATAGCGTCTGAACTAAGAACACGTGGTGTAGATATATCTGAAATTAAGATGGGGTCTGATAATAGTTGGCAGGCATGGTTATCAGACCCGGATGGCAATCGCATCGAATTGCATCAATATACACCCAAAAGCAAACAGAATGTCAGTCTCAGATAGTGACCTCCACAAACCCAGGGTACTTTGATGTGAGATGTTTTATTCTTGTCTAAGTGCCTAAAGTGCCTAAAATTCCTGAAGTGCCTAAAGTTATTGACTAATACAGTGAGTAAGTGGGTATTTTAATGTTCCCACTTACTCACTTACCCACTTACTTGGAGAACATAAGTCTATATCGGGTCAAAGATTTGCGCCCACGTGTACCAGGTTTAGTCTTGCTTCATTGCTCCTTTGATTCGCTCCGGCGTCATTGGGAGTTGAAACAACCTTACACCGATTGCATCGTAAATTGCATTGGCTATCACACCACCCATACATGTAATAGCGGGTTCTCCACCCCCTTGAGGAGGCATTTCGGGATTATCAATCAGCACGGTCTCGATATTCGGTAGCCAGGAGAAACGAGGTATTTCATAAGTGCCAAAGTTAAGGTCGCGAATTTCCCCGCCTTTAAAATGGATTTCTTCGGTCAGAGCATAGCCTAATCCCATAGTGATACCACCCTCCATCTGCATCTTCGCTCCTTCAGGGTTAATCACCTGCCCCATGTCCTGGGCAGATACTACGCGCTTAACCTGGACACTTCCTATGTTCTTATTGACCTCGACTTCAGCCATAGTTGCGACATAAGTGTCTAAATAATCAACACAGGCTATACCATAGCCTCGGCCACCGGGCGTTCTGGATGAAGTCCAGCCGAATTTCTCCGCTGCCGTTTCAAGAACTCGCTTCATTCGTTCATCCTTCAAATTCTTCAAGCGAAATTCCAGTGGGTCAATTCCTGCTTTAGAAGCCATAACATCTATGTGCGATTCTCTGGCAAACGTATTGGTGTTGGAGCCGGGTGCCCGCCAGGCGCCTGTTCCGAAGGGATGGGCGCCAGATGCGCCCCACCCTCCGCCTGAAACTGTTCGATGATGAGGAATATCGTAAAACGGCTGAGAGCTTCTGTCCCCAGCAAAGTAAACCTGATAATCCCAGAATACAATTTGATTTGACTCATTTAGCCCAGAACTTATTTTTACGATGGCCGCGGGCCGGAAGGTATCGTAAAAGAACTCTTCTTCCCGGCTGAAAGCAACCTGTACAGGTTTTCCTGACAGCTTTGCCAGTCGAGCCGCTTCTACCACTTGCCGGTTCTGGTTTTTTCCGCCAAAACCTCCACCCACAAAAGGAGTTATGATGCGCACGTCTTTGGAGGGGAAACCAAGGGCATTGGCAACCTCTTCTTGTGCGCCAAAAGGCCTCTGGGTGGATGCCCAGACAGTAGCCTTATTACCTTCTACTTTTGCTATGGCAGTATGAGTCTCAATAGGCGCGTGAGCAACATACTGATTAAGATAAGTTTCTTCAAATGTTATGGAAGCAAGCCTTCTTCCTTTTTCCACATCGCCCTCTTGCGCGACGACATCACCTTGGGGCGCGACATTTAATAAATGTTCAAAGATGGTTTGGTCGTCCACCTTCGCTTCCGGCAGGTCAAATTCAGCTTTTATCTTAGCCAGAGTTGTTTCTGCCCCATCGGGGAAGGGGTGAAGAACGGCGATTAAATCACCCTCGCGAACTATTTGAATATCCTTCATTTCCAAACTTTTTCTTTTCCCAAAAGAAAAAGTTTGATCAAAAAGAAAAGAAGAGGTATCCACGCTTTTTAGTTTTGCGCCATGAACCGGTGGTCTTAAAATTCTGGCGTACAACATTTCAGGTAAGCGAATGTCCCCCGCATATTTGGCTTTGCCAGTAACTTTCTCTAAACCATCCGTGCGGCCGACCGATTCGCCAGAGATAGTGAATGTTGAGGCTGGTTTTAACGGAGGTTTCTTCTCAAGATGTTCGCTTCGCTCACCGACGCCTTCGGCTAACGGTCTCTCAATTCTTTTCCCCTTTGTCAAGCGTGCATAAGATACCTGGTTATCAGAGTTGTTTTTATCTATAACAACACCATCCTTTACCTTCAGTTGTTCTTCCGGCAACTTCAGATGCTCCGACGCTAACTGAATTAGAACCGCTTTAGCTTCTGCTGCCGCTTCCCTCAATTGAGGCCCAAAGAATTTGATGCTTCTGGAACCGAATGTCCCCATGTCCCAGGGACAGAGTTCGGTATCGCCCATAACCATGTCAACAGAACTTAAAGGTACATCAAGTTCTTCAGCTAACATCTGGGCAAGAGAGGTGATGATTCCCTGTCCCATCTCAATTTTGCCCGTGAAACAGGAGACCCGGCCATCCTCTCCAATTCTAAGATAAGCATTGAAATCGGTGGGAGAATCCTGGCGAGAACCTCTACGGCGTTCTCCTTCCTGTGCAAAAACGTCCCACACAGGGAAAGTGATAATGATTCCGCCGCCTAAGAGCTTGAGAAAGTCTCGGCGGTTAAGAACAGTGGAGGCTGTGTTATCATTCAAATTAAGCTCCTTATCTTTAACTTCTTTCATCTTTTCTTACGGCGGATACCCCTACTGATTGGAGAAATCAGTAGGGGAGAAGCCGTTTCTCCTTTCTCTGATATAATTAGTATCTGCTTTCTTGAGTAAGGTAAGCTTCTTATAAGATATTCCACCAATTTTTAAATTACCATCAAGAGACGCAATGGAAAAACTACCACTGCTCCTACGACCTTGAATGTAACCTACTACATCTGAAAAAGAGCAATGATTACAGCGCACTTTGTCCCATAATCTAAAACCAAACATCTCTACCTCGCGCTTATGCTTGACTATCGGTTGTCCCTTCTTCGGTGGCAAGATGTAGTCGTGGGGATAACGTTTCTTAACCTGCCTCTCAAGGATGTAATACTTAGGCATCTCAAACTGTTTCCCTTCTGAGGCTATCGCCAAAGCATCGTTTATTTGAGATTTAGGTAATCCCAACTTAGTCCGATAATACTTAGTGATTGCACCAAAAGTTACTTCCACTGTAAAGTCTTTGTGCAACTCGGATAACAAGTGATTCTTGTAACTTTGCGTCAATGCGCTGTACTGGAATCCCTTCTTTAATCTACTTTGCTTCTTTAGTTTTCGAATATTCTTTAGTCGTTCTTTGTTTATCTCAGAAGGATTAGCGCGTAATACTTTCTCCCATTGCTCTAATGTCATACTTCCCTTACTTTCGACATTACATACCCGACAAGAGACTGTCAAATTACTTATCTTGTCTGTTCCGCCTTTGGATCGTGGGATGATATGTTCAATTTCAAGGACATTATCTAAGGATAATCCCCCACAATAAGCACATTTATGCTTATTTAAGGTTAAAAGATACTGCTTAACTTCGTATCCAAAAAGCGTCCCATGCTGATATTCTACACCTTCTATCAGCGCATTCGCCATCTTTTGCGTATCGAATGATGCTATCTCTAAAACTATCTTAGAGATAGGTAGCGTCTGCGATAACTTATGAATGTCATTTTTAATACTCTCTGCACGATTCTTCAAAGATGGCGGAAGTATATGAGGACGATTATGCTCACCTTTCTTACCTTGACATTTCCTACAAAGTTGCGCTCTACCATTACATACTTTCTTTAGACTTTTACCCGTCTTACGTTTTACCTTCTTCCATACCTTAGGAACATTATTGACGCCGCACCTTGCACATTTCGTCTTTACCCTATTTTGGAATCGTGGCTTGCGATATCGTGTTTTTCTTTGGCGCCTTGTGCGCCTGTAACTTGCTCTGTCTGATAATTGCTTCTTTACGTCTGTCCTAAGAATCTTTTCTTTAGCATAATAGACTTTACCATTACCAACTGCCACAATTGGTACTCTCTTGGCGCCAATATCTATACCTACAATTACCTTCTGCTTGTAACCACTACTGCCGTATAGTAATTGAATAGTGAAGTATCCAGTCTTTCCTTCGCGGAATGGAGTGTTACACCCTCGTCTGCTGACTGGCTTAGCTTTTCCTTCTTTAAGTAATATTCTTGCTTTCGCAGGATGACAAGGCATTAGAGCCTTGCCATCCTTTGAAAGGACGTGAACTAACATAAAGTATCACCCTTCCCGAAAATCGGGAGTGAGATTCCACCCCGCTAATGTTATCCAGCTTGTCCACAATGGTGAATCGTCCCATGGTTGACTGTTCCTACTTCTTGGAACTGTTTACAGAGCCATCAGAGAACCTTGTTCCGAAAGTTTGCGGAATCGGGGCTGGTGAAGCACCCACAGGGTCTGGTAACTGGATAACGTAGTGTAATATTCTCAAGCTGTCAACATAGGGCTTGGCGGTTTACGAAGTAAACGGCTGAACGTAGCGAACAGAGCTATTACTACAAGCCTCTCCTGATTCTATGAATCAGGAGGAGTATGTTGACTCCTATCTCACTCCTTTCATCTCACGCGATGCGGTTTGGATGGCCTGGACAATACGAAAGTACGAACTACAGCGACACAAGTTTCCCTCCATGCTCTGAATGATTTCTGTACGGGTAGGTTGAGGGTTTTTCAATAACAAGCTATAGGCATTGAGAATCATACCTGAAGTACAAAATCCGCATTGAAAAGCATTGTGTTTAATGAATGCTTCCTGTAGAGGATGGAAGTTGCCATTTTGGGCTAAACCTTCAATAGTGAGAACTTCTTTTCCTTTAACCTCTTTTACCGGCAATTGGCAAGACCTGATAGCCTCCTCGTTCACGATAACAGTACAGGCGCCACAAAATCCTGAACCACAACCATACTTGGTTCCTGTAAGATTTAACTGTGAGCGTAAGACCCATAAAAGCATTCGCTCATTATCTCCAGTCAAACTCACCGGCTTACCATTTAGTTTGAAATTGATGATTTCTTCCATAGTAATCCCCCTTTTGGCTTAGTTTGGCTTTGGTAAATTAAAGTAGCTGTGCTATCACTAAATGCGTGAGAATTATGGGCCAAAACGGTGTGGTGGGTCGCTGGCGTAATACGTGAAACGTGAAGAGTGAAGATTAATCACGCATCACGCATCACGTTTCACATTTCAGACCTGTCCCGAGAATCGGGACGAAAATCCAGTCACCATACGGATTCTCAAATATTTAGCGATAGTACATTCTTCTGTGGAGACTCTAAGTTGAACTACGAAGCTACAGATAATGTTCCAAAAGTCTCCGAAAAGAAGCATAAACTTCATCGTTGGAGAATAACGGACTTTCCATAAAACTTGCCTTCATAGCTTCTATTCTATCTTTAGCGTGGCCATGAAGTTTTGCCCATTCGACAAAACGTTTGTCCCTCTCTGGCTCTTTCGCTTGATGCAGAAGCCAACTATAATTTTCGATAAACCAGAATAGATGATGCGCATCCACACGGCGTCGGAGCATTTCGGGGTCAAGTTCATATCCAAGTTGGTGGGACGTGTCCAGATAGGCGTCGATAGCCTTGTGGGTAAGAAAAAAGCTATATGCCCCGCCGCGCCAGAAAAGCCCAGTAGTAAACAACCAAACTAAACGGCTTTCGCGAGTCAGTAGACCGATATGATTCAAAAGCCCTGTATACCTTAGTTCACCTTCTTTTACCACCACGGACAATGGAAAGACTTCCCACAACCCCAATATCCCAGTGTCATAGTGAATGTCTGTGGCAATCTTAGTGGAAAATTCATCTAATGCACTCAAATCCGCTTCGGAGAGAATATGCCCACGAAATTCTGCAGTTTCTCCAATGACCTTGCGCCAATATTCAATTAAGCGTTGATACTTCGTGGCTACTGGAGTTTCGTCGATTAGTTGATGCTTATACCCTTTCGTCAACGGTTCCAAGTCATCGATACGTCGGATATGAATATCTTCGAGTATCGCAAGATGCTCTGCGGCTAACTTGACATACCGCTGAATTTCCCCTTCCTTGCCAGATTCGACAATATCTTCAAGGGAACACCCTTCACACAGTTCAGTAAAGAGCATAAGTTGGGACGCATCCGCGTGGTATAGCTTGGGAACTGGAAATTTCTCTTCGTTCAAAAGTTCCAGCAGCCGCCGTTCACAAGAAAATTCTTCTTCGCTACGCGATTGTTTGGTTTGTAACACTTGTCCATTATCAAGGGTAACTTTCCATCGAACAGGCATACCATATGGCCCTTCGACACGTTCAATATCGACAACCTGTCCGAGTCCGGGCATAATGGTTGGTGTTTTCTGCTTCAAATATTTGATGAAATCTGCAAAATCTCTTTCAGGTTTGACCTGTTTAAATGTCTCACCTACCATTGCAATCATTTCCTCCTTTAACTTTTTCCTCGCATGATGCAACCGGCTTTTGATAGTTGAAACCGGCAGTCCGAGGAATTCACTGATATCTCCGTATGAAAGCCCATCCATGTAGAAAAGGGTAAGCACTATGCGATTGTTCTTGGGGAGAGTATTCATCGCCTGCCGAACCATCTGAATTCTTTCTTTGGATTCGACAATTTCATCAGGTGTCGCAATATGAACTCCTTCTGATTGTTCGTCGATTTCATGCAGGAATCCTATGCGGCTTATTTCCCTTTGGCGTTGGCGCAGCCAGCGATGACAGGTGTTGGCTGTTATCTGCTTGAGCCAGTGCGCAAATTTTGTGTAATCTTTCAATTGGCTCAAATTCTGGAATGCTTTGATAAAAGCTTCTTGAGCCAGGTCTTGCGCATCCGCAAAATTTCCGACAAGATGGAATGCCAGACCATAAACCGCGCCCTGGTACTTGTTGACCAGTTGTCCAAAGGCATCTAAGTCTCCTGCTAATGCTTCTTGAACAAATTCTACATCACTTTGTGGCATAATACATTCCTCCTGGATAGGATTTTCATGAGTTCAGTAGATAGGAGTCAAAAAAAAGAAAAAAGTTGCATCCTCAATCAATTTTTAGGCTGCCAGTGGCACAGGGGGTTGTTTACTTCGTAAACCACCCAATCAGCGGCTATTTTGACTTCACCAACAACATACGCAAATAAGAGCGCTAAATAAAATACTTCCCTTTTACAGGAAAACTATGGTATACTAAAAACAACCGAGTTCTTATTCTTCCTCAAGAAGCAGGAGTTTTGCAAAATGACTTCAATTTTTAAAGAGGTGTTCTAAGATGCCAAAAGTAACTATCAGGGGCAAAGAGATTACCAGAGAAGAAGCCCGAAGGATGTTTCGCGAAGCTGTAGAGCAAGCAACACCGGAAGTTGTGCTTGATGAACTACTAAAAGAGTTGAAGCAGTTTGAGCAGAAATTTTCAATGAGCACTGTCGAATTTTACCGCCAGTATTGCGCCGGTAAGGTGGGCGATAGCCGTGACGTGATGCGGTGGGCTGCCTTCTATGAGTCTTATATGAATGTGGTAAAAAACTTGATACCGAAATCCGCCAAATTTTCCCAGGAATCGGAAAAGGTGAAAGGCAAAACTATTCCGCAAATCGCCATGAAAACTGCATCGGCAGCAGCGAAGGTTGGGCGGCGTTTCTCTCTATAATGGTTGTATCACTATCTTGAGTAAAGGATGCCTGGATGAGCATTGCCTTGGGGTATGGTAACATCCACAGAAGTTTTTAGTTCCTCATATAAAGACTTTACCAATGTTTCGTCCATATTTTCTAGGAACCGAAAAGCTGATGCGACCAAATAATCTCGTTCAATCTCAAAGGCGACCCACTTTCGTTCTATACTCTCTGCGGCAGCGCCTGTGGTATTTGAACCTGCAAAAAAGTCAAGCACAATGTCCCCTGGTTCGGTTAAGAACCTGATAAAGAACTCTGGTAAAGCTTGAGGGAATCTCGCTGGATGCCCCTTAATGTTCAGCAACTTGCAGCACCGTAAGTATTGAGAATTACTTTCAGTGTTGGAAATTGGCAAAAAATTTGAGGGAAGCGCGCCCCCTTTGTCATCCATAAATCCTTTGCTAATGTTGTGACCAGATGGCCGCTTCTTTGGTAAATAATACTTTTCTCCATTTTCAAGCAGGCGTTTCATTCTTTCTGAATAGGGAACCAATACACGGGAAACATCAGCTTTCGGAAAGTCTGACTTTGACAGCCACCAAATGGTATTGACTGCATCCTTAGTCCGGATTTTGCGTTTGTTCACCCATTCAATAGGAGATGGCAACTTTGCAGGATTAAACCAGAAAAACTCCTCCGCCAAGTTCCAGCCTTGCTCATCGCATAGTCGCAAAAGAACACGGTAGTTATACAGAGAACGAATTGGACGGCCCTTCAGATAAGCTCCGCCCAGGTCGAGGACAAAACTGCCGTTATCCTTCAAAACTCGTTTTACTTCGAGTGTAAAAGACAATAGCCAATCTACGTACTTGCTCTCATCGCAATTACCATATTCCTTTTGCCGTTGAAGTGCAAATGGAGGTGAAGTTAGCACAAGATTAATCGTGTCAGCCGGTAAACATTTTAGTAGGTCTATCGCATCACCTAAATAAGCTTTACCATATTGAGTTGAATACAAAGGAATGGGCAATAACATTCAATATTCCTCCAAGCTATATACCCAACTGGTCATAATCTTCCACAGAACCGTAACAGCAAAATAAACTTCAGGGTCTTTTGCTTTCAAAAGCTCTATCTCATTCAAAAATCGTTTCTGGTTTTGTGTCCCAAGCATGTAAGCCACCCATTGGCGAGCATCATCATCAACAAGGGCGTCTATCATGTCTTGCAAGGCAAACTGTCCTGATTTACTCAAAGCCCAAGCGATACCATGTCGTTTGTCTGGAGGACTTTCGGGAAACTGCTTGATAATTTCGGGAGTAAACCTCAATGATAGTTTAGCCAATGCTCTGGCAGCTTCAATTCGGATTTCATTATCAACAGCCATAAAACTGTCAATTAAAGCGCCAATTGCTAATTTGTTACGCAATTCACCCAAAGCCCAGGCTGCACCAGCTCGTATTTCTGAGTGTTGTGTTTCATCTAACAATGTGTCTATAAGAACCCGATTGGCTGTATCTGTTGCTATCTCTCCCAAGACAATCACTGCCTCAAAGCGATTCTGAAGATAGTCATCTGCCAGGCAAGACTTGATAAACTCAATGCCCGCCTCATTCTGTTGCCGAACTAAACTTGCTGCTGCTTCTAATCTGACATAGATATGCTCATCAGCGTTGGTTAACGTGTTTGTAAGAGCGTGCGTTACATTGCCTGAAGTGAAGTGACACAAAGCTTTTGCAGCAGCATATCTTTTGCTCAAAGCAAGTGTTGTCAGTAGACCAAGATAATACATTTCTGAGACAGTTTGCCTACAAGCGAAGAAGCGGGAAACTGGAACGACAGCCCCAACAAGCTGATTTTCCATAATGCTTTCACCAACATTGACCAATGGAAGTAAGTTTAGTCCTTTCCGGCAAAGGTTGAGGCTGATAGTCCGATTATCAGCCTGTCTTTTATATTTGACTCGATCCGGGGTAACTTCAGTGACAATACCAGGAGCATGAGCAATTACAGCAGGCCAATTGATTCGTACCTCAAAACCTTCCTCTGCTCCTTTGGGTTTCACCAAAATCGCCCTTTCACTATTTTGAGCATCGCGTAACGCACCAACTGAAATATACTGGATAAGCTCAACGGCTTGCCAGTCTATCGGCCTTTCTCCGACTTTTTGACACGCTACAAAAGCCACAAGGTCATCATCATCCAAACCAAAGTCCCAACTACGGTCAGGGTCCGAGAATGAATGAGACATTGAAATCTCAAGAGCAGTTTTTGCTCTGGACTCAATACGTCGGCCACAGCTTACACACAAAAGGTCAGGAACTCTGATGCGCTTAATCTTGATAGTCTTCCATATCTTGAAACTCATCGAGCCTCGTTCGAGTTCAATCGGGTTATGCCCTTGCTTTTTCAAGTCCTCAAAGACCCGATGAGTACCAACAGCACCTATGGAAATCTTCTCCAAGAAACTCTCGTCTGATTTGAAAGAACGCCGATTAGCCATTCTTTTAACCTCACATATAACGGAAGCGATACAACCGCCCAACTTGTTATTAGACGGGAAAAATTCCGTCTATTATTACTTCCGAAGTCTCCAAGACTTCGGAAGTCTGGACTATGGCAAAGCCTTTGTGAGGAACAAAATTACAAAGGGAGTTGCCATGATATCCGCTTCTTGAGCTCCGGCCGCCCAACTTCCATCTGGCCGCTGTCGGCTAAGCAGGTAAGCCGCGGCTTCCTCATACCAGTTACGTTCGCCAATCAAAGGCTGTTCGGGCGGAATTGTCATCGCCCGCTGGATGGCAAGAAGATAGTAGTACTCCCAATCATAAGCGCCTGGGTTGCTGGTAACGGTGTAGTGGCGTTTGAGCCATTCTAAACCTTTCTGAAATTGTGGGTCAGTTGTAGGAATCCCGCAAATCTTGAAAATCATCAACGCTGTCGCAGTCATGCTACCATAAGAACTCGCCGCCCAGGGGCCGACTTCGAGTCCACCATAGCCCCAGCCGCCATCTTTGCGTTGCTGACTTCTTACCCAATCAATGACCTGCTTGAACGTATCTTCTGGAATCTGGATTTCCCACTTTTGCGCGGCATACAGCGCGAACAATACATACTGCATGTGCGCCATGTCTGGGTAAGCGCCATAGCCCCAGCCGCCGTAGGTTTGCATTTTGAGCAGACGTTCGGTGACATAAGTTACCTTTTCGAAGTATTTTTCTTTGTTGCCCGTCGCTTGCAGCGCCAAAATTCCCGCGGCAAAGTCGTAGGAATCAGTCCAATTTTCCCAACTGGGAACTGGCGTATGATAGAGCAGATAGTCTATGCCATCTGCCACTGTCTGGTCGGATTCCGGCACTCCCGCATGGAGAAATGCCAGCAACACTAACGCGGTTGCCCCAGGCCCGACAAGCGGATTCCAACCACCTTTAGTATCGGGGTTGTCCTTCTTCAACACTTTCTTATCCGTCAAGGGCTTTTCACAGATGATGCAGCGGCCAAGAGAGGAAGCAAGAAGGGCGGGATTCTCATGTCCATCCGGGCAAAGCACGTATAATTCTCCTTGTTGGGTGCGTAACCAATCTAATCCCTTTTGGATAGCCTTTTTTATCTCCGTTTGGTTAGGTTTAGGGAATGTCAATGCTTTGCTGGTAATTGTGCAACTCGCCTGATTATTGTTTTCGTTGGCTTCGGCGATGGCATTGTCCGGGTCAACGACAACATAGATTTCCTGGCTTCCCGCTTTGGCGCGCCATTTGACGTCTGCTGTGTCTTTTCGTCCGCTTCCCAACCCGATTATGATATCGCCTTTTTCAATTTGCAATCCCCATTCATCGGGAGTTCCTTCAAAAAAGCGCACTTCGATGTCATCTTTCGCTTCTCCGCCTTTGTTGGACACAGAAGCTGTGATTGTGACAGATTCGCCCTCTACGGGATTTTCGGTTGAGAATCGAATATCTACCGAAGCAATGCTAAAATCAGGAAGCGGCGCGCCAAATGTAATTGATGATAAGCTGAATAAAACGCTCAAAGCAATAGCGAGCGTTTGAGCTATTTTTAAGTATTTGGGGTTAACCATGACGTTTCGTTTCTTTGGTCGCTTTGTTTGTTGTAACATTTTATACTCCTTAGTGTTTCAGATTTATTACGTTCATTTTTTTATGAATAATACGCCTGCGATGATAAGTATAGCGCCTATCAATTTGGTAAACGTGAATTTTTCTCCCAAAAAAAGAATCGCTAATATTACTGTAATCAAGGGAAATGACGACACCACAGGAGTCATTTTCGAAACATCGCCATATTTGACGGCATAATAGTAAGCAAGATGTCCCAGCAGAGAAGCGAATATCCCTTCCGCCGCTATGAATATGCCAGATTTGCTTGTAACCAGAGAGTATAGGTCATTGAGATTGCCTGTCGTTATTACCCATACTAAAAGAACAAAACTTATCACGAAACTCCTGAGAGTTAGAGCTACAGTGGGTTCAACTTTGACTAAACCTAATTTGCCAAATATTGGCGCTAAACCCCAAAATATCGAAGCTACGAGAGCGAATAGAAAAGCTTTGCTTTGCATAAAAAATTCCTTAGTCAGAAAAAGAATAAGAAACCGAGTTTTTCCACAAAACTCGGTTTCTATGTATCTGCAGAGAAACCAAACCTGCTTTTTTCAACAATCCCCAGACAATTGGAATCCTGGCTTTTTTATCGACAAACTGATAATTTTCCTTAGGTTGCTGTCGCAAATAGGGTTTATATTCTATCTTTCCGACAATACAATTTGCGCATGGACCTTCTGGCTTGCCCCAATAGTTTTGTTGGGCGGAAACAACTTCCCTACCCAAATTTACCAAATCACCCTCTTTGTTGTCATAGATGAGATTCAATCCAGGGTCTGTCGTTGTTCCGATATCCGGTTTGGCGTCATCAAGTAGAATTCCAAATGTATTCTGCATAATAAAGTTTCGTCGAATAGTAGGTGATGCGTTAGTACACTCGATGCCCGCGGCATCATTTCTTTTCAACGTGTTGCCCACAATGAGAATTTGCCTATCGCTGCTGGAAATAATCATACCTGGTCCTGTATTGCTTATCACCTGATTATCTTCAATCAATGCCTCCGAATCTGTCGTGACATATATCCCAATATTGAAGCTGTCGGTGATGGTGTTATTCTGCACGATAATCTTGGAGGTCTCAGAACTGATGCCATGATGGAAACCCACAATCGTCATATTTTTAATGGTTACCTCTGCATTGCGGCAAAAAATTCCAAAGTGACTATCTTTAGTCCCGCCTGTCAAAGCAAAATCTGAAATCACAGCATTTTTTACGTTCAATGCCTTGACGGTCAAATTCAAAGCAGATGTTTCGCCAGAGCCTTGCAGAGTGACACCGTCTTTGAGTGAGAGTTCCTCTTGATATTTGCCTGGGGCGACTATAATTGTATCACCCTTTTTAGCAATGTCCAGCGCTGCTTGAATCATCTTGTGTTCCTTTGGAACCTGGATGACACTCGCTTCGGTGACTATAATCACAATGAACATCGCTATACAGATAAGCGCTATTGCTGATAAAAGTCGTCTCATCTGCATCTCTCCCCTTCTTTACTTCTTCCTCAGAGTTTCTTATGATGGTTACTTTTTTCTGTACTCTGTCTATTCGTCTTCTTCCAATAGCACTTCCCGAACTAATTCTGATATCTTTGCACGCGCCTCTTTGAGCATAACAAGCCCTTTATCTGTTAATTCGTAATACTTGCGCACTTTGCCAGAAACTACCGATTCATAGCAACGAAGATATCCTTTCTGCGTCAGGGCATGAAGCGTCGGATAGAGCGTACCCGGACTAATTTGGTAACCATGCCGCGTAAGCTCTTCGATTAACCAAACTCCGTAAACTGGTTTTTTGCCGGCATGATACAAAATGTGAATTTTGATGAAACCAAGGAAGAAATCTCTAATCATAAATTGTTTTCCCTGTAGGTGGAAAGTGAAGTATGTTGATATCGCATTTTTTATCGGATTTCGATATTGTTAAATGATACCATATTTTTTAATGATTGTCGAGAAAAATTGAGAAAAGCAGAAATTCCCCATGTCAGTGTTTAAAGTTGTTGGGCGATGTAACGCAAACTGTTCGCTTCGCTCACCGACGCCAAAGGCTTTCGGTTAGTTTGCGCCTTCCCGTAGGTAGTTTACGAAGTAACAACCCCCCTGCCCCCCTTTGGTAAGGGGGACTACTGAACGAAGTGAACACAATCTAACAGATTGTGTTACGTATGGGGAATTTCTGGAGAAAAGGACAACGCTTCTAATCACAATTGCTCACCAAACTTTTTCTTTTCCTAAAAGAAAAAGTTTGATCAAAAAGAAAAAAAGAGGAATTTATTCATATTGGTTTTAGATTTTGTGCTTCCTCTAAACTTAGCAATAACGAACCTGAAAAACCTTCTGAAAGGTTGAAGCAAAAAACCAAGAATAATAAGCAATATTGAAAGCAAAGGCGCCAGTATCCCAAAGATAGCAGAGGTTGTACCAGGGTCGATGTATCCATAAGAGTTGTAAGAAAATAAGAGCAACAATAGAGATGTAAGGAATATAAAATTTCTTAATTTCCAATATTTTGACATATTGATAGCCTACCTTTCGGATAATTTCGCCAGAAGCCCGTTTTCTCCGAGAAAACGGGCTTCTGGCGAACTGCATTGAAAAGCACTGCTTTTGATATAATCAGTATGCCTCAAAAACGTTCTTAATTCCTGCGCTTTTTCGGGCTGAATTTTTATTCAAATTATTCAGTTCTCCCGTATCTTCGCGTATATTATAAAACTCATCTCTACCATCGGATGCCCAGATATATTTGTATTTGTTAGTTCGAATAGCTTTTAATCTACGAGAGTATGTCGAAATATCAAAAGATGGATTCGCCTTTATTAGCTCGTTCAAGACATCCTGCAAGATTTCTTGTTCTGCAATGGCAAATGGCAATTCGCGTTGCTGTGTTTCTTGAACCAGAGTTCGCCCCTGAAGCTCTTCTGCTCCGCTCCAGTTAATACCAAGGATGTCCAATATTGTTGGAAATATATCAATTGTACGCACTTGTCTCACTACTCTTGAGCCAGCCTTAAATAACTTTGGATATCTGATGACTAAGGGAACATGCAGTAAGGTATCATAGACACCAAGCATGTGGGACATCAAATGATGTTCGCCAAAACTCTCACCGTGGTCGGAAGTGATTATCAATACAGTGTTATCCATGATGTTTAACTGTCTAAGATAATCCAAAAGCTGGTTCATTTTAACATCCAAATATGATATATCTCCATCATAAAGAGTGCGAAGAATTTCGAAGTCTTCATGGCTCATTTTTACGTTCCCAGATATATAGTCAACGGGATTTTGATTAACCCCTTTAGCTTTTGCTGTACTTATATTCGCATCAAGGTAACGTCTGAAATAAGGCGTATTGCCATAAGGGTCATGCGCTTCCATGTAATTTATAAAAATAAAAAAAGGCATCTTTGCATTATAACAGTTTGCTATCCACTTTTCTACCAATTCATTGGTTTGGCGCGCCCCAGCGTCTTCTGCGCCAATAGGGTTTGGAATGCGCCGCATAGCGACATTTACCAACGGAGAGTGCACAGGACCCTCTTCATTCACTTCATAAATATCAAAGCCTTGATGCAGATTCGTATCAGGACCAACCCAGGGATTATTAGAATATCCAAACGTTTTATATCCATACGACTGCAACAGTTCTGCTATAGTGTAAAAATTATCCGTTAAATATCTATGTTCTGCATCTGTGCCATGTTTGTCTGGATACATTCCTGTAAACAGCGACGCGTGCGATGGCAGAGTCCACGGCGATGCTGAAATCGCATTCTCAAATAAAACCCCTTCACTCGACATCCTGTCGATGTTCGGTGTCGTCTTGCGGTGGTAGCCGTAGCAGGATAAGCTGTCTGCCCTTACAGCATCCATGACAATCCAAAGAATATTGGGTTTATCTTTCAAATCCGCTAACGTTTTTTTCTCATTGCTCACCAGTGCATTTTTCACTTCCAAGCTTTTAACATTATTGCCGCTAAAATACACAATCAGCGATACAATTATAAAAACAAAGGCTACAACACCCAATGAGCTAAAAGCACCAATCCTTTCAATTTTTGCTTCAGGTTTGTCCCTTTGCAAAACGGAAAGAAATAAAAGATAAAGAGCGAGTGCTAAAAGGCTTATAAGCCAAAAAAGGCCAACGTCGCTTAATAGGCTTACAGGTTTCCAAAATCCAGGAAGTAAATTCATATTCATCCATGCCACGCCATACGAAAAGACTAACAATGAAATGGATAGTGAAAGACAAAGAGCGATTAGCCTGTTTTTTCTTGTTTTATCCAATATATATATAGTTAAACCTCCAAATGCGACGCCACAGAGTATGCTAATCAGGGAAATTTCAATGACGGTGGAGGGATTTTCTTTAATCGTTGTTAAACCTGCTATATTAGAGCCAACCACAGATAATACTAACGCAACAAAAACCCCAACATATAAGCCTGCTACTTGATTTCTGTTTATGGTATATCCCCCTACGCGCACAAGCATAATTATCAAAATACCAATCACTGTCATGCCAAGGCATCCTATTAAAGCATACAATGCTATTGGATATAGAGAAAAAGACAGCATTTTGGAAAAAGGAAAAGGATGAGGTGCGTGGTCAAGAATGGCAGTAATACTATTTCTAACGCCCAAAAGGATGCCTCCTATTAGCCCTACTAAAGCACTTATCCCAATATTTACTTTCAACTCATTTAGTATATTCATATTCTTCCTCTTCGTTTCTTATGATGGAACTTTTCCTTCCTTTTATTTCTTTTGATCAAACTCTTCTTTCTTAAAGAAAAGTTTGGAAGAAAAGTTTGGTTCATTTTACCCCCTTTGCATGGCATGTTTCAAATTTTCTCAAAAATTAGTTGCCGTCTTGCCGTCTTGCGATCTTGCCACCTTGCCGTCTTACCCAATTACCATCCGCCGAAATGTAACCTATTTTCTGAAACATACCGAGGAATAATAATTATCGTGCATCTTTGGCGCAACGGAAGCCGTTGATATTGTAGATATAGCTGGGATTTCCGAGATGGTAATTTCTATCAGCAACTCTCGCGTCATAACCATCAAACTTCCATGAACCACCGCGTATAACGTGGGAAGCGCCGGATTTCGGCCCCTTGGGATTTTTTTTAGGGCTGTATTTATAATAATCTTTACCATACCAATCGGCAACCCATTCCCACACATTTCCAGCCATATCGTAGACTCCGAAGGGACTAACGCCCATCGGATAGGCTCCTACTTTTGTTGTTCCGCCGGCGTGTTCGTCATAATTCAATTTCGTTGCGTCAATCTCTTCGCCCCATGGATATGTCCTACCATCTGTACCTCTGGCAGCTTTTTCCCATTCTGCTTCCGTGGGCAATCGCTTCCCCGCCCATTTAGCGTAGGCATTCGCATCTTCCCACCCGATGAGTACCACCGGGTGGTCTGCCTTGCCTGGTGGATAAGTGCCGTTTTTCCAAATATAGGGTTCGCAGGTATCCATAACTGCATCAATATAAGCCTCTGGCACATCTAATTGACCTGTGCTCTGGAAAACCTCGCGAAAAATTTCTTTTATATCTTCGATTGATTCCGTTGGCACGGGATGGTTTGTCTCGTCCACAAATTTTTTGTATTGTGCATTTGTTATTTCAAATTTATCAATATAGTAAGCATCCAGATAAACTATATGTTGTGGCCTTTCATCTTCATACCAATTATAGTCCCAGTTGAATTGTTTGACATATCGTTCAACCTGTTCATCGCTGCTGCCCATGATGAAATCTCCGGCGGGTATCAACACCATCACAGAACCATCTTTTTCATGAATGATTTCCGTAGGCAGTTCTTCCTTACATCCAAATAAAGCAATGATTGTTGTCAAAATACATAAAACCCCAAGCACATTGAAATTCGATAATTTCATACTCCCCCCTTTTGGGCTTTGTTTCTTTAGACACATCTTATAAACAAATGTTCGGATTTTTATAAAAACACCCCATAAGCGAGAGAAAATCGACGGATGCCTCAACTTGTTGAGGGAAATTCCCGAACCAGTTCGGGCTTCCAATTTTCCGAAAACTCTTTTTAAAGACGAAGTATAAGGCAGAAAGTTTATCTCACTTAGAAAGTTTGATATGCCACTTTAATATTCAAAATTAGTTCGACATCGTCACTTTAACTCGGCGATTAACAATCGCAGAATTTTTTTTTATTCGCTCATCTTTCATTTTATACACGCTTTTTTATTTTTTCAAGGGATACAATGTTGCATAAATACATGAACTGTTGTATAATAGATACGAACGATTATATTCCGACTCTATTGGATAGCAACTCCTAAATAGTTATGCAACGCTACAATAGGTGCTGTCATAGCGGATGTTGCGTTCAATAGGGAAAGTTGGCAGCCTTTTTGCTTTTGGACAAAGTGTATAGAAATTCCCCATATGTAACACAATCTGTTAGATTGTGTTACGGGAAGTCGCAAACTAACAGTTTGCGTTACATAGACCAACAACTTTATGCTACCACATAGGGAATTTGTACAAATTGTAAAATTTTATTGACGGATATATACGCTCAGTGTATAATATAAAAATCACCGATGAAAATTTAGATTCTAAGCGCCTATCCGAAGAACCCGAGGATACCTCAACTTTTTGAGGAAAAAAGATAATTTGGAAATTTGGTAAAATGGTAATTGGGAAATATACCCAATTACCTAATTACCACTAAACTCGAACAAGTTCGGGCATCGACTTTTGTATAGGCTCTAAGAAATGTTCACTAATAATAAAGGGGAGGAAATATTATGTTTCGGAAAACGTTTACCGCCCCAATAATATGGGGTATTTGTCTGGCTTTGGTCATCCTTGTAAATGATGGGTTCACAGCGGATAGGACCTGGACAATAACCAGACAATCGGAATTAAAAGCGGATCTTTTAGATATATACTTTGTAGACCACGACTATGGTTGGATAGTCGGTACGAAAGGAGCAATTTTGCACACTTCTGACGGTGGGCAAAATTGGCTTCCACAGAAATCCAGCCTCTCTAACGACCTGAACCAGGTTTGTTTCATCAATCGAGAATTAGGCTGGATTGCGGGAGACAACGGTTTAATTCTTCACAGTTCTAACGGCGGTCAAACCTGGCTCAGGCAGCCAAGCAGTACCGAAGCCGCCCTGTCAACTATCTTTTTCGTCGATGACAAGATTGGCTGGGCTGGGGGCAATGGTGGAATTATTATCCACACAACAGATGGTGGCATAAATTGGGCCAAGCAGACCAGCGGTACGAATAATGAGATTAATGATATTCAGTTTGTGAATGCTAACAAGGGCTGGGCTGTTGGTGGAGCGGGCACCATTCTATATTCTGAAGATGGCGGAAAAACCTGGGTTTCACAGCGAGTTGAATTGGGCTCAATATTTACGGCGCTATGTTTCGTCAACGACCATGACGGTTGGCTTGTGGGCGCAAATGGCGTGCTTGCTCATACTGCCGATGGAAGTACCTGGGAAGTTCAGGAGAGCAGAGTTCCAAATACGAATGGCATGCCAGAGCCAATCTGGGGCGTTCACTTTATCAATAACAAACGTGGATTGGCGATGGCGGAGTTCGGCGTCATTCTCAAAACGGAAGATGGCGGTGTCACTTGGACACCCCTGGAACCACGCCCAACCGGAAACCGATTACTGGATGTAGAATTCGTGTCTGATACCGAAGTATGGGCTACCGGGCGGTATGGAACACTCATACACTCTAATGACGCCGGCAATACGTGGGAGATTAAATCCAGTAATAATGACCTTCGAGCAGTCTGTTTTGTAAACCCCGATGAGGGATGGGCTGTAGGAATGGGCGGCGCTATTTTGCATACCGCCGATGGCGGTAGAACCTGGACTTACCAGAGCGGTTCATTCTTTGAATTGTATGGAGTATACTTCGCCAGTCCGACAAAGGGTTGGGTAGTTGGTAGCAATGGGACACTTCTCGAAACGGCGGACGGCGGTAAAAAATGGCAATCCGTCACCAATCCGCGCGATGAAGGTGGCAGAAGCGCTCAACGCATGACCTTTGAAGACCCAACACAGTCATGGAAAGCAGGGGTTGGTTTTTACGGTCTTCATTTTCCAACACCTGATGCTGGTTGGGGTGTTGGGGAAGTCGGCAAAGTGATGCACACCGGCGATGGCGGCGCTACCTGGATTGGACAAGAACTTAAAGACTATACCGTAGGATTCAACAATCTACTTGGTGTATTTTTCGTCAACAACCAAACTGGCTGGGTTATCGGCGTCAACGGCACCATCATGAAAACAACGGATGCTGGCCAAACCTGGACGCTTCAGGATGGAACTGTTAGCAACGAATTATATGGGATATTCTTCGCTGATGCTAACACAGGCTGGATTACAGGCGATACTGGTACCATCATCCATACTAAAGATGGCGGCGCAACATGGCGCATTCAGAGAAGCGGCACTAAAGTCGCTCTACGCGGCGCATATTTCAATAACCCAAAAGAAGGTTGGGTTATTGGAGATGAAGGCACGATTCTGCATACCACAGACGGCGGAGTGACCTGGCTGGCCGAAAAACGCTTAGTCAATAATGATTTGTATAGCATCTGTAAAAAAGGCGATGAGCTTTGGGTGGTTGGAAACTGGGGCATTATGCTGAAATACTAAACAAAAGGATAATTGCCCCACAGTTATGCGTGATACGTAATGCGTAAGATTTTTCACGTATCACGCAACGCATATTACGTATGGTGGATGAGCGCCTTTACGCTGAATGCTTGTAAGGCTGTTGCAGAAAATAAAACCTTCCACTTTTTTATCCGCTAATTCACGCGAATATTCACGAAGAAAAAATATTCGCGTAAATTCGCGCCGATTAGCGGATAGAGTTTGAAATTGGAAGGGTTATTAAGTTGGAAACGCCTAAGGAACCTTTTCGGGCATTTTCAGTGAACCGTTGGGAAATCTGTTTTTGCTTGATAAAGACATAAAATTTATTGTATTCGACAGAGAATCAGAGGTGATTCTGCGATGGATACGATAAACCGGTATGGAGAGATAATTGAGCGATTGATTAGCGAATATGCCCAGTTCAAGCCAGCTTATGGCGAGGTTGAAACGGAGACTATTTTCGACAGAGAAAAAGGACATTATGAGATGATACGTATTGGCTGGTATAAAGACACAAGAATTTACGGGTGCGTCATCCATATAGATATACGGGGCGATAAAGTATGGATTCACCACGACGGCACTTCCGCCTGAACGCGGTTCTGAACCGCGTTCAGGAGTTCGATATTCTTTACTCTTGATTGAGATAGTTTCTGAGACGTGAGGGCGAAGGAAAGTTTGTGGTAATCAACGAAGCCACAGGAGAGCAAGTGGAGTTGCCTCTTGCGGTTCTATGAACGAAAGCGTAAGGTGAAGTAGATTTCAGATCTTGTGAGAGAGGGTTTTATGCCATTACAAAAAGCGAAGGAACTATTGAATGCCGCAGAGATGTGCTTGAACGACGGATTTTACAACGCTTGCGCCCTTTGTTGCTACGCCTCTTTTTTCTGGGCGGCGATTGCGGCATTGGAGCGCGAAGGGTTCCGCCAAGCGGAATGGTCGCACGGAGGGTTGACGCCAGCTAAAAAATTTATTGCGTTTTATGCTTTTTTATCCCACAATGTTTAAAATGTAGGTATTGAAAAATGATCATTTCACGGGCTGACAAAACTGAATTAGATCTGAACAATAAACAACGCACTCTTTGCGCTAAACACGCTGGGACTGCTCGTTTTGCCTACAAGTGGGGACTGGCGCGCAAAATTGAAGCATACAAAGCAGGGCTTCAGACACCGACTGCAATAGACTTGCATAAGGAATTGAATGCGCTAAAAAAGACAGAACTAAACTGGATGTATGAAGTGTCTAAGTGCGCGCCTCAAGAAGGACTACGAAATCGGGATAAAGCGTTCTTAAATTTCTTCCGACGCGTGAAACTTAAAAAAGCGGGAAAGTTTTTCGGCGAAGTCGGCTTGCCGAAATTCAACTCTAAACAACGTGGGTTGGGTAGTTTCCGCCTCACTGGCGCCATTCGCCTTGCTCCTAAAGGAATAAAGCTCCCACGCTTGGGATGGCTGCGCCTGAAAGAAAGTGGTTATCTCCCTGACAGGAGGTTTTTCACCTCAGATAACCAAACCAGCGTGCGATGCCCGTTTAACGGGATGCCTTCTACAGGCGTTAAGATTTTATCTGCGACTGTTTCCGAGCATGCTGGGCATTGGTTTGTCTCTTTGCAAGTTGAACAAGAGATTGAGGTTGAAAAGGCAACCTCAATCCCAATTGGTGTTGACTTGGGAATCAAGACTTTGGCTGTTTGCTCGGATGGGAAAGAGTGTGAAAATCCTAAAGCACTTTGTGCGGCTTTGCGGAAACTAAGACGATTCCAGCGAGAATTATCAAGACGCAAGAAAGGTTCAAAGAATCAAGAAAAGTCCAGCAGAAAAGTAGCCCTTTTTCACTCCCGTAGTGCCAATATCCGCTCTGACGCAATCCACCAGGCAACAAGTTCTATCGTGGCGAAAACCAAACCGGTAGAACAAAGGCCGTCTGTGGTCGTTATTGAAGACCTGAAGGTTTCAACTCTGCTCAAACATCATAAGCTGGCGCGTGCTCTCTCGGATGTCGGTTTGGGTGAGTTCCGTAGGCAACTAACCTACAAAGCGGCGTGGAGTGGCATTTCTTTACTGGTTGCAGATAGATTCTTTCCTTCATCGAAGTTATGTTCCAGGTGTGGCGCGGTCAATGATAATCTGACTCTTCAAGATAGAAGGTGGATTTGTGATGGTGGCGCCATACATGACCGTGATAGAAACGCAGCAATCAATCTTAGTCGTTTAGCAGACGTAGAGCCTGTCCTGAACAAAGTGAAGGATTTATCACCAACCATAACCACCTTATAGTCCCGTGTATCACACGGGATAACTTTCACTACGGCGAGTGTCGTCGGAAGTCACGCCCGCGGCGAGAATGTAAGATTCCGATGTAAAGCGGAACAGTTCTCAGTGAAGCGGGAACCAAATGCCAATTAGGATTGTCCTAAAAGGGTAAATTTTGGAAAACGGTTGGAAATTCATGATAGAATCATTGTAGCAACAGCAAAATTTACAGATAGCATTTTGGTAAGCAAAGATACTGATATTCGTAATTCAGGCATCAATGTAATCTGGTAAAACATTGATGTCCGCTTTTGCGGGAATATAACCTATCTTTTTAATCATTCCTGTGAAACCTGTCCTCGCGAAAGTGGAGAACGGGAATCCAATTATCAGAATAGAAATCCAGAAATTAAGATGAAATGCGGTATTATAGTAATTCTTCGGAAGGAAAGGAGACTCAGATTGAAAGGAAAGGATTTATTCCATTTCTTTCTTTAGAACGTGTCTGAAAAATGATTGTATAGCCCCACACTGAAAGTGTGGGGAAGACTTTAGTCGTTCATCAAGAGGGCGCTAATAAGAAAAATAAAAAGTCGTTACTACGAACGCCTCATGAACGAAATTTCAGACACGCTCTTACCGTAATTGTTATGAAGAAAATATCATCAGCTTTTGTTATTTGGTTAATCATTCTCCACCTGGTTATACTTCACCAGGCACAGGCGCAAATTAAGAATGAAATAACTCAGCTCATCAATGCAGGAAAGTACAATGCCGCTATCTCAAGCCTACAGAAGCAAGCCAAAGAGAAAAATGATGTGGAACAATTGGCGATAGTGTATAGTCAGATCGGCGAAATTTACTACGAATACCTGCACAACTACCCAGAGGCGATAAAAGCGTATAAAAAAATTATTACTTTAAACGGGATTTCAGACTCTGACCTTATTTTGAACAAAATACAATTAGGCAATGTCTATTGCCGAATGGGAAAATATGATGATGCCATCCAGATTTACCAGGAAATCGTAAACAACTACCCTGCTAACGATTTTTTACATCAGACCGCTCAACGCAAAATATCCAATATAAAAAACGCTTTATCTAATTTACAAAAACAGCAAACACATATTCAGAATTACGCGAATACTGATTTGGCGATTCAAGCGAGTTTTCAAATTGCGGAATTATATAGGACGGACTTAAATCGTCCACAAGAAGCGATTGAACAATACCGTATTATAGTTGAAAAATATCCGCGCAATGCAATAACTCCTGAAGCGCAATGGTGGATTGGTCAATTAAACCACAAAGCCCTCCACCTTGAAAAAGAAGCGATTTCTGCATACCAACAAGTGATTCAAAACTATCCAGCCAGTAGCTTTGCCGCCGAAGCTTATTTTCAAATCGGACGTATTTACGAAAGCCAGGGTAAATATCAAGAAGCGTTAGCGGCCTTCAACAGCATTGTAACAGGGTATCCTTCATTCTGGAAGTATCCTGTGGTATTCTATTGGCAGGGAGTATGTTATGAACAATTGATGGATTACAGCAATGCTATCAGCGCTTATAAAATCTTCATCAATGTTTATCTGCCCGACGCAGACTCTGTTCGCTTAGGCGACATTGGGAAATATAGCGAGAATAAACTCAAAATCTCTACCGAGATAGAAGCAAAGATCCGAGAATTGCAAACCGCTTTGCCCAAAGTCGAATGGGAAAAAGCGCAAGCGTTGACCAAAAAAGGCGATTATCAAACAGCCTTGCCCATATTAAGGAAAATTTTGAGCCTGGCGCCTGATAGCCAGTATGCGCAACAAGCAAAAAAGGAACTCAAGCGTGCGGAAGTGCTGGCTGCAATTCAACAGTGGCAAAAGGAGATAGACGAACAGCCACAATCGCTCACCGCCGTTATCGCCCGCTTCCGAATCGCTGAAACTTATGAGAAAGAACTTTTTGACTACCAAAAAGCAATTGCTGAATATCGCAAACTTATTGATGTCTTGTGCCTTGTGCTCAGCAATGCTGAATTGAGACTCAACGCAGCATTGATGAGGCCAACGCACAAAACAGATGAAAAACAAGAATCATCCTGGGCTTCCAAAGCATTATACCAGATAGGTTCCATTTACAGTCATAACCTCAAAAACACCAATGCTGCCATAGAAACATACCAGGAGTTGATTAAGAAATATCCCGAATCTAAAGAAGCGATGATGGCGCACTATCAATTAGCTGAAATTTATCGTTCGCTAAACAAATATCAAGCTGCCATCAAAGCCTATCAAGAAATCATCGCCTATCCTGAACGCAACTGGTATTCGGGAGATGGTTGCATAGATAGCTTTGCCGATGCCGCGCAATTTCACATTGGAATTGTCAACTATGAAAATCTGCGCGACTATAAAACCGCTCTTTTAACCTTCCAAAAATTTATCAATGACCGTCCCAATTCACCCCGCTTAGCCGCCGCGTATGTATTTATTGGCTTGATAAGTGAAGAACAGAAAAATTATCAACTGGCAGCAGATTCCTTCGAGAAAGCCATAGATTTGGTGCTTAATACCAATTCTGTCCAGGCATCCAATCTTGTCAATGAAGTCATATTCATGGATTTTGGTGGTTCAGAACCAATGACAGTTCTGAAGCGACTCAGACAAAAGTTGGAACAAATAAATACCGATAAAAATCGCAAATGACAGCCAGCATAGTGCTTACAGACTTTGTTATATAGAACGTCTAAAATTTATTGGACAACATCACCTTTATATGTTATACTCTACCCAAACATGCAAAAAGCGATGAAGAGGAGAAGTAAGCTTGATACTGCTATTCAGCGAGTTAGTGATAGTGAGAGACTAACGAGTAAGGCAAGCTGAAAGACACCTTGGAGCTGCAGGCCGAAACCAGTAGGAAGTAGGCTGTGCCGGCTCCCACCGTTACAAGGGAAAGGACTAAGGAATAAAAAACCTTGTTCCTTATAAAGTGGGCCAATTGTTATTGGCCAAAATGGGTGGCACCGCGAGGAAAGCTTAAAGCCTCTCGTCCCGTTGTGGACGAGGGGCTTTTTTATTTTGGAAAAGAAACCGTTGCGACCCTTGAACGAAGTGAAGGGGAAGCAATCACGAAGAAACTCGGTTTCTTACACAACAGGGGGGTAAAAATGAAACGAATTTTAGCTTCAGAAGTAAGCCAATTTGTCGGACAAACGGTCAATATTCAAGGTTGGGTGCATCGTTGTCGTACTTTAGGACAATTGATGTTTGTGATTGTTCGGGACCGAACAGGTTTGATTCAAACAGTATTGGAAGGCGATTTAGCTATAAAATCAGAATTATCCAATGAATGCGTTGTTAGTATGAATGGTTATGTGCATGCTGACGAACGTGCGATGGGCGGCGTGGAGTTAAGAGTGGCTGAAGTAGAAGTGTTAGGCCATGCGGAACGCATATTGCCGTTTGAGGTTAACGCCCCGAAATCATTGGCAAAGGAACGACTCGACACTTTATTAGAGCATCGCGCGCTCAGTGTACGTCGGCTGGATGTTCGCGCTATATTCAGAGTTCAAGCTGAAATCATTGCAAGTTTCCGCGATTTCTTACAGCAAAACGGTTTTACAGAAATTCAGACACCCAAAATTGTTGTCTCAGCGACAGAAGGCGGGGCCGAGTTGTTTCCCATACAGTATTTTGAACAACCAGCATTTTTAGCGCAAAGTCCACAATTGTACAAACAAATTATGGTAGGCTCGGGATTTGAGCGGGTATTCGAGGTTGGCAAGGCATATCGAGCGGAAAACTACAATACCGCTCGGCATATCAACGAATTTGTAAGTCTGGATTACGAAATGGGGTTTATCAACGACGAGAACGATGTAATTCAGATGGAGGTAGAATTACTCAACTATCTCTTTGAGCGTATAGCGTATAAGTGCGCAAATGAAATCGAAATGCTGGGCGCGACGATACCACAGATTACGGATATTCCCAAAATTAAGTTGCATGATGCCAAAGCGATATTAGCCGAACACTATGGAAAAGAATATCCTCAAGAGAAAGACCTTGACCCTGAAGGCGAGCGATTGCTGTGCAAATATGCTCATGAAAAGTATGGCGTAGAGCTAATTTACGTGACGCATTATCCTCGCTTTTTACGCCCCATGTATACTATGCCTGATGAGGAAGATTCAAATTTAACAAGAAGTTTTGATTTGCTTTTTAGAGGCTTAGAAATTACAACAGGTGGCCAGCGGATTCATCAATATGACAAGCTGGTCTTTGAAATGCAACAGCGCGGCATTGACCCAACAAATTTTGAATTTTATCTTGCGGCATTTCGATACGGCATGCCGCCGCATGGAGGTTTGGCAATCGGCGCGGAGAGATTGACCATGCAGTTGCTAAATTTGCAAAATATTCGCGAGGCGAGTTTATTTCCACGAGACAGAACACGATTGACACCTTAAACCAAACTTTTCTTTTAGAAAGAAAAGTTTGATCAAAAGAAATAAAAGGAATTAAGGCGTTTCCAACTTAATAACCCTTCCAATTTCAAACTCTATCCGCTAATCGGCGCGAATTTACGCGAATATTTTTTCTTCGTGAATATTCGCGTGAATTAGCGGATAAAAAAGTGGAAGGTTTTATTTTCTGCAACAGCCTAAAAAGGGGGCAAGAGGGCTAGATGGCAAGAGGGCAAAAGGGTTAAGGGGTGCATACATAATCTTTTATCCCGCGGGATTTGGGGTCAGCATGGAAAAATCTAGAAATTCCTCATGTCTGTCATTCTGAGCGAAGCGAAGAATCTCAGTATCACTCCCGTGGTTTACGAAGTAAATCCGCCCTCAGAAACTGTTCCTTCACTTCGCTCAGGGTGACAAACCTGGAACCCGCTTTTCTACTCGTGGGGAATTTCGGGGAAAAATCTGAAATAATTGACAAGAGCTTTATAATATTATATACTTACCTATATGTCGTCCAAGAAAACGGGGTTTCCAGTGTTCGTCCGAGAGCCTTCACACCCAGTGGTGGTCGGACTTCAAGCACGATCAAAAGGTAGTGGTGATGACTGGGAGTGCCGTTTACCTCGCTGTCACCTCTGTCTTTGACCAGGTTGTGTCCAGCTGTTACAGGCAGGTGCGCTTTAAACCTTGGTTTCTTCGACACCTCTTGTCTCCACCGCAGCGACCGCCAAGAAGGGGCGGCGGTCGCTGCGACAAGACAAAACGCCGCGTCCTCAGCGCCGACTCAGCGTCCTCTGCGGTTACGAAAAAAGGTCCTTCCAGCTATGACTACCACCTTTGGTGGTGGTTCCCAGTCACTGCTGGCCGGGGGTTCGCTGTAAGCGGAAATGGCATCAAGACTTACTTTCATTGGACGAAAAAGAGGTACTTAGCTTTCTGACATTGGAGATAGCAAATGCAAAACAATCCCGGAGGTCCCGCGAAGCGGGATTCCGCTACGCGGAACATTCAGAGTTCAACCACTAATGAAATTCAGGATATTCCTGAAAAGGAGTGGGTGGTACATTCTTTAACCGAAAACTGGAAGAAGTCAGCTTGCCTTATTCTTTTCTTGCTTTTCATCTGGTGTTCAATTTATTGGATGTTTCAATCGTTTTTCTACGTGATTCTTTCGGTAGTGGTTTTACTCGGTTCACTCTCATCTTTTTTTCTGCCAGTTAGATACACTTTTTATTCCGATAAGGTGACAATCCACTTCTTTTTAGGTAAACGCTCGAAACCCTGGAGCGTCTTTAATAATTATTATGTCGATAAAAACGGTGTGCTTTTAAGCCCATTTCCAAAACCATCTCGTTTAGATGCTTTTCGAGGCACGTATATCAGATTTGGGGGTAACCGGGCAGAAATTATAGATTATATTGACCGGAAGTTTCAAAAGGAGTGAAGAGAAACCGAGTTCCTCGGAGAAACTCGGTTTCTTTCGCAAGGGCTCATGTTTCAGTGGAATTTTCAGAATAATGATGACAATATTTTGTTAGATGACATTTCAGATGAAGAGCAGCGGTGTATTCTGGAGAAGGTTGCAAAAGGGCTGGTTAGAAGAAGATTAACGGCTCCGGCGATTTTTTTCTTAGAAGTTTGTAAGCCGCTCAATTTTTTAGGGAGTCAATTTTTAATCGCAATTGCTCCTTTTGTTCAAAGTTTGTTGCCTTTGCATGACTATCGCAAATTTGCTTTAATTATAGAACGAGATTCAAATGTAGAAGAATTAATCACGCTTATCGAAGATTTCTCGAAGAAAGAGGGCAAAGGGGCAAAGGGGCAAGAGGGCTAAGGGGCTATGGAATTGGAAATTCGGTTCCGCGATTGTTGATTGTTTTTTCAATCGACAATCATCAATCATCAATCATCAATCCAGAGGGGGATATTTTGAACGAGAATCGAGAGCTCAGGTCTATTTTAGCAACGGATTGTGGTAGCACGACGACGAAAGCTATTTTGATTGAAAAGCAAAATAATGAATATCGACTGATAGTCCGCGGTGAAGCGCCCACCACGGTGGAAGCCCCAGTTGAAGATGTCATGCGCGGTGTAATCAACGCAATTACGGAGGTGGAGGAGTTATCGGGGCGTAAACTGCTACGGGGTGAAAAACTAATTAAACCACAACAGGGTAATGAGGGTGTTGATATTTACATCTCAACCAGCAGCGCTGGCGGTGGATTACAGATGATGGTCGCCGGCGTTGTGCGGACGATGACGGCGGAGAGCGCAGAAAGAGCAGCGTTGGGCGCTGGCGCTATCGTCATGGATGTCATAGCGTCGAATGATGGACGACTTCCCCATGAAAAAATTAATCGCATCAGGCATCTGCGCCCCGACATGATTTTGCTCTCAGGCGGGGTTGACGGTGGCACCACATCCCATGTTGCGGAATTAGCGGAAATCATCGCAGCGGCAAATCCCACTCCTCGATTGGGCATCGGCTATCAGTTACCTATTATCTATGCGGGCAACAAAGATGCTCAAGACATTATTAAGGAACGGCTAAAAGAAAAAATGGCGTTGGAAATTGTCGAGAACATCCGCCCCGTTTTGGAAAGGGAAAACCCAGCGCCCGCACGGCTCAAAATTCAAGAACAGTTTTTAGAGCATGTCATGGCTCATGCGCCAGGCTACAAAACTTTAATCTCCTGGACGGACGCGCCAATCATGCCGACGCCTGGCGCAGTTGGTTCGATAATCCAAACCATTGCCCAAAGACAGAACATTCAAGTTATCGGCGTCGATATTGGCGGCGCTACGACCGATGTTTTTTCTGTATTCAAAAATCCCAACGGCGAACCCATTTTCAATCGCACTGTCAGCGCCAATTTAGGCATGAGCTACAGTATTTCCAACGTACTGGCTGAAACAGGTTTAGAGAACATACTGCGCTGGCTACCTTTTGAATTGGGAGTGCGAGGCTCCAGCCGAGCAAGTGAAATAGACCTGCGAAACCGCATCAAGAACAAAATGATTCGCCCAACCACAATTCCTCAAACCCTCGAGGAATTAATCATTGAACAAGCCATTGCGCGCGAGGCCTTGCGTTTAGCTTTTGAGCAACACAAAAGTTTAGCGCGAGAACTTCTGGGGGTCCAAAGGCAGCGTACTATCTCCGATGCTTTTGACCAAAAAGGCGCGCAGGAAACCTTAGTGAATATGCTAAACGTAGAACTTCTCGTCGGAAGCGGCGGTGTGCTGTCCCATGCGCCCAGAAGAAACCAGGCAGCGCTGATGTTAATCGACGCCTTCCAGCCCGAAGGCATCACAAAATTGGCAGTAGATAGCATATTCATGATGCCTCAGTTAGGCGTGCTTGCCCAGGTAAATGAAATTGCCGCAATGCAAGTATTCCAACGGGATTGCTTAATTCATCTGGGAACCTGCATAGCCCCCGTTGGAAATGCTAATGAGGGGAAACCCTGTCTTTCACTTCAAATCACCTTGCTAAATGGACAACGCATCGCCGAAGAAATTCCAGCCGGTGAGTTGCGCCTTTATCCTCTTGCCGTTGGCGAAACAGCGCAAGTCCAATTAGAAACGGCGCGAGGATTTGAACTTGACAAGGAGCGCTCCGAACAAATTGAAACTGAAGTTTCCGGCGGCGTCGTGGGACTAATTATAGATACCAGAGGCCGACCATTGGAGATTTCACAAAACACTTCCAACCGAGTAAGCAAACTTTTAAAATGGAACCGAGCTTTGAATGTGTATCCGATGCGTGAAACGTGAAATGTGAAACGTGAAGAGTGATAAAAACTTTCATATCACACATTATGTATCACGCATCACGCTTTATCTTTACAACAAGAGTGGCGATAACTGAAAAAGTCGTATACATTAACAGTTATAGTGAATAAAATGGCACACGCATACACACCAGGATTAAAAGTTACAACTGGAACTACTATCAGAAAAGAACGCAGGCTACCGCTGAACGGTGAAATTTTGGTTCAGCTTGGAGAGCATGTCAAGGCGGAAACAGTTGTCGCAAAAGCAGAACTGCCTGGCAATGTTCAACTTGTAAATGTCGCAAACCACTTGAGCATTACGCCCCAAGACATCCACAGCTACATGCTGAAACAACAGGGCGAACATATTGCCAAAGACGAGATTATCGCGTCTACCAAAGGGATTTTTGGTTTATTCAAGTCTCAGTCGCGCGCACCAACGGATGGCATCATCGAAAGCATCTCAGAAATTACAGGACAAATTGCAATTAGGGAAAAACCGATACCGGTGGAAATTAATGCTTACGTTGATGGTAAGGTAGTTGAAATTCTGTCTGCGGAAGGCGTTGTAGTCGAAACCTACGCTACTTTCATTCAAGGCATTTTTGGAATTGGCGGCGAAGTAATCGGCGAACTAACAATTGCGGTACAGGGCCCTGATGATATCCTGACAGCCAATTTAATTGACCAAAAATTTTCGGACAAGATTATCGTCGGCGGCTCAAAAGTGACCAGCGATGCGCTCAAAAAAGCAGTCAGTTCAGGACTTAAAGGCATCATCGTCGGTGGAATAGATGATAGCGACGTGCGAGACTTTCTTGGGTATGAATTAGGGGTTGCGATAACAGGTTCCGAAAGGCTTGGAATCACTTTGATTATTACCGAAGGCTTCGGGCGGATTCGGATGGCGAATCAAACTTTTGAGTTGCTCAAACAAAGAGCAGGATTGAAAACCTCAATCAATGGCGCAACGCAAATCAGGGCAGGAGTTGTCAGACCAGAGATTGTGATACCGCTCGAAAAGCCGACTTCTGTTGAAGCGATTGATGAAAAAATCTCATACATGGACATTGGTACATCCGTTCGCATAATACGGGAGCCGTACTTTGGGAAATTGGGTTGGGTCACGGATTTACCTGTTGAATTACAGTCGCTGGAAACTGAAGCCAAAGTGAGGGTGCTTGAAGTGGAACTTGAAGATGGTCAAAAAGTGATTTTGCCGCGAGCCAATGTGGAGATTATTGAAGTGTAGTGAGGTGAGCGCGAGGATTCCTGTCGTTGTTTTCTACGAAACCTTTAGCGTTTCAACATTTTAATAACTTTATGCCTGAAAAACCGGAGAAAATCTATACTCATCTTGATGGCAAACAATTTGTCCTAAGATTTATTGACACTCTGCCTATTCAATATCGAATCGGATTGTTAAGCGATTTACCAAGCTATGAAATTTGGCTCAGTCTGGAACGGGCTGCTGAAACCGTGGTAAGACATCCAGAGTTTAACCTGGAAAACATTTTTGACATCGCCGCCGAAGCCGTTAGCAAAATCTCTGCTATTCATACGAATCGAATGCCAGACACTGTTAGGTTCTATACCAGAATTGAAAAGTTGTGTCTGAAACCTGTTGGCGCTTCTCCTGACGATATGATTTTCATAGCCTTGAAACTCAGCAACTTTCATCCTTACAACTTTATCAAAAGCCTTTATATTGTCAGCGAGTTTAAAAAAGGAGGGAGTCCAATATGGAAAGAAGAGTAACAGTTAAATACGACTCTCTGACGGACGTTTTTTCTATCTATTTTGGAAAATACGGCGTGTCTTCTTTGACAGATGAACCGCTGGATGGGATTTTTTTGATCTACGGTTATGAAAAATCTTTCCATCAGGGCGTCAAAAAATTGGTTGCTTTGGAACATAGTTGCTTCTCCGACTTAAATGATAAAGATTTGCAGGAAGTAGATGCTCTCGAAGTCCCCCTTCTGGACATTCCTGAGATTGGACTCTCAAATGCTCGCTTGAGTGAAGTTTTTCGATGTGCTTATCAAACCTATTTTCCCAAGAGGACATCTGAATCAGGAAAACTTTCTGAAATGACAGATAGAGAACGGTTAATTACCTTGATTCAGCAATTACCAGAAGATAAAGTGAGCAAACTCTTGTATTATGCTGAACATCTACAAGCAAAATCGTGATTTAACAGGGGCTGGCCTAACAATAGCCACTTATGGCCACCACTGTTCAGTGATTAGTATTCAGACTGTTCACTGATTACTAATTACTGACCCCTATACGGTGAAAAAAATAGGTAGCAACTTGGGTTAATACAAGGAGGTATAGAGTATGGTTAGATTAAAGAAGTTTAAATTACTTTTTTGGGTATTAATAGTTTGGGGTTTAGCAGTTACTTCTGTATTACCATCTGCTTCTCAAGCAGGCGATGATAGCTGGTCCCCCCCACAAACAATAGCTGAATGGCCATACTTTCAATCTTCTTCTATTGCTATTGATCCAAACAACAACTGGCATGTAGTTTATGATGAGTGGTCTGATAGTGATGGCATTGAGACAACTTATATAAAGCATATTAGTAGCACTACTGGCCTGGAAATTATTACTCAAGCCACTTTCAACTATAATACTCAAGTTGGAGAAACAGTGCATTATCCGTCTGTTGCCGTGGATTCAAATGGAGGGCTCCATGTTATCTACCAGCATAATATTATACCACCATATAAAGTGTCTTTGATGTATACAACTAAACAATTAGCTGTTCCTGTGCTTTTGGTGCACGGCTGGCGTGGTTCTCCAGAAAAGTGGACGGAGTTGAAAAAGAAGTTGGACGATGAGGGAATTGTCAATCACATTTTCGATTACTCTCCTGGGCTCGGCGACCCTAGGGATTATGCGGTAAAGCTAAAGGACTGGATTGAAAAGTTAAGGGCTGATACTGGTTATGCGGGAAAGTTTGACATTGTCTGCCATTCTATGGGCGCGATGGTATCAAGGTGGTATATGAAGGAACTGGGAGGCACCGAAAACATTAGGCAGTGGATTGGTATAGCTCCCGTAAACAATGGTGCAGCCATAGCCGATATGGAATTTTTGGTTCCGGACGTTCTGGGCTGGTTCTTCCCAGGTTTAATCGGCACAGAGGAGGCGGTGAAACAGATGAAAATAAAGAGCCCTACTCTGGCCATGTTGAACTATGACATCGACGAATTCAATCTGGATATATGGGGAACGCCTCAACATCTGTCTTCAGGAATTATTTACAGGAACATTATGGGCATAAACTCTGCTGGTGTTCATTCGTTCTCCTCAATTACTGCTGGGAAAACTCTGGTTGTTAAGAAGGACAGCAAAGAAGAACTCTATTCCTACTGGACCAGACAGGGCGATGGTGTAGTGGCAATGGAACAAAGCATGCTAAAGGGTGCAAACGTGGGAAATGAGGTATTCGAGGGTGTTAATCATAACACAATTCTTCACAATGATCCGGAGGTAATCACGAAGGTAGTAGAGTATCTTAAAGAACCTTCGCTCCCATTGGTCAACAATTGTCCGACTGAGGATCCAGATGATGACCACGAGGTGACCGGCACTGGTAATCAAGGCATACTCCCCCAAGGTGAGTATAAGCCTATAGAAGTTTCAGTGGATTCAAGCGTGAAAAAAGCCACTGTAGTAACCACCTGGCCTGGAAGCGAGCTAAATCTGACTTTGATCTCGCCTACCGGAAAAGTAATGGAAGCGGGAGTTTACCCGGTTATAGAATATTGGAAGGGAGAAAATAGCATTTGGTACGTCATCGATCTGCCAGAGCCGGGTGTATGGACTGCGGGCATAGACGCTATCGATGTGCCAGAGGAAGGAGAGCCTTATACCTTCATGACCTTTTACTCAAGCCAGCTTACACTCGAACTCACAACAGCCGAGGGTAGGTACTCATATAATATCGGTGATGACGCCACCATCCTGGCAAGGCTATCGGAGGAAGATGTACCGATTACTGGGGCTTCGGTTAGGGCTGAGGTGAGGCGGCCCGACGAGTTGATTGATGAGTTCGTGCTATACGACGACGGAAGTCATGGCGATGCGCTATCCAACGACGGGAATTACACAAATGTTTATTCCCTTTTAATGCCGGGAAATTACGATTTCACCGTTTTTGCAAGTGGAACATTTGAAAGAATAGAGTTTATGACCCTGTGGGTAGTCCCAATTTGGGGGGATGTTTCTCAGAACGGGAAAGTATCAGCCTATGATGCATCTCTTGTCCTTCAGCATGTAGTCGGCCTTATCACTCTTTTACCTGAACAACAACAAGTAGCAGATGTCACGGGCAATGGCACTATTACTGCTCTTGACGCTGCTTTAATACTGCAATATACCGTTGGGTTGATTACGGAATTTCCCGCTCAAGGTGCGCCAATTCTTATTGCCAAGGATGACAACCCCCTGGCCCCCTTTATTAAGGGGGATGAAAATCAAATGTTGGCTAAAATTATCGCTGAACTTGAAAACTCCTCACTTTCAACAGAGCAAAAACGAGTTTTGGAAGAGTTGAAATGTCTAATTTGGCAGCGGACGTTACCAAAACACACAGCTTTACTCCAAAACTATCCCAATCCTTTCAATCCAGAAACGTGGATACCATTCCAGTTAGCACAAAATGCACCCGTCACCATCAGCATCTACAACATAAAGGGTCAACTTATTCGTACTCTGCATCTTGGCAATCAGCAGGCTGGCATTTACGTAGTTAAAGACAAAGCTGCTTATTGGGATGGACGAAACCATATTGGTGAAAAGGTAGCAAGTGGTATCTATTTTTACACTCTACAAGCAGAGGGATTTAAAGCAACACGGCGGATGGTAATACTGAAATAGTGCGCTGTGTAAGAGTTTGATGCCTGATAAATAGCCTCACGAATTTATATAGACTTTTGCATCAAAGTAATTATGAATTCGGTTTTTGTCATTCTGACCCTCGAACGAAGTGAAGGGGAAGAATCTCTTTTCGCTGACCCGCGGAGATCCTTCACTTCGTTCAGGATGACAAAAGTTAAAGAATGATTTCATAATTAGGAGGAAAATATGAATTTTTGTTTGAAGAGATTCTTGTTATTGCTAACAGTTACATTTTTGAGTATATCAGTTTTTTATGGCGCATTCGGCCAGCCTGTCCCGACGAAGACGGGGCCTGCGCCGCCGACCAATGTCGAAGCAGTTGACACTCCCAATGATGATGGCAGCAGCATCACTGTTCACTGGAAAAGGTCTGCTGATGATGGCGCTGGTAAAAATAACGTCACGGAGTATATCATCTTGAGAAAAGCTGAACCTGATGCCGAATTTAAGCCACTAAAAGGAGGTAATGTCGCTGTTTCTGAATTTAAAGGTAGCGATAGCATGGAGTTTAAAGATAGAGACAGTATGAAGGGAAGTCCACTCTATTCGTACATTGTGCGTGCTGTTGACACCGATGGCAATAACAGCGATGATTCTGGGATTGCCGGTCCAGTCAAAGCGACTGGAGAATGGTTTCATACCGGCAGAATCTGGATGTTGATAGCGGTCGTTCTCTTTTCGGGGATTTTGGTTTACTGCATTTATCTCAGCAAAGCCGGACAAAAAATGTATATTCGTCGTATCGCAGGGCTTGAGGCGGTGGACGAAGCCATTGGCCGAGCAACTGAAATGGGGCGTTCTATTCTCTATGTCTTAGGGCTTGGTGGGGTGAGCAATGTCGCGACTATCGCTGGCATGAACATCCTGGGACTTGTCGCGCGACGGACAGCAGAATATGAAACCCCGTTGCGCGTTCCCTGCAATGATGCAATCGTCATGAACGTAGCGCGCGAAATCGCCAGGACTTCTTACCTTGATGCCGGACGACCGGATGCTTACTCCGAAGATAATCTCTTTTTCGTCACCGAAAGTCAATTCGCCTATGCCGCCGCAGTGGACGGCATGATGATGCGTGAAAAACCCGCCGCGATCTTTTTGCAGGGCTACTTTTACGCGGAGTCCCTTGTTTTAGCGGAGACGGGTAATTCCATCGGCGCAATTCAGATTGCAGGTACTACCGCAGACGCACAACTTCCATTTTTCATCACCGCATGTGATTATACCTTAATCGGAGAAGAACTTTTCGCGGCGAGCGCATATCTCTCGGAAGACCCATTGCTATTGGGAAACATAAAAGGTCAGGATATCTGCAAATTGCTGCTTTTAGGAGCGCTAACGCTTGGTTTCTTGTTGGAGATGTTCGGAATCCATTGGTTTACTACTTTCTTCCAGTCGCCTTAATCTAAAGGGCAAGATGGCTAAACGGCAAAACGGCAAGGTTAAGGAAATCTTACCCCATTGGGATTAATTTAACATATTTTGCCGATTCCCCTCCCTTGACGGGAGGAGTTAGGGGAGGGTGGGGTCATTTCACCCCCACCTAACCTCCCCCATCAAGGGGGAGGAAGGAGGTTGAATACGGTTCTTAACTTTACATATAATATAAGGAGACATTATGAGACGACAAATTCCGTTAATTATCTGTTTTATCTGTGGCATAGCGATGATAATTCAGTTTTTTATCCCGCACCGCGCTTCTCAGATAGTTTTCCGTCGGGCGTTGGATTGGACGCTCGTCATAGGTGTTTTTGCTTTCGTTTTGGGAATAGGAAGTCTAATCCATGTGCATTGGGTAAAAATCTCAAGGCGAGGTGAAAACTGGCAATATAGCTTATTAGTTTTCCTTGGCTTGATAGGGATGACACTGGTTGGACTGATAAATGGTCAGGAAGGCAGAGCATTTCTATGGTTATACAACAATATTCAGGTGCCGCTGGATGCGACCATGTTTTCCCTGTTAGCATTCTTCATGGCCTCTGCGGCTTTCCGCGCTTTCCGAGCCAGAACTTTAGAGGCGACGTTATTGCTCATCGCCGCCATCATCGTGATGTTCGGCAATGCCCCAGTCGGCAAGTGGTTGTGGAATCAGATGGGTGTAATCCCATTGATAAATAAATTGGTAGAAGCAATTCCTGCTCTCCCAGAAAATGCCAAGGATTGGATTCTCGACAATCCCAATATGTCTTCCAGAAGAGCGATAATTCTCGGTATTGGCTTAGGTGGAATTTCGCAAGCCTTACGCATTATCCTTGGGATAGAGCGTTCGCATCTCGGGGGAGGAGATTAGTGGATTGTCGATTGTCGATTGTCGATTGGGAAGTCTTTTCAATCATCAATCATCAATCATCAATCATCAATCCAGAGAGGAGGAAAACAATGTTAGAGCGTTTAATGAACATTGATAGACGATACCTATTTTTGCTTATTGCATTTTCGGTGGTTATTCCGATGCTCCTGAAAGTAGTGTTTCCAATCTTTGTCACTCCGCAACCTAAGAAAGTCTATGATTATATAGAAAAGCTGCCCAAAGGTTCCGTCGTCATGATGTCGTTTGATTATGGGCCAGGGTCCTTGGCGGAATTACAGCCGATGGCTATTGCGGTATTGAGACATTGTTTTTCACGGGGGCTTAAGGTAATCGGCATGGCGCTCTGGAATGTTGGCGCGCCATTGGGGGAGGAGGTTTTTAACCAGGTAGCAACAGAATATGGACGGGTTTATGGGGAAGATTATGTTTTCTTAGGCTTCAGACCTGGCTCGACGAACGTCATCCTGCGGATGGGCGAAGGTATCTCTGGAGTGTTTAACACCGATAGCCGGAATACACCAATCCAGCAAATTCCAATGATGGAAAACGTTAAAACTTATGATGACATCGCTTTAGTTATCGATTTCGGTGCCGGTGACCCAGGCCCTGAAGCGTGGGTTATATATGCCTACGAGAAATATGGTCAAAAAATCGCCGCCGGAGTTACGGGAGTGATAATCTCACAGTTGTATCCTTTTCTCCAGACCGAGCAATTAATCGGATTAATAGGCGGTTTGCGCGGCGCTGCTGAGTACGAAACTCAGGTCAATAAGCCCGCTAAAGCTACACAATGGATGAGCATCCAATCTATTGTGCATCTCGTCATAATTATCATGGTTATTTTAGGAAACGTAGCGTACTTTGTCAGCAGAAGAAGAACTGCTGCATAATACTGGTTTAGGTTTGCTTTTTCTATACATAAAACAGTTGCGTATTGCGTGGTGCGTGGTGCGTATTGCGTGTTGCGTGTTGCATTACGGAACACGAAACAAAGGCCACGAAAGGTCACGCAACACGAAACACGTTTTATGTTTCACTGCTTCACCTATTTACTTATATAAGTCGAGGTTAATTTATGATAGAACAAATTGGTATTTGGGTTGCCGCTCTTTTAACTTTATGTGTTTACAGCTTTTTGTACAAAGATAATCCTTTTTACAAAGTTGCAGAGCACCTATTTGTCGGCGTCTCCGCGGGATACGGAATAGTACTGACCTACTATCAGGGTTTCATCCCTTACGTTTGGGAACCGCTGAAGAAGGCGTATGGCGGACAATATGCCGAGTTTGTCGTAATAATTCCATCGTTAATCGGAATATTATTCTTTACCCGTTTCATCCCGCGGTACAGTTGGCTGGTGCGATACCCAATAGTTTTCCTGTTTGGCATTGGCATGGGAATTTCCATCCCATTAAGCCTACAGGGCTTTATATTCAGACAGATGCATGGCACTTTAAGCCCCTTTGGTCTCTTTTCCCAAAAGGGGGCGTTTGATATATTCAACGCCGTCCTGATGCTAATAGGCGTCGTATGTACCTTGACTTACTTCTTCTTCTCTGTCGAACATCGCGGCCCCGTTGGCATCATCTCTAAAATCGGAATTATCTTCCTGATGATAGGATTCGGTTCAGCCTTTGGCAATACGGTGATGGGGCGTGTGGCGTTACTGATAGAAAGATTTGATTTCTTGTTGACGAAATGGTTGCATATTCTCTGAAACGTGATGCGTGATGCGTGATGCGTGAAACGTGAATTTCTATTTACCACTCTTCACGTTTCACGTTTTACGCTATTTAAAACTCCACACCAAGTTTCACACTATTCTCCGGATGGAGGTCCATGTCCTGATAAGCCTGTACTGATTCAGCAAACGGCACCACTGGCTGAATAACTTCCTCACATTGTAATTTTCCATCCAAAAGCAGTTGCCAGCAGGTATCCATAATTCGGGCGAAATCCCAACGTGGGTGGTCGCGGTTGGGGTCGCTACAGGCTCTGGCGAAAATGAGATTGGGGATATTAAAGTGAGCCTCTGCTCCGAAATCCAGACCGCCCTTGCATTCTTTCGCCCAACCGACAACCGCGACGTTTCCACCGAAGGCAAGCCCTCGGATAGCCTGGTGCAAAGCCGGATAGCTGGCGCTGGTTTCGATTGCTACATCAAGTCCACGGCCTCCCGTTGCCGCTTTTAATTCCGCGCCTACATCTTTTTCAGTTGGGTCAAGCGCCATGTCAGCGCCGGCGTTCAAAGCCACCTGGCGGCGTTGAGCAATTGGGTCTACCGCCGCGACGAATACCGCTCCAGCCATCTTAGCCATCTGCACGGCGATTTGCCCTATAGCGCCAAGCCCAAAAACCGCCACTTTGTCGCCCAAACGAACCTGACCATCCCGAATTCCCGCTAAAGCAAACTGGGCGGGGTCGAAGCAGACTGCTTCCCTCCATGTCATTCTTTCATTCATGCGACGCACTGACCCCACATGCCAGGTATGCGTCTCACGTAGAGAACCATATCCTGCTACCATAGCGCCGATTTCGATATTCTGCACACCCGCTCCAAGTTCGACAACCTTTCCGACGCACATATTGCCCAGTCCCATCGGAAATCTTGCGCCGCGATTTCCATGATACATTGTGAGTTCTGTGCCGCGTTTGGGCGAGCCAAACTCTACTTTCACTCGGACATGCCCCTCTGGGACATGCCCATCTTCATAATCTCTAAACGCCGGTTGACCGGGTGCAATTGCAATTAGTTCTTTTGGCATTGATGTTTCCTCCTGGGAAATAGATACTTAGTGCTCCAGACTTCCGAAGTCTATAAGACTTCGGAAGTCTATGTTACACACTTATTTGACTATGACTAATTTCCGCCTTGCGGTGGAATTGCCCGCTTCAAGGCGATAGAAGTAAACTCCGCTTGCCACGCGCTCGCCATGCTGGTTTGTTCCGTCCCATCTTGCCGCTTTTTCTTTGTTGAGATAGAAACCAGCAGCTTTGCCTTCTAAGTTCAGCACTTTCACCAACTGTCCTTTCAAATCATAAATGCGGATGATTACGTCAGCTTCTTGGGCAAGCGTAAAGGGAATCCAGGTCTCCGGGTTGAAGGGATTCGGATAATTTTGAAACAATGCCGTGAACTTAGGCACAGCGGAAGCGGCGCTAAAATACCCTTTCGAGGCAACCACAGGTACTGGCGTACCAGTGTTGTCATACGCCAGCGCATCTTCGATGGTCAATTCACTGCTTCTCTGAGCGTTTTCGACTACGTCAAATATCAACTCAAGGAGAATCTCTTCCTTGACTATCAATTCAGAAGCAGCGGCAAAGGAAACCGTCATCTTGCCCGGAAGATTGTTATTGGCAATAAGAATGCCATTCGTAGCGTGGCTCTGCAGTTGCGCGGCTTTTGCAATTAACACCGAAGGGTCAAACCGTATCGCCAAATCTGCCCCTGCGACCTGGACATCGCCCGTCAGTTTGAGCGGGATAGTCACGCATTTGCCGCTGAACGCGGCGATATGGGGCAAGCTAAAAGTAATACAGCTTTGGAAAGCAAGTTCACCTTGCAAAGAAGCTATTTGCGGTGGCGAACATGGAAACTCAGTGATAATTCCCACCGCCTTCCGCAGAATGAGGATGGAATCTCCAGAGCCGATTTTGCCATCGCAATTGACATCGCCGGCGCATTTTTGCCTTTCGTCTGGAACCATCAAGCCCACTGCCATTCGCAAAGCGATAATCGAATCTCCGGAATTGATTTTGTTATCACCGTTCAAGTCGCCTTTTGTACAACAAGATATCAACAATTTTCCATCTTGAGTGGTAAAAGGAATCGGCTGTACCGCCTGGTCGAATAAGGAGAGGTTTTGCTCGAACTTCAGTTCACTCATATCGCATGGTTTGGCATTTTCTTTCACATCGAAAGACACATCGACAATGCTTCCGCTTCCTTCTGAAATGCCTGTAGCGCTTGCCAGAGCAAGAAGCACCTTACCAGAAGTGTCCAGGTTAGATGTGAGATTGAAGCCCTGAGTCAGTTTTGTTGTACTGGCATTGACAGCCTTTAGGATGTTCGCATCGTAGGTGAAAGCAATTTCTGGCATCTAATTTAATCGGTTCTGGGGGTGGTGGGGAGGCGGGTTCATCTAATACTGATTTAGGATTGTAATTTCTCGTATATTGGGGCATTTGGGGCGCTGGGGCACTGGGGCAAAAGCTCCAATGCTCCATCTCTCCAATGCCCCATTGCCCTTCCCCAAAGATGGGAAGAAGCAAACCTAAACCAGTATTAATCGGGCCCAAAGCCATGATATAATCAATGTATTCATTTCCATCAACGTCCCACACCCGACAGCCTTCTCCGCGCTCTAAATAAATCGGAAAAGCGCCAGGTGCAAACCCCTGTGGACGTTTGCTATTCGTCTGCGATGCGCCGGGAATAATCTCAACAGCGCGTTGGTATAGTTTTAAGGAATTGTCTATTTTTAACTCTTTCTTATCCAAGTTCTTTCCAGCCTTTCTTGACTGCGTATTCTATAGAATTATTGAGTATTGTAGCACAGCTAAATCAAAAAATCAAAGAGATGATAGTCATTGTAGAAATTCTCAAGTTGTATAAACCCCGTCTTAAAAGCGATAATATCAGCAGTTTTGGTCTTTTAGTCAAAATCTCTTGCATACTTTTTGCCACTTGTGATATAATATTCAGGGGAAAATCTCTTTTGGGATAATAACTCCTTTTGCACGGAGGCATTGATGTTTCTTTTGAAAGCTGCGAAGCTTTGTGGGCCGACAAAACGCGGTAGATTCATACGGTGTATCAGCACTCTTTTTGCGTTAATAGTTTCCTCGTCAGCGATTGCGGAACCGCTGAAGATAATTGAAATAACTTCTGATACTTTGATACTAAATTTTGCTTTGCCTGAATTGAGGTTTGAGAAACAAGAACTTAATGGCCAGACTTATGATATCATCTCTTTTGAGGGCGCGTCCTTTACTCAGCCGGAGCTTCGTATTCCCAGTTATGAGGATGGTAAACCACAAATTCCAGTGTATGTCAAGTTGTTAGGGATTCCTGCTGTCGGTTCGCCGCAGGCGGTTGTAATCAATTCTAATTATGAAACCAGGTACGGATATAAATTATTGCCCGCGTCCCGCTTCTCGGGAGATGATGAAAAGGAAGATATACAGGGGAGGCAATCCCGCGAGAATGCCTTCTACCCAAAGGATTTGATAGAAATTGAGCCGATGGGATACATAAGGGAACAACGGGTAGCTAACCTCAAAATTAAACCCATCCAATACAATCCCGCCACCGGTCAGCTTCGAGTTTATAAGCAGATACAAGTTAAAGTTAATTTCTCCGGCGTATCCGCCGCACCCTCGATTTCTGCTCCTACAATTCACTCTGATTCTGAGTTGTTTGAACATTTTTTTGCAAGCAATTTGATAAATTATAATCAATCTAAGGCTTGGCGAACAGTGGCAAGAGGGCAAGAGGGCCCCCCCCCCCAACCCCCCCGCAAGCAGGGGGGTAAAGAGGCAAGAGGGCTAAGGGCTCCTTCATTGGTTTCTTTTCAAACTCCAGAGGAAGCAGCGTATAAACTGATGGTAGAAGAAACTGGCATATATAAAGTGACTCAGCGAGAGTTACAGGCTTTGGGAGCTGATTTTACTAATGTTGATGCGCATACGATTAAACTGTATTTGGAAGGCGATGAGGTTAGAATTTATGTGCATGGCGAGGAAGATGGGCGCTTTGACGACACCGATTATATTCTCTTTTACGGCAAAGGCATTGAAAATGATAAATTTACCACGACCAATGTGTACAGGCTCAGTTGGGGTGGTGATGCAGGACTTCGCATCCTTACCAGGGATGGGACGCCGCAGAACACAGATGCAAGTATCCCAACCGTATTCAAGACCCGCAAGCACTTTGAACTGGATAGAATACATGATGAGTTAGTGAATGTCAAATCTGAATTGGTTGACCATTATTTCTGGACTGGTTTTACGGGGCAAGACCCCAATAAATCCCAAAAGCATTTTCAATTTCGCTTGCCCAAATTGGTCAAAGGTGTTCCTAAAAAACCGTTATTTCGTATAAGATTTCAAGGCATTTCATATCGCCGGAATGAATTGCATAAAGCCGCGGTAACGCTGAATAGTGGATTGATTTTAACCGCACAATGGAATGGTCAAAGCGCGCCTGTCGTTGAAGAGTACTTTCATCCGGTGTACCTTGGTTTCGATAATCTACTCATGATTAACTGTGAGGATAATAATAGCACGCCATCTAATGAATCAGATTTTATGCTCGATTGGTATGAGGTAGAATACTGGCGTAATTTCGAAGCTGAACAAGGCGTCCTGGCATTTTCTTCAGATACAGAGCCGCCGGTCAGCGGCAATGTGCGTTACTATATCAAGGAATTTACAGACTCAGATATTGATGTATATCAAATTACTGATACTGAAATTGTCGCACGGATTATAAATACTGGGATTAGAAAAGAAGATAGCAAGTATACTTTAGTTTTTGAAGATAATGTCATCCAGCCAACCCGATATTATTCTGCTCAATCGACCTCATACATGAAAGTTCCCAAAATTGCCAAAGATAACCCCTCAAATCTTAGAAACCCAGCCAATAAAGCGGATTATATCATCATTTCACATAAAGATTTTATCAACGATATTGAACCGTTAGCTGAACATAGGCGAAAAGAGGGTTTAGAAGTTTTGATTGTCGATATTGAAGATGTTTACGATGAATTCAGCTATGGCTTATTCGACCCACGTGCTATCCAGAGTTTTCTCAGATATGCTTATCATAACTGGGATAAGAAACCCACTTATGTCCTGCTGGTCGGCGATGCGCATTATGATTACAAAAATAACACTGTGAGAATGTATCGGGAAGATTACGGTATGAAATATGACCTTTATCCGATATTTGTCCCGACTTATCATAGTTGGTCGCCCGAAGGCGGTGAAACCGCGATGGACCACAAGTTTGTCACTGTTAGTGGTGACGACATGCTCCCGGATATGGCTATAGGTCGGTTAGCGGTGCAAACGCCGGCAGAACTGAGGGGAATGGTGAAAAAGATTATTGCTTATGACCAAGGTGGGAAAGGTGATGGTCTATGGCGTTCGAGAATAATGCAAATCGCCGATGATGAAGTTGACCATGTCGGAGATGAAGAGTTTGAAAAAAGCCGGGAGAAATTGATAAAGTACTATATCCCCGTCGCTTATGATACAAAAAAAGTCTATCTGAGGGTAATTCAAAGCCCTACCCGTACCAACAAAGAGATTATTGATAACATCAATAAGGGTGTGGTTGTGCTTGAATATGCTGGACATGGAGGCAGTTGGACGTGGGCAGACCAAAATATTTTTCGGGGGGATAATATTCAGACGTTGCGAAATAATGGAAAATATCCATTCGTCATCACCACTACGTGTCTCAATGGGTTCTTTGACAAACCTGTAAGGTTTGGCGAACATAGCCTCAGTGAAGAATTCCTTTTGGGCGAAAATCGCGGCGCAATAGCGTCATTGAGCGCTACCAGATTGACTTATGCAGCGGCAAACTCGGCTTTCGATGAAGAACTTTTCACCCAGATGTTCAGGATTAAACCACCTATTCTGGGACTTATCATTTTACAATCGAAGGTGAATTTTATCGCCAGGCATACCTCTCTCTGGATCCCAGGCGCTGAACAGTTCACTCTTTTTGGCGACCCAGCGACGCGCCTGGCGTTGCCTGAACTTGAGGTCATCGCGGAACTGGAAGAAAAATCTCTTGACCCGTCAAAACAGTTGGTAATCAAACGCAATATTGTCGGCAGAGGAATTCGGAATGCGGAATTCGGAATGCGGAATTTTGAGCAAGCTTCTGATTTTAACGCAGACTTGATAGTTACTGTAACTTACCCCAACAACTTAGATGATAACCCGAAAAATGACATTCCCATTCAACAGAAAGTGGTTCCGATATGGAAAGGAGAATTTGGGGATATCAGGTTGGATATCCCCCCAAACGTTATCAGCGGAGATGGCATTGTCAGAATGTTTGCGGCAGCAGAGGATGTTCCCCCCTTTAATAAAGGGGGGTTAGGGGGGATTTCGGCGATTGGCGGCGCTACATTTTCTATTCGCAAACCCGTGATTTTAGCGCAAAACCATGAGTTCACTGATGATGAATCTGCACTGCGGATTTCCATAGAATTGGCTGATAACAAGGGAAACCCAGCGGGCATCAAAAGTGTTATCTGTTACTGGTACAACACGGTCGATTTCCAGAGGAAAAGTACGAATATGATACCCTCCCCGTCAACAGGAGGGTATGAATTGGAACAGCCTTTGCCATTGCCCAGGGGCGGACAGTCGATAAAATATCAGATAAAAATCAATGATACAGAAGGTAATTTTGTCGAGACGGAAGTGGAGACGGTAACCGCGCCTTTGGGCCCAAATCTTGCAGTTATGCAGGATTTACAATCGTTGGCACCTCAAATATTCTATACATTCTCCCAGATGACGCTTTCTGCGAAAATCGAAAATAACGGCGGCAAACCGTTAAAAACGGATGTAAGGGTATATTTCTTCGATGGTAACCCTGATGTAAATGGCGATGCAATTATTGATGAAAATGCGCCAATTCTTGGCTATGCTGTTCTCAAGCCAGAGGATTGGCAATCAAGGGAGGGTGAGGCGCCTGCCGAACCGCTTCAGACAACAACTGCAACCATAAATCTCAAGAAACCATTGACTTCAGGTTTACATCAGATTTATGTTTGGGCTGACCCTGAATTGCCCGGTTATGACCATCAAGACGGGATTCTCGGGGAACTTGAAGAACCTCTCTATTTCGATAATAAACTCTCCAAGATATTTCTGGTAAACGATTTTGTCATGAAAAAAGATGAGGATTTGAATGCCTACAGCTTAAATAGGTTGCTGAATTTATTCATACCTACGGGAGCTGTCGAACCGACAACCGTTTCCATAAGTTCCGTCACCTTCCCTTACTATGACCAACCGGATATTGTGCCCGCTCCTTCACCTACCATTTCCGGCAAAGATGCGTTCAAGATAGAATTCCAGTCCCCTTCAGATACCGGTACTTTCAAGAAAAAAGCACAGCTTCAGTTCAAATTTGATGTGCGCAAACTGAGAGAGATGGCCATTAAGGAATTAAACTTTAATCCTCTGGTGCAACTGACTGAAGAAGAGGAAAATCTCCTGATGGAATCAATGCTTCAAGCGGCGAAAAATTTTGCCATCTATAGTTATGATAAACAAAGGGAGGCCTGGAATATATTACCCTCGGAATTAGTCACCTCCGAAATCCCCTCTAACCCCCCTTTAGCAAAGGGGGGAGGGGGGGATTTCGTACAGCGTGGATATGTTACTTCTGCGATTAATCAAAATTCCAACGCCACATTTCTAAACACAAGCAATATTAAAATTGACCAGAGCTTAACCCCTACAGGACAGTGGATTATTTTCTTCTTAGATGACAAAATATACGAAGTGCTTCTAAAAAAAGAGGGCGAAGCTACACATGAAAAGTTAGAGAGAACAGGAAAGGTTGGAGAAGTATTTAAAGACCAATTACTCGGATTGGAAGTATACGTGCCAATGAAAAATGACGATACGGGTAATCCCTCAAGCTTTGAATATGGAGACATATTCGCTTTTAAAACCTATGTCGCTTCTGATGGGACCATTAGCATTGCGGACATTCGAAATAACAATTATGGGGATGGCTCTGCTCACGTAGAATTACTTGACGAAGCCGAAAACCCATCGACTATTCAGATTGGGAACTGGCTAATTTTTTTCATGGATGAGAAAAGATATGAACTCCGTGATGGCTTGAATCAAATAGTTCGCTATACTTATGGCACACCCGTAACCGGACAGGTCAATCAGCGCCTGATTCTACCAAATCTTGGCGTTGCGATTACCGTCAATGCGGGCGAAGAAGCATTTACCTTTGGTGATAAAATTAAATTTAGCACCGCTATGGTCGGCATTGTTGAAACTCAAATTGACCGATTAGGAACCTTCGCGCTGATGCAAAATAAGGATAGAAAACCGCCCAAAGTGCGGCTATGGGTCGGTGGACAACAACCGCAAAGCGGCAGCGTCATCCCACCGCGTCCCGAAATTTCAATCCTGTTAGAGGATATAAATGGGATAAATATCGAAAGCTTTTCATTTATGATAAGCAAAAACGATGGCCCATTCCAGCCTGTTCCGTCTAATGATTACGATGTTACAAGCAAATTGATTTCCGTCCCGGTGCACTATACGCCAATTCTTCACATCGGCAAATATATTTATCACCTCGCCGTGCGCGACCTAAATAATAATATCACAGGCACAGAAGATAAGCCTTACGAGGAATTTGTCTTCTTTGTCGAAGAAGAACCTGACTTAACTCCACCTCAGATTCATATCTATCTCAACGATGGCAGCCTCCTTTCCGACGGAGGCCTAATAAATTATCAGCCCAAGTTCGACATCCAGATTACGGATGAACACGGAATTAAACCATATAGCATTATGCTATGGTTCGGGAAAGTCGGCGAACAATTTATCCAACTTCAAGTGGGAGAAGATTACAAATTCAGTTTTACCCAAACAGACCCAACGCGCGCGAACCTCGTCTTTGCCCCTGACCTCTTCAACGGCGAATACCAGATTCAAGTATCAGCCATAGACACAAGTAAAAACCAAAGTTATCTACGCGGCGACGACCCATCACCCTATACCTTTACCCTCAACGAGGATGTGCAGATAGACAATATTATCAATGCGCCTAATCCCTTTGAAAAAGATACCGTTTTTACTTATGATTTAACCCAAGAACCTGATGATGTAACCATCAAAATTTACACCGTATCTGGCAGGCTCATCAAAATATTTCAAAACGCTTCCGCGCGCCGGGGCTATAATGAACAATACTGGGACGGGCGTGATGAATATGGCAATATGCTCGCCAATGGCGTGTATCTGTATAAAATCATTATCAAAACCGAGGGAAAAAAGTTGGAAAAATATGGAAAATTGGCTGTGTTGAGGTGAACTGACCTGCGGTTCTAATCACACCTGTCTCAGATGAGTAAACGAAAGATTCGGCAGTGTTGCAGTGAAGCGAAAGCGCTTAGCGCGTTTCTTTTTCTACAGCTTCTCTCTCTTCCTCTATCGCGCTTTTTATAATTCTCGGTTTAATAACGATAATCAATTCTGACTCATTTTCTACCTTGTGGTCTTTGGAAAAAAGCCGTCCCATAAGCGGAATACTGCCAAGAACTGGCACTTTATCCTCTTTCGTAAGTTCCTTTTCTTGGAGCAGCCCGCCAATAATGATCATTCCGCCATCTTTGACACGGATAACCGTATCTATTGACCGGTCGGCAATCCGTGCTTCCTCAGAAGTCACTTCATCGGCATCCCGTATTGTCGGCGCGATGGTCATCGTAATCTCTCCCGCATTGCCCACCCACGGCGTGAGGTCAAGAGTGATACCTGTATCGATGGTGTTGAAGCCGCGCTGATAATATCCACCGGGGTAGTATAATTCTTGGGTGTCTCTCGACGTCCGACGATAAGATTGCCCGGTTGCGGCAGATGATGTTGTGCTCGTCGGTATTTGCCGCGTCGGCAGAGAGGGTTCCAAGCCGTAACCTGAGTATCCATAACCACCGTAGATGTCAGTTTGGAATAGGTATTTAACCCCTACGTCTATCATCGCTGTTTGTCCACTGAGTACAGCCACACGCGGACTGGCGAGAATGCGAGCCTTGTTTTCGGAAAGCAGAGCTTTGAGTGACAAATCAAAAGCTTCGGGAACTTCTTTTAGGCTGTCAAAGACCAATCCGACCCCAGAAGCCACATCCAAAATAGTTCGCTCTTTGCGCGCCCCAAACTCTAGCCCCAGGTCCTTGGTTTTCCCCCGGCTGATTTCCAGAAGCATCGCTTCTATCATTACTTGTGGGGTAGGGGCATCGATCTTTTCAAGATAAGAAGTAAGAAATTCGATCATTTCTTCTGTGCCCAAAAGGGCAATCGCATTCTGGTCAGGAATTAAGGTGATGTTGGCGTCATCAATAGTCATCGGGAGTAATTCCATAATCTTACTAACATCAAGGTAGTTTAACTCAATCTTCTTTGAAATCGTCAGCGGATTTACCTGTCCAGTCGTCAAGTCGCCAGTACCGACAATGTAGAGTTGTTTTTCTCCGCTTTGGGACAGCCTGGATGTATATCCTGTGCCAGTAAACAGAGCATCTAAAACTTCTTCTAAGGTAGCTTTTGTGATTCTAAGATTGACGTTGCCAGAAAGTCCGCCGACCGCAAGGGAAGCGCGGGTAGTGCGGGCAGGCTGCGACGGTTGGGCGGGTTGGGCTGACTGAGGCGCCTGGGCGGTGGCGCGCCGCCTGGAAATTTCGGGAGAGGAGGTGGCAGAAGTATCGATGATAGCAACGTTGATACCGGTTTTGATTGACAGTTCCCGTACCACCATCTCCATCGGCGCGTCTTTCGCATCCACACTAATGCGTCCTTCTGCATCCACCTCCACCCACAGCGCCCACTGCTGCCGTGAGCGAATTTCTGGGGTAGAAACGTCAAGTTCTGAGATTAAGCTTTCGATCTTTGCGATGGTCTGCGGAGTGCCTATCACGACCAGAGCATTACTCTCTTGTGCGACGGCAACGCTGGTTCGAGGGATATCAGCAGGCACAGCATTTAAAAACTCCGTCGCCTCAAGATGTTTCAGCCAGATGACTTTTCGTTCCAACAGTGGGTTTTCCGCCCCAGGCTTGACCGTTGGGTCGCCAACGACATAAATACCTTCCACCTTTTTGTAGGCTGCGCCACTGGCAGCCATAATCATCTCCAGGGCAGTCTCCAAGGACACACCTTCCAGACGCATGGTGAGATTGCCCTGTAGATTTCCGACGATTACCAGGTTGATTTTCATCTGCGTCGCCAGCTCTTGTAGGACATCCACCGGCGGTGCATTTTTCACATCAATGGTCACCAAACCTTTGTTGGCGAATATCGCAAAACTACCCCTCTGCTGGGACACTCTGCTCCCCACGCGATAGATATCGGATTCCTGATAAAGAGTAAAGTTATTTGCCGCAAAAAGCGCCTGTAATGCCTCCTCAATTGGCACACCAGAGAAATGAGCGCTGATAGTGCCACTAAGCGCGCTATCAGCCACAATATTGAGCCTGGCGTTCGTTGACAACTGTCGGATGACATCTTTGACATCAGCCCCGCGAGCGTCTATGGTTAGCTTTCCATCTGAGAAACTCATCTGTAATGTATCTGGATTGGTTACCTTTCTGTGGATACGATAAATGCCATCCTGGTTTTCATAAGTGAATCCATTTGTTTCCAACAGTGTTCTTAGGCCAGCTTCAAACGGGGCATTCGATAGTTGGATGGTGACTGTGCCTGAGACACTACTGTCCGGGACAATATTTACCCCACTTTGGATGGCAATCCCCCGCAGGACATCAACGATGTCTGCATCTTTGCAGCTAAGACTTAGTGTCTCCGGTTCGTTGCCGAACGCAAAAGGATGGAAGGCAATAAAAAAGACAGTAACTATAAGAACTGTTCTCATAAGTATAATCAAGATTGCGCCCTTCGGGCGCAACGCAAACTTACCTGGCGCAATCCCAAAAGTGATACGATTTTATTGCAGGTTATTTATTTAACAGTGCAGTTAGAGGCTGTCTGAAAAGTTTGTTACTGTCATTGCGAGGAAGCGAAGCGACCGAAGCAATCTCATATTGGGCTCTTGTATAAGAGATTGCTTTGTCGTTCCGCTGACGCTTCACTCCTCGCAATGACACTTTTCAGACACGCTCTTAACAATGTTGTTAAATTTCAGTGTTTGACAGGCTAACGATCAAAAGCATATCGGTTCCAATTTTATCTCCTGGAAGCGGCGGAAGTCGTCGAAGTTATAAGTTACCAATCGCGTTACGCCATGGGCAAGCATTGTTGCAACGATATTAGTATCATGAGTGTTTTTACCTCGCACTTGATAACATCGTACCAATTCGCCTCCCCATTTCGTTCCGAGCATCGCTTATCGTCCATCATTGTTATAAATCTCCTCCCTACGCAAGGTTCCACCGAGATAACGTCCGCCGTCCAGCGTGGGCCATGTCAACGGCGAAGGACGCTCAATTTTTTTAAAAGATTGAGTTTGAGGATAAAACACAATTACTTCTACCTCACCTTCAGGCAACTCAATAGGCTCCTCTAAAATTTCCAATTTCCGGTCAGAGCCAATATATCCTTTGAGTCTTATGGCTTGCAAAGCTATTTTTGACTCGTTCATGTTTGACCTCCGTTAAGAATTATAGCAATGAGTTACACCGATTTTTATTCGCCGCAAATTTTCACAATGAAAAATCCTGTAGGTTACTTCCTATCTTCCGCACCCATAAGTGGTAAATTAGGGCATGTTACAGAAAACAGGTTACAATTTATAATGGAGCCAGGAAGCCAGGAACTTTTTGTAAAAAACTACAATCATGGTCTCCTTGCT
>Ga0194125_10000382_pt1 | contig 73925 bp, 48 predicted proteins | sample TA2KigC250mmetaG_FD_148626 | JGI IMG/M metagenome (GOLD analysis project Ga0194125, IMG submission 148626) | Freshwater microbial communities from Lake Tanganyika, Tanzania - TA2015034 Kigoma Deep Cast 250m | ecosystem: Environmental > Aquatic > Freshwater > Lake | place: Tanzania: Lake...
AATGTTTGACGCGCGCCTCGGCATCGTAACGCTGCACCAAGCGTCGGAGGGTTTCCCCGTGGATGAGGTCGAGAACCTGCGAGAGAACGTAGCGGCCGGAATTCATGACCCAACATCGTGCCTGGCAAAGCGATGAAGTTCAAATCCCTCACAGCCATTTTCTTCTGCAATCGTCTCATTATAAAGCCCTACAAGAAGATCAAAACGAAGTTAAGCGGACGCTTGTGATTTGGCACGTAAAGCAACAAATCCATTTTTAGGCCGTTTGTCTCTCCGGTGAAATGGATGCGGATTTCTTTGCGGGTCGCGAGTCCGCCGAGCGCCTGCTTGTCGGTGGACAGAAGCTCGAAACGCAACGCCTTTGGCCGCGCCGGGCTGTGACCATAGACGTGGGTGCGGAAGAGTTCGAGCAGTTCGGGCCGGCGTTTCGTCTGCCACAACTTCGCATCGGTGACCTTTGTGCCATCGCTCATCACGAGCGGATTAGGCAACGTGTAGTTGCTGACCTTGGACTCATCGTAGTTCACGTCCCGACGGTCGGCGGCGGGGACGTTTGCGACAAGACACAACGCTCCCACGAGAGACAGTGCGAAGCAACGCGAGTTCATGCGGTCAAGGTTTGTTCTTTCCTTTCTGCAAAGCAGGATACGGTCGCACGGCAATCAGACGCTGGCCGTCGGAGAAACCTTCGGGGGTGATGACTAGGGCGACGATCCCTTGCGTGCCGTCTGATCGTTTGTCACGGCTGTACCCGTACTGGCGCTTGTCGTGTGGATCGTCCGGTGGCGCGCTCTCCAAGTACGTGCTGGTCAGGTCGTAGAGCAACACGTCGTAGGTGGCGTTGAACAGGTCCTTCCAGCGCCGCGTCAGGTGATCGAACAGCGCCCGCTTATGGGGAAGAAGAAAATCCAGGCACCGATACAGCCTATGGATCTCGGCCAGTGCGTAACCGGCTCCCAGCAAGTCGGCCATCGCGCTGTGCCGGTACCATTCCCGGTGCAGCCGCCACTCACTGCCCGGATCGATCAGCCGATAGGCTGTCAGCGCCTTGAGGATCAGATCCCAACGCGTGCCCTTGCGGCTCAGCGGCAATCGTTGCGCCCAGAACCGGTCCAGTTCCAACTGGTCGTAGAAGCATTCACGCCAGCCAGCAGGCGCACCGCGGTCGCGTCGTCCACCGCCGTGGCCCCGTCGTCAGGGAACAGCGCCATCATCTGCGAACGGGGCACCCTTACCTCGAACACCTCGATGCTCTTGCGCCACGCTTCGTGCTGGCTGTCGTTGATCTCGCCGAGGTACAGCAGCGGTCGCTGCACCACGCGCCCGCCGCTCACGCGTCGATTCTCGACCAAGCTCCAATACCGGTGGACCTTGCCATCTTTCCGCCGTTGGGTGGATCGCAAAAACATGCCCGCACCTTATCCGTCCCCACACCGCGACGACAAGGGGGTAGTTCTTGACTACACGCCGTTTCGAGTTTCAATCCTGCACAATCCATTGGAAATCCCGCAACCGCCCCTCTGAAAATAGTCGAATTCACTCCCAAATCGGCCAAGTAAGGCTAAACTCTGCCCGCCCTTACTCGCTTGCAAACAATGTTGGGACGGGAGTGGGCTTTTCTAACACGTCGACCTGTGCTTGCCTTTTCTTATCCATATACGGAGAATAACAATATCCGCAGGCGTAACACCAGGAATTCTTGATGCTTGGCCTATTGTATCCGGCAGGAACTGCGAAAGTTTTTGGCGTGATTCAAACGCCAGTGCTGTTATTTTATGGTAATCAATTCCTGCAGGAACTCGCTCCTCATCCAAACTCCCCAAGCGAAGGATCTCTTCCAAATCGCGCCTAATGTATCCTTCGTACTTTATTTGTATCTCAATCTGTCGTTTTACTTCAATACTCAGATCGGTATTTGCTGCTTTGAGATTGTCATAAGATACATCCGGACGCTTTAAGATGTCAGCGCATTGTTGGCCATCTTCAATAATTATTCTTAATCGCTTCTTTTCAAAATCAATCAACTCTTTCTTTTTCTGTACCTTCTTCCATTGTTCACTGCCAATCAATCCGATTTCATAAGCCTTTGAAGTCAATCGCAAGTCGGCATTATCTTGCCGTAATAATAGTCGGTATTCAGCACGGGAAGTAAACATTCTATAGGGCTCATCAACTCCTTTTGTCACTAGATCGTCAATCATAACACCAATATAAGCATCTGACCTTCTCAAGAGAAATGGTGACTTGTTTTGCACTTTATGGGCAGAATTAATGCCAGCAATAAGGCCCTGTCCTGCCGCCTCTTCATAGCCAGATGTTCCATTGATTTGACCAGCAAGATACAGATTTGCAATCCTTTTGGTTTCTAACGTTGAATGAAGTTGATAAGGAAGGACACAATCGTATTCAATTGCATAAGCTGGACGCATAATTTCTGCATGCTCAAGCCCTTTTATTGATCTAATGATTTTTTGCTGGATTTCCTCTGGTAAACTAGTAGAGGCACCATTTACATAAAACTCAGACGTGCTCAGCCCTTCTGGCTCTAAAAAAATCTGATGATGTTCCTTTTCAGAGAACTTTACAATCTTGTCTTCAATAGAGGGGCAATATCTAGGACCTATGCCACTTATCTTTCCTGAATATAATGGCGAAAAATGCAGATTTTTCCTAATGAGTTCACTTGTTTTCAATGTGGTGTGCGTTATGTAACACGGAATTTGTTCCACGTGGAACGTCGATGGCGTCCTGTATGAAAAAAAACAAGGCGGCTCGTCTCCATATTGTGTATGTAATTCAGAAAAATCTATAGAGTTCTTATGTATTCTTGGTGGTGTGCCCGTTTTAAACCTTCTGATGTCAAATCCAAGCTTTGTTAATCGGGCAGTAAGACTATTGGCCGCAGGCTCGCCAAGCCTACCACCACTATAACTGCAATCTCCTACATGAATCACTCCACGCAGAAACGTGCCTGTTGTTAAAATGACAGCCATACCAAGAAAAGCGTGTTGCGTATTTGTAATAATTCCTTTTATCGTATCGTCTTCCACAATCAAGTCATCGATCAATCCCTGCCTCAATACTAAATTCTCTTGGGATTCAACTATTGACTTCAGATACATTTGATAAGCAATTCTATCACACTGTGCTCTTGGAGCCCAAACTGCTGGACCTTTTTTGGTGTTAAGTAACCGAAAGTGAATTCCAGTGTGATCGGCAGCTAAACCCATTTCTCCACCCAATGCGTCGATTTCGCGAACTATTTGTCCTTTGGCAACACCACCAATAGCAGGATTGCAAGACATTTTCCCAATTGTATCAAGATTGGATGTAATGAGCAACGTATGGCAACCTAGGCGTGAAGCAGCTAAAGCAGCTTCAACTCCAGCATGACCGCCGCCAACAACTATTACATCATATCGCCGCACAGGTTCATTCAAGTGGATCATTTTCCAATACAAAAAGATGAAAAAATATTATTAATTTTGTCTAATGTAACGCCACGGCCTGAGATCGCGTCTATTGCATTAAGTGCGAGGCGCATATCTTGAGCGAAAAGCTCGACTTCCAAAGTACACTGCCTCGATTGTCTGGCCTGTTGTAGAGAATCCAGAGCCTGTTTCAAGTCGTTTGCTTGTCGTAAATTGATGGCTATATCTAGCTTACAATATGGATCTTCGGATGGAAGTGCGTCCCCAATTGATTTTCGCAGTATATCAACACCTTGTCCAGTTAAGGCAGATACTGACACTACTTGTTCAGCATCAATCCAACTTGGCAACCTAATCTTATAAAATAAATCAATCTTATTGCACACGTAAATCACGCGTTTCCGACTGACCAAATTTGCCAAGGTTCGGTCTGCTTCTGAATAGCACCGCGATACGTCAAGTACGTGCAAAATGATTTGTGCTTCTCTGATAACCTGTAGAGTTTTCTTTACTCCTTCTAACTCTACTAATCCACGCGCATTTCGATAGCCGGCTGTATCCGTCAATGTTACAGGAAAACCGCGAATCACAGTAATATCCTCAATAGAATCGCGAGTTGTTCCAGATATTGGGGTTACGATACAACGTTCTCGCCCGAGTAATGCATTCATGAGGCTGGATTTCCCAACATTTGGGCGCCCAACAAGTGCAACCAAAACGCCACTGCGCAGTCCTTGCCCCTCATGGCGAGTGCGCAATAAAACCTCTATTTGCGTAATGATTTCATCTAAAGCAGTATTAAGTTCTTCTCGAGTTTGAGTTTTGATATCGTCTTCTGGAAAATCCAAACACGTTTCAATTTGAACTAACACGTTCATTATCTTGCCGCGTATCAATTCAATTCTACGTGCAAGATTTCCTTGTAGCGCTTTCATTGCAACTGTTTGGGCTCTATTAGTTTTGGCTGTAATCAAATCCATAACCGCTTCGGCCTGTGTAAGATCGATTCTCCCATTCAAAAAAGCTCTCTTTGTGAATTCGCCTGGCTCAGCTAAACGCGCACCATGTTGCAAGCAAAGAGCAAGAACAGCTTGTGCAGTCAATAAACCGCCGTGACAATGTATCTCTAAAATATTTTCTCTTGTGTAGCTGTGTGGCGCATGGAACACCGCGATCATTACTTGGTCTAAAACGGCATTATCTTGCACGATGGTGCCAAAATGGAGGGTGTGCGTTGAAAAGTCCGACACCTTTCCGCGAGCAGAACGGAAAATGACATCTCCGATGGACAAGGCACACAAGCCCGAAACCCGAACGATTGCAATCCCTCCCATCCCAAGAGCTGTTGATATGGCCGCAATTGTATCTTCCATAATAGATTTGTACGATCCAGTATAACAAAGGCGGGGAATCATTCAATCGTGTTGCATCGCAGAAGAAGATTTGACGTGATAGCACTGATTCGCTATAAGCGTATTCACTATGAATGAAATCACGCATTTTACTTTGAATCAAAAAGAAACGCCTACACATTGGTATAATATTTTGGCGGATTTCCCAAAGCCTTTGCCGCCGCCGCTGCATCCGGGAACAAAACAGCCGGTTTCACTAGAGATGATGACGGCAATTTTCCCGGAGAACCTTGTCATGCAGGAGATGTCACCGGAGCAGTGGATCGAAATTCCGGCCCCGGTGCGGGAGATTTATGCGTTGTGGCGACCGACCCCGTTGTTGCGCGCGGTGCGCTTGGAGAAGGCACTACAGACACCGGCGCACATCTACTACAAATACGAAGGTGGCAGCCCCGCTGGCAGTCACAAACCCAACACCGCTGTTGCGCAAGCGTATTACAACAAGATCGCTGGCACCAAACGACTTGCCACAGAAACGGGCGCGGGCCAGTGGGGATCGTCGTTGGCGTTGGCGTGCCGGTTGTTTGGGCTGGAATGCACGGTGTACATGGTGCGCGTCAGCTTCGATCAAAAGCCCTACCGGAAACTGATGATGCAGGCTTGGAACGGGACTGTCTTCCCCAGCCCGAGTGATCGGACCGAGTATGGTCGCAAGGTGCTCGCCGCTGACCCTGATTGCCCCGGCAGCCTCGGCATCGCGATCAGCGAAGCGATCGAAGACACCGTCAAGACGCCCGGCACGAAGTACTCGCTCGGCAGCGTGCTGAACCACGTGTGCATGCACCAGACCGTCATCGGCCAAGAAGCCATTAAGCAAATGGAATTAGCCGGCGAGGAGCCGGACACGATTATCGGCTGTATCGGCGGCGGCAGCAACTTCGCCGGGATCGCATTCCCGTTCGTTCGCAAGAAACTCGTCGAGAAAAAGAACTATCGGATCGTCGCGGTCGAACCGTCCTCCTGTGCGTCGCTCACCAAGGGCGAACTCCGGTACGACTTCGGCGACACGGCGATGATGACGCCGTTGTTGTGGATGTACACGCTCGGTCACGATTTTATTCCGCCGAAGATTCACGCCGGCGGTCTGCGCTACCACGGCATGGCGCCGACGGTCAGCCATCTCTATGACCTCAATCTCATTGACGCGGTGAGTTATCCGCAGTCGAAAGTCTTCGAGGCTGCCGTGTTGTTTGCCCGCACGGAGGGCATCATCCCGGCCCCCGAGCCGTCGCACGCGATCCGGGCAGTCATTGACGAAGCGATCAAGGCCCGCGAGGCCAACCAAAAGAAAGTCATTCTCTTCAACCTCTGCGGCCACGGGATGCTCGACCTCGCGTCGTACGACGCATTCTTGGCCGGCAACCTGAAAGATGAGTAACCAACAAAAGGAGAACCACCATGAAACGTCTCACGTTTGTCGCAGTTTGTGCGCTGTCGCTGATGTTGTCGTCAGTCCGCGCCTATGACCTGCCGTTCCTGAATCTTGGGTTCACCAGCTTCCTCGACGGCGCGCCGCCGGCGGGGCCGGGGTTTTATTTCCAAAACTACTTTATGTATTATCACGCTGACAAGTTCGCCAACGCCGATGGCAACAGCTTCCCAACAGCGCCGAAGGTGGACATTGTCGCCAACCTGTTTCAGGGGCTGTATGTCTCGAACCAGAAAGTGTTCCTCGGCGGCAAATGGGGCATGGATCTGATTGTGCCGGTGGCCAACTTCAGTCTTGATTCGAAAATTCCGGGACTTTCGGCAAACAACTTCGGCATCGGCGACATCTTGATCGGCCCGTTCCTCCAATGGGACCCGATCATGGGCAAGAACGGCCCGATCTTCATGCACCGATTCGAGTTCCAGATGTTGCTGCCGACTGGCAATTACGACCGCAATGAAGCCATCAACCAAGGCAGCAATGTGTTCTCCATTAATCCGTACTGGGCTGCGACGCTGTTCCTCACGCCGAAATGGACGACCTCTTGGCGGATACACTACCTCTGGAACGATGAAAACACCGAACCGAATGAACCCGGCTGTTCCAAGGTGCAAGCTGGACAAGCAATCCACCTCAACTTCGCCACTGAGTACGAGGTGATTGAGAAACGTTTACGACTTGGGATCAACGGCTACTATCTCAAACAGATCACCGATACAAAGGTGGATGGCAACAATTCTCCCAATCGCCGCGAAGAAGTCATCGGCATCGGGCCGGGGTTGCTCTACAGTTTCTCTCAGAACGATCACATCTTCTTCAACTTCTATCAGGAACTCGGCGCTGTGAACCGGACCGAGGGACAGCGTTTCATTTTCCGCTGGACCCATCACTTCTAGCCCGACTTTCGCACAGGCGTGATACGTCTGATAACGCTGATTGTTACGAGCACTTCGATGACATCATGAGTGCCGATGGCAGCGTAACACTGAATGTTATTTTGAGAAAAGACGTCGCCGGAGATAGCGGATGCAGGAGTTGATATCCGAAGAAAGTTTAATCTCTCAGCATCTCTCCTCGCTTCTCAGCGCAACACACCGCCTTCGCTGGCGTTGGTGACTTGTTTCTGATAGCGCGCCAACCAGCCGGTCAAGTTCCGTTTCACCTGCACCGGTTGACGCGCCGTCAGTTCAGCTTCCGGCACGCAGATGTCAATCTTGCGGTTCGGGAAATCTATCCGGAGCCGGTCGCCGTTCTTGAGCAGACCCATCGGGCCGCCTTCCGCCGCTTCGGGGCTGACGTGGCCGATGCACGCGCCCGCGGTGCCGCCGCTGAACCGGCCATCGGTGATGAGCGCAACTTTATCGCTGAGTCCCATGCCGACGATGTAGCTGGTCGGCGAGAGCATCTCCTGCATGCCAGGGCCGCCTTTCGGGCCTTCGTTGCGGATAATGACAATGTCACCGGCCTTCACTTTGCCGGCGAGAATGCCGGAGCAGGCGTCTTCCTGGCTCTCGAAAATCACGCACGGCCCTTCAAACACAAAGTCCGCGCCGCAATTCTGTTTGAAACTCTCGCTGATGCCGGCGGTCTTGACGACGCTGCCTTGCGGGGCGAGTTGGCCATAGAGAATCGAGAGGCCGCCGTCCTTCGAGTAGGCGGTCGCCGGCGTGCGGATGCAGTCCTCGGCCTTGAACATGAACGCCGCGTCATGCGGCATCAAGCCGGTCGGCTCGGCGGCGGCGATGGACACGGGACGCATGTCGCGGTACGCCTTCGTGATGAGCCAGCCTTGGCGGTAGCGCGATGCGCGAACGAGGCTGCGCACTTTCTTCGGCTCGCCCGGCGCGTATTGCCAGAACATCAACACCGGCGTGTCGCGCAAGCGTCCCAGCTCCGCGCGCACCTGTCCTTTGAACTCGTCAATCCTCTGGCGGAATCCCGCTTCGATCTCTGCCGCGCCTTTCCACGTCGTCGTCTCGTCGAGTTGGAACTCAGCATCGCCGGCAAACAACGCCGCACAGAGCGACGCGTCGCCGGCGTTGAACGCAGCGGCAAGCCGCCAGAGTGTGATCGAACGCTCGTCGCCGGGGAAGAATGAGATCGGTTTCCGCGCCATCTCGCCATCGCGCACCGGCACCGACGCGCCGGCGACGCGGGCGGACTTTGCCCATGCGGTGTATTGCGATGAGCGGGCGTCCCACTCGTCAATGTCCTGGCCGATGGTTTTGCCGGTGACGGTCTTGCAGTTCAGGTTGAGCGCGCCGAAGCGCTTCAACTCGCCGAGAATCGTGTGGATGCCGCCGGCGCGGTGAACATCCTGGACGTGATAGTCCGACGACGGCGAGACTTTGCACAGGCAGGGCACCCGCTTCGAGATCGCGTCAATGCGCGCGATGTCGTACGCGATGCCGGCTTCGCGGGCGATGGCGAGGGTGTGGAGAATGGTGTTCGTCGAGCCGCCCATCGCGACGTCGAGCGTGAGCGCGTTGTCGAACGCCTCGACGGTGGCGATGTCGCGCGGCTTCAAGTCGTGTTCGACGAGCTTCATGATCGCGCGCGCGGCGCGGAGGTAGAGCGCCTCGCGTTCCTTCGAGACGGCCAGCACCGTGCCGTTGCCCGGCAATGCCATGCCGAGCGCTTCGCAGAGACAGTTCATCGAGTTTGCCGTGAACATGCCGGAACACGAGCCACACGTCGGGCAGGCGACCTGTTCGAGTTCGCGAAGTTTGTCCTCGTTGATCTTGCCGGCCTGCAATTCGCCGACGGCCTTGAAGACACTGATCAAGTCAGTCGGTTTGTTTGCGACGGCGTTACCCGCGGCCATCGGGCCGCCGCTGACAAAAATGGTGGGGATATTGACGCGCATGGCAGCCATCAACATGCCGGGAACGATCTTGTCGCAGTTCGGGATGCAGACCATGCCATCGAAACGGTGCGCTTGTAGCATGGACTCGACGCAGTCGGCGATGAGTTCGCGCGACGGCAGCGAGAACTTCATGCCGCCGTGGCCCATCGCGATGCCGTCGTCAATGCCGATGGTGTTGAAGATGAATGGAACGCCGCCGGCTTCGCGGACGAAACGTTTTACGAGTGCGCCGATCTCGTCGAGGTGGGCGTGGCCGGGGATGCAGTCGGTGTAGCTGTTGCAGATGGCGATGAACGGCTTGTCGAAATCGGCTTCGGACTCGATGACGCCCGCGGCCCGCAGCAGGCTGCGGTGCGGTGCGCGTTCGGGGCCTTTCTTAATGATGTCGGAGCGCATAGTGGACTTCCTTTGTTTGGCGCGCACTTTGCCACGTCTCGCCTCCCGCGGCAAGCGCGCAACACAACCGTCGCCTCACTCGTGATGGTTAATATATTAACCACGATGGTTAACATGTTAACCGTCTCTGTTTTTCGGGGTGTGGTTCAGGGTTTGTGAGAAGACAGCGCCTTCAGCAACTCCAGCAAACGCGGTTGGGCACGGACGATGTCAATGAGTTGGCGTTCGGCACCGGTCAGTTGGTATTGGCCACGGTTGGCCAGTGCCGAGGCCGGCAGATAACCGGCGCGTACCAGCAGTGCTTCGCGGTCTTCGCCAAGCACATCCGCCAGACGCAGCAGATCGTCGGCAACGACACGACGCTTGCCTCGTTCCACTTGCGACAAGATGCTGTGATTCATCTCCGCCAGTTGCGCCACGTGTCGCATTGACCATTCGCCTCGACCGCCGCGTCCATCCCGGAAGCGGCACGCGCGCAGGTAGTGTCCCATTGAGGCGATGTTGGCGTGCAATGCCACCGTTTTGCGGCAACGCCCCCGTCGGTATCGGCTCTGACGGGACGGGGGCGACTCATGGGGATCGAGGATTTGATAGCGAATCGGTCGGGAACCTTTCATACGTGTCTCCATTTGATGGTTAACATGTTAACCAGTGTGGTTAAGATGTCAACCAGCACGTGTTTGGCGGAGGTCAGGTGAGGAGGCGACGGGCTTGGGCGATGTCGGCGCGGATTTGGGCTTGGAGCGCCTCGATGTTGGGGAACTTCTGTTCGCCACGGAGTTTTTGGATGAGGGCGACTTCGATGTCCTGACCGTAGAGGTCGCCGGTGAAATCGAGGAGGTGGACTTCGATGAGGCGGCCGGGCGTGGCGTGTTGGAAGGTGGGACGAAGGCCGACGTTGACGACGGCAATGCGTTGTCCGACGCGGGCGGCATAGACACCATCGGGCGGGAGGACTTCGTTGTGGAGGTTCAGGTTCGCGGTGGGGAAACCGAGCGAGCGTCCGCGTTGGTCGCCGGGTTCGACGGTGCCAAGCAAGCGGAACGGTCGGCCGAGCATGGCGGCGGCGCGGTCGAGGCGTCCGTGCAATACGTGCGCGCGGACGGCCGAGGAACTGATCATCTCACCGTCGGCGGTGTGGACGGCGGGAATTTCGTTGACGGTGTAGCCGAGGCGGGCGGCGTGGCGTTCCATGAGGGTGGCGTTGCCGGCGCGATTGTGTCCGAAATGGAAACGGGCGCCGACGCAGATTTGCCGGACACGGTGTGTGGCAAGTTGTTCCAGGAATGTCTCCGCAGGAATGTCGGCAAATTCACGAGTGAATGGCAGGACGAGCGCGACATCCACACCAAGTTTTTGGATGAGCGCGAGTTTGTGTGGCGTGGAGGTGAGCAGCGGCGGCGCTTTGTCGGGATGGAGGACTCGCATGGGATGTGGATCGAAGGTGAGAACAACAGAGGCGTGGGCGATGACGCGCTGGTGGCCGAGGTGGACGCCGTCGAATACGCCGATGGCAACGTTGAGCGGGCGGTTCAACGAGGCGAGTTCGGCGAGTGAGTGGAGGACTTTCATCACGCGGGCTTGATGAGTTTCAAGATCGGAATGATGCAGGGCTGGAGTTCCTGGCGGTTGAGCAACAGTAGCTCGTTGAGTTTGTGGGCGTCCTTGACGTCGAAGCGACCGGAGCGGGTGCGGCGGAGCGTGGAGAGATGGCCGCCGCAGCCGAGTTGGTCGCCGATGTCGTGGCACAGGGTGCGGACGTAGGTGCCCTTGGTGCAGGTGACACGGAACTCGGCGTCGGGCAAAGCGAATTTCAGCAGGCGAAAATCGTAGATGTGAACGTTGCGCAACTCGCGTTCGACGGTCTTGCCTTTGCGGGCGAGTTTGTAGAGCGGGACGCCGGCGATTTTCTTGGCGCTGACCATCGGCGGCATCTGTTGGATGTCACCGGTGAATTTTTTGAAGACGGCTTCGAGGTCGGCGGCGGTGAGGGGCGGGACGTTTTTTTCAGCGATGACCTCACCGTCGGCGTCCTGCGAATCGGTGGCGATGCCGAGCTTGAGAGTGCCTTCGTAGGTTTTGTCTTCAATCATCAACCGCTCTTGAAGTTTGGTGGCGCGTTCGAGGACGATGACGAGCAAGCCCGTCGCGGCAGGGTCGAGTGTGCCGCAGTGGCCGACTTTGTGGAAACCGAAATGCCGGCGGATGCGGTCCACAACATCGTGGGAGGTGAGGAGAGGCGGCTTGTCCACGAGGAGAACGCCGTCGAATGGGGTGAGTTGGGGCGTCATAGTCCGGCGTCTTGGATGGCTTTGGAGATGGTGGCGACGACTTTCGCCTCGACTTCGTGCGGCGTGCCACTGAGCCGGGCGCCGGCGGCTTCGCGGTGGCCGCCGCCGCCAAAATGGCGGGCGATGCTGTTGACGTCAACCTTCGGATGTTTGGAACGGAGGCTCATGCGGAACTTGCCGGGTTCGGGCAGTTCCTCGAAGAGGACGGCGACAAGGACGCCTTGAATCGAGCGCGCGTAATCAATGAGTCCCTCGGTGTCCTCGCGCTTGGCGTTGGAGCGCTGGAACATGTCGTTGGTGAGCCAGTAGTAGGCGATGCGGTTGCGGTCGGTCATCGTAAGATCGGCGAGCGCCATCTGGAGAAGCTGGACGCGGGCGTACGGGTAGCTCTCGTAAATGTGGCGGCAGAGGTCGCCGACGTTGACGCCGGTTTCGACGAGGTCGGCGGCGGCGCGCAACGACGCGGCATTGGTGTTGGCGTAGGTGAAGTTGCCGGTGTCGGTGGCGATGGCGGCATAGAGGCAGTTGGCGATGTCGAGGCTGAGGCTGAATCCGCCGCGTTTGATGAGGTCGAAGACGATCTGGCCGGTGGCGGGCGCTGCGGGGACGACCCAGTTGATCTCGGCGAATTTTTCGTTGCTGACGTGGTGGTCAATGTTGACGAACGCTTTCCGGCTGCCGATGCGTTGGGCGGCGACGCCGACGCGTTGCCATGTCGAGGTGTCCACGGCGATGACAACGTCGAAATCCCGCGGCGCGTCGGGCGGACGGGTGAGGAGGTCGCTGTGGGGGAGGAAGCGGAATTTTGCCGGAACAGGGTCGTCATTCCAGACGGTGACTTGTTTGCCGAGTGCTTTCAGAAGGATGGCGAGGGCAAGCTGCGAGCCGATGGCGTCGCCGTCGGGCCGGTAGTGGGAGAGCAGGAGGAAACTCTGGTGCTGGCGCAACAGTCCGGCGATTTGCAGGCAGGGATCAGTCATTGGACGGCTCGATGTGGAGTTCGTCGAGGAGGTGTTCGATGCGCTGGGCGTGGGACTCGGTTTCATCGAGGAGAAATTTCAAGCGCGGTGTGTACTTGAGGATCACGCGGCGCGAGAGTTCGTGTTGGATATGGCCATGCGCTTCTTCGAGCGCCGCGATGGCGGCTTGTTGTTGTTTCGCTGTGCCGATGACGCTGACATAGACGCGCCCGTCGCGCAGGTCCTGGCTGACAACAGCGGAAGTGACGGTGACAAAGCCGCAGCCGGCAAGATTGAGTTGCTGCACAATCTCGCCGATCTGTTGTTTGACCAACTCCGAAACTCGTTCAATGCGCCGGTGGCTCATGGCTCGCGGCTTACCTCCGTTTTCGTTTACAGCGTGGCGGCAACTTTCTCCACCGTGTAACACTCGATGATGTCGCCGGGTTGGAAGTCATGGAAATTGTCGAGGCGCAGGCCGCACTCGGCGCCGGCCTTGACCTCTTTCACGTCATCCTGGAAATGTTTGAGGCTGATAATCTTGCCCTCGTACTGGACAGCCTTGCGCCGCAACAAGCGCGCGCGGCCCGTGCGCTGGATGCGCCCGCTGTTGACGTAGCAACCGGCGACGAACGGTCCCTTGCTGAGCTGGAAAACCTGGCGAATCTCGGCGCGACCGATCACCACTTCCTTGGATTCCGGTTCCAACAATCCTTCCATGGCTTCCTCGACCTGTTCGAGGAGCTCGTAAATGATGGTGTACAGTTTGATCTGGACGTCTTCGCGCTTGGCCACGTCGGTCACACCGCTTTCGGTCTTGACCCGGAAACCGATGATGACGGCATCGGAAGCGCTTGCCAGCAGCACATCGTTCTCCGTAACAGTGCCAACAGCGCCGTGGATGACGTCCAGTTCCACCTTGTCGCTCTTGAGTTTGCCGAGCGAATCGTGGATTGCCTCCAACGACCCCTGCACGTCCGCCTTCAACACGATGCCGAGCTTCTTCTTTTCGCCCTTCTCCAACTGGCTCAACAAATCCTCCAGCCGTGTTCCGCGCCGTCCGCCGGCCGCCTCGGCGGTCGCGGCGGCTGCGCGTTCGGCCAGCGCGCGCTGCTCGCTCAACTCGCGCGCTTCCTTTTCGTTCTTCAAGACTTCAAACTCGGCGCCCGCCTCCGGCAGCCCGGTAAACCCGACGATCTTCACCGGCGTCGCCGGGCCGGCCTCCTTCACGCGCTTGCCTTTGTCGTCAATGAGCGCGCGCACCTTTGCCATGTGCGCCCCGCAGATGAGCGCGTCGCCGGTTTTCAACGTGCCTTTGCGGACGAGGACCGTGGCGGTCGGTCCCATGCCCGGCTCCATTTGGGCTTCGATGACGTTGCCTTTGGCGGGGCCTTTCGGGTTGGCCTTCAACTCCATCATTTCCGCTTGGAGCAGGATCATCTCCAGCAGCGTATCAAGGTTCTTCTTTGTCGTCGCCGACACGTCCACGGCGATGGTGTCGCCGCCCCACGATTCGGGATTGAGGCCGTGTTCCTGCAATTGTTTCTTCACGCGGTCGGGATTCGCGGCCGCCAGGTCGCATTTGTTGACGGCGATAATGACGGGCACCTTGGCGGCCTTGGCGTGATTGATCGCTTCGAGCGTTTGCGGCATCACGCCATCATCGGCGGCCACCACGAGAATCGCGATGTCCGTCACGTTGGCGCCGCGGGCGCGCATCTTGGTGAACGCCTGGTGGCCGGGCGTGTCGAGGAACGTGATCTTCTTGCCGTCGGGCAACGTCACCACGCTGGCGCCGATGTGCTGGGTAATGCCGCCGGACTCGTGCGCGACCACGTCGGTCTTGCGGATCGCGTCGAGCAACGACGTCTTGCCGTGGTCAACGTGTCCCATCACCGTCACCACCGGCTGGCGGAACTTCAAGTCCTCGGCTTTCTCGCCGGCCTCGACTTTGACTTCCCGTTTCTGTGGCGGATGCGCCAGACCGGCGCCGCGGTCTCGTTTTTCAAGATCAAAGAGGAACCCATGGCGTTCGCAGATTTTGCGCGCCACGTCTTCGCCGATGGTTTCGTTGAGATTGGCGAAGACGTTGAGTTGCATCAATTCGGCCAGCAACAAGTGCGCCTTCACGCCGACGCGTTGCGCCAAATCGCGGACAACGACCGGCGGCTTCATCTGGATGACCTTCTGGCCGCGTTCGTTGGTGGTGAACGTCGGTCCAACGCTGACGCTGGGAGGCGGGGCGACTATGCGCGGAGGCGGCGGTGGTTTTACCGTGGAGACAACAGCTTGTCTCGGAGCCGCAACAGGCGGTTTCGGCGGCGCAACCGCCGTCGCGGGCTTGACCGGCCCGATCATTGGCGGTGGCGGTTTTGGCGCCGGTGGCGGCACCGGTGGTGGCGGCGGTGCAACCGGTTGGGGCGGTTCTGGAACGACAACAGGAGCCGGCGGAGGTTCTTGGGGCGGGGGAGGTTGCGGCTCAGATACCGGTGGCGGAGCAGGAGCGGGAGGCTCGGGTGGCGCCGGCGGCGGTGGAACGTAACCGTACTCTTGTTCAAGCGATTCAGCCGTGATGTTGTCCACCGTACTGGAAACCGACTTGACCGGGTACTTGATGGCAACCAGCTTCTCCATCATCTCTTTGTTGGAGAGGCCGCAACGCTTGGCTAGTTCGTGGACGCGAATGCTCATGAGGTTGCGCCTGTGCCTCGCTCTTGACGTTCTTGCGCGGCCACGACAATGTCGTGCACCGCTTTGGCTGTCTCTTCACCCAGCAACTCAATCAGATCGTTTACGTCCGCTGCCAGCAGCCCTTCGACAGAATGGAAACCGCAATTGACGAGCATCTGCGCCGTCGGCCGATCCATGCCGGGCAACGCGGCCAATTCCTTGATGGCGCGCGCGACTTTCTCTTCAAAACCAAGTTCAGCCGTCTCGGCCTTCATAATGTCCACCTTCCAACCGGTCAATTTGGCGGTGAGACGGGCATTTTGGCCTTTCTTGCCGATGGCCAGCGAAAGCTGATCGGAATCCACAAGCACCCGCACCGTTCTGGCCGCTTCTTCCACCTCCAAAGATTTCACCTTGGCCGGCTTGAGCGCTTCCATGACAAACTCACGCACATTGGGAGACCAACGATGAATGTCAATCTTCTCGCCACTGAGTTCCCGAACGATGTTTTTGACGCGCATCCCGCGCAGCCCAACGCACGCGCCGACCGGGTCCACCTTCTCGTCGCGCGAATACACGGCAATCTTCGTGCGATAACCGGCCTCGCGGGCGATGGCCTTGATTTCGACGGTCTTATCGGCGATTTCGCTGACTTCCAGCTCGAACAGTTTCTTTACAAAATCCGGGTGCGCCCGCGACAGCACGATTTCCGGTCCGCGCAACGCGTTTTCAACAGTGAGAATGTAGGCCCGAATCCGGTCGCCGGGCTGGTATTCCTCGATGGGAACGCGTTCGCGGCTCGGCATCATCGCCTCGATCCGGCCCAAGTCCACGATCACGTCGCTGCGCTCAAAACGCCGCACGGTGCCCGACACGATATCGCCCGCCCGCCCTTTGAACTCCTCAAACACCATGGTTCGTTCGGCCTGACGGATGCTTTGCAACATCGCCTGTTTGGCGGTTTGGGCGGCAATCCGCCCGAAATTGGAGGGCGTGACCTCGACCTCGATGGATTCGCCAAGTTGAATGTTCGGAACCCGCTGCCGCGCGTCGGAAAGGGTGACTTCGTCGTGTTTGTTGACCACGTTCTCGACAACCAACAGTTTGGCAAATGCGCGGATATTGCCGTTTTTGCGGTCAATCTCGATGCGAACGTCGTTGGCGGGGCCGACGGATTTCTTCGATGCCTGAAGAATGGCCTTTTCAACAGCTTGAAGCAGGGTCTCTTTATCGAGGCCCTTTTCTCGCTGCAAATACTCCAAGACCGCTATCAGTTCACCGTTCATAATATTGTTGTCTGGTTGTTTAATTGTCTTTTTGTCGGCCGCGAACACTCGCGCAAGGGAACAAAAAAGCGGGTGCACACACCCACTTCATCGCTCGCAGCCTCCAATTTCAAGTTCGAACTATAGGCAAACCCCTCTACCCGGTCAAGTGGTAATCCCACTTCGGCGTTGGCAAGTGAAATTCGCGTGCATTCACGGCTGTTTGCGGCTACATAAACCGCATCATGAGCGTATTGATCACAGGCTCGATTGCACTCGACACCGTCAAAACACCGTTGGAAGAACATCACGATCTGCTTGGCGGCTCCGCCAGCTACGCGGGCGTGGCGGCGGGTTTTTTCACCCATGTCAACCTCGTCGGCATTGTCGGCAACGATTTTCCCCGTCCGTACCTTGAACTGTACCAAAAACACCGGATCAACCTCGACGGCCTCGAAATCGCCAATGGCAAAACCTTCCGCTGGTCGGGCGAGTACGAATGGGACATGAACAACCGTCGGACGCTTTCCACGGAACTGAACGTCTTCGAGCAGTTCCGCCCGGCATTGCCGGAACAGTATCGCGCCACGCCGTACGTGTTCCTCGCCAACATCGCGCCGGAGTTGCAGCTTCACGTGCTGGACCAGATGCAACGCCCGCGCTTCGTCGTGGCCGACACGATGGACCTCTGGATCGAAACGGCGCGCGAACCGCTGCTGCAGTTGCTTCCGCGGATTGATTGCTTTGTGATGAACGAAAGCGAGGCGCGCCAGTTGACCCGGCAAACCAATCTCATCAAGGCCGGACGAATGGCGCTCGGTTGGGGACCGAAACACGTGGTCATCAAAAAGGGCGAGCACGGATGCCTGCTGTTCGGCGACGGCCACGTCTTCAGCGCCCCGGCCTATCCGCTCGAAGACCTCCACGACCCCACCGGCGCGGGCGACTGTTTTGCCGGCGGTTTCACCGGCTACCTCGCCAGCGTGAACCGTGTGGACGGCGACACGCTCCGCAACGCGGTCATTTACGGCAGCGTCATCGCCAGCTTCAACGTCGAGAGCTTCAGCCTCGGCCGGCTCCAGACGCTGACGCAACATGACATTATCCAGCGTTACGAAATCTTCCGGGTGATGAGCCAGTTTGTGGCCGGTTGACGAAACGCGGCCAAACTCAGACCGGCGCAATGACCCGCAAGGCGCGCGGCTCCAGCCGAAACAACACCGGGACATCGCCCGCATCTTCGCCGTCCAGTTCCAGCGGGGCCGGCGAGGCAGCGCGGCAAACAAAACGGGCGCTGCGAAAACAGCGGACACCCCGTTGCTGCGTGTGTCTGCCGCACAGCACACCGAATCCGTGCCGCAAGGCGTTGCCGTAGCCGCCACGCTCGAACACGCAAACATCAAGCAGGCCATCGTCGAGTTGCGCGTCGGGAAAAAGACGGAACGGACCGCCGTAACGTCGTCCATTCCCAACCATCACCGCCATCCCGCGCGCGGTATCGCCGGTGTCCTCGGCGACAACCGCAACGTCGTCCTTCTGTTCGCGCAACGCCGCCAACCCGGCCCAGACGTAGCTGAGCGGTCCGAACCGTTTTTTCAGTTCCCAGTTCGCCGTGCGCACAGCCCGCGCATCGAACCCGACGCCCGCCAGTTGCGCGAAGAATCGCTGGCGCCCGGCAAACTCGGCGACGCCGAGGTCAATCACGCGCGTCACACCGCGTTCCAGCGTTGCCCACGCCGCCGCCAAGTCCAGCGGAATGCCCAGCTCGCGCGCGAACACGTTGGCCGTGCCAAGCGGCAACACGCCGAGCGTCGCTCCCGGCAACCGCAGGCCATTGACGACCTCGTTGATGGTGCCGTCGCCGCCGGCGGCCACGACGATGCCGTCAGCTTCGGCGGCCAACCGCGTGGCGTCGCCGGCCCGCTCGGTCGGCGCGAGCGTAACGTCCGGCCCGGCCTTCGATTCGAGAAAACGGCGGAGCCGCTGCGATTTCTCGCCGCGCGCCGCCGGGTTGAAGATGACAAAAATTCTGGGCATTGCTGGATAGTTGCGCTATTGTAAACGCGTTGTCAGGCAAACCAACCTATTTCTGGAGGATCAAACCATGAAGCTGTTGAAGATTCTGTTCGTGTTGGTGATTATCGCAGCCGTTCTGCTGGCGGGAGCGGTGTTCTTCATCAACCACAAGCTCCAATCACCCGAAACCAGGGAATTGGCGCTGAAAGCCGCGCAGGATGCGCTCGGCACAAAAGTTCAAATCAACGACCTCAATATCTCGCTGTTCAGCGGCATCACGCTTCGCGGCGTGACCATTGCGAACCCGCAGGGGTTCAATGGCTCGTTGTTGACCGCCGAGGAGTTTGTGCTCCGCTACAATCTCTGGCCGCTTTTGCAAAAGCGCGTCGAAATCGAGACGCTGGCGTTGCGCAAACCGGTGATCACGCTGGCGCGCAACGACAAGGGCGAGTGGAATTACGATAAGATCGGCGCGAAACCCGCAACCCCAGCAGAGGCTCCTGCTCCCGCAACCGCGCCCGCGAGCGCCGCACCCTCAACGCCCTCGACCACCAAGGCGGGCGTGGACATCACGTTGTCGAAGCTCGCTCTCGAAAATGCGGAGATTGTGATGCTCGACGAAAAGCAGAAGGAACTCGTCCGCATCCGCAATCTGACCGTCACCAGCAAACTGCAAACCAGTGGATCCAAAATGGAAGGCGACGGCAACGCCAAGATTGAGACGCTCAGCGCCGCCGATTCCCTGTTCGTGCGCACGATTGCCGCCCCGATCAAGATGTCGGCGGAACGCGTGGCGCTCGCGCCGCTCAGCGGGACGCTGGCCGGCGGCGCCGTCAGCGGCGATGTCGGAGTCAAATTGACCGGCGGTTTCCAGTACGGCGTCAACATCAAGGTCAAGGACGGCGACATGGGCAAACTCCTGCAGGAAGCCAAGACAAAACCAGCCCTCACCGGCAAACTGCAAGCCGAGACCTCGTTGACCGGCAGCGGCGGCCTGCCGACCATGAACGGCAACGGCAAACTCGAAATCGTCAATGGCACGCTCATCGGCGTTCCGCTGCTGGAAACACTGGCCGTGCTGCTCCATATCAATGAACTGCGCAATCTCAAATTCACCGAGTGCCGGTTTGAGTTCACGATGGCCGACAACAAAATGCCCACGCCGGTGATTAGCATCAAGTCGCCGCAAGTGCAGATCACGGGGAAAGGCGTTGTGTCGCTGGCCGATTATTCGCTCAATCACGACGTGACGCTGGCGGTCGCTTCCGACCTGCTCGCCAAGGTGCCCGGCGAAATCCGCGACATCTTCAAGAAGCAGCCCGACGGTTTCCTCGCCATCACCTTCCAAGTGTCCGGCCCGTACGACGCCCCCAAAAACAACATCACGGAAACGCTGCTCAAAGGCGCCGCGCAGAACCTGATCCAAAAGGGAATCCAAAAACTCTTTCGTTGATGCGCATCATCGCCGGCATCGCCAAGGGAATGACGCTGGTTGCGCCGCGCGGCGACGTTCGCCCAACGTCGGACCGCGTCCGTGAAGCCATCTTCTCCAGCCTCGGCGAGCGCGTGGTCGGCGCGACCGTGCTCGATCTGTTCGCCGGCAGCGGCGCGCTCGGACTCGAAGCCGCCAGCCGCGGCGCGAGCGCGGTCACGTTCGTCGAGAACGCCCGCGCCTCGCTCGACGCCATCGAGCGCAATCTCGAATCGTTCCGTCGCAACCGCGGCGTGTCCTGCGTATTTCGCGTGCTCCGCGCAGACGCCTTCAAGTTGCCGGCGTTGGAGGGGGAATACTCGTTGATCTTCGCCGACCCGCCGTACGGCGATGCCGCGCAAAAATTCCTCGTGCTTCCGTTGCCGCTTGCCCCCGGCGGCCTGGTGGTGTTGGAGTCAGCCAAGCGCGATGCCCTGACGCCCGGCGAAACGTGGAACGGGAAGCGGGAAGCAATCTACGGCGATACGCGCGTCAGCTTCCTTGTGCGAACTGGCTCTTGAGCGCCCAGAGGCCGAGCGCCGGGTTGCTGATGTAAAAGAGGTCGCCGTTGAATCCATCCTTCAAACCTTCGACCGGGTAATCCTTCAGATTACCAACCTCGAAGCCGACGGCGCGAACCGCATCCGGGCTGATGTTGGGACCCGGGCAATACGTGATGCGGAACCGGCCTTCGCTCGAACCGTGAATCAGGTGCGCGGCGGCGCTGAGGTTGTTGCGAAGATCGTCGTGCGCCTTGACGGCAGCCAGCGTGGCCGGCGTGCCTTTGTAGCCGTACTTGCGGATGAGCCGGTCAATCTCAGGGTCTTCACCAAACTCCTTGAGGCCGGGCGCGAGGACGATGAGGTCGCCACCATCAGCCATTGCCATCCGGGTCCGGTAAACCGCCTTGTTGCCGAGCCACGTGCTCTTGAACTCGTGCGGGTCAAGCCAGACGAGCACCTTCTTCAACGGCGCATCGAGCAGGTCAAGGTTGACCTTCTGCGAGAGGCGCGCCCCGGTCGTGAACGTCTCGTTGTCGTCGCCGATGTAGAGGCCGCGCATCGTCATCGCGCCGGTGGCGTTGTTCTTCTGCATGACGGTGAGCACGTAGAGAATCGGCAGGTCGGCGAGAAACTTCTCGACGCCGTAGTTGAAGAGCTTCCGCACCGGCGTATCAATGCGGCCCATCATCCGTTCCATGCCGTAGGCCGCGCCGAGGAAATGGGATTTGTTGATCGTGTCGGCGCCGCCCGCGCCGGTCATGATGTTCTTGGTGTAGTTGGCAATGCCGACAACCTCGTGCGGCACAAGCTGGCCGACCGAGAGAATCAGGTCGTAGCCGGCAAAGAGACGGTTGCTGACCTCGACGCGCACGTCGTAATCCACGCGACCCTCCGACCATTCCTTGAGCAGTTTGCCGGGCACGGTGCCGACTTCGCGGACGCCGCGGCGCCAGTCGTGAACGTGGAAATGGTCCAGCGGAATCGTGTTGCCGAACATCATCCGCAGTTGCGCCTCGGTCATCGGCGAGTGCGTGCCGAGCGTCGGCATAATGTCAATCTGCGTTGCCGGCGAAAGCAACTCGTACAACAGCCGCGTCAGCTCGCCCGCGTCGGAGTTGAGCCGGGTGTGGTCCGGCGGCAGAATCAAGACGCGCCGCAACGGTTTGCCGACGGCCTTCAACGCCTCCGCCAGCGCGGCGCGTTTGTCCGCCGTCGTGATGTTGTCGGTGACCGAGCCTCGGGAAAAATAGGTTGCCATGGCGTTGTTCTTTCGTTCTCCCCGTCATCATTGTCCAAACCAGCCGAGAAGTCCAGCCAGCGTTGCGTCACCGTCGGGAATCCGGCCGACGCGCCACAACCAGCGGCCCAAGCTTGCTAGCGCGGAGTGGAGTCGGGCAGGCCGCCGTCAACGGGAATCGTCGCGCCGGTCGTCGGCGTCTGGCGCGTGGCGAAGAAGAGAACGGCATTGGCGACGTGTTTGGCGGTGACGCGCGTTTTCAGCAGGTTTCGGTTCCGGTAGTATTCTTCCAAGCCTTTTTCATCGAGGCCGCGCGATTTCATCCGGGCGGGTCCGACCTCGGCCCAAAGCCCGGAACGGCGCGACCCATCCGAGAACACGGCATCCGGCGCGACCATGTTCACACGGACGCCAAACGGCGCAAACTCGAGGCTGGCGATGCGGGCGAGTTGGTGACAGGCGCTTTTCGTCGCGCAATACGCGCCGAAACCGGCGCCGGGCGCAAAGAAGTTCTTCGTCGAGATGACGATGATATCGCCGCCGGTGTTTTGTTCGCGAAGGATTCGTCCGGCTTCGGTGAGCGTGAGCAGCGCGCCATCCACGTTGACCTTTTCGAGCTTGCGGAACGCTTCGAGGCTCGTCTCCATCAACGACGCGCCGATGGCGATGCCGGCGTTGACGACAACGATGTCCACGCCGCCCCATGTCTTGATGACTTGCGCGAAACCGTCGGCGACGGATTGCGGGTCGGTCACGTCGAGCGGGACTCCGATGGTCGGGCCGACGCCGCGCAGGTCTTCGACAAGGCTGCAGAGGTTGTCAGGCGAAACATCGGTGGCGGCGACGTGGCAGCCGGTTTCAAGGAGGCCGCGGCAAATGCCCGCGCCAATCGCCCCGGCGGCGCCGGTGACAATGGCGATCTTGCCGGCAAGCGGCGCCGCGGGCGTCGGTGTTGGCCGGAAAATTTCGTACGCGCCGACGCCGGCAATTTCGAGATCGGCTTTACCGGTGGTGGCTCGAAGGATGACGCGGCGCCATGGGTCGTCCTCGTTGCCGCTGGGCGAGGCGAGTCGGGCGCGGCGGAGAAGAAGTTCTTTCATCGGCGACGTTTCCCGGGTGCGAACGACCAGCCGCCGCGGGCGGTGCGGGCCATGCTGACGGCGCGGCGGCTGCCGACTTCGGCGTCGGTGCGGAACGCGGCGGTCTCGTCGTAGCGGAAGTTGTCGAGTTTCGCCCGCGGAACAGTCTGGCCGATGAACCGTTCAATGGCGCGGACGTGATCCATTTCCTCGGTGGTGATCAGCGTGAAGGCTTCGCCGGATTTGAGCGCGCGGCCGGTGCGGCCAATGCGGTGGACGTAGTCTTCGGGATGCTGCGGCACATCGTAGTTGACGACGTGGCTGACGTCCTCGATGTCGAGGCCGCGGGCGGCGATGTCGGTGGCGACCATGACTTCGTATTTGCCGGACTTGAATCCATTGAGCGCCTCGATGCGCTCCTGTTGGGTGCGGTTGGAGTGGAGGACGGCGACGGCGTGGTTGGCGCGCTGGAGGCGATTGGCGATCTTGTCGGCGCCGTGCTTGGTGCGGCAAAAGATGAGGACGCTGTTGTAGTTGGTGCGTTCGAGCAGGACGAGCAGGAGCTGGAATTTCTGGCCGCTGTTGACGGGGTAGAATGCGTGCTTGACCGTCTCGGCGGGAGAACGGCGTTCGCCAATGGCGACGTTGACCGGGTCGCGCAACGCCCACGACGCCAGACGCGCGATCTCCGGCGGAACGGTCGCGGAGAAAAGCATGGTCTGGCGTTGGCGCGGACATTTCTCGATGATGCGGCGCACGTCGGGCATGAATCCCATGTCGAGCATCCGGTCGGCTTCGTCGAGAATGAGGAACTGGATGTCGTGGAGTTTGATTTCGCCCTGGCCGAGAAAATCAAGAAGGCGCCCGGGCGTGGCAACGAGAATGTCCATGCCGTGCTTGATGTCTTCGCGTTGTTTGCCGTAGCCGACGCCGCCGAAGATGACGGTGGTGCGGATGTCAGTAAATCGTCCGTAATCGCGGAACGCGGTCTCGACTTGGGCGGCGAGTTCGCGGGTCGGTTCGAGCACGAGGCAACGGCAGGCGCCGTGGCGTTCGAGCTTCGTGATGATCGGCAGCGCGAATGCGGCGGTCTTGCCGGTGCCGGTCTGGGCGGAGCCGATGATGTCCTTGCCAGCGAGAACGAGCGGGATGGCGCGCGTTTGGATGGCGGTGGGTTGCGTGTAGCCGGCGGCTTCGACGCCGCGGAGTGCGTTCGGGGAAAGACCAAGGGATCGAAATGGCATGGAGGCAGAATACCGCCACAGGCGCTGTTTTCGCAAGCGCAGAACTCAGCGCTGGTAAATGGGCATGAAGTGGTGGCGGATTGAGAGGCTCATCAGCGCCAAGGCGGTGCAATACACGCGCGAGTTGCCTTCCTCGCCCCGGCCGATCCACGAGCCGTCCTCCTGCTGCTCGGCCACCAGCACGCGCTCGACTTCCTCGCGCGCTTCTTTGGCAATCTGGCCGCCTTGTTGATACATGCCCTGCGCGTAATAGTAGGTGCCGTAGAAAAACCACCGGTGTTTCGTGCTGATCTTCTCGCTGCGCAACCATTCCACCGTTCCCCTCAATTCCGGCGCGTCGTACTCGCCGCACACCTGCAACGCCAGCAACCCTTCCGAGGCCGTCGAGTAGACCGGCCACTGCCCCGGCTCGTACGCGAACCCGCTTCGGAGGTTCGTGATCCGGCCTTGCTTGTCGCGATCCGAGCGATAACTGCGTTTGATGTAGCGGACGGCATCCTCGATGGTCTCCGCCGGCACCGACAAGCCTGAGTTTTTTGCCGCGCGCAACGCCATCACCTGCCACACGGTGACCGACAAATCGGCGTCGCGCGATTCCGGCGAATAACGCCAGCCGCCGTGGAAACGCTGGTCCGATTTCGGAACCCGTTGCGACCGCACGATCAGGTCAATCGCCCGCTGGCAGCGTTCGCGGATCAGCGCGTCCTGCTTTGCGTTCAATCCCATGCCGAGCATTTCCGCCAGCATCAACGTCACGATGCCGTGGCCGTACATCCGCGAACCGTCGTACTTGCCGAAGTAACCGGTCTGGTCCTGGCGTTCTTCTTCCAGAATAAACTCCAGCGCCCGCCGCACCGCCCGGCCCTCGCGCGTCTCATCCGTCGGCAAATGACCGACCGACGTCAACGCCAGGATCGCCAGCCCGGTCATCGCGTTCGCGTTGTCCCGGCTCTTGCGGTCCACCTTCCCAATCGCGCCGTCGTCGTCCTGCCGCGACAACAAATACTCCGTCCCGCGTCTCACCGCCCGATCGACCGCAGCTTGGTCAGCGAACACCGGCACCACCATCAGCACCAAAAACTGAAAACTCCTCCTCATTTCCCCTCCTGCGCCTTGATGGCGATGGCGCGGAAATACAACTCCACCATCTCGCGATACTCGCCGGCGACGCCTTCGTGCGGCGACTCCATCAGGTCGCGCGCCAGCTTGGGCGGCAACTTGCCCCATTCGCCGCGCAACCGGCGGAGGCTCTCCGGAAGATTGCCGACATCCAGTCCTTGCGCGCGGAATGCTGCGCCGGCGCCAGAGCCTTCTTTCTCCGACATCGGTTGCTGGCCGGGCGTCAATCCCTGGCCGCGCGCGCTCATCATCGAGGATGCCTGTGCTTGCGCGGCCTGACTCGCGGCAGTCTGGCCTTGCGCCTGTTCGCTTTGTCCTTGCGTCTGCCCCTGGCCGGCCTGGGTTTGCTGGGCTTGTTGCCCCGATTGGCTGGCTTGGGTTGACAGGTTCATCGCTGCGTCGAGACTGTCCAACGCGCGCGCCATCCATTGCGCCGCGGCGCCTTCGGCGGCGGCCAGTTTCCCGGCCATGCTTTCCATCGAAGCCGGGCTGGCCGGGCTGGGCATCGGCTGTTGAAGCATCGCGTTGACCTGATCGGTGGCTTGCTGAATCGCGTCACCGGCAGCGCGGGCGGCGGCCTGCGCTTGCGCGGACGACTGCGACTGCGCCATCTCCTTGCCGGCCTTGGCGACTTCGCCGCCGGTTTTGTTTTCGATTTGATTGCCGAGTTGCTGGACCTCTTGGCCCATGGTTTGATTGCCGAGCCGGGACTCGTGGCGGCCGGCGCGTTCGATGTCGTTGCCGGCATCGCGGACGTTCTGCTCGATGCGCGGTTGTTGCGCGGCGGCCTCGGCGGGGCTGGTCGCGTGTTGCGCGAGATGCTGTTCCTTATTTGCTGACCGCTGGAGATCGGCGGCGGCGTTCTGGAGCGTGTTGCGCGCGATCTCGCTGAGTTCCGCCCGCATCGGTTTGTTCTGTTGCAACGCCTTCTCCAGTTCCTGCAATTGTTCCAGCGGCGTCAAGCCGGCGAGTTCTTCCAACGCCATCGCCTTCGCGTACTCGGCGTCGAGCGTCGGTTTCAATCCCATTTCCTTCTCGGCCTCGCGCAACGCCATGCGCGTCAGGCCGGGCTGGCCGGCTTCAAGGTTTTTGTAATGCTCGGCGAGTTGGCGGAGCGTGTCGGCGAGTTTGCCCTGCAATTCGGCGGCGCCCTTCAACGCATTCTTTTGGTGATCGGGCTGTGGCGTGTGTGCGGCGTGCTGGAGCATGTCGTTGGCGCTCGGCGACGGCTCGCGCAACATGGCGCTGGCATCGTCGGCGTCGCGGGCGCGTTGACGGCCTTCCTCGGTGGCAAGGTTCTGGACGTTGGCGTCGCGGCGGATGGCGTTGCGGGCATCATTGACGCGGTTGTCGAGTTTCTGCTGGTCGTGCGAAAGGTTTTTTGCCTCGGCGCGGATTTTCTCGGCCATGTCGGGTTGACCGGCGTGCCTGGCTTGTTCGTCGGTCTTGCCCTGCATGTTGTCGGCGTTCTTGGCGAGGCCGGCGAGGCGTTCGCTGAGTTTCGGCGCGGCCTTTTCGATCTCGGCGCGGGCTTCGTCGAGGTACGGCTGAATTTGTCGTTTCACCTCGGCGACATCGTTGGCAACCTGGGCGACGGGCTGTGCGACATTCATTGTCGGCGCAGCGGATTCCTGTCGCTGGCGCATTTCATCGGCAATTTGCCGGACCGATGGGCTGTCGGCAGTTGCGTTGAGCGACTTGGCGGCCTCGGCGGGCAACTGCGCCTGCTGCAACTGTTGCGGCAACGACTTCATTTGCTCGTGCGACCATTTCCAATCCTTCGCGCGCTCGACAGCCTCGGCGGACATCAATCGTTCCCAGCGTTCCTGCGCAGCGAGCTGGCGGAGCGCGGAAACTTGTTCGCCGAGATGATGGCCGGTTTCGAGTTTGCGATAGGCTTGTTCAATCGCCTTGATCGCGGCGAGCGCATTGGTCGGCGATGCGGCGTCGGCCAACGCCTGCACGGCGTCGGCTGCGCGGGCGGCGTCCGAGGCGAACTGCGCGTCGGGGTGCGGACGTTTCTCTTCGAGGGCGGCCCGGTCCTTGAGATGGCTGGCAGCCATCTCCATTTGCTCGATGACCGGCGTTTTTTGGCGGATGAGCTTGGCGATGCTGTTGGCGGAACTGGAAAACTGTTCGGCGAGCCGTTGACGGGCGACTTCGGCGCGGCTGGCCAGTTCGCGCTCGGCCTTTTGCATTTGGGCGGCGGCTTTCTCGATGCCGCGCTGCATTGCGTCGGCGACCGGTTTGAGCCGTTCGGCGGTCGGCTCGGCGGCGAGCGTTTTCTCAACCTGATCACGGTCACCGGCAAGATGCTGGGCGGTCTCGCGCGCCGTGTTGGCGGGCCAATCCCGCGTCTGCTGCGCAAGGCGTTTCAACTGTTGTTCGACTTCCTTGGCTTGGTCCGCGGTGACAGTCTGCCGGCGCGTGGCCCGTTCGGTTTGCAACGGATCGCGGAACATCTCGCTCAAGGCGCGCTGGTCGGCGTTGATCTGCGCGAGGTCGCTGGTGATGGCGCGCGCTTGATCGGCGGCAACCATCTGGCGGTAATTGTCGTTGGCAACGCGCGGCGGGCTGACGGCGGCATTGAGCGATTCCTGCGCCTTCTGAAGACCGGTCTTGGCGGTCATATCATCGCCAGTTGCGGCGCGTTCGAGCGCCGCCTTGAGCGGCTCAATGCCTTCGCGCAATGCCCGGCTGACGGCGGCGCCAACCAGCACAAGATCACCGGACTCGCGGACGCTGGCCATTCTCGGCAGCGTATCCTGAATCCGGCGCAGCGTGTCGGCGGCCTTCTCGGCGGCATCCTCAGCGGCGGCGCGGGCGGCGAGGAGCGCCTGCTGTTTCTGGAGTTTGTCGGCTGTTCGCGACGCGATGGCGGTCTTGGCTGACGTCATCGCGCGGTCGAGTTTGTCCGTCGCATCGCGCAGTTCCTGAAGCGATTTCTCAACGGACTGTTTGGCTTTCAAGCGGGCATGGCGTTGCGGGTCGAAACCGGGAGCGGCAATCATGATGCGAAGTGGAACCGATTCGCCGCGCTGCCCCTTGAGGTCGGTGGCGACAAGTTTCGTGATCACGCGATCACCGGGATGAACGCCGAGTTCAAAAAGGTCCCACGTCCGCGCGACCGTGGCGACGACGCCGGTGGGTTGTTGGAGCGGAAACGTCTGCCATGAGCCGTGATTGACTTGGATGGCTTGCTCGATGTTCGAGAGGGCAATGTCGTCCTTGGCTGCGCCGGTGAGTTGGACGAGCGCGTCGGGCGGCAACACGATCTGGTCTTGTTCGGGCTGCTCGATCTTGACCGATGGCAGGAGGTCGGGCTGGACGCGGATTTCGTATTGCGGACTGTACTTGTTCTCGAAACCGGTCTGCGCCGCGACCAGTTGCACCCGATACGTGCCGGCGGCGGTGAGCGGAACGCGGGCGGCAAGCTGGCCGTTGGGAAGTTGCTGGAGCGGAATTTCCTTTGCCGCCTTGCCGAGGTCGAGACGCAACGCGGCCCGCTGCATCGGCTGGTCAACGTCCAGCTTCAACTCGACTTCGGTTCCGTCCAGCGCATCGAGGTCGCCGTTGTCCTCGGTCGCGGCGCGGGCGGCAAGCCGCGTGTACGACGGGTAGTGATAAGTTTTGTGGAACCGGAGAACCTGCGGACGCGGGTGCGGGTTAAGCGTGAACTTTTGCGTGACGGCATCACGCGCCCGGACCCGGTAGAGAACCGGCGATTGATTGACCTGAACCGGCGCGGTGAACTGGTTCACGGCGCTGAGCGCCATTGGGGCGCGCTCACGCGGACCGCGTTTGGGAAACGTCTCCAACACAACACGCCGCACATCGCCGCCCGTGACGCGGACGGTGACCGGCACGGCATCGCCTTCCGGCACCGTCTGGTCGGCGGGCGCGGGCGCGAGCACTTCGATTTGGATGCTGGAGTAACGCGGGATGTTCGCCGCCGGCAACGCGGCGCGGGCGAACGCCTGACGGAAATGCAGCCCCGGCGCGTTGAACAGCGCGAGGAACACAACGATCGTCGCGCCGGCCGCGTACAGCCACGCCGCAATCAACCGTCGTGTGATCAGCGACTCGACCTGAATGCGGCCAACATCACGGGCCACGATTTGTTGGATGGCAGCGCGCAACTCGTCGGAGTCCCAGTGTGGTTTCTGGCCGCTGTCGGCCAACTCGACCGCGGCGAGCAATTGCTCGCGCAACTGCGGCGCGGCGACCTCCACCAGCCGCGCCAACTCGCGCGGTCCCGGCAGGTGCGCCAGGTAACGCACGCACGTCCGCCAGACCACTACTGCCGTGCCGGCGTACGCGAGCAGGCTCAACGCCATCCGCACGCCGTCTTCGACCAGCACGAGCCGGTCAAGCAACGCCAGCGCCGTCATTGCCGCGAGCCAGACGGCCACGATGCTGCACAATCCCCGCCACAAAATCAGCCGCCGCCGCTGCCGGCTGAATCGCCGGAGTTTCTCCAACACGACTGGATGTAGCGCGGTTGTGTTCATCTTGAAGTGAAGTTACCTGTGACGGTGGCAGGTTTCAATGCTTGCCGGGTGAAATGTTTTGTGGCAGTTTGTGTCGTGATGAGCGCGCAAGAAGTCATCGAGCAGATCAAGTCGTTGCCGCCGGACGAACGGGCGGAAGTCAGCAAGTTCGTGCTGGCACAGGACGACTGGATTCCGGAAGAGTTCAAACAGGGCATGGCGGACGCCGAGGCTGGCCGTTTTGTTGACATGGAGACAGTCCTCAGCGGAGCCAAACCGCCACCGCGTTCCGCGAAGTGAGCTACCGCTACAAACCCACGCACCGGTTTTGGGAAAGCTTCTACGCGTTGTCGTCCAGCCAAAAGGACGCCGTCCGCCGTGCGTGGAGAATCTTTCGGGAAAACCCGTTTGATCCTCGGTTGCGTCCCCACAAGATTCACCGTCTGTCGGCGCAGTTTCACCGCACCATCCATGCGGTTGAGGTCGAAGCTGACCTGCGCGTGGTCTTTTACGTCGAGGACGATGTGGTCGTAACGGTTGACATCGGCTCCCACGACATTTACCGGCAGTAAGCGAAGCGTCGTCATATCAGACCGCTCCGTTTTCGCAGGAACCATTCGACGGTCAACAGGGCGATGATGGGCACGAACCACCACCAACTCTGCCAGAGGATCGTCTCGGACTCCTCGATGCGGCCTTTGCTCATTGGTTCGAGTTTTTCGACGAGCCGCGCGCCGTCTTCTTCACGCCAGTGTTCGCCGCCGCTGGCGCGCGCCATCTGCTGGAGAAGTTCCTCGTTGCAGTTGAGATTGGCCATCTCGCGGGCGGCATCGCCGCCGCGCGATTGCACGTGAAACTCGGCCCGCAGATCGCCGATTTGGGGAACGAGGCCGCGCGCGTCCACGCGGACTTCGTAAGAACCCGGCGCGAGCGGCCCTGTTTTGCCGCGAAACGCCCCGCCGGTGTTGTCGTCGGCGCTGAGCGTAATCGTGGCGACCCGTTGGCCGTCGCGGAACAACAACGCCGCGGGATGTCCCTTCGTGACAGCGCGACCACGGTCGTCGCGCAACCGCACCCGCAACTCCGCAGTGTCGCCCGCCAGATAGTTCACCGTGCCGGCGTCGAGCGCGACGTTCTTGTCGCGCACGGCATACGGTGGCTCCATGATGGCGGCGGCGATCTGGTGCCAGAACGGGTCGTGATATTTGTCGGCGACATCGTAGCGCCAGCGCCATGTTTCGTCGGTGCCGAGATACAACGCTTTGCCGGCGCCGAACGGACGCAGCACGACCACCGGAAACTTTTGTCCGCCCACAACGCCGTCAAGGAGCGTTTCCGAGCCGGGCAGCGCGCGCACCGTTGCGAGCCAGTGCGGCGGTTTCAGGCTTCGCCAGACGGCGGCGTTTTCCTTCGGGTCGCTGAGAAACCGCATCGCCCCGAATGCCGCGCCGCGCGCGGTCAACTCGATGGCGCTCGGCAACTCCCGTCCGCCGCGCGCAAGCCACTCGACGGGCAACAGCGCGCCGAGCGGCCCTTGCGCATAACTCCGCAACAACTCGCGCTGGCCGTCCACGAAAAACAATCCGCCGCCGCGCGTGCCGACAAATTCCTTGATCCAGTCGAGTTCCTCTTGCCGGAGCAACCGCGCCGGCACTTCGCCGAACCCGATGAGGTCGCAGGCGAACAACGCCTCGCGCGACGCCGGGAACTGGCCGGCCCTGTCGCCGCGCTCCCACACGTCGGTCAGTTCAGTGCCCGCGACGAGCGCGTTGACTTCCCATTGCGGGTCGCGTTCAAACATGTTCCGGAGGTACCGGAACTCCCAGCGCGGCCGGCCGTCGAGCAGGAGCAGTTTGCGGCGTTGCGTGACGGCGCGCGCGCGGAATGTCGTCGTGTTGTTCGTGGCGTCCTTCTCGCCGGCCAGCGGCGTGATGCTGACCTTGAACGCCAGCGGCAGGCTTGTGAACGTCGTGTGCTCGGCGGCTTTTTTCCTGGCCTCGACGAGGTCCTTGATGGGGAAATCGAACTCGATTTTCCGAAGATGCCCGCGCTCGGTGATGAACGGTTTCTCCCACACCAACTGCGCGCCTTCCTCGATGCGGATGCTGAACGCCTGCCCCGCCGGCATGTCGTCCTTGAGCGTGAGCTCGCCCCGGAGGCGATCATCGACGAACACCGAGTCCGCCGCCGTGACAGCAGTCACGGCGAGGTCGGGCGGCCGCTCAATGGCGCCGATGCCGACCGTGAAGATCGGGATGTTGCGGCCGCCGGCTATCTTGGCGGTTTCCAGCGGCGGACTGCCGAGATTGTGCTGGCCGTCGGAAAGCAACACAACCACGCAACGCTCGTGCGTCTTCTGGCCGATGCGCGCCGTGACGGCATCGCTGAGATCCGTGGCGTCGCCGTCTGGTTTGGCCGGCAACAACCGAGGCAACGGCACGCCCTGTTCGGCGCTCCAGAGCCGGTGTGATTCGATGCCGCTGAGCGCCCACAACTCGACGTTGTGTTTCTTCGACAGACGCGGCAGCAGGCCGTCGTGTTCGCTGAGCAACAACGACTCCATCCGTTGCCAACGTGTCGCGCCGTCGAACTTCTGGAACGCCGACACGACGACTTCGTTCGTGAGCAACTCCGGTTTCACGGCGGTGCCGAACCGGTTGGCCGGCAGAACGCCTTCGCGAAGCCAGCCGTAGGCGGTGGCCACGATCAGCTTGCGACCCGGATCCATGAATTCATCGGTCACGCCCACGCTTTTTGAGGCGTCCACAAACACGAGCACGCGCGCCAAGTCGCCGACGGTTCGCCGGTGGTGCAACACCGGTCCCGCCAACATCAGCACGAGGAAAAATACGACCAGCGACCGCAACAGCGGCAATAACCAACGCGCCCGTCCTTCCTGCGCGCGCGTCTCGCGCCGGTAGAACCACCACGCGGCCCCGGCGAGCGCCAGCGCAATCACAACAGCGAACCAGAGGCTCCAGTCGCCGAGAAAACGCAAATCTGTGACAGTGCGTGTCATAGGAAAACTCGAAATCCGAAATCCGAAATCCGAAACAAATCCGAATTACCAAAATTCGAAAATTCGAATTTCGAGATTGTTTCGGATTTCGTGCTTCGGATTTCGGATTTCATCTTCATCGTTTGCTCCTCGTGATGCGTTGTTGGAGCGCCATCTCGACGAAGACGAGGCCGAGCAGCGCCCAGAGCAACGGACGCCAGAGGTCGCGCCCGTAGCGGCGGCGTTGTTCGAGCCGGCGATATTCGTCCCAACTGCGAACGACATCGGCGTTGAATGGCTTGGCGACGGCCTTGATTTCGTCGGCGGTCAATTGCGCGAGGTCGGACTCGGCCCGCGTGGTGTTGACGACGAAATGCACTGGCGTCTTGTCCGGCAGTTCGAGGATGTACAGGCCGGGCCGGCGCGTGTCGGTGAACGTGGCGAGCGCGCGTCCGCCGGCGGACTTGACGATGAGCTTGTGTTTGCGCCCGTCGGGATCGGACAATTCCAGCGTCTTGCCGCTGAGCGCGGCAGGCAACACGGCAATGAGCGGCTGGCCAATGTCAACGTTGCGCGGCGGGGCGAACTTCGCGGCGAGATACGTCACGAGTTGCTGCATCAACGGCAGATAGACGGGACGCATCGGCAGGTTCGACCAGCCGGCGCTGCACGGCACGCTGCTGACGATGACGGTTCCCTCGCCGAATTTTTTCTCGATCAGGTACGGATCGCCGGTGCTGAGGCGGGCGAGGACGAAGGGCGCGCCGTTGGTCTTGGCCGCCCCGCTCGGAGCGGGGCTCCCGCTTTCGGAGAATTTGTACCAGAGACGCACAGTGGCGGCGGCGAGATTGCCGTGGCGCGGGTCGTTGAACAGGGAAAGCGCGGGATGTTCGAAATGCTGGACGAGAATGGCAGCGTGCGGCGCGTTGTCGTCGAGGCTGCCTTCGAGCGTCGCAAGCCGCCACGGCAACAATCCGTTGCCGTCGGCGTGGAACTGCGTGTTGTACCAGGCGGTCTTGATGCGGTCGCCGGGGAAGACGAGGAGGCCGCCGCCGGTGTGGACAAAATCTTCGAGCAGTTTGAGGTGGTTTCGCGAAAGTTCGGCAACGTTGGCGAGGACCACGACGCGTTTGTCCTTGAGCGCGGCGGCGTTCAGGCCGTTCGGCGCGATGACGGTCGTGGTGACGAGGTCGGCAAGCGTGCCCTTGGTGGACGCATAGGGGCGGAGGGCGATTTCGAGGAAGTCGGTTTCGCCTTCGAGCGGACCGCGGCCGGGATTGCCGTTGACGAGCAGCACGGGAAGCGAGTCCCAGACCGGCACGGCTGCGAGCAGTGCGTTGTCCTGTTTCAGCAAATCGGGCGCGTCGGTTTCCACGGCGATGACGTGCGACCCGGCGGTTTCAAAGGTGTGCGTGAAAAGGACCTGCCCGGTCTCGTGCGGACCGAGCGCAATCTGGGTGATGCCGCGCTCTTGGTTGTCCACCTTGAAATAAACGCGCAGATTTTGATAGGCGGTCTCGCCGTGGTTCTTGAGGTTGGCGCGGACTTGGAACCGCTGGCCGACGCCAAGCAGGAACCGTGAAAAATCGAGCGACTGGACGCTGACGTTGTTTTTGTCCTCGCGCCCAACGTGGATGAACGTGACCCGCGGCGTCAGGGGAAGTTTCTTGAGCAACATGGCCACGCGGGCGCGCTCGGCGTCCTCGGCCTGACCCCAACTGATTTTTTGGAAATCGCTGATGACGACCAGTTCGCGCTGGACTTCGTGCATCTTGCCGAGCATCCCGGCGCCGAGTTCCAGCGACGCCGGCGCGGCGGCGGAACCATAACCGCTTTGGAGCTTGCGCAACTCGCGGTCGGCGCGGTCGGTGTTGTACGTCGGTTCATCCAGCAACGGCGCCGGCGCGCCGCCCATCAAGACGACGCCGACCTCGGAGCCGCGCCCCAGATGACGGATGATCTGGCCGGCGGTGTCGCGCGCCTCGGTGAATGTGCTGCGGTTCTTTGTGCCGGCGTCCATTGAGTAGGAATTGTCGAGCGCGATGACGATGGAGGTTTTTGCCGCGCCCATCAGCGCCCGCATCCCGGTCAGGACGGGCCGCGCCATCAACAGCGCAAGCGTTGCCGGGATCAGGCAGCGCACGAGCAGGAGCAGAAGCTGTTCGATCTGGATTCGCCGGCGTCGTTTGCGCTGGAGCGGTTCGAGCAGGTGCATCGCGGCCCACTTGACGACTTTGAACCGGTTCTTGTGGAGCAGATGAATGATGATCGGAATGCTCGCCGCCGCGAGACCGCCGAGAAGTATGGCGTTGAGGAAAGTCATGGGCGGCGTAAATCCGAAATTCGAATCTCGAAATCCGAAACAAATCCGAATGACCGAAAGCGGCAATTTTCCGATTCGGATTTGCCGTTCATTGTTTCGGATTTCGGATTTCGGATTTCGAGTTTTCTGCTCATGCGGTCTTCATCCGGCGGGCGAGATAGTACGCCAGCGCTTCGGCGTACGGTTTGTCAGTCGTCATCGGCACGAGGTCAATCCGGTGGCGGTGACAACCTTCCTTGAGGTCCTGGCGGAACTTGTCCAGGTTCTCCAGATAGACGGAACGAAGCTGGACGGGGTCGAGCAACCGCTTGTCAGCCTCGGCTTCCAGCGAGTCGAAACGGGTCCATTGCTTGAAGGGAAACTCCAGTTCGTCCGGGTCACAGATCTGGAAGATGACGATGTCGTGGCGTGCGTGACGGAAATGCGCCAGCGCCGACATCAGTTCCGTCACGTTGCCGAAACAGTCGGAGAAAATGACGAGCAGGCCGCGCCGGTGGATTTTCGGGACGAGCTGGTGAAACACTTTCCCCAACTCGGTCTCGCCGCCGGGAGTGGTGTCCTGAAGCGCGTCGAGCAGCATTCGCAAATGGTTCGGGCGCGACCGCGGCGGGATGTAGTGGCGGATTTTTTCGTCGAACGTCACCAGCCCGACGCTGTCGGCCTGCCGCAACATCAGGTATGACAGGCACGCCGCGAGGCGGATGGCGTACTGGTATTTGCTGACGCCGTTGCCGGCGTAGGACATCGAGCCGCTGACATCCACCAGCAACGTCGCGCGCAGGTTCGTTTCCTCCTCGTACTCCTTGATGTAGAGGCGGTCGCTCTTGCCGAAGACCTTCCAGTCGAGCCGCCGGATTTCGTCGCCTTGGACGTATTGGCGGTGTTCGCGGAACTCGACACTGAAGCCCTTGTGCGGCGAGGTGTGCAGGCCGGAGCAGAAGCCCTCGACGACAAGACGGGCGAGCACCTGCAGGTTGCTGATTTTCTGCAGGTCGGCCGGTGTCAGAAAATCAGACGGACGACTCACAATACGTTGGCCGGCGTGCCGCGGGGCACTGCCTTGAGGATGCGGTCAATGATTTCATCCACGTTGATGCCCTCGGCCTCGGCGTTGAACGTCGGGATCACGCGGTGGCGCAACACGGGCTGCGCAATCGCCTCGATGTCGTCAATGGTCACGTGGAACCGTCCCTGCAACACGGCGCGGACCTTGCCGCCGAGCGTGAGGTACTGGCACGCGCGCGGCCCGGCGCCCCACTCGACGAGTTCCTTCACGAACGACAGTTTCTGGTCGGCCTCCTTTGGTCGCGTGCAGCGGACGAGGTCCAGCACGAAATCCATTACATGGTCCGGCACCGGCACGCGACGCACGAGCGTCTGGCACGCGATGATTTCCGGCCCCGTGATGACCGGTAACATCGTCGTCTCGAACGCACTGGTGGTGCGACCGACGATCTCGCGTTCCTGTTCGCGGTTCGGGTAGGTGACTTTGACGTGGAAAAGGAACCGGTCGCGTTGCGCCTCGGGCAGGGGATACGTGCCTTCCTGTTCGATGGGGTTCTGCGTCGCCAGCACGAAGAACGGCTCGGTCAGCGGATAGGTCTTGCCGCCGATGGTGATCGAGTGTTCCTGCATTGCTTCGAGCAGGGCCGACTGCGTCTTCGGCGGCGTGCGGTTGATTTCATCGGCGAGAATCATCTGTGCGAACAACGGCCCCGGCAAGAATGTCAGGTTCCGTTTCCCCGTCGCGGAGTCCTCGTAAATGACCTCGGTGCCGGTGATGTCGGCGGGCATCAGGTCCGGCGTGAACTGGATCCGTCGAAACTTCAGATCCATCACCTGCGCCAGCCCGCGCACCATCAACGTCTTCGCCAGTCCCGGCACGCCCTCCAAGAGGCAATGGCCGCGCGCGAGGATGGCGATCATCAACTGCTCGATGACCTCGTTCTGGCCGACGATGAGTTTGCTGAGTTCGCCGGTGACCTTCTGGTAGGCGGCGACCAACGTTTGCGCCAGCGCAACGTCTTGCTGTCCGTCGTGGGATTTTTGCTGGATTGGCTCCATAGTCGAGTGTCTCTTGTAAACAACTCATTCCAGTCTTGCGAGCATAATTTTCCGCGCTATACTCGCGCGCATCTTGAACCTGGAGTGTACCCAATGAATGAGATGAGTAACTTTGGACCGAAACGCGCTCTGGAGATTCTCCGCCGACTCTGCCTTCTCGGCGGTGTGCTGCTGACCGCCTGGGCCATCGTGAAACCGGCCGACGCGCTCTTTCGCGTCCGCGACGTGAATTTCGCCAAGCGCCAGAAACAGGAAGGCGCGCGGATGCGCAACGACATCCGGATGATGAGCCGGGTCAGCGGCATGGAACTCGACCCGAACGATCCCACCATCAATACCGCGCCGACGCTCACGCTGGAACAGTACATCGAGAAGAAGACCAAGAATAGTCTCATCGAAGTTTCCGGCAACGAGTGGTCGCAGTTCTTCAATGATGTGGATCAAACCCTCGCCGGCAAGACCACGACGTTCGCCCGCCACCTCGACGTTGACCGCCACTCCAGCCTCTACATGCTTTACTTCAACACCGGCCATGGCCCGTTGAAGGAGTTGCAATCCAAGCTCGACGACAACAACCTCTTCACCTACGTCGCGATGCGCGACGGCGACAAGCTCCGCTACATCGAAGTTCTTTACCAACGCCCGCAGTCGGCCTTCCGCGACGCGCCGAACTGGCTGCTCTACCCGCTCCGCAAACACGCCGCCTGGCTTTTCATCCTCGGCCTGCTCGCCTACGCCGCCATCCCGTGGTACCGCAAAGGCCCTGACGAACTCCGCTACAGCACCGGCCGCGCGATGGTCGGCCCCGATTTTCTTGGCGCATTCATGACCGTGTTCTTCTTCACGTTGCCCATGCTCGTCATCATGACCAACACCTTCGGCTCGGAGCCGCCGGACCTGTTCGGGTTCACCAACGGTTGGTGGCCGTTGACGCTGGTGATGTGGCTGCTGGCCTGCCACGGGCTGGCCGCCGTGTTCGTGGCGTTGTGGTACGCCTGTTTCACGATGCAGATCACCCCGACCAGCCTCCGCCTTCGAAAGCTGCTCAGCGGCGGCGACTACGCTTTTGCCGACATGGAAGCCATCGAACCGGCCAAATGGGCCTGGCCGACGTGGCTGAAGACTATCGTCATCCTCATCGGCTTGTTGAACTGGCGGTTGCTCGGCGCAATCCTCATCGGTTCCTCCGAGGAAGCCTACGGCATCGCCATCCGAATGAAGGACGGGCGCAAACTGAAACTTTGGATGACGCACCTGCCCGGCTTCCCGCGCATCTTCCACGCGCTCCGCAAAGCCAACGTCCCGCTCGACCCCGAGCTGGCAAAGATCATTGACGAAGACCTCGCCAACGCCGAGCCGGAGCCGAAACCCGGCAAAGGCGGCAAAGTCGCCGCCGGTATTTTGATGACGCTGGCGATTGTCGGCGCGTTGACGTGGCAGTACTGGCCGGAGAAGACGCGTGTAGTGAAACACGAACCCAAGTTTACCTACGAACAGTTGGCGCAGCGCATGGCGTTGACCAAGCAGATGATGGGCATCGCTGCCCAGATGAAAGAGGCGCTGGCATTGCCCGCCGACGCCACGCCGCAACAGCGCGCCACCGCGATGCGGAAGTTCGAGGAATTGCAGAAGCAGCACGACGAGCTGGACAAACGTTACGAAGCCATCAAGCCGACCAAAGAAGATTAGACCGCCCACAGATCAAGGTTGCTACGCCCGTCCCCGTCCAAATCACAAGATGTCAATGAAGCCAGTCACATCAATCAGCGCCGCCACATTCTTCGCCCTCTTCTGCCAACACAGGCGCGCTGTCCGTCCAGTGTTGTGTAACAGCTATTACACAACACCCGCAAGAGGCTGCGCGGGAGAATGATGAGAGTTGTCACGGCGATTCGTTTTTTCGTGGTCCTGCTCGCGTTTGGCGCGTTGACGGCCTGCGCGCAGTTTGAACTGGAATTCGACGAGGAGGAGTTGGTCAAGCTTTGCCAGAAGTTGCAGGAGCAGTTTCAAAGCGAGTATGTGCTCGATCTCGCCGCGCTGCGGCAGGTTGCGACGACGTTGATTCCGTTGCTGGAGACATCGGAGGAGACGCAACCAATTGCCGCGTGGCTGAAGACGCGCCTCGACTATCTTGAGATGGCCGAGGAACTCAAACCCACCGCTCCCAAGCCGACACCGGAGATCCTGCGCAAAACATGGCAGCAACGGTTGGAAAAGAAACCGGCGTTGTCACCCTCCGCCAAGCTGGCAGCGCGGCTGAAGCCATATTTCACGGCGCAGAAGATTCCGGCTGAACTGGTCTGGGTCGCGGAGGTCGAGTCGTCGTTCAATCCGCGTGCCCGCTCGCCCGTCGGCGCGGTTGGCCTGTTCCAGTTGATGCCGGCGACGGCGACGATGATGGGATTGAAGTTGCGTCCGCAGGACGAGCGCGCCGATCCCGACAAGAGCGCGCAAGCGGCGGCAAAATATCTCCGTTACCTCTACGTCCGCTTCAAGGATTGGCGTCTCGCGCTGGCCGCCTACAACGCCGGCGAGACGCGGGTGCGAAACTTGTTGAGCCGTCACAAGGCCACAACCTTCGACGGCATTGCGACGCGATTACCGGCCGAAACGCAGATGTACGTGCCGAAAATTGAGGCCGTGATCCTGCGGCGCGAAGGCACTGCTCTGACGAAGCTAACGATGCGCGGATAGGCGACGAGTCACTTCGCGCGTACGTCGTACACCAAGAGCGAGTTCAAGTGACGGATGTAGAGCCGGCCGCCGCAGACGACGGGATGACAAAGGCACGGCGGCTTCTCCGGCCACGGCGGCGTGAATTTGCTGATGATCTTCGCCTGTTGCGGCGTGACGTCCACCAGCATCATCGTGCCGTCGTTGCCGAAACAGTACAACCGGCCATCGGCAAACGTAATCGAAGTCTTGCCAATCTCCGGCGCGGTGAAAACTGTTTTGCCGGTGGCGAACTCGACGCAAACCAGCCCTTTGCGATACTGACGGCAACCGCTGCCGTACAGGTGGCCGCGCAGCAACTGCAGGCCGCCGTGACAGTTGTCAAGGTCGGTTCCGAACCACACCTCGGTGGCGCTGCGGCCATCGGGATTGATCTTCGCCATGCGGCTGCCGCCCTTGTGTCCGCTGCTCACGGCGACGCACCCGTCGTGATAGATCGGCGACGTGACGTTCTGGTCGCACGTGCTGGGATGCGGATGCGACCAGAGCAGTTTGCCCGTCTTCACGTCCACCGCGACAATGCTTTGCCGGGCCAATGTGAGGAACACGCGCGTCCCGTTGTGTGTGACGACCTTGGGCGACGAATAGCCGGCCGTGTCGGGAATGTCGGCATTGGCCCAGATCGTGTTCCCGGTGCGGCGGTCAAGCGCAACCACCCGGCCTTTTGCGCCGCCGGGCATGCAGAGCAACGCATCGCCCTCGATGATGACGTTTTCGGCGTAGCCCCAGAAGTTATTCTTGGCTTCGAACCGCTCTTGGAGTTCGACAGCCCACGCCGGTTTGCCGGTCGCGGCTTCGAACGCGGCCAGCCGGCCGTGGGCGTTCATCTGATAGACGATGCCGTCGTGGAAAGTCGGCGTCGTGCGCGCGCCGGGCTGCGGGCCTTTCCAGGCTTTGCCGTTTTGCGTCTTCCATTTCAGTTTGCCGTCGAGGTCGAGCGCGAGGACAAATTCGTCCTCGCCGAAATCGCCGGTGGTGAAGATCGTCCCGTTCGCGATGGAGACGGAGGCGTAACCGCGACCGCACTCGGAGAATTTCCAGACGAGCGGCGGCCCGCCGTCGGGCCAGCTTTTCAGCAAGCCAGTATCACCGGACATATTATCGCGTTGCGGCCCGTGGAACTGCGGCCACCACGGCGTCGCCGCACACAGCAACAGTTGGATGGCTCTGAGAATCATCGGCGTAATTGTCGCGGACTTGCGCGCCGATTGCAAGCGTTACGGGAGCCACTGTGCGCGGTAGAACCGCATCTTGAGGCCGGCGGAGCCGGGGTCCGGCCAGTCGAGCGAATCGCCGGTCAGCGTGTTGGTTGTGACGGGCGTCCATGAGACGAGGTTGCTCGATACCTGGATGACGCAACGCAGGCCGGGCTGGCCGAGGATGCGGATTTGGGCGAGGCCGTTGGTCTGCATCGGGAGCAGGCTCAGGCGCGGCGGGTTGAGTGTGAGCACGCTGACGGAGTACGGATCAAAAGTGAACGTGAGGTTGGTCCCCGGCGGGGACAACACGAGGTTGGTGCGCACCGCGTCAGCCGAACCGATGCCGGACTGGGCGGCGTTGTCTTGCGGGATGCCGTAGGAATAAAGCACGGCGTTTGAGCGCGGCAGGTAACCGGCAAGGGCGACGTTGGCGGTGAGCGCGGCGGTCGGGTGCTTGTTGATGACCAATACCGACAGCGAAGCGTCCTGACGTTGGGCTCCGAACGCGGTCAGCAGCGAGTAATCGCTGGTAGCGGGCACAACGCGGTCGCCGCCGCGCGCGAAATATTTCAGGAGCTTGGCGACGTGGAACGTCGGATAGCGGTTGGTCGGCGTCGAGGGGTTGCTGTAGTCGGTGATGCCGTAATCGCCGTAGGGCCGCCAGCCGTAGAGCGACGACGAGTTGTTGTTGCCGGATTCCTGGCCGTTGCGCAGGTCCCACCAGAGACAGGCGTTGAACTCGGTCTGCAGGATGTGTCCGAGGCTGTCGGCGAGAAAGAGGCCGTTGACGAGGCTGGTGGTTTGCTTGCCGGGATTGCTGTACACGGAGTTGTTCTCGGTGCAAACGAGTTCGACATTCGTGGCGGCGGCGCCGAGGTAATCGTTCAACTGCTGCCGCAAATCCGCCGCGTCGTTGGGCCATGTGGCCGCGGCTTGCAGCAAGATCGCGTCGTTCTCCGCGCCGGGCGCCTGTTCGTAGCGATGGTAGATGAGAAAATCGGGCGTGACGCCGAGGCTCTTCAACGTCGCCAGCATCACGGGCGTCCAGCCGTTGTGCACGGCGAGCGTGCGCGAGTTGGTGGCGGGGTGGTCGGTGTAGTTGGCGTATCTGTCTTCGCCGGTGATGCCGACGGCGCCGACTTTGATCGTCGGGTCCACGGCCTTCATCTGGCTGGCGTAGTCCTTGAACCGCGTGGCGTAGGTAAACGGGTCGTGCGGCCGGGAGTTCGTGTCGGTTTCCCATGAGCCGTAGTTCTCGTTGCCGACTTCCCAGTACTTGATGCCGAGCTGGCGGGTCACGTTTGCGTTCTGAACCCAAGCGGCGGCCTCGGCGGGCGTGCCGGAGCCGTAGTTGACGGTGATGAACACCTGCGCGCCGGTGTTCGTCACCACGTTGGCAAACTTGCTGAATGAACTCGCCCACTGCCACGTGTTGGTGCCGGTGGTATTCGTCTCCCAGTGGTAATCGTCCGACAATGAGCCGCCGGGAAACCGCAAGGCCCGGTTGTCCATGTCCTGGAGCAGACTGATGGTGTTCGGTGTGTCGAGCACGGAGTCCCAGACGGCGACGTTGAGGCCGAAGACGCGCGCGTCCACCGTGCGTACGGTTTGCGTGGCGACGATGCTGAGATGCACCACGGCCGGCGGCGCGACGCTCGTGACTTGGATGTCGTCCACGTAAAAGGTGGGAATGCTCGTGCCGCTGCGGCTTTGGATCCAGAAACCGTCCATGTTCGATTTGTTGGCGACGCCGAGCGCAGCGAGCGGAAGAACGATCTGCTGCCAACTCGTCGTCAGCGGCGGCAGATTGGTGGCGGGTTGCGCGCTGCCGTTGAGCAACGCCTGCACCTGCAACAACTGCCCGCCCGACGTTCCGCCATGAATCCAGAAAGTCAGATTGCTGTAGCCGCTGGTCGCGAACGCCGCGTGATGCAAATACAACGCTTCATACGCCCCCGCCGTGACACTGATCGAGTGTGTCCCGGAATGAACCGGCGACGAGTTGGTGTAATTCAATGTGGCCCAGCCGTAATCCTGCCAGCTGTTGACGAGCGCGTCGTCGTAGATGGTTTGGTCGGCAAACGCCGGTCCTGTGCCGGTGCCGAGCAACAGTGCCGTCTTAAGCAGGGCAATGTATTTGCATTTCAAGCGTGGCTTCAATTTCTTGAGTGCGTGTCAGTTCTACCGCACCGAGAGCACTATATCATAAAGGAGGTGGCTGCCGGAACGCAGGCGGACGACGCGCCAGCAGCCTTCGCCGGTCTCGGCGCTGCTGCCGGCGCCGAAACAGACGACGTTGCGCGCGGAACTTGCAGGTTGCTTGAACTTGCCCACGCCGGCGAGTCGCAGCGTGCCGTCAACGAAGACGCGAATGTCCTTGCCCTGAATCTCGACGCGATAAACGTGAAATGCGCCGGTGGTGTCCATCGCGTAGCTCAAGCCCGCGTGTTGAAGATTGATCCTGTCGGGGAGAAGGCGGAGTGTGTCTTCGGTCACGCCGTTGGCGACGATGATTCCGCTTTTTCCGGACACGACCTTGGCCTCGGCTTCGATTGTGGCCGGTTGGCCGGGGGTGGCACCCCATGGGTTGGAGTAGTACAGGAACGAACCTTGTTCCTTGCCTTTGTCGGCGATGACCAGCGCGCCGTCGCGCATCGCGGTGGATGTGCTGCTGTTGCCGCGTCCTCGCGCCCACGGCGCAGACAATTTCTCGGTGCACGCAGACTCGCTGTCCCACAGCCCGCCCTCCTTGATGGACACTTCAATTTCATTGGCGCCTCGCTTGGCCCACGCCGGCACAATTGGCAAATCCACCCAGCCGTCCTTTACTGTGCCGTTGGAAACGGGATGGCCGTTGAGCTTGACTGTCACTTGTTCGGAGCGGGACACGCTGGGCATTTGCAGGTGGCAGGTAAGCGTTGGTTTTTGTCCCTGTGAAAAATCATCCCCGATGACGATGGGCAGACTCAACGGTTGCTTGGAGGTGACACTGCGCGGCTGGTTTGGGGTCAGGACCGGCACGGCCTGGTAACGGCTGCCGTTGGCGAGGCTGCGATCGGGATTCCCATCGAGCACAGTGACGAAGTAGAGCTTGTCCATGCCGCGCAGCTTGGACGGGTCGCCCACTTCCCGCCAGAGCGGATGGCGTGGGTCGAAGCAGTTGAAGAGATACACGCCATCGGCGCCGGCGGCCCAGGCGTTCATGGCGCGGCCGCGATAACTCTCCTTTGCGTCGCGCTTGAACCGCGACTCGCCTCGCACGCGCGAGTCGCTCAAGCACGGATAAACCGGCACGTTGTATTTGCGGCCCAGTCCGACGCTGTGTTCCCAGGGGTTGAGGCGGAAGTAGCAAGTGGTAACGAGCAGATCAATCAATCCTTCCCGCAGCCACGTCTCGATATCGAGCCCCATGTCCTTGCTATAGCCGACGGAATCGGGGACGCGCATCGCAACGAGAATCGGCCGGCCCCGGCGCAGGCCTTCGGCTTCGGTGATTGCGCGGATGCGTCGCACCAAATCGGTCATCATCTTCAATTCCGCATCAGTGGCGCGGCCGCCGTTGGCAACAGTCTTGAAGAACACAGGATGACGGAGAAAATCCAGTTCGACCCCGTCCACATCGTATCGCCGGCAAATGTCCTCGAACACACGGCACAGAAAATCCCGCACCAACGGTTCCGCGTAGTCAATCCCCGACCATGCGCCGTGAGCGGGGCGTTTCTCGCGGGTGCCGAAGAGCCAGTCGCGGTGCTGTTCCTTGAACGTGGACCAGTAGAATTGCGGTTTGTCCGGTGGATGCGCGGCGTCGTGGGTGTCGTTCATGCGCATGGACCAGAACACTTCCTTGCCGTGCTTGTGCCCGCAGTCCACCATGAGCCGCAGCGTGTCCGTGCCCTGCGCGATGAGGTCGGCGACGATGTTGTTGCGGTTGGAGCGAAAACCTTCTTTCATGACGAGCGCGTCGCCGACTTTCGCGTGATGCGTGAACATGCCGAAAGGGCGCGACGTGCAATACACGATCGTGTCCACCTGCGAATCCAGCAACGGCGTCGTGCGCTTCGCGAGGAACGCCTCGACAGATGCCGGCCCGTCGAGGATATGATCGTCGCCATCGTTGTTGAAGATGACGCGCCGCACGCGGCGCGCGGCTTCGGTTCGTTGCTGGCGGAGTTTCGCCAACGCATCCGACTCGGCGAAAATCGTTTCCGGGAGCATCAGCGCGACGACCAGCAGGACAATTCGCATTCTCATAGCGCCCGGCAGTCTAATTGCACACGGCATCTCGAAGCAAGCTTCGCAACCTCGACTTTCCGGCGGTGTTGTATAGAATCAAACTTATGAGAACTTTTTTGCGATTCACCCTCGTCTTCCTGGTCGCACAAGCGCCGCTCCTTCGCGGCGCGGAGCAGGCCACGGAAATCCTCCAAACCTCCGGCGTCAAGGGTGGCCTGGTCGTCCATGTCGGTTGCGGCGACGGGAAGTTGACGGCGGCGTTGCGCGCGAACAACAGTTACCTCGTGCACGGCCTCGACGCAGACGTGACCGCCGCTCGCAAGCACATTCAATCGCTCGGCCTCTATGGCACGGTGTCAGCCGCGCAGTGGGACGGGAAGCGGCTGCCGTACATCGAGAACTTCGTGAACCTCATCGTCGTCAGCGACAGCGCCCGCGTCTCGAACGACGAGATCATGCGCGTGCTTGTGCCGAACGGAGTCGCGATTGTTGGCGGGCAGAAAATCGTGAAGCCGCGTTCGAAGAGCATTGATGAGTGGACGCATTACCTGCACGACGCAAGCGGCAACGCCGTCGCGCACGACACGGAGATTGGTTTTCTGGCGCGGATGCAGTGGCTCGCGGGGCCGCGTTACTCCCGGCATCATGATCACATGTCCGTCGCCAGCGCGATGGTGTCGGCCAACGGGCGGAACTTCTACATCTTCGATGAAGCGCCGCGCGCCTCGATCTTCATTCCGCCGCAGTGGTTCTTGTACGCCCGTGACTCGTTCAACGGCACGTTGCTCTGGAGGCGCCCCATCGAGCGCTGGCACGAGCACATGTATCCGCTCAAGAGCGGCCCCGGCATGTTGCCGCGCCGGATCGTGGCGATGGGTGACAAACTCTACGCGACATTGAACATTGACGCGCCGCTGACCGAGCTGGACGCCGCCACCGGCAAGACGCTGCGCACGTTCGACAACACGGGCGTGACGGAGGAGATCATTCTCTCCGACGGCGTGTTGTTCCTCGCGGTCGCGGACAAACAACCGCTTCGCAGCGACCCGAAGAAGGTGTTTGCGACGTTGGCCGACATCCGCGCCGACGTGACCGGCCCCCAGTGGGGCGATCTGCCGCGCACCGTCGTGGCCATCGAGGTAAGCAGCGGAAGATTGTTGTGGAAGAAGATCACCAACCTGATGCCGGCGACATTGGCCGCCGACAACCAATCGGTCTATCTCCACGACGGCGTCAAGGTTGTCTGCCTCAACCGCAAGACCGGCGCGCCGGTGTGGGCCACCGAGACGCCGTGCCAGCGGACGTTGAAAGCCTCGTCCACGCCGACGTTGGTCGTGTATGACGACGTATTGTTGTTCTCCGGCTACAGCGGCGACGCGAAGAAGCTCAAGGGCGAAGGCACAACGATGTACGCGCTCTCCGCGCGCACCGGCAAACGGCTCTGGGAAGCCGAGCACCCGCCCCAAGGCCACGCCGGCAGCCCGAAGGACCTCCTCGTGATCAAGGGCGTCGTCTGGTATGGCGACACGGCTCAAGGCTCCGGCACGGGCAACACGACCGGCCGCGACATTCACACCGGCAAGGTCGTGAAAGAGTTTCCGCCGGATGTGAAGACTCACTGGTTCCATCAACGCTGCTACCGGCAGAAAGCCACTGAAAACTTCCTGTTCTTCTCGCGCACCGGCATCGAGTTCGTGGACATCGCCAACGCGCACTGGACCTGTCATCATTGGGTCCGCGGTGCATGCCTCTACGGTTTCATGCCCGCCAACGGCATGATCTACAACGCGCCCAACCCGTGCGCCTGTTACCTCGACGCAAAACTCTCCGGCTTCAACGCGCTCGCGCCGATGACGAAGTTATGGCAGCCAAAACGCGAAGTGTCCGACGAGGGCCGACTCATCAAAAGCGATGTTTCCGATTTCACTTTTGAAATGTCCGATTCCGATTGGCCCACCTATCGCGGCAACGCGGCCCGCAGCGGTTACGTGAAGACGACGGTGCCCGCCACCGAACTGAAGAGCACCTGGGAAATGGACCTCGGCGGCAAGATCACCTCGCCCGTCATCGCCGGCGGACTGTTGTTCGTCGCCGTGATAGACCGCCACGAGATCGTCTCGCTCGATGCGAGCACCGGCCGGAAACTCTGGAGCTACACCGCCGGCGGACGCATTGATTCCCCGCCCACGATCTGGGAGGGCCGCGTGTTGTTCGGCGGCACCGACGGCTACGTCTATTGCCTGCGCGCCACCGACGGCGCGTTCGCGTGGCGATTCCGCGCCGCGCCGGAAGACCGGCGGCACTTCTGTTTCGAGCAACTCGAAAGCGTCTGGCCCGTCAGCGGCAGCGTGCTCGTGCAGAGCAACACGCTCTACTGCGTCGCCGGCCGCTCGATGTTCCTCGACGGCGGCTTGCGGATATTCCGTCTCGACCCGAAGACCGGCAAGAAACTCACCGAGATCGTCATGGACGACAACGATCCGATCACCAAGACGAACCTGCAATCGCATATCAAGGGCTTGAACATGCCGACCGCGTTGGCGGACATCCTCTCCAGCGACGGCAAGAACGTCTATATGCGAACGCTGGTGATGGACATGGACGGCAAACGGAGGGTGATCGGTGTCAACGACGTGAAGGACCAGCAAGGCGATGACCGGCATTTGTTCAGCCCGACCGGTTTCCTCGACGACACGATGTGGCATCGCACGTATTGGACGTTTGGCCGCGCGTTCGCCTCCGGCGCCGGCGGCTATTATCAAGCCGGCCGCGTCACGCCGTCGGGCCGGATGCTTGTCTTCGACGACAAGAACGTGTACGGCTTCGGCCGGCTTTGGCAGTATTATCGTTGGACCACGCCGATCGAGCATCACCTCTTCTCTGCGCCAAGAGATCCGGAGCAGGTCCGGATGGGCTCAGAGCCGCCAAAGCGACCGAAGAAGGCCGATGGCAAACCAAAAGGCACCTTGAATCAAAGACCACTGACGCGTTTCGCCCACGAGTGGTCGAATGAACTCTCCATGCAAGTCACCTCGATGGCGTTGGCTGACAAGACATTGTTCGTCGCCGGCGTACCCGATCTGGTGGACGAGGAGAAACTCAGTAATACACTCGGCGATCTTGAGGTGAAGAAGAAACTCGCCGAGCAGGAAGCCGCGCTCGAAGGCAAGCGTGGCGCGTTGCTCGCCGCCATCGGCGTTGAGGATGGCAAGAAGATCGCAACCTACCGGCTCAAGGCCGCGCCGGTTTTCGACGGCCTCGCCACGGCGTATGGCCAAGTCTATCTCTCGACGCTGGACGGCAAGGTTCACTGCTTCGGTGCGGGCGGCAGCCAGCCGTTGCCCGCCGCGACGGATCAGGTGGTAACGCCGCGCGGCGACGCCGACAAACCCACCGGCGAAATTCCACCCGTGACGACGTCCAAAGGAAAAGGCGCCGCCAAGGCCGCACCAAAAACCGCGCCCAAAACCGGAACAAAGCCGGAACAACGGACTCATCCCGACTTCCATGTTCTCTCCGCCGTCACGGTGACCAGCGGTGGCCTTGGTTACAAACTCACCGCGGACGAAGGCGAAAACGGTCTCGCCCTCAAGCAGCTCGCCGCGCCGCTGACCAAGCCGGTGATATTCACGCTGAAGATTCAACCCAACACCGGAGGCAAACTGCAGACCGGGTTCCTCGTGTTTGGCGACGGCGCCGCGGAAGACAAACTCATCAAGTGCGGTGTCCGTCTGCGCACCAAGAAATGCTACATCATCCAAGGCGCCGCCAAAACCGGCACCACAATGGACGAGTTTGTCAGTGAAGCCGGTAAATCCATTGCCGTCGAGGTGACCGTGGATTTCGCGGCCAAGAAAGTTAGAATGACCCTGCCCGGCAAGGCCATTGAAGCGCCGCTGACCGCGCCGTTGAAACAGATCACCCACGTCGGCTACTACGTGATGAACGCCGTGACCGAATTCAGCCCGGTGGAAATCAAATGACGTGGTGTTTGTTGTTCGCGCTGCTGGCCGGCGTGTGCGCCGCGCAGGAACAGGGGGTGCGGGCGTTGGCCTCGGTGCGCGATGTGCCGAAACTGATCGAGGCGCTCGGTCACAAGGACAAGAACCACCGGTTCTATGCCGCCTACGCGCTCGGCGAGGTCAAGGACGCGCGGGCCGCCGACGCTTTGTTGCGCGCGCTCCGCGACCCGGAGTGGGTTGTGCGCGACCAAGCCGCGTGGGCGTTGCGAGAGCTTCACGATGCCAAGATCATCGAGCCGCTCAAGGCAATGTTGAAGGAAAAGGACGCCGACGTTCCGCACATCACGTGGCTGTTGGTGCAGTACGGCGCGATCAAGATCGTTCCGCCGACCAAGCCGCCGGTGCTGTCGGCGCATTGGAGTTTCGACGACAAAAACACGAAAGTCGCAAAAGATGTGAGCGGCAAGGCCACCGACGGCGAGATCAAGGGCTGCACGGTCGCCGAGGGCAAAGTCGGCGCGGCGTTGCGTTTCGGCAAGGGCAAGTACATCGAGCTGGGCCGCACACAAAAACCATCGGTTGCCAAGACGCCGTTCACGATCATGGCGTGGGTCAAGGCCGATGCGCCGACCGGCGTGGTCGTCGCGCGCGGCGGCGCGTTCTGCGGCTACTCGCTTTATCTCAAGGACGGCTTTCCCAAGTTCGGGATTCGTCGCTCGAAAGAAGGCGCCGACATCGTTACCGGCCGCGAGAAGATCGGCGCTGGCTGGAGCCACTTGGCCGGCGTCGTCGCGAACGACCGCATCGAGTTGTACGTCAACGGCAAGCTCGCCGCGTCGGCCAAAACCGGCGGCCTGATGACGAGCAACGGCGGACAGGGAATGGAGATTGGCTTTGATGTCGGCAACAGCGCCATCGAACTCACCGACGCGTTCGAGGGCGTGATTGACGAAGTGAAACATTTCGACGCCGCCTTGTCGGTAGAGGAGATCGCCCAACAATGCAAATGAGAATTCTTGCCGTCCTGTTGTTCGTTTTCGTGTCGAGTGCGCACGCTGGCGGCCTCTACGTTATCGTGGGCGCAAAGGACGCCGACCAAGCACGCGCGCTCGCCAAGCAGGGCAACCTCGTCCACTGTCTTGCTCCGGACGCGAAGACCTGCAACGCGCTTCGCCGTTGCTCCGTCTTCGCCGACATTCTCAGTGGCAGCCGCCTTCCGTACACCGATAATCTGGTGAACACGCTCATCGTCAACGAAGGGAGTCAGATCCCAAAAGACGAGGCGCTCCGCGTGCTCGTGCCGAACGGCACCGCGCTCGTCGGCGGTCAAAAAATCGTCAAGCCGCGTCCGCCGGAAATTGACGAGTGGTCGCACTATTTGCACAACGCTTCCGGCAACCCGGTCTCGCAGGACAAGAAAGTTGGGCCGCCGCGTCAACTGCAATGGGTCAGCGCGCCGCGTTGGTGCCGGAGTCACGAAGTGGACATCAGCGTCGCCGTAGTGGTCACGGCCGGCGGGCGGATTTTCAGCATTCAGGACGAAGGGCCGACGGGCGTTCACGACACGCCGTTGCCGCCGGCGGAACGACGGTTCCCGGACAAGTGGTCGTTGATTGCACAAGACGCTTTCAATGGCGTTCAGCTTTGGAAGCGTCCGATTCCGAAATGGGGCCCCAGCTTTTGGGAGGCGGGACGGATTCCGTTCCTCGCCATTCCGAAAGAAGAAATGTGGGCGTTGCCGCCGACGGTGACGCGGCGCGTCGTGGCCGTGGGCGACCGCGTTTATATGACGATGGGCTATCGCGCGCCGGTGAGTGAACTGGACGCCGTCACCGGCAAGACGTTGCGCGAGTTTGCCGATACCGCCACCACCGAGGAGATCGTCGTATGCGACGGCATTCTCGTGGCGCGAGTTTGCGTGATTCCCGACGGACCACGTCCCCAACCGGCAACTGCCGCCGGCAAGGGCAAGGGCAAAGTCAAGAAAGCCGCCGCGCCAGCCCGTCAATTCCCGGAAGCGAACGTCGTGGCCATCGAGTTGAGTTCCGGGAAAACGCTTTGGAAGAAACCGGGGGGACGGATGCTTCCGTTATCGCTGGCGGCAACGAAGAGGGGCGTCTGTTTTTTGAACGCGGAAGAATTGACGGCGCTTGATTTGCAGACTGGCCAGGAGCGGTGGAAGACGCCGGTGAACTCTCGGCAGAACAACGACGCCCAGATGGGCGCGTCGCTGTTGATGGCAGGCGACAAGGTGTTGTTCGTGGTCAACGGCCTGAACGTCCACTCGCTTGCCGACGGCAAGTTGTTGTGGCGGACGAGCGAGGTGATCGGCTCGAGCTTTCGCGGCGTGCCGGACTTGATGGTCGCCAACGGCCTCGCGTGGGCCGGCACGATGACGACCAAGGGATTGAATCTCCAGACCGGAGAAATCGCGAAGTCAATTGATGTGGGCGAGTTGTTCACCGCCGGGCATCATCCGCGCTGTTACCGCTCGAAGGCGACCGAGGATTATCTCATCTGGTCGAAGCGCGGCGTTGAGTTTGTGGACATTCGGACGGACAAGAATCATTCGGGCAACGATTGGTGCCGCACGGTCTGCCGTTCCGGTTTTGTTCCGGCGAACGGTTTCCTTTACGTCCCGCCCACGCCGTGCCGCTGCCAGCCCGGCGTCCAGATGAACGGCTTCAACGCGTTCACGACAAGCGGCGAACAACAAGCCACGACCACTGAGCGATTGGAACGGGGACCAGCCTACTCCACCACTCACCACTCACCACTCACCAGCAACGATTGGCCAACGTACCGCAAAGACAACGCGCGCAGCGGAAACGCCGGAACAAGTCTGCCCGCCAACCTGAACCAAGCTTGGTCGGCGAAACTTCCCGGACGCATCACTGCGCCGGTGATCGCGGGCAAATCGCTCTACGTCGGCGGAAAAGACTCGCACGCCGTCTATTGTCTCGACGCCGAGACCGGAGGGGAACGTTGGAGCTACATCGCCGGAGGGCCGGTGGATTCGCCGCCGACCATCGCGCAAGGACGCGTGCTGTTCGGTTGCGCCGACGGCGCGGTCTATTGTCTCAACGCCGCCGATGGCGAACTCGCGTGGCGTTTCGAGGCGGCGCCTCGCAAGAAGATCATTGTCTCGTACGGCCACCTCGAATCGGCGTGGCCGGTGCACGGCAGCGTGTTGGTGAAAGACAACGTGGCGTACTGCTCGGCAGGACGGTCGTCGTTCCTCGATGGCGGGATTTATCTCTACGGACTCGACGTGGCCACCGGCAAGCAACTCTACCAGCAACACCTCGACGGCCCGTGGACTGTCCCGGCGAAGGAACGTCATCCGCATGCGATGGAGGGGACGAGCAGCGACATCCTCGTGTGCAGCGGCGACAAGCTCTTCATGCTCCAATACGTGTTCGACCTGAAACTCAACAAGCTCGACGCGCCGATGCTCGCCGCTTCGGGCGTGCGCAAGACCGATCGCCGCCTGTTGGCTACCGGCGGGTTTCTCGATGATTCCGGTTTCGACCGGCTCTACTGGATGTATTCCGAGCACTGGCCGGGCGCGCAATTTGCCATCGGCGCGCCGAAGCAGGGACAGATGCTTGTATTCGACAACGCCACCACGTACGCGGTGAAATATTTCAACACGCAATTCAGCCGCAGCCCGCACTTCACCGCCGGCAGGGACGGCTACGACCTCATCGCCGACGACAACGCCAACGAATCAAGCGAAGGGACCGAAGGCAGAATCGGCATGTTCCAGCGCCAGAAACCGCCGCGCTGGCAGGGGAAGATTCCCGTCCGCGTCCGCGCAATGGTTGTCGCCGGCGAACATCTTGCGCTGGCCGGGCCGCCGGACATTGTGCCGTCCACCGATCCGTACGGTTCGTTTGAGGGACGGCTCGGCGCAGTGTTGTGGTTGGTTTCGACGAAGGACGGCAGCAAGGTGTCGGAAATCAAGCTGTCCGCTCCGCCCGTCTTCGACGGCATGGCCGCCGCGAACGGCAGGCTTTACGTCGCCATGTCAGACGGCACGGTGCTTTGCTACGGAGAAAACAAATGACATTCCTTGCTCTCATATTAGGCGGTCTCGTCGTTCACCTCGGTTGCGGGGACGGCAAGCAAACTGCCGCGCTGCGAACGAGCGAGAACGTTGTCGTTCACGGCCTTGATGCGGACGTGACGGATGCACGCAAGAATATCCGCGCGCTCGGTTTGTACGGGCCGGTGTCGGTGGCGCCGTGGACGGGCGAGCGATTGCCGTACGCCGACAATCTGGTGAACATGGTTGTCGCCGACAAGCTCGGCAAACTTCCGATGAGCGAAGTGATGCGCGTGCTCGTGCCGAATGGAGTTGCGATGATCGGCGGCAAGAAGACCGTGAAGCCGTGGCCGAAGGAGATTGACGAGTGGACGCATTACCTGCACGGCGCCGACGGCAACCCGGTCGCCAACGACAGCGTCGTTGGTCCGCCGAAACATTACCAGTGGATCGAAGGCCCGATGTGGTTGCGCGATCACGAGACCGATTCGAGCGTCAGCACGCTCGTCACCGCGCAAGGCCGGTTGTTCGCCATCGTGGACGAAGCGCCCATCGGCCTCGCGGGACAGCATTCACTGCCGGACAAATGGTCGCTCATCGCGCGTGATGCGTTCAACGGTGTGTTGCTATGGAAAGTGCCGATCCGGCGCTGGGGCTGGCGCGAGTGGAAGGACACTTGGTTCAACAGCCGTCCCGGCGACATCCCGCTCAACATCCAGAAGCGGCTCGTCGCGTCGGACGACAAGGTTTACGTGACGCTCGGCTATCAAGCGCCCGTCACCGAACTCGACGCGCGCACCGGCGAAATCCTTCAGACCTACGCCGGCACGGAACGCACCAACGAAATCCTTTTCCATAACGGCGTATTGGTCTTATCCGTCCTCTCCGGCGACGGAGTCAAAGTCATGGCGGTGAACGCCGCAACCGGCAAAATGCTCTGGACGAGCGCAAAGACTTTCAAGGGCACCACGACCGACTACATCAAGTGGGTGATTACGCCGATCAGCCCCACGGTTCCGAAGCTTGATCCCGCGAGCAACATTGCCACCGATGGCAAAGTGGTGGCGTTGATTGACGGCCCGGAGATTGTCTGCCTCGACGCCCGCACCGGCACGGAGAAATGGCGCTCGGCATTTCCGTTGGATGACGACGACAAGAAACGCGGCGAAGGCGGAAACTTGTGGGTCGGCACGATGATCGTGCGCGATGGCGTCGTGCTCCACGCCAGTCCCGCGAAACTGGCCGCGCTCTCCGCCGATACCGGCAAGGTGCTTTGGAGTCAGCCGAAGAAATACATCGGTCACCTCTGGTATTCGTGGAAGGACGTGTTCGTCATCGGCGATCTCGTCTGGACGTGGAGCGCGGAGTTGGAAGCGGGAGAGTTTGAAGGCGGCAAAAAGGGAAAACAGCGCACGTCTTGGCCCAAGTCAGTGAACGGGTACGACCTTCACACCGGCGCGCAGAAGAAAGAAGTGCCCGTCGGCTCCATCTTCAAGGCGCACCATCATCATCGTTGTTACCGAAACAAGGCAACGACGCGCTACATCCTCGCCAGCCGGCGCGGGACCGAGTACGTGGACTTGGAGGAAGGCAAGCACACCGTCCACAACTGGGTCCGGAGCACTTGCCACGTCGGCATGATGCCGGCGAACGGCCTCCAATACGTCCCGCCGCACCCGTGCGCCTGCTACATCGAGGAGAAACTCAACGGCTTCTTCGCGCTCGCGCCAGAGCGAAAGCTGAAAGCAGAAAGCAGCAAGTTGAAAGAAGAACGGCTCGAACGCGGCCCGGCCTTTGAACTCACCACTCACCACTCACCACTCACCGATTCCGACTGGCCGACGTTCCGCCGCGATGCCGCGCGCACCGGCTCGGTGAACACGCAAGTTCCCGACAACGCCGCGCCGGTGTGGAGCGTCAAGCTCGGCAACAACGCCACGCCGCCGATTGTCGTCGGCGACCGTGTGTTCGTCGCGATTCCAGACGAGCATCACGTCGTCTGCCTCGACGCGCGCGATGGAAAGAAGCTCTGGGAGTTCGCCGCCGGCGGACGGATTGATTCGTCGCCGACGTGGCACAATGGCGCGGTGTTGTTCGGTTCCGCCGACGGCTGGGCGTATTGCGTGCGCGCCAGTGACGGCGCGCTCGCGTGGCGGTTCCGCGCCGCGCCGGAAGAACGGCTCATCACCGTGTATGGCCAGCTTGAATCGGCGTGGCCGGTTCACGGCAGCGTGCTGGCACAGGGCGGCAAAGCCTACGTCAGCGCCGGCCGGTCGTCGGAACTCGATGGCGGCATCCATCTTTTCGGCCTCGATCCCGCGACGGGACAAGTGTTGCATCAAAACAAACTCGAAGGCCCCGATTACGCCGTCAACACCGCCGGCAAACTGGTGATGTGCCCGCAACCTCCCGATGGCCCGGCGGAATTCGATTCGAACTTCAGACTGCCGATGGGCGCGCTCTCCGATGTCATGATGGGCGACGGGAAACTCGTCTTCATGCGGTCGTTGGCGTTCGATGCGGAGTTGAAACGACAGCGCGGCGACACGGAGCTGTCACCCCGCAGCGGTTTTCTTGACGAGACGTATTTCAAGAGAACGCCGTGGTCCTTCGGCAAGCAAGCCGACTACGGCAACCTCATCGTCCACGACAAGCAGTCGGTCTATTACGTCCGCCAGTTTGATTCGTTGAAGGGACTCGACCCGACGGTCTTCTTCACGCCCGGCGCGAAGGGTTACCTGCTCTTCGCGAAGAACGTCGGCACGAAAAAGGAATCGTGGTCGTTGCGAATTCCCGTGCGCGTGCGCGCGATGGCGCAGACCAGCGACCGGCTCTTTGTCGCCGGGCCGCCGGATGTCGTGGACGCGAAGGACCCGCTCGGCGCGTTTGAGGGACGGCTGGGCGGACTGCTGTACGCCGTGGATTCAGCCACCGGAAAGAAAGTTTCCGAATTGAAGCTCGATTCGCCGCCGGTGCTCAACGGCATCGCCGCCGCCAACCGCCGGCTCTTTGTTGCCACAACCGATGGCCGGCTGGTGTGTTTGGGACGTTAGAAACGAATTCACCTTCCCACTCATCGAACCAACCGAGCCAGCAGGATGTCCTCCACGTTGCGCCGCCCATCCAACACCGCCAGAACATAAACGCCGTTGCCGCTGATTCGGTAAACCACTCGCCACGGCGCCACAACCAATTCCCGGTAGGTGTAAATCTCAAACGCAGCCAGTTCCGGCACCACACGTCCGCGTTGCGGCATCTTCTTCAGGTCCGCACAACGCGATTCAATCCGGTCCAAGACCTGCCCGGCGACAACGGGATCTTCCGTGGCGATCAATTCGATGATGACCTGCAAATCGCGCTGCGCCACGACGGCAAACTCGACCGCGTAAGACCGGGACGGTGCCATGTCAGGACGCGCGGCGGGCGATCAGCGTTCTGCGCAAGCCGGCAAACACCTTGTCGGCAGCCAGCGTGCGTCCGGCCTGCACGTCCGATTCCCCCTGCGCGACGAGTTTGAGCAAGCCGATCGCGCGCCGCATCTGTTCGTAGCTTTCGGGATCCTGGAGCACGGCCCGCGCTTCCCCGTTCTGGGTGATGATGACTGTCCGGTGCGTGGCGTTGATCTGCGCCAACAAATCCGCCGCCTTGCTCTTCAGGTAGGTGACGGGACGAATGTCTTCTTTCATTTTCATGGCATGTCTTCCATCGGCCCGAATACAGTACCGAATTCAGTCCACCGCGTCAATCCGTCTTCCGAGCGCCGATGGACGGCTTTGCGGCCTCGACTTCCCGGCGGCGTCGGATAGAATCACGCACACAAACATGAAAGCCATCTTGCGAACCATCCTCGTTCTTTTGCTGGCGCTGGCCCCGTTGCTTCATGGCGCGGAGCGGGCCAATGAAATCCTCTCGACCGCCGGTATCAAAGGCGGCCTCATCGTCCATCTCGGGCATGGCGACGAGAAGTTGCTGGCTGAGTTGCGCGCCAGCGGCAGTTTCCTCGTGGACGGCCTCACTAACTGGCGCGGCAAACATCTGCCTTACGTGGACAATCTTGTGAACCTGGTTGTCGCGGACAAACTCGGCGCTGTTTCGATGGAGGAAGTAATGCGGGTGCTCGTGCCGAATGGCGTGGCGCTCATCGGCGGGAAGAAGACGGTGAAGCCGTGGCCGAAGGAGATTGACGAGTGGACGCACTACTTGCACGACGCCGACAACAACGCGGTTGCGAACGACAAAGTTGTCGGGCCGACAAAAGGACTGCAATGGTTCGCCGAGCCGCTCTATTGTCGCACTCACGAAACGGATTCGAGCATCAGCGCCATCGTTTCGGCGCGCGGTCGCCTGTTTTACATTCTCGATGAAGGCCCGACGGGCGTCGCCGACGAGCGGTTGCCGCAGAAATGGGCGCTGGTGGCGCGCGACGCTTTCAGCGGCGTGCTCCTCTGGAAGGTGCCGCTGCCAAACTGGGGCTGGCCGGAATGGAAGAAGAACGAACTGGCCGGCGTGGACTGGACGAACATCAAGGCGCACCGGGTGCGTTCGCCGGCGACGTTGCCGCGGCGGCTGGTCTGCGACAGCGAGCGGATTTACGTGACGCTCGGTTACAACGCGCCGGTGAGCGTTCTCGATGCGGCGACCGGCCAGGCGCTCCGGAACATTTCCGGAACAGAATACGCCGATGAAATCCTTTGCGCGAAAGACAAGCTGGTGGTCTGTGTGCGCCAAGAGCGTCCATCCGGCGAGGGCGACGTGAAGAGCAAGGCCGGGGGAAAGAGAGGCAAGAAGCGCGCGGTCGTGACAGAAGCGCCTCCGCAAGCGCCATCCGTCAGCAACCGGTTGCTGACGATCAACGCCGCCACGGGCGACATCATCTGGCGAACCGAGGCCGGCGAAGTGGTGCCGCTGTGCGTCGCCACCGACGGGCAGCGCGTCTATTACCACAATTACCGGGAACTCGTTTGCCTGAACCTGGCGACCGGCGCGGTGCAATGGCGCGCGCCGAGTTCTGCCAGCCACGGCAATCTCTACGCGGGACCAAACACATTGATTGTTCATCGCGGCGTGGTGCTGTTTGCCGGCAACAACCTGGAAGCCTTCGCCGCCGAGACCGGCAAGTCCCTGTGGAAGACCGACGCCAAGAAAGGCCCGGGCGTCAGCAATCCGCCGGACCTTTTCGTCACGGCCGGCCTCGTCTGGTCCGGCCAGAGCACCAGCGGACGCGACCTGATGACGGGCGCGGTGCGACGGACGATTGACCTGAAGCAGCTCATCAACCCGTGGCATCATTATCGTTGTTACCGGAGCAAAGCGACCGAGCGTTTCCTGATCTGGCCGAAGCAAGGCGCGGAGTTCATTGATCTCGAGGGCAACGAGAACATGCGGCACGATTGGTATCGCGGCCCCTGCAAATACGGCATCCTGCCGTGCAACGGCCTGCTCTACGTCGGCCCGCATCAGTGTTCCTGTTTTGCCGGCGTCAAACTCAACGGCTTCAACGCGCTCTCCGCCCGCGGCTCGGCGCCGAAGTCAATCGCCGAAGGGCGTTTTGAGAAAGGTCCTGCCTACGGCAACGTTTCACGTGTCACGAGTCACGAGTCCGATTGGCCAACCTTCCGCGCCGATTGCAAGCGCAGCGGACGCACAGCCGCAGCAGTGCCCGCCAGCGTGAACCAACTCTGGCAGACGAAGCTCTCCGGCAAGCTGAGCCAGCCGGTCGTGGCCGATGGCAAACTGTTCGTCGCGGAGATTAACGCCGCGAAAGTTCACTGTCTCGACGCGAAAAACGGGCGCGAACTCTGGCGCTTCACCGCCGGCGGGCGCGTGAACAGCCCGCCGACAATTCACGGCGGCGTGGCGCTGTTCGGTTCTGCGGACGGCTGGGTCTATTGCGTGCAGGTTTCCGACGGCGCGCTCGCGTGGCGGTTCCGCGCCGCGCCGGCGGATCGCCGGCTCGTGGCGATGAACCAGGTCGAATCCGTCTGGCCGGTGCACGGAACGGTGTTGGTGCAAAACGGAATCGCTTACGTCGCCGCCGGTCGCTCGACGTTTTTGGACGGCGGCATCTTTTTGTCGGCGCTTGATCCGTTCACCGGCAAGCTGCTGCACGACGCGCGCGTCGAGGGACCGTATCCCGACGTGAACGTTGACAACGGCGGCTCGCGCAACATGCCGGGCGCGCGCTCCGAAGTTCTCGTCAGCGACGGCACCTCGATTTATTTGCGCCAGATCAAATTTGACGCTGCGTTGAAACGGTCGTTCACGGACTCGTCGGGCTTGCGGCTCACCTCGACCAGCGATTTGCTCGACGACTCGGCGTTCAACCGGACCGCCTGGCATTATTCGGACTGGGACGTCAACCAAGCCGGCGCGCAGCTTCTGGTGTTCAACGAGACGACCACGTTCGGCGTTCAGGTTTATTCCAAGCACGTCGCCCAGAGCATGGGTAACCCGCAGCCCGCGGGGTCAACTCTTGACACTTGACTAACGGGGCTGGGTTTGGTATTCCGCGCAGCATGGCTAGACCAATTCGCGTAGAGTTTGAAGGTGCCGTCTATCATGTGACGGCTCGCGGTAATGAGCGACGAGCTGTTTTCTTTTCCGACGATGATCGGAAGCTGTTTCTGAAGACAATCGGCGAGATGGTGGAGCGGTTTGGAGTCCGGGTAATGGCGTATTGCCTGATGCTGAATCATTATCACTTGGTCTTGGGGACACCGCAAGGCAACCTCAGCCGTGCCGCAGGCTGGCTCCAAGTGACCTACACCGTGCGTTTCAATGCCCGTCATCGGCGTAGCGGCCACCTGTTTCAAGGTCGTTTCAAGGCTCAATTAGTCGAAGCGGACGAGTATGGCCGGTGGCTCGTCGAGTACGTCCATCTGAACCCGGTCCGTCCCCGTCGCGCCCACACGCCGCTGCCCATCGAACGAGCGCAAGACCTTGACGCCTTCGACTGGAGCAGCCACCGGGATTATGCGGGACTGCGGGCCAAACCGGCCGAATGGCTCTGTCTGGATTGGCTGGCGTACTGGGGAATGGATCGCCGCGCGGCGCAAACGGCCTATCGTCACGAGATCAACCGATGGTTTACCGGCGAAAAAGCCAGTCCGTGGGAACGTCTGCGTGCCGGACTCGTGCTGGGTGGCGACGCGCTACTGGCGAGAGTCTGTGCCATGGTCGAAGGCAAACAAGGCCTCGACGAAACCCGCTGGACCCGGACGCAAACCACCTCAACCCTCCGACAACGTCTTCGCGATCTCCTCGCCCAAGAGACCGATGACCGCGTCAAGATTTGGACGCGCGTCAAACTCGGTGGCGAACGCCCATCCGACATCGCCCGCGAGTATGGCTATCGCGACCAGAGCGGCGTCGGCCAACTCCTCAAACGCCTCGACAAAACCGCAGCCAAAGACCCCAACCTCCGCTCCAAACTCGACCACCTCAAGGCTCAGTTGTCACGAGTCCAGAGTTGACCCCTTACAACCCCTTACACCTTACACCTTTGGCGACTCGCCCGACGAGGCCACGTTGATCAAATGCGGCTACCGGATGAGCGGCAAGTTGCTGGAAATCACGCAAGGCCCCGGCGCAGGAAAGACGGGCCGCGCTTCCCAGAAAGCCGATCTCAAGGCCAACGAAGTCACGGAGGTAACCGTCGTCGCCGACCTCGCGGCGCAACAAGTGACGCTGTCCGCGCGCGGCCAGACTGTGGAAGCGCCGGTCGCTGCCCGTCTCGACTCGATCCTTTGGGTTGGTTACTGGGTATCGTCGGTGATCAGCGACTTCAGCGCCGTTGAGATTGCCAAAGAATAATTGGCGGCACCGGATTTGTCAGTTCATCGCTTCCAGTTGTCATACGTTTTCCCCAGCTCGCTGCGGACCGACAAATCGTATCCCCCCTTGTTGTTTGCGCCGGGATATCGGTAGCTGTAATAATTGCCTGCGGGATTACGAATACAGCGATGGTGAGAACCACCGCCATCAGTTCAATCAAGGAAAAACCTTTTCGGGAAGATGTTTTCATCTGGTTCCTGTTGTTGCAACCTTGCCTTGCTGGCGGTGTTGCATCATAACTACGCCAATGAACACCAACCTGTCAATCGCCCTTGTTCTTCTGCTGGCTTCAATGCCGCACGCGCGCAGCGCGGAGCAGACCAAAGCCATCCTCAAAACGACCGGTGTCAAAGGCGGCCTCATCGTCCACATCGGCTGCGGCGACGGAAAACAAACGGCGGCATTGCGCGCCAACGACCGTTTCACCGTGCACGGCCTCGACAAGGACGTGACCGCCGCGCGCAAGCACATTCAGTCGCTCGGATTGTACGGGCCGGTCAGCGTGGAGCGATGGAGTGGTGGCGTGTTGCCATACGCGGAGAACTTGGTGAATTTGATTGTCGCGGACAAGCCCAGCGGCGCCTCGATGGACGAGCTGATGCGCGTGCTCGCGCCGGGCGGCGTCGCGCTCATCGCCGGCAAGAAGACGGTCAAGCCGCGCCCGAAGGACATTGATGAGTGGACGCATTTCCTGCACAGCGCGAACAACAACGCTGTCGCCCGCGACACGCGCGTCGGCGCGCCGCGCTCGTTGCAATGGATGGCGCCGCCGCTGTGGTTGCGCAGCCACGAAACGCCGTCGGGTTTCCAGGCGATGGTCTGCGGCGGCGGGCGCGTGTTCTACATTTTCGACGAGGGATTGATCGGCATCACCGACCAGCGCTTGCCGGAGCGCTGGGCGCTGCTGTGCCGGGACGCGTTCAACGGCAAAGAACTCTGGCGCCGGCCCATTGAGAAATGGGGCTGGACGGAGTGGGCCGGGGATAGATTCGCCAACACCGACTGGACGACAATCACCGGTGGCCGGACGGTTGTGCCCGATGAAAACCAGCGCCGGCTCGTCGTGGACGGCGACCGCCTCTACGCGACGCTCAGCTACCGCGCGCCGTTGGCGATTCTCGATGCGGCCACCGGCAAAACGGTCGCGACTGTCCCGGACACCGCGCCGGTCCGGCAAATCGTCGTTGCCGATGGCATTGCGTTGGTCTATTCGCAGGAAGGAAAACCCGACGCCGAACTGCCAAGACAAAAAGGCAAGGGGAAAGGCAAAGCGCAGGAGAGCGGTCCGCCGGGCGTATTGATCGCCGTGGAAGGCGCCACGGGGAAGGCGCTCTGGCGCAAGAACGTTCCCGCGGTGCAGGGAATCACGCTGGCGATTGAAGGAGGCCGCATCGTGTTCTTCGGCGGCGGCAAGCTGACGGCGCTCGACTTGAAAACGGGCGCTGACCGGTGGCAAACCGGTGTCGAAAGCGGCGGAGTGCGAACATTGGTGGCGTATGACGGCGTGTTGGCGGTGCTCGGCAACAATGGCTTGGAGGCGCGCGATGGCGCCACCGGCAAGTTGCTTTGGAAAAAGGAAGCGCCGCTGGCGCGCGGCCTCGGCAGCGAGGGATTATACGTCATCGGCGGCATCGTCTGGCCGGACATGATCGGCGTGGACGAAGACCGCACGCCCAACGTCAAAAGCCCCCACGTCCTCGCCATCGGCTACGACCTGCGGACCGGCGAGGAACGAAAACGTCTTTTCGTCGAGAACTTGCGCAGCCCGGAGCATCATCATCGCTGCTATCGGAACAAGGCCACCGAGCGATTCATCATCAGTTCGATGGAAGGCTTGGAGTTCCTGGATGTCGTCGGCTCCAACCATTCGCAGCACAACTTCGTGCGCGGCGCCTGCAAACTCGGCATCATGCCCGCCAACGGCATGATCTACGTGCCGCCCGACCAATGTTTCTGCGACCCCGGCGCGAAAAAACTGGGCTTCACCGCCATCGGCCCGGCCACAAAGATCCAGCCGGTGCCCGACAATCAGCGACTGCAAAAAGGTCCGGCCTACGGAGCAGAAAGCAGAAAGCAGAAAGCAGAAAGCAGAAACCCCGACGACTGGCCAACCTTCCGTCACAATCCGGCCCGCCACGGCTCGACGCCCACCAAGGTGGGAACCACGTTGACCGAAACCTGGCGCGTCAAGATCGGCGCCGGATTGACGCAGCCGGTCGTCGCCGGCGGACGCGTGTTTGCGGCCGCGCGCGAATCGCACACGATCCACGCGCTGGACATGAAGACCGGCAAGACAGCGTGGACGTTCGTCGCCGGCGGACGCGTGGATTCGCCGCCGACCATTCTCGGTGGACTCGTTCTGTTCGGCAGCGCGGACGGCTACGTCTATTGCCTGCGCGCGGACGACGGCGCGCTGGCGTGGCGGTTCCTCGCGGCGCCTTGTGAGCGTCGCATCATGGTCAACGACCAACTCGAATCGGTCTGGCCGGTCCACGGCAGCGTGCTGGTCAGCGACGGCGCGGCCTACTGCACCGCCGGCCGCTCGACGTATCTGGACGGCGGCATTCGCGTGTACGCGCTGGACGCGACGACAGGCAAGCTGCAGCACCAGACAACGCTCTCCGGCCCGTTCCCCGACGGCAAGACGTTCCGCGAGGTGTCGTTCTATATTCCCGGCGCGAACTCCGACGTGCTGGCCCACGAAGGCGGTTATGTCTATATGCGCCAGAAGAAACTGACGCCCGATCTCAGGGAAGAGAAGCAGGAAGATCTTTCTGTGAAGGGTGAGAAGGATGTCGGCCTGCACGTGTTCTCGACGTCAGGTTTCCTGGACGCGTCGTGGTACAACCGCGCGTTCTGGATGTACGCCAAACGCTGGCCCGGTTTCCAATTGGCAAATCAATCCTCGAAGAGCGGCCAGTTGCTCATCGTGGACAACGAACGCACCTACGCTGTCCAGCCGTACTATCGCCGCAACGTTCACAGCCCGATGTTCTTCCCCGGCAAGGAAGGTTATCTGCTCTACGCCGACAAGAACTCCAACGAGCCGCAGATCGTCGGCGACCCCACCGGCGCGCGCAAGCCGGTGGAGTGGTTGCCGCAATCCGATTACGAGCGCGGCGGCGGACGCGCCGTAGAGAAGCTCGACAACACCGCGTTCGGTCTCGACAAGATGATCGGCTACACGCGCGCGGAGCCGCCGTTGTGGAAGACGTTCCTGCCGGTGCGGATCCGCGCGATGGTCAAAGCCGGCGACACGTTGTTTGTCGCTGGCCCGCCCGACGAACTTGACGCGAAAGACCCATACGCGGCACTCGATGGCAAGAAAGGCGCGAAGCTCGTCGCCGTGTCAGCGAAGGACGGCAAGAAGCTCGCCGAAAGCGCGCTGAACGTGCCGCCAGTCTTCGACGGCTTGATCGCTGCAGGCGGACGTTTACTGATCGCATTGCAAGACGGCAGTCTTGCGTGCTTGGAAGGAAAGCCGTAACTGAAGTTTGGCGGAATGTGTTTTCTTTACCGGGTGTTGTTGTAGCGGCGCTTCTGTGAAGCGCCGTTTCGTGGGGAGAGCGACCGAGTCTGCGCTTGGCACAAGCGCAGCTACAAATCACCGTCTCGTCGCTTCAAACCGCGCTTCAACGTTTTCTTGCGTGACACCCTGTCCTTGGTCGAGGCTTTCCTCGGCATGTTTCAAGGCAGTTCGATGGCTTGGGCAAAGAGCCGCCGAGACGGCGGCTACTACACCACGGATGGGTGTAGTGGCGTCCGTCCCGGACGCGCTCTGTGAACTGCTCAACGGTTTTTGTTGCATCAGTCAAACTCTGCAACCTTGTCTTCCCGGTGGTGTTGGATAGAATCTCACGCACTGCCATGAAAACCTTCTTACTAACCTGCCTGATTTCTCTGCTTACAATAGCATCGGCGTTTTGCGGCGCGGACACCGGCGTCAAGGGCGGCCTCGTCGTCCACATCGGCTGCGGCGATGGGAAACAGACAGTGGCGTTGCGCGCCAACGACAGCTTTCTCGTCCATGGACTCGACACGGACGTGACGGCGGCGCGCAAACACATTCAGTCGCTCGGCTTGTACGGGCCGGTCAGCGTGGCGCAATGGAGCGGTGGAGTGTTGCCGTACGTGGACAACCTTGTGAACTTGGTCGTGGCGGAAAAACCCGGCGCGGTTTCAATGGACGAAGTGATGCGGGTGCTCGTCCCCGGCGGCGTGGCGATGATCGGCGGGAAGAAGACGGTGAAACCGTGGCCGAAGACGATTGATCAGTGGACGCATTTTCTGCACGGGCCGGACAACAACGCGGTGGCGATGGATTCGGTGGTGGACATTCCGCGCTCGATCCAGTGGGTGGCAGAGCCGCGGTGGGGGCGCAGCCACGAGGAACTCGCCAGCATGAGCGCCGCGGTCACGGCGCAAGGGCGCATCTTCTACATCGTGGACGAGGCGCCGCTGGCTTTCATCCGGTTTACGGGCGACTGGAAGCTGGTGGCGCGCGACGCATTCAACGGCACGCTGCTGTGGAAACGTCCCATCAGTTCGTGGGTGGATCATCTGCGCCATTTCCGTTCCGGCCCGGCGCACCTGCCGCGCCGGCTCGTGGCGGTCGGCGACCGGGTGTACGTGACACCGAGCCTCGCGGGACCGGTGCTCGCGTTGGATGCGGCGACCGGCCAGACCGTGTGCGAATACAAGGGCACCGAGCGGGCGGAAGAGATCATCGCGGACAACGGCATTCTCTATCTGGCCGTGGGCACATCCGAAGCGGAGCGGACCGGCGGCGGACTGTTTACGCGCAACGAACCGGCGCCGACGAATTTCCGATTCATCACCGCCCTGGATGCCGCCACGGCGAAGCCGTTGTGGAAAAAAGATTTTGCCCGGAACGAATATCTCCTGCCGTTGACGTTGGCGGTGAAAGGGTCGCGCCTGTACTACCAGAGTTCCTCCGGAATCGTGTGTCTCGACGCGCGGTCGGGCAAAGAAGTTTGGAAAACCGCGCGCCCGACCACCGCGCGGCGCATGAGCTTCTCCGCGCCGACATTGGTGGCGACCGACGATGTGATTCTGCTGGCCGACCTTGATATTGAGGGCGCCCCAGCCGCCGGCACGGTCGCGTGGGGCGTCCACGGCTGGAACGAACCGGGGTTCCCACGGAAAGGCAAGAGCACGTTGCGGGCGTACGCGGCGAAGGACGGCAAGGAATTGTGGTCGGCGCCGAGCAAGGAAGGATACAACTCGCCGGCGGACCTGTTCGTCATCAACGGCGTCGTGTGGGTCGGGCCGGAGTTTCACGGGCTGGACCTGAAGACGGGCGCGCCAGCGAAAACGATGAACGCCAAGGCCCCCAAGGTCGGCATGGCGCATCATCGTTGCTACCGGAACAAGGCCACCGGGCGGTTCATCTTCACCAGCAAATCCGGCATCGAAGTGCTCAGTCTCGACAAGGGTTGCTGGCTCAGCAACAACAGTTGGATTCGCGGCACCTGCCAGTACGGCATCATGCCGGCCAACGGCCTTCTCTACGCGCCGCCCAATGCCTGCGCCTGTTTTCTCACTTCCAAAGTCGCCGGGTTCTTCGCCGCCGCGCCGCAACGCGACAAGACCGGCGCGATGCCGTTCCCCAAGGAACCGGTGCTCGAACGCGGCCCAGCCTATTCGGAAATCCGAAATCCGAAATCCGAAATCCGAAATGCGGAAGACTGGCCCGCGTACCGCCGCGATTCGCGCCGCAGCGGCGCGGTCGCCAGCGCGATTCCCGACGCGGTGAAACAAACATGGTCGGCCTCGCTCGGCGGACGGCTGACGCAGCCGGTGATTGCGGGCGGAAAAGTGTTCGTGGCCGCGCCCGATGCGCACACGGTCCACGCCCTCGCCGCCGCAAATGGCCGGGAGATCTGGCGGTTCACCGCGGGTGGACGCATTGACAGTTCGCCGACCATTTATAATGGCATGGTCATCTTCGGTTCCGCCGATGGCTGGATTTACTGTGTGAGTGACGCGGATGGCGCGTTGGTCTGGCGATTCCGCGCCGCGCCGGCGGAACGGTTAATCGCAGCGTACGGCCAGCTTGAATCGCTCTGGCCGGTTCACGGGGCGGTGCTCGTGCAGAACGACACGCTCTACGCGACCGCTGGCCGCTCGACATATCTGGACGGCGGCATCGTGCTTTACCGGCTCGAGCCGGCGACGGGCCGCGAGCTGTCGAAGACCGTCCTCTATCATCTCGACCCGCAAACCGGCGAACAACTCACGACGGAAGCCAAGTTCAATATGGAAGGCACCACGTCCGACATCCTCTCCGGCGACGGTGATGCGGTGTTCTTGAAGTATTTCACGTTCGACCGCTACGGCAAACGGACGGAAACGGCGAAACCGCGTCCCTTCTCGATCACCGGTTTCCTCGGCGAAGAATGGTTCGTCCGCAATTACTGGGTCCTCGGCGAAGGCATGCCCGGCGCCGGCTGGGGTGGCTGGGCGAGCGCTGCCAACCAGTTTCCGGCGGGCCGGATTTTATGTTTCGACGAACGCCGTGTGTACGGTTACGGTCGAGAGAAAGTTGCCCCCGGTCCCGTCGGCCACAAGGCCGATGCCTACCGGCTGTTCGGAATGGAACGAACCGCTGCGGGCAAACCCGATCCGATCTGGACCGACACGCAATCGCTCATCGTCCGCGCCATGGCGCTCGGCAACGACCGGCTGGCCGTCGCCGGCCCGGTTGATCTCGGCCGGAAAGATCCCGACCTGCTGGCGTTCACAAACGAGACGGAAGCGCGGGCGGCGTTTGACGGCAAGAAAGGCGTTTTTCTGAGAATCATCAACGCCGCCGATGGCAAAAAGATTTCCGAGTGCGCCTTGCCGTCAATGCCGGTTTTCGACGGCCTGTCCGCCGCGCTCGGCCGGTTGTACATCGCCACGGTGGATGGTAACGTTCTGTGCTTTGGAGGAACCGAATGATGATACTTCGAGTGTGTGCCGTCGTTCTGCTGCTTGCCGCACAGACAACCGCCAACAACGCAAAAGACATTCTGCAATCCACCGGCATCAAGGGCGGCCTCGTCGTCCACATCGGTCGCGGCGAGCTGCGCGCGAAAGACGGCTTCGTCGTGGACAACCTCGGCGAATGCCGTGGCGGACGGTTGCCGTACGTTGACAATCTCGTGAACCTGCTCGTCGCCGAAAGTTCCGGAAATGTTCCGGTAGCTGAAGCGTTGCGCGTCCTCGTGCCGGGCGGCGTCGCGCTCATCGGCGGAAAAAAGATCGTCAAGCCCTGGCCGAAGGAGATGGACGACTGGACGCACTACCTCCACAGTCCCGGCAACAACGCCGTGTCGCACGACACGCTCGTCGGGCCGCCGCAACATCTGCAGTGGGTCGCCGAGCCGAAATGGGCGCGCAGCCACGATCACCTCTCCACCATCAGCGCTGTGGTCACGGCAAAGGGACGCATCTTCTACGTCGTGGACGAAGCGCCGACCGCCTCCGTGGCGTTGACGCCGAAATGGTTTCTCATCGCGCGCGACGCTTTCAACGGCATCCAGTTCTGGAAGCTGCCCATCGAAAGCTGGCAATATCACCTCCGCGGTTTCCGCGCCGGCCCGGCGGAACTGGCGCGGCGGCTCGTCGCGGTCGGCGACCGCGTCTATGTCACGCTCGGCTACGGCAAACCGGTCTGTGCGCTCGACGCCGTGACCGGCAAAACGTTGCGGACGTATTCGCAGACTGTCAACGCGACGGAATTTATCTGCCACGACGGCGTGCTGTTCGTCGTGACCGCAGAACCGACCAGCGCTGACGAGGAGGCGCGCCTCGCCAGGGCCGCGACGGACAAATGGAATTTCTGGCCGATTTACAGCGTGCCGGCGCCGAAGAAAACTTTGCTCGCCGTGCGCGCCGATTCCGGCGAGACGCTCTGGAACAAGACCGGAACCGACCTGATGCCGACGGCGCTGGCCGCGGCGGGCAACCGCGTGTTCTTCGAGGACCTCAAGTCGGTCATCTGCGCCGACGCAGCGACCGGAAAGGAGATTTGGAAGGCCGCGCGTCCGTTGACTCCGAAGCGGCCAAGCTGGACCGCGCCGACGTTGGTGGTGAGCGGCGACGTTGTGCTCTCCGCCGACCGCGCCGCCGGCGACGAGGGCGCACTCAGTTGGTCGGTCAACAGCGCCGGCGGCCTCGCGCCGAAGGGCGAGATGATCGCGTTCAACGCCAAGACCGGCCAGCGGCTCTGGAGCGCACCGGCGCGCGAAGGCTACAATTCGCCGGTGGATTTGTTGGTGACGGGTGGGACCGTGTGGAGCGGCGATCTCGTCAAAGCCAGCGACCCCGGCATCACGCAAGGCCGCGACCTTCTCACCGGCGAAGTCCGCAAGACGCGCCCGCGCGATCAGGAGTTTTATGCCGTGGGCATGGGACATCATCGGTGTTATCGCAACAAGGCGACTGACCGCTATCTCATCACCGGCCGCGCCGGCGCGGAGTTCGTTGACGTCAACACCGGCAAGGCCATCGCGAATCATTGGGTGCGCGGCGCCTGCCAATACGGCGTGATGCCCGCCAACGGCCTGCTCTACGTCCCTCCACACGCCTGTGCCTGTTTCATCCAATCGAAGCTCAACAGCTTCAACGCGCTCGCGCCGGCGCGAACGATCGTGGAGAGCGGAGAGCGTTTGGAACAAGGTCCCGCCGTTATCGCAAATCAACAATCTCAAACCTCTGATTGGCCAACTTATCGTGGCGACATTGTGCGGAGCGGTTCCACTTCCGCTGCCGTGCCGGCTTCGCTGGCGGAAGCGTGGCAGACGAAACTCGGCGGGAAACTCACCGCGCCGGCCATCGCCGGCGGCAGGTTGTTCGTCGCAGCGACGGAGACGCGCGAAGTCTGCGCGCTCGATGCGGCCAGCGGAAAAGAGTTGTGGCGGTTCACGGCGGGCGGGCACGTGGATTCGCCACCGACGGTGTTCGAAGGTCGCGTGTTGTTCGGCAGCACCGACGGCCGGGTCTATTGCCTGAGCGCGACCGATGGCCGGCTCGCGTGGCGGTTCCGTGCCGCGCCGGCAGACCAGCGCATCATGGCCTACGGCCAACTCGAATCGCCGTGGCCGGTGCACGGCAGTGTGTTGGTGAAGGATGGCGTTGTCTTCTGCGCGGCGGGCCGGTCGTCGTTCCTCGATGGCGGCATCGTGCTCTGCCGGCTCGACGCGCGGACCGGCAAGGAACTCTCGCGGACGGTCGTGGACGACCGCGGCGGCGTTGGCTTGAACGGCCGCCTCAATGACGTGCTTTCCTGCGATGGCGAACTGGTGTTCATGCGGCACGAGAGTTTCGGTCTCGACGGTCAGTTGCTCAAGAAAGCCGTGCCGCACCTGCACAGCGCGGCGGGGTTCCTCGACGGCGATTGGTGGCATCGCACGTACTGGATTTTTGGCGACGCGATGAAGTCGGGCTGGGGCCAGTGGCCGGCGATGGGCAATCGCGTGCCGTCGGGCCAGATCATGGTCATGGACAAGGACGCGACCTACGGTTTTGGCCGGAAGGAATACGCCAACGGCGTCCACGCCGGCATGAACGCGCCGTATCATTTGTTTTCGTGCAGCAAACAGGCAACAGAACCGTCAACGGCAGCGCCGGCGGCGAAGAAACGCAAAGGCAAACAGGCGGCGAAGGCCGAGCCGAAAACGACGGTGCGCTGGTCGGTCGCGGTGCCGTTGCTGGCGCGCGCAATGGTGCTCGCCGACAAAACGCTTTTCATCGCCGGTCCGCCAGAGGGATCGGGTCTGGACGGATTGGCGGCGGCGCACGAAGGGCGCACCGGCGGTTTGCTGTGGGCAGTCGCCGCCGGCAACGGCGGCACACTGGCCGAGTACCGCCTGAGCGCGCCGCCGGTCTGGGACGGTTTGGCGGCGGCCAATGGCCGGCTGTACATCGCCACGGTGGATGGTAAAGTCCTGTGCTACGGAGATACCAAATGACATTACTTGCCCTCATCTTGTTGGCAGCAACAATCCAAACGCCCGTCGCCGAAACCGGCGTCCAAGGCGGCTTCGTCGTCCACATCGGGTGCGGCGACGGCAAACTGACGGCGGCGTTGCGCGCCAACGACAGCTTCATCGTGCACGGCCTTGATGCGGACGTGACCGCGGCGCGCAAACACATCCAGTCGCTCGGCCTCTACGGGCCGGTGAGCGTGGACCGATGGAGTGGTGGAGCGCTGCCTTATATTGACAACCTCGTCAACCTAGTGGTCGCGGAGAAGCTTGACGACGTTTCGATGAACGAAGTGATGCGCGTGCTCGCGCCGAATGGCGTCGCGATGATCGGCGGCAAGAAAATCGTGAAGCCGCGCCCGAAGGAGATGGATGACTGGACGCATTACCTCTACGACGCGAGTAACAACGCCGTGTCGCACGACACATTGGTCGGTCCGCCGCGGCGGATGCAGTGGATCAGCGGGCCACGTTGGTCGCGGCATCACGACCACATGTCGAGCGTCAGCGCGATGGTGGCGGCAAACGGGCGGATGTTCTCGATTGTGGATGAAGGGCCACGCTCGACCATTTGGCTGCCGTCGCAGTGGCGGTTGGTCGCGCGCGACGCGTTCAACGGGATGATTCTGTGGAAGCAGCCGATCCCAGAATGGAACACACAGGTCTGGCCGCTCAAGAGCGGGCCAAACCAACTCCCGCGACGGCTCGTGGCGGTGGGCGACCGCGTGTATGTCACGCTCGGCATCAACGCGCCCGTGACCGCGCTCGACGCGGCGTCGGGCAAAGTGGTGCGCTCGTACGACGGGACGACGTTCACCGATGAAATTCTGTTTGCCGATGGAACGCTGTTTCTTCTCGTCGGCCAGTCGCCGAACAAATGGCAGACCTACCGGCACAATCTCACTTACGTCTGGGACAACACGAACCGCGCGAACAAGGAATGGGCGTGGGATCAGGAAGCGCGCCACATTGTGGCGATGGATGCCGCCAGCGGACGGTTGCTCTGGAAGAAACAGCAGCGCGTCGCGCCGTTGACGTTGGCCGTGGATCGCGACCGTGTTTATGGCTACGATGGCGAGAAGGTCGTCGGCCTCAACCGCAAAACCGGCGCGTCGCTGTGGACATCGGAGCCAGTGGTGCGCAAACAACCGTTCCCAACCGGTTACGGACCGACATTGGTCGCGCAGCAAGGCGTTGTCTTGTTTTCGGTCGAACAAAAGGCAATGACCGCGCTCGATGCGGCCACTGGCAAGAAATTGTGGTCAGCCGAGAAATACCGTGGCGGCCACGCTTCGCCGGATGATCTGATGGTCATCGGCGGGTTGGTTTGGTCAGGACGGGTTGCCAACGGCAATGACGACGGCCTGTTCACGGGACGCGATTTGCGCACGGGCGAAGTCAAAAGCGAGTTCCCGTGCGACAACGTCAACTACTGGTTTCACCATCGCTGTTACCGCGCCAAGGCGACTGACCGCTACATCATCACCTCGCGCACGGGCACGGAGTTCGTGGACCTCGCCGCCAAGACGTGGGACTTGAATCATTGGGTGCGCGGCGCGTGTCTCTACGGCATCATGCCGGCCAACGGGATGATCTATAACGGCCCGCATCCTTGCGGCTGCTATCTCGAATCAAAACTTTTCGGCTTCAACGCGCTCGCACCGGCCGGGAAAGACGTGGAAAGCGGGGAGCGACTGGAACGTGGCGCAGCGGTCGTGGAGCGTGGAGCCTCAAGCACGGACGATTGGCCAACGTATCGCAGCGACGCAGCGCGCAGCGGCTCGGTGAAAACCGCTGTGCCCGCAAACCTCAAGCTCGCGTGGCAAGCCGTCATCGGCGGCAAGCTCAGCAGCGTGACTGTCGCCGGCGGGAAGGTGTTTGTTGCGGCAGTGGACAAGCACACAGTTCACGCGCTGGACGCGGCGACCGGCAAAGCGGCGTGGACATTCACCGCTGGCGCGCGCGTTGATTCCCCGCCGACGATCTGGCAGGGGCGCGTGTTGTTTGGCTGCAACGACGGCTACGTTTATTGCCTGCGCGCGGACGATGGCGCGCTGGCGTGGCGGTTCCGCGCCGCGCCGGGCGAGCGGCGGATGATGTCGTTCGAGCAATTGGAGTCGGCGTGGCCGGTTTCGGGGAGCGTGCTTGTGTTGAATGGCGTGGTGCATTGCGTGGCGGGCCGCTCGGCGTTCCTCGACGGCGGGTTGCGGCTGCTTGGCCTCGACGCGAAGACAGGCAAGAAGATTTACGAGACGGTCCTCAACGACCGCGACCCGAAAACAGGCGACTCGCTCCACAAGTTTGTGTCGAAGCTCGACATGCCGACGGCGTTGCCGGACATCTTGTCGAGCGACGGGCATTCGATCTACATGCGCGCCCAAGCGTTCGACTTGAAAGGCGCGCGTGAAGACTTCGCGCCGATGAACCCGAAGGAACAGACTGGCCGGGGTGTGCATCTGTTCGCGCGTACTGGTTTCCTCGACAGCGATTGGTGGCACCGGTCGTTCTGGATTTACGGCAAGGGCGTGCAGTCGGGCTACAGCGGTTGGTTCCAGCCGGGGCATTACGCGCCCACGGGACGGTTGATGGTGTTCGATGACAAACTGGTTTATGGCTTCGACCGTTTGCCGGAGTTCATGTGCAACGCCTCGATCTACGAATA
>Ga0194125_10000389_pt1 | contig 72926 bp, 76 predicted proteins | sample TA2KigC250mmetaG_FD_148626 | JGI IMG/M metagenome (GOLD analysis project Ga0194125, IMG submission 148626) | Freshwater microbial communities from Lake Tanganyika, Tanzania - TA2015034 Kigoma Deep Cast 250m | ecosystem: Environmental > Aquatic > Freshwater > Lake | place: Tanzania: Lake...
TCCGCGACTCCCACTGGGAAGGACTGCTGGACTGGATCTGCGATCGGATTGAGGCTGGTGCGACACGCGACGAGATCCGTCGGGCTCTTCAGCCTGCTATGCGTTTGTAAAATCTGCAAAACTACTGCTCTCTTATTTCGAAGACGACCTTGTCGAATTGGCCTTCCCGCCATCCGCCCCAGTAGTTCTCGTTGCGGGTCATGATCAGTCGCGAGCCCCGCTCGTAGCTTTCGATCATGTAGGGGCCTGTGCCGGCGCAATTCCCTTCATTGAACCACTCGGTGCCCTTCTCTTTGTAGACCTTGGGATTGTAGATCCAGGCGCCGTAGCCGGAGGAAGTGATCAGGTCCAGGGGAGCCGCGTAGCTCAACTTGAACTTGACCGTATAGTCGTCCACGACTTCGATCTCTTCCAAAGGATCCCAGATATAGGCTGCGCCTGCACCTATCTCCATGGTGTTTTCCAATGCGCCCTTCACCGCCTCGGCGTTGAAGGGGTCGCCATTGTGGAAGGTGACCCCCTTGCGGAGATGAAATGACCATTCGGTGGCGTCGTCGTTGGTCTCCCAACTGGTGGCCAGTTTAGGACTGAGAATCTCGTCACTGCCGGGCGGGTTGTAGAAAGTAAGGGTTTCGTAGCAGTTGGACACGACCACCGAATCGTTGGAGAAGCTTATGGCTGGATCTATGTTGGGGAAGGTCGTGCCGTGGCCGTAGACAAAGATGTTGGGGGCCGCTTCTGCCGGCTTGGTGGGCTCTGGGGCAGTGGTGGCCTCCTCTTTGACCGTCGGGGGTTTGGTAGCCGTTGGCTGAGCAGGCCCGCCGCATTGGGTGGCGGTTAGTGCCAAGAGCAAGCTGAGGGCCAAACAAACCCCAAAAGTTCCTTTCTTCATCACTCCTCCTTTGTCTCGTGGATTTGAGAATAGTGACCTGAAACAGGTCTACTTACTGAATCGAGTTAGCTCGATAGGCTTCACCTCCCCCCCGCGCCAGTGGAAAGCAGCCTGTCCGGAAAGAAGCAACATTGCTGGGCCGACATTTAGCCTGATGCCCGCAGGCCGTCCAGCAGGCGGTCCCAGTCGAAATGGGAGCCGGGGTCGGACTTACCCCTGTTGATAGCGCTGTGGCCCAGGACGCCTTTGAAAGCGGCCAGGTCCTGGGCTTTTTCGTAATAGGTGCCGGGACCCAGGAGCGGGTAGCGATGTGGCACGTTGTACCGCTTGCAGAGGTAGGCGACCAGCTCGATCAAGCTTTTGTACTGGGCCTCGGTGTACGGCTCCCAGTATTTGCCGCCCGCCTCGACCGCTGCTCCTAGATGCTCATTCCCCAGCCAGTTGTAGTATTTGTTACCATCTTTCCTCAGAGGACCCCAGTTTACGATCTCGATGCCGATAGACCGAGAGTTGGGCCGGATGGTGTCGTTTCTCACCAGGTCCTCGGGCAGGCCCGCGTGCCAGGCGGTGTCCCCATCTTTGACCAACTGGAGTATCTTGCCGTCACGGTCAAGGACATAATGGGCGCTGACTTTGCTCTGGGGGTTCTTGAACCACGATACCGTGCCTGTGCCACTGCCGCTGGCGGTGAAGTGGACGACGATCATCTCGATCTGATGGCCAGAGCGACCGCTAGCGCAATTGCCGGTGGGACCAACCCAGGTGAAGCTGGGCACCGCCTCAGCAGGGGGGGCCTCGGTAAGGCCCAAAAGGGCTTTGATGCTGGTCTTCTCCGCTGCTGTCAAGCCGGGCAGGTCGTCAATGGCTGGCCCTCGATACTGGCCCTGGCGGTCGTGTATCAGGCCGGTTAGTCCAGCCCGGCTCAGCCAACCCCAGCCGTTCTCGCCGACTTCTCTAGCGGCGGCGTAAAAGACGCTTATCACGTCTTGATTGGTGTATACCGGGACCCCGGCCTCTTCGATGGGTAACTCGATGATGTACTCCCCAGGAACCAATTGGTCTACTGGGCCGTATTTCTGTTTCACCAGTTCCAGGCTGCGTTCGATTTCCTCTTCTGCGAGCCCCAAAGCGGCCAACCTCTCACGTGCTGCTGGTATGCTGAAGGATATTCGCTTCGTCGTCATGGTATCATCTCCTGTAATAGTCGTGAGCTGGATTAGGGATGGGCCAGGCCGACGGTGATCTCGCTGATCAGCCAATGAGCACCCCAACTGGGAGTTCCCGTCTGCTCGATCTTGATGTAGCGCGCCGAACGGGGGGTGAAGCTGGCGTCAATGGACATCCAGTTGAGGGCCATCTCACGGACCACCCTCCAATTAATCCGGTCAGTGGAGACGCTCAAGATGAAGCCCACAGCGAAGCCTCGCCCAGGGCTCTCTATTTTGATGCGCTCAATGGTTTGGACCTGGCCCAGATCGAGCTCGTACCACATGCCCGGCTGCTGCGCGGCCTGGCTACTCCAGAAAGTATCCGGGTTGCTGTCGAAGGCCTTGCCCACATCGGCCTGGTTGTGGCTGGCCCGAGCCTGCCAGGGAGTTGAAGATATGCCCCCCTCGGCGATCTCAACGGGCAGCTCCAGTGGGGTTGCCCCCTCTCTGGAGAACCAGGCTACCCCTTCCTCCACCAGGTCCCAGTACAGCACGTATTGCCCAGGGGTGGCCGGGGATCTCAGGACGACGTTGGCCAGATTCACTTCTGATCCGGGCAGCACGTCGTTTGGCAGGATGGCGCGAAAGGTATCCCAGCAGCCAGCCAATTGCCCGTTGGGGGTGAACCAGTGGTAGGCCAGATGGACGGGGTTTGGGCCTGCGGCAGGCCAGCTCCTGGAGCCCTCGTTCTTGAGCTTGAAGCTGGCCGTGGTCACGGTGTCGGGCGGTATGGTCCTCGGCACGCTGTAGTTCAGCCAGGCAACCTTGTAATCCGGTCCGAGGGCCTGCACCTCCACGTGGATGTCCTTCCTGGGGGAGCCCGTCTTCCAGAACCAGGTATCTGGCTCCTCGATCAGGTCCCAGCGCAGGATGTACTTACCAGGAGTTAGCGGGGCCTGCACTTTGGCCTCATCGAAGGGCACCAGCCAACCTGGCTTCACGTTGAAAGGCAGCGAGGTTCTGATGTCTGCCAGAGCCAGTTCCTGGCCGGCGGGGGTATACCAGCGATAGCCCAGGCGCACTCTGCGGTCGCCTGTCCGAACCCAGGTGATGTTGCTATCGTTTTTGAGGCGCAACGTTGCCGCCACTGTCTGGCCGGGCACCATAGTCATTGGCATGTCTATGCCCAGCCAACCCGCCTTGTAGATGGTCGGGACGCCCGGCAGCCGCACCCGATACTCGTGATCCATGGCCGCCTTGAAGTCGTTGATGATGTGAGGCCGGGTGCTGATGGCCCACTGGGGTTGATCGTGCACCAGGGGCCAGCGGTAGAGGATGAGGGCCTGGATGGGCTGATTGGCCGGCTCGCTATTCCAGCGATTGATCTCCTGGTAGGCTGTTTGCACCCACTTGGAGCCCGGTTCATTCTTCCATTCCAGGTTCTGGTCCGTCTCGGTAATGTACACAGGCAGGTTGCGCATGTCTTCTGGAATGGCGTTCATGAAGTCAATGTAGCTGCGAAACTGATAGCGCAAGTGAGTGTAGCCAGGCGCACCCTGCCAATAGTCGTTGGTGATGAAATCGAGAGCGTAGCCGTTGGTGTAGGTGTGGATGGCGATGCCGTCACATTGGCCCGCCAGCCGGTCCAGGACGTGGCGGAAGTACTTCACCCAATCGCCCGATGGGTTTTCGGGGTATTTAGTTTCAATATTCCAGGGGCCCACAGCCGCCACGACGACCTGATCGTTCTCTCGCCCCGGCCGGGAGCGGATGTTATCCCGGCACCTCTTGTAGCAGCGAGCGTAAAGCTCTGGCGTGATGACCTCGCCGTTGGGGCCTCCGGGCCTCTCTAAGGCCAAATTTGGCTCGTTGCCGATGATCCAGATGTGGCAGCCTTTGGAGCCGGCTACGAAGTTGCCGCAGCGCCGGGCGAAGTCGTCGTAGCGGCCGGAGTGGGGGATGGTGCCTTTGTCGTGGTACCCATGATTGAGGCGCACGATGACTCCCAGGCCCTGATTGGACAGGTAACTGTAGTCCGGGCCGCCTGGGCCATGGGGGTCTGACCCCAGCTCTTCGGTGACCAGCACCCAACCCTGCTTGTTCTTCTCGACCATCAGGTGTTGGCCGCCAGGGTCGTGCAGGCCGAAGATGTATTTGGGAAAATGGGATTCGTCCAGTGGAGACATTGATTACCTCCTGAGTGATCTGCCTTTAGGTTGAGTTTATCGAAGCCTCGAAGTCGTATCCCTTACAGTGGCTCAATTATACAACAGATCATTATCTAAATCAAACCTTAAAGAAGGCCGCTAAATACAAAGAGCAGAGGTTAAAAGCCCCTGCCCTTCGTCTTTTATCAATTTGACTGATTCCCTATGGCAAATAACCGTAGGGGTTGCGCTGGACACCGTTGTATCGAACCTCGAAGTGGAGGTGGGGGCCCGTTGCTCTGCCGGTGCTGCCTACTGACCCGATCCTTTCACCTTTGGCGACGGATTGGCCGAGCTGCACCAGGATGGTGTGAAGATGGGCGTAAAGGGTCTGCAGGCCGTTACCGTGGTCAATAACCACGTATCTGCCATAGCCATACTCGCTCCAACCGGCCGTGACCACGTAGCCGGAGTCGGCAGCGACGACGGGAGTGCCTGTCGGGGCGCCGATGTCAATAGCCATGTGCATAGGCTTGAATCCCTGAGTGACAGTCCCACTGGTTGGCCAGGCAAGGCTGCCAGTACCTTTAGAAGCTCCCTGAGGGACAGGACCAGAATAGACATGGACGACGCGAGGATTGTAAGGCTTTTTGCCGCCGGGGACGATAAGCTTTTGCCCTAAGCTCAAGTTGTAAGGGCTTTCCAGGTTATTGTATTCACATTCTATAATGGCTGAAACTTCGGCCTTGTATTGCTGGGCTATGCTCTCCAGGGTGTCGCCCGCGACCACCGTATGGTAGATCCCGTCTACAGGCAGGATGGTTAGTACCTGGCCTATCTTCAGGAGGTCGGGGTGATCCTCCAGCCGGCCGCTGGCCCACATGATGGTGTCGGCGCTGATGCCGAACTTCTCAGCGATGCCGTAGAGAGTGTCACCAGTCTGTACAGTGTAGGTGGTGATTTCTCGTCGTGGCAAGCCGTCAGGCTCTTCGGTAGGTACAACAATGGTCGGGGTAGGTGTAGGGGTGGGAGTAGGGAGAGGGGTAGGAGTGGGAACAGGAGTAGAGGTAGGAGTAGGAGTGGGGGTTGGGGCAAAAATCGTGTGGGGCACCGGCGCGGGGAGGATGGTGTTTTCGTTCTGGGAACGGATTCCTCCCCGGTCTGAGAATCCAGCATACATGCGGAAGCCCAGGCCAGGAGCCGGGGTTGGAGTGGACCGGAAACCCGCTGGGGCAGCCCTGGGGATATCCACCTTGCCTAGCAGGGTGGCCGAGACAGCCAGCAGGATGACGATGAAGTGGGAGGTGAAACGGGAGAAGAAGGGCCTGTCGCCCATCTTGGCTATCGAGGTTTGTATTCTTGTTTGAGAAACCCAGTCTTTTGCTCTTGACCAGAGGGCGGTCCAACGCCCAATCAATGACCCGTCCTCTATCTCCCCTGCTGGGGAGAAATCGGCTGGGATTTCCATTCGCTCTCCTCTTCTCCAACAGATATGCCGTGGGATGAGTCGCGCTTTCGTTTCAGATTATAACACAAGACCAGGAATTGTCAAATTGGGCTTTTGGGGGTAGTTCAGCCGATTTTATAGGACGTCCTTGCTCAACGTTGCCAGGAACTCTTTGTTGTTCTTGGTTCTGGACAGCCGTTCCAACAGGGCATCGAGAGCACCAGTGATATCCATCCCAGCACCCGATGGGGGTGAGGCCATCATGTAAGATATCATTTTCCGCATGATCCAAACTTTCTCCAGGGTCTCCTTATCCAGCAGCAGTTCCTCCCGGCGCGTGCTGGAGCGTTCGATGTCGAAGGCAGGGAAGATATACCGTTCCGCCAGCTTGCGATTGAGGTGCAGTTCCATGTTGCCTGTGCCCTTGAACTCCTCGTAGATGACATCGTCCATCCGGCTGCCCGTTTCCACCAGGCAGGTGGCGATAATGGTCAGGCTTCCCCCTTCCTCGATGTTGCGAGCTGCACCGAAGAAACGCTTGGGCGGATAGAGGGCCGCCGGGTCCACGCCGCCAGAGAGAGTACGACCGCTGGGAGGGACGGTGAGATTGTAGGCTCTGGTCAGGCGGGTGATGCCGTCCAAAAGGATAACCACATCCCTATTGCCCTCGACCAGCCGCTTAGCCCGCTCCAGGGCCATCTCGGCCACGCGGACCTGATCCTGGACAGGATCGTCAAAGGTGGCGGCCATCACCTCGGCTTCCACCGAGCGATCCATGTCGGTCACTTCCTCGGGCCGCTCGCCGATGAGGGCGACCATGAGATGAATGTCGTTGTAGTTGGCAGTGATGCCGTTGGCGATTTGCTTCAGGACGGTGGTTTTGCCTGCCTTGGGTGGAGAGACGATCAAACCCCGCTGTCCCCTGCCAATAGGAGCGATCAGGTCAAGCAGCCGGGGGCCCAATACATTGGGCTTCGTCTCCAAAGCGAGCATATGATTGGGAAAGATCGGGGTCAGTCTGTCAAAATTGGGGCGCTGCTTGGCTGCCTCGGGATCCAGACCGTTAACCGCTTCTACTCGCAGCAAGCCGAAGTATCTCTCCGTCTCCTTGGGGGGACGGACCTGACCGATGACCATGTCGCCGGTGCGCAGGCCGAAACGACGGATCTGGGATTGGGAGACGTAGACATCCTCAGGGCCAGGCAAAAGATGGTCCGAGCGGAGGAAGCCGATGCCTTCCTGCACGATTTCCAGCACGCCTCCGCCGAATATGTAGCCCTGCCGCTCGGCCTTGGCTTTGAGGAGGCGCAGGATCAAATCGTGCTTTTTGAGGCGGGTATAGCCAGAGATGTCCAGCTCTCGAGCCATATCCCGCAACTCGTCCACGTTTTTGGTCTCCAGTTCAACGATGTTCATATCCATAGTTCTCTCCACTCGATTACTACCGATTAGGGGGAGAAACCAGGTTTTTTACCCGTCTGAGCAAACAGCTTGCTCTTCTGGGGTCTCCTGGGGCGCAGAAGGGCGTCTTGCCCACTAGAAACCTGGTCTCTGAAATTCACGGTGACGCTTTAATGCCACACCAGGCTCAAAGGGCATTGACTCCACAACCAATGTCGCTTAAAATCACTTATACGGGAACTCATAATGTTATAGCCTGTGGTTTTTGGTGACGAAATTACGGGGACTCAGGTGAACGTTAGTGAGGTAAGAAGCAGCGCCTGGAGCGGGTCTATTAGATATCCCGCTTCTCTCCTGGTGGGTAGTAATTACCGCAACGCAAGGTCATTATAGCATCTTTTGCTTGCCTAGTCAAATCAGGCCCATCCAGCGGGCATAGTAGTAGACCACCACCACGGCGAAGAGCAGGCTGTCAATGCGGTCCAGCATACCGCCATGACCGGGGATGAGGCCACTGGTATCCTTAACACCCGCCTGGCGCTTCATCATGGATACGGCCAGATCACCGAGGGGGAGGAAGGCGGAGACGAGAGCGCCCAGCGCCAGGCTGTGAGCAAAGCCCAGCCCTATGCAGCGGCCGACCAAGAGGGTGACCGCTATTCCGCAAAACCAGCCCCCTATTGTTCCCTCCCAGGTCTTCTTGGGACTCAACCTGGGGAAGAACTTGTGCCGTCCCAGGGATAGACCGATAAAGTAAGCTCCTGTGTCAGCTCCCCAGGTGGAGAGCAGCGTCAGGACCATCCATTCGAACCCCCGCGGGGAGTCTCGCAAGGAGATGAAGTGGCCAGCTATCCAGCCGAGGTACAGCGCGCCGGCCATGGTTAGAGCCCAATCAACGGTCGGGGTAGCGGAGTCCTTCTTGAACATCTGCCAGGATAGGGATAGAACTATCACTCCCGTCAGGGCTGGTCTAGCCAGTTGCCAGGCAGGATAACGGGCGTCCACCAGCAGCAGCCAGATCAGAACCAGGCCCACAAAACAGGAGGGCTTGTAACCGCTCAGCCTCATCAGGTGAAAGAACTCGTAACCCGCTATGCTGGCGGCGAAGACTATGATGGCGAAAAACCAGACTCCACCTGCGTAAGTGGCCCCCACCACGAGGGGGATTAGGACGATGGCACTTAGAAGGCGCTGAGTGAACACCTGCTCCAATCTCCAACCTCCAACCTCCAATCTCTAATCTCCACTTATAAGCCCAAACCTACGCTCCCGTCCGCTGTACTCGAGGAGAGCACTATGCAGCTCCTCCTCGTCGAAGTCGGGCCAATATGTGGGTGTGGCATAGTACTCGGCATAAGCACCCTGCCAGATGAGGAAGTTGCTGATGCGCAGTTCGCCAGCGGTGCGGATGATCAAATCCGGGTCCGGCAGCCCAGCCGTGTACAAGTATTGGCTGAACAGGCCCCCATCTAGCCGGTCTGGGTCCACCCCGTTCTCGACGATGCGCCGCACAGCGTCCAGGATCTCGGTTCGACCACCGTAGTTGAAGGCCACGTTCAAGATTATGCGGTCATTGTGCTTGGTCAGTTCGATAGCCTGGCGCACCTTTTGCTTGAGCTTTTCGGAGATGCCCTCTAGACGACCGATGTGACGTAATTGCACACCGTTCCGGTGTAACTCCGGCAACTCGCGATCAATGGTTTGTTCCAGGATGCGCATTATGCCTCGCACCTCTGCGCTGGGGCGTCCCCAGTTCTCCGTGGAGAAAGCGTAGAGGGTCAGGATCTTGATGTCGTGCTCGACGCAACTTTTCAAAATCCGGCGGATGTTCTCTGTGCCGGCTCGGTGGCCGGCCAGCCGTGGCAGGCCACGGGACTGCGCCCAGCGGCCGTTGCCGTCCATTATGATGGCCAAGTGATGTGGGACTTTAGTCAACTGCGTTATCGTTCCCATAGTGGTCAGGTGGTCAGATGGTCCTTGGTCAGGTGGCCAGATGGTCCTTGGTCCGACCATCTGGCCATGCGGCCATCCGACCATCAGGGGGGCAACTCAGATCTCCAGGATCTCCTGTTCCTTATCGCGGCCGATCTCGTCCATCCTGGCCACGAATTTATCGGTTATTTCCTGTATATCGTCCTTGGCCCGATAGAATTCGTCCTCGGAGATCAGCTTCTCGCTCTCCAGTTCGCGCAAGTCCTCTACGGCGTCGCGGCGAATGTTGCGGATGGCTACCTTTCCTTCTTCGACCCGCCTGCCTACAACCTTGACCAACTCCTGGCGTCGCTCTTCAGTCAGACGAGGGATGGTCAGGCGGATGATCTTGCCATCGTTGGAAGGGGTCAGCCCCAGATCCGATTTCAGGATGGCTCTCTCGATGTCGGCCAGGGCACTAGGGTCCCAGGGGCGGATTGCCAGTAGCCGTGGCTCAGGGACGGAGATAGTTGCCAATTGGTTGAGGGGGGTAGGCGTGCCGTAGTACTCCACAGGCAGCCGCTCCACCAGGGCCGGGGAAGCCCGTCCGGTCCTGATGGTCACCAGGTTATCTCGGAGAGCGTCCACTGCCTTGTTCATCCTATCCTCGGTCTCTTTAAGCAGGTCTTTGATCATGGCTAAGCACCTCCCACTGAGTAACGGGTACAAAAGCTATCTGCTGATGATCGTGCCCACTGACTCACCGAGGACGGCTCGCTCGATGCTCTTTGGTTCCCAGAGGTTGACGACGATGATGGGGAGGTCGTTGTCCATGCACAAAGAGATAGCTGTACTGTCCATAATTCTCACTCCCATGTTCAGGGCGTCAATGTAGGTCAGGTGATCCAGTTTCCTGGCCAGAGGATCGAGGTGGGGGTCGCTCTCGTAGACGGCGTCAACCTTGGTGGCTTTGATCAGAACCTCAGCGCCAATCTCCATAGCTCGCAGGGCAGCGGCCGTGTCGGTGGTGAAATAGGGGTTACCTGTTCCTGCCCCAAGGATGACGACTCGGCCTTTCTCCAGGTGGCGGGTCGCCCGTAACCGGATATAGGGCTCCGCGAAGGCTCTCATCTCGACGGCCGTCTGCACCCGCGTGGTTACCCCGATCCTCTCTAAAGCGTCGTGGAGGGCCAGGGAGTTCATGACCGTGGCCAGCATCCCCATGTGGTCAGCAGTGGCCTGATCCATGCCATGAGCCAGGCCGTCCTTGCCCCGCCACAGGTTGCCGGCTCCCATGACGATGGCTATCTGCACATCGTGATCCTTAACTTGGCGGATCTTGTCCGCCACCTTTGCGGCTCTTTCCGGATCAATGCCATATCCTTCGGGCCCGGCCAAAGCTTCGCCGCCCAGCTTAAGCATGACCCGCTTGTACTTCGCCTCAGACATTGCGCTCCTCTAACTTGTCGAACGGCCTTGGCGCGTCCTCCGATATCCCGCAGGCAGGCAGCGCCATTCGGTTAAAATTCGGTGAACTCGCGCCGTCTCAGCCCTGCCAGATCTAGCTCTCCCGTCAAACAGCGCCACAGCCTGCTGGCCCTCAATTTCGATGGCCTTGATAATTCGTGCCATCCTCACCTCCCAACTCAAACCTCGCGAAGCGCCGCACCACGATGTTCTCGCCTAACTTAGCAATCATTTGGGTGAGCAGATCCTGGACGGTCAGGTCATCGTCTTTGATGAAGGACTGTTTCATGAGACAAACTTCCTGGTAATACTTCTGTAGTTTGCCTTCCAATATCCTCTCTACTACACGTTCAGGTTTGCCCAAATCCCTCGCCTGGGTCCGGTAAATCTCCTTTTCCTTCTCCAGCACATCAGGAGGGATGTCCTCAGGGGTCAGACAGAGGGGATTGGTAGCCACGATCTGCATGGCCAGATCGTGGGCCAGTTCCTTGAACCCTTCGAGCCTGGCCACGAAATCGGTCTCACAGCCCAGCTCGATGAGGGCCCCGACGCGGCCGCCAGCGTGAACGTAGGCTTCGATGAGGCCTTCTTTCACTTCCCGGTCGGCTTTCTTGGCGGCGGTAGCCAACCCCTTCTCTTGCAGAAAGGCTTTGGCCTTCTCCAGGTCGCCACCGCTGGCCTCCAGAGCCTTCTTGCAATCCAGCACCCCGGCCGCTGTCGCCTCGCGCAGCTCTTTTATCATTGACGTTGTGATCTCCAATTGAATCTTTACCTCCTCGATGGATTGATGTTGATTTCTGATCTACTCTTCTTCGTCGTCCGGTTCCTCTTCCTCGAACTCGAGTTCGCCTGATTTGAGCTTGGCCAGGGTAGCAGCACCCAGGTATTTCTCGGCATCGAATTCCATCTCTAGCTCTTCTTCCTCAGGCGCGAGGGATGCTCGCATATTCTGCCCCTCGATGACCGCATCGGCGATCTTGGTAGTGACGAGTTTTAGAGCTCGGATGGCATCGTCGTTGGCGGGGATGACGTAGTCAATATGATCCGGGTCGCAGTTGGTATCCACCATGGCCACAATCGGTATGCCGAGTTTGTTGGCCTCTTTCACCGCGGTGGCTTCGCGTCGCACATCGGTAACGAAGAGCACGTCGGGCAAGTGTCGCATGTCCTTGATGCCACCTAAGCGCTGATTCAGCTTGGCGATCTCTTGCTGCAGTTGCAAGGCTTCCTTCTTGGTAAGTCGCTCGAAATCCCCTCGTTGCTGGCGTTCTTCCAGGTTTGACAAGTAATCTATTCGTTGGCGTATGGTGCGCCAATTGGTCAGGGTTCCCCCCAGCCAGCGCTGGTTGACGTATGGCATGCCACATCGCTGGGCTTGTTCGATAAGACTCTCCTGAGCCTGCCTTTTGGTACCTACGAAGAGGACAATGCCTCCTTCACTGACGGTATCCCTGACCGCATTGTAGGACTTATCCAAGGCGGTTATGGTCTGCTGCAGGTCAATGATGTGGATGCCGTTGCGCTCAGTGTAGATGTAGGGTTTCATCTTCGGATTCCAACGTCCTGTGCGATGCCCAAAGTGCACCCCCGTCTCCAATAGCGCTTTCATCGAAATTACAGCCACTTTTCTTTTCCTCCTTACTTACGTTTTTGGTCTTCCACCCTTTTCATCCTGACGAGGGGCCTGTCTAGCCGCCGTATGCTAAGTTGGCACGTCTTCGTCAGTCAAAGGGTGTGCTTAATTGGAAACTTCAGGTAAAAGTATAGCACATACTTGGCTATCAGGCAAGTCGGCGGTTTGAGATTTCAACCTGTTTGTGCTATACTATTGGTGATTTTGAATCGAGGAGGAACGTAAAATGGTGAGCCAAGACCTGTTAGACATCCTGCGTTGTCCTGCCTGCGTGCGGAATGGCCCCGACGCTGGCCTCCTTGACTTTATTAAGGAGCAGTGGCTCGTCTGCCGGGATTGCGGACGGAAGTACCCTGTCCGCGATGACATCCCGGTGATGCTCATTGATGAAGGGGATAAGTATCGCCATGTGGCGGTGGAGGAGTTAGGGGAACCATAACGGGAGGCCACACCTCAGTGTGAATCGGTTTCCAAGAAACAGATGATGCCATTGGCAATCCCTTCCGCCACCTTGTCCTGTTGGTTTACGAGGATCTGGCGGTCGGCGGCCATGAAGCCGGTCTCGATGATCGCCGCCGGGGTCTGCGGAGCGATCTCGTAGAAGGCATGGTACTCGCGCATGTCATAGGTTATGCTATGCTCGTGGAACGATAGACCCGTGGCCGCTTGATACTCCTCTCGCAAGCATTTCACCAGGCGATCTTCTTCCTCGGGCATAGCACTGTAGAGTACACTGGCTACTTTAAAACCGCTGGCTCTGGGTACGTCGCAAGAGTCGGCGTGGATGGAGACCAGGACATCAGCTAGATAGCCATCTAATGCCGCATCGAACTCTTCGAGGAGGTCTACTGCGTAGCCTCGGTCCTCCAGCAGGGCCTTCACCAACTGGGCGACGGCCAGATTGATCTCCACTTCCGTCAGACCATCGGGACAGACGGCCCCTGAATCGTATCCCCAGTGCCCGGCGACCAAGCCGACTCTTTTGGGAGGCCTGGTGGGAGTCGGCGAGGGAAGGACCCTGGTGGCAGTGGGAATTCTAGTCGGGGTTAGTGTGGCAGGGACAGGCGTTGACCGGGCGGGCCTGGGCTCAGACGCCCACAATGCATGCAGGATCATGTAGGCGATGGACAAGGCAATGGCAACCATCACCGCTATCAGTATCCTTTGGGCTACTTCCAGCGCCCCCCTTCTCACCAATTCCCCGAGTCCTCCCCGAAGCGCGCGTCTTCAAGCAACAGGCTTTGCTCAATCATACCTCTGATTTCCAATTTAGTCAATTTCTGCATGGCTAGCCTTGCCGATTTGCGCTTATCAAACTTTTGTGGTAAACTTGTTCGCAATGGAGGTTATAGGAGCAATGATCGTGTTGTTGCATCACCGCCGCATCTGAGGGGCGGCCTGGGGCGCCGGTTGGCGTCCGCAGGCCGGCTTGCATACGCCAGAGGCTTCAGCCAGGCTCAGACCAGGAGGCGGTGATGTGACCGCGCCCTGAGTCTGGACGTGGTGTCCCTCCTGGGGCAATTGCCGCCGCTGGCGTGTGCCGGCGGCGGTTTTTTTGTTGCCCACACTGCGCTCCCCGGACCGCGTGGAGATCATATTTCAGGAGGTTTGTACCATGTCCGAACGTCTTACCCGTTTCTTTGCCTCACGTTGGGGCATCGTCCTGGCCGGAGTCGCCATCGGCGTCCTGGCCCCGCTCTTGCAGAAGGCCGGCAACCCCCAGAACATGGGCATCTGCGTGGCCTGCTTCGAGCGGGACATCGCCGGGGCGCTGGGGCTGCACCGCGCCGCTGTCGTCCAGTACATCCGCCCGGAGATCATCGCCTTCGTCCTGGGCGCGACCATTGCGGCGCTCCTCTTCCGCGAGTTCAAGCCCCGCGCCGGCTCCGCCCCCATCGTCCGCTTCGTCCTGGGCGTGTTCGCCATGATCGGCTCACTGGCCTTCCTGGGCTGCCCCTGGCGGGCGCTCCTGCGGCTGGCTGGTGGTGACCTGAATGCCATCCTGGGCCTGGCCGGGCTGGTCACCGGCGTTACCATCGGCGTCCAATTCCTCAAAGCTGGCTACAACCTGGGCCGCTCCTCCAAGACCTATGCCGCTGTTGGCTGGATCATGCCGGCCACGATGATCGGCCTGCTCTTGCTGCGCATCTTCGCTCCCAAGTTCAGCGCAGATGGCGCCATCTTCTTCAGCGAGAAAGGCCCCGGCTCGCTCCACGCGCCACTGCTAATCTCTCTGGGCGCAGGGCTAGTCATCGGCTTCCTGGCCCAGCGCACCCGCTTCTGCACCATGGGCTCCATCCGCGACGTCCTGCTGATGGGCGACACCCACCTCATCAGCGGCGTCGGTGCGCTGCTGGTAGTGGCTTTCATCACCAATTTGCTCCTGGGGCAGGTGAACTTCGGCTTCTTCGGCCAGCCGGTGGCCCACAGCAGCTACCTGTGGAACTTCCTGGGGATGGTGCTGGCGGGCCTGGCCTTCGCCCTGGCTGGTGGCTGTCCGGGCCGGCAACTGTTCCTCTCCGGCGAAGGAGACGGCGACGCAGGGGTCTTCGTCCTGGGGATGATCACCGGTGCAGCCTTTGCCCACAACTTCGCGTTGGCCGGCAGTCCCGATAACGTCGCAGACGGCATCGTGGGCGGTATCTCGCCCTACGGGATGGCTGCCGTGCTCCTGGGGCTGGTGGTCTGCCTGGTCATCGGCTTGACCATGCGCGAGAAGTAGAAACTGGAGGTGTGACAATGGCTAAAGTGGTAGATGCTCGTGGCTTCTCCTGCCCTCAGCCGGTCATCCTGACCAGGAGGGCCATCCAGGAAGGCCAGTTCCCCATCGAGGTGCTGGTGGAGACCGTGACCTCGCGTGAGAACGTGCGCCGCGCGGCCGAGAAACTCGGCTGCCAGGTCGAAGTCGAGGAGATGGGGGGCGAGCTCAAACTAACGATCACGAAGTGATAGCCGCAGGTGCCGGGCACTTGCCAAGTGCCCGGCACCTCTGGAGGTACAGATGATTTATCTCGACAACGCTGCCACCTCCTGGCCGAAGCCGCCGGGCGTGGCCGAGGCGATGGTTCACTTCATGAACGAGGTGGGGGCTAACCCGGGCCGCTCTGCTCATCGCCTGGCGGTGGAGTCCGGGCGCATCGTGTACAACACCCGCGAGGCAGTGGCTGAGCTGTTCAACGCGCTGGACCCGCTGCGAGTGGTTTTCGGCTTCAACGCCACCGAGGCCCTCAACCTGGCCCTGTGCGGCCTGCTGCGCCCAGGCCATCACGTTATCACCAGCAGCATGGAGCACAACTCGGTGATGCGCCCCCTGCGCGCCCTGGAGCGGCAAGGGGTAGAGGTGACAGTCGTGCAGTGCTCACCGCAGGGCTTCCTTGATCCATCTGACGTGGAGGCGGCGATCCGAGTCAACACAGTGATGATCGTCCTCAACCACGCCTCCAACGTGGTGGGCACCATCCTTCCCATCGCCAAGGTGGGGAAGATCGCCCGCCGCTACAACTTGCTCCTCCTGGTTGATGCCGCCCAAACGGCGGGAGCTTATCCCATGGACGTGGAAGCCGACAAAATTGACCTCCTGGCCTTCACCGGCCACAAGTCCCTCCTCGGCCCGATGGGAACGGGTGGGCTCTACATCGGTGAGAGGGTGAACCTGAGGGAGTTAGAGCCACTCGTGCGTGGGGGAACGGGAAGCCGCTCTGAGTTGGAAGAGCAACCCAACTTCCTGCCCGATATGTGCGAGAGCGGCACGATCAACGCCGTGGGGATAGCGGGGCTTCTGGCAGGCGTCCGCTTCGTCTTAGAGCGAGGCGTGGACGACATACGCCGTCATGAGATGGAGTTGATCCAAAGGCTCATCGAGGGTCTCTCAGCGATAGCGGGTGTTACCGTCCACGGCGGTCACGACGCCCGGCGCCAGACGGCCACGGTCTCCTTCAACGTCGTCGGGATGGAGCCTTCGGAAGTGGGGCTACGGCTGGACGAAGAATATAGCATCATGTGTCGGGTGGGATTGCACTGCGCCCCTGCTGCCCACAAGACTATTGGCACTTTCCCGGTCGGCACGGTGCGCTTCGGGCTGGGAGCCTTGAACACACTGGAGGAAGTGGACATCGCCGTGGCCGCCGTGGACGCAATTGTCCAGGAGGCACGATGACTGGCAAACCATACGCCGTCATCCTGGTCCACTCCACCAGCCACGCTATTCGGGCTGAGAAGGCCCTGCACCAGGCAGGAATTCGCTGCAAGTTGATCCCCGTCCCCCGCCACCTCAGTTCCGACTGCGGGGTGTGCGTCCGAATCGAGCGGGCCGATCAACAGGCAACCCTTCAAGCACTGCAAGCTGCCCGCGTGGAGTTAGAGGGAATTCACGAGATCTGAGGAGAAAAGTCGTACTTTCACTACTCGGCTCGCCTTGCCGCCAGGTGGTAAGCCTCGAATCCCGTCCGTCTGGCAATGGCAATCATCCAGACGATAAGGTTTGTCTCATCTACACGATAGACGATGCGATAACGTTTGCCGCCGAAGTAGAGGGAGCGATACCCCGTCAGGTCAATGCCGTACTTATGGCCCAGAGGTTTGCCAGCGAAGGGATGGCTTTGCAGTTTACGGAATTGTTTAGCTGCTTGCCTCTGTAAAGCTTTGTCCAGAGTGGCCAGGTCGGAGCGGACATCAGGGTGAAGCTTCACCTGATATTGGGTGCTCATTTCACGCCTCGATGCCCAACTCCTGCAGCACGTCGTCCAAGTCCAGATACTTTTCCGGCCCGACCTGCTCCCGTGTCTCGATGAGGCGCGCCAGGGCGATATGCTCCATCATTTCTTCTAACGCCAGTAAACGCTTGTACTCTTCCAGGCTGATGAGCACCGCTTCGATCTTTCCCCGGCGTTGGATGAACCACCGTTGCTCCGCTAGCTTATCCAGCAGGCGGGGAAACTCAGCCGTTGCCTTAGTGCTGGTGATCAGCTCGTTGGGAGAGAGCAATGGTTCAGCCATTGTAATGCTCCTTTTTATCGCTATTTTAGATGGACTTTTTAATCCAGTTAAAATTATATCTAAAATCTGGTGAATAGTCAAGTGGAAAATTCAAAGGAGAATGTATGACCCGCGAGGAGATACGTTTAACGGCGCTGACCAGCGCCGCCGGTTGAGCGGCCAAAAGAGGGCCCGAGGCTCTGGCGCAGGTCCTGCGCCCATTACGCGACATGTTTCGCGCTGAAGAGTTTCCCAGCCTGCTCGTCGGCCTGGAAGTGAGCGACGACGCCGCCGTCTACAAGATCAACGACGAGATAGCCGTGATCCAGACCCTCGACTTCTTCCCGCCCGTGGTGGACGATCCCTACGACTATGGGGCCATCGCTGCCGCCAACGCCATGAGCGACGTCTACGCCATGGGCGGCGAGGCGGTGCTGGCGCTCAACATCTGCGGCTTCCCCCCTGACCTCCCGTCGGAGATTGTAGCTGAGATCCTGCGGGGCGGGGCGGAGAAAGTTGCCGAGGCGGGGGGCATCCTGGCTGGCGGCCACACCCTGGACGACAAAGAGCCCAAGTACGGCCTGGCAGTGATGGGTTTCGTCCATCCCGATCGCGTACTGACCAAGGCCGGCGCCCGGCCCGGCGATGCGCTGGTGCTGACCAAACCGCTTGGAGTGGGCATCATCACCACCGCCCTCAAGGGAGGGGTAGCCGATCCAGGCCACGTGGAGGCGGCGGTAGAGAGCATGAAAAAGCTGAACCGCCTGGCAGCCCGGCTGATGCAACGCGTGGGGGTGAACGCCTGCACCGACATCACCGGCTTCGCCCTGCTGGGCCACGCTCAGGAGGTGGCCGAAAAGAGCGGGGTGAGGATACGATTCTATTTGGAGAAACTGCCCTTTTTGGAAGGGGCAAAGGGGTATGCTGAGAACTGGCTTTTCCCGGGTGGCTCTTGCCGAAATCAGGAGCACTATGCACCTCACGTACATTTTGCCTCGGACATTCCAGAAGATATGCAGATGCTCCTCTACACCCCCGAAACGTCGGGAGGACTGCTCATCGCTGTCCCATTTGAGAAACTGGAAGAGCTGACCAATCTCTTTGCCGCCGATGGCCAGGAGCATTGGACGATTGGCGAAGTGATGGAGGGAGAAGGGATCGAGGTGGTTTAAGAAAAGCCTCGTCAAGGTCGAGACGGCCCAGCCCCAACCCGGCGGTTCACGCTGTTGGGTTGGGGCTTTTCTTTTCCCCGGCCAGGGCACTTGACATCACGAGCGAAAGGTGTATAATTAGGTATGCCTTAAAATAGCACCTGGGTATGCCTATTCTTCTGAGGAGAAGCCGATGGTCACTGAGAGTGCTGAGGAGTATCTGGAGGCGATCTACAAGCTCGGGGAGGAAGGACAGCCGGTTGCACTCTCCGCCCTGGCCGAGCGTTTGGCGATTTCGTCCGTGTCGGCCAACGAGATGGTCAGGAAGCTGGTCGAGCGGGAGTTGGTCCTCTATGAGCCTTACAAAGGGGTATCACTGACCCCGGCGGGCCAGACCCAGGCTCTGGCGGTGATCCGCCGCCATCGCCTGTGGGAGCGTTTTCTGACCGACGTGTTGGGCCTCTCTTGGGACCAGGTGCACGAGGAAGCCTGTCGGCTGGAGCATGCCACCTCGCCCCTGGTGGAGGAACGGCTGGCCCGGCTTCTCGGCGAGCCGGAGACCTGCCCTCACGGCCACCCCATGCCGACCGTCGAGGGCGAGATGGCTGTCGAAGCTGGGCGCCCCCTGGCCGAACTCACGCCAGGACAAAGGGCTAGAGTACTGCGCGTGCCGGAGGGAGACGACGCCCTGTTGCGGTATCTGTCTACCCTGGGGTTAGAACCCCAGGCCACGGTCCAGGTTGAGGCAGTGGCTCCCTTCCAGGGCCCGCTCACGGTGCGGGTCGGGGAAACGCGACACATCCTGGGTCGAGAGCTGGCCTCACAAATCGTGGTGCAGCCACTGTGATCGCTTCCTTCTTCGCCGTTGGATTGTGAATGCTGGGCAAAAGCGGGAGGGTCTTAATGAGTGAAGAGTGGGTATCGCTGAGCGATCTGGCCCCCGGCCGGGTGGGCGTGGTGCGCCAGTTAGTCGGAGGCCGGGGGTTCATAAGCCGCCTGGCTGCGTTGGGCTTCACTCCTGGGGTCGAAGTGACGATGGTGCAGAACTTCGGCCACGGCCCCCTCATCGTCCTGGTGCGGGACACCCGGCTTGCTTTTGGACGGGGCGAGGCGGCGAAGGTGATGGTGGAGAAAGCAAGCGAATGAACGAATCAGCGAATCAGCGAATCGGCAATCAAATCACCGTGGCGTTGGCCGGACAGCCCAACGTGGGGAAGTCCACTGTCTTCAACCTGCTGACCGGCCTCAGCCAGCACGTGGGCAACTGGCCAGGCAAGACCATCGAGCAAAAGAGCGGCACCTATCATCACCACGGCACCACAGCGCACATCGTGGACCTCCCCGGCACCTACAGCCTGACCGCCAACTCTCTTGAGGAGCGAATCGCCCGCGACTACATCATCAGGGAGCGGCCTGACGTGGTGGTGGCCATCGTGGACGCGGCGGCTCTGGAACGGAATTTGTACCTGGTGGCGGAGCTCCTCTCCTTGCCAGCGCCGCTGGTGCTGGGCCTGAACATGGTAGATGTGGCCGAGCGGCAGGGGATGCACATCGAGCCCCACGTGCTGCAGGCGGCCCTGGGCCTTCCGGTAGTGCCCATGGTGGCGACTAAGAACCAGGGCGTGTGGGAGTTGATGGAGGCCGTGGACCGGGTATCCCACGATACGGCTGATTACACTCCCAGCCGCCCGGAGATTCGGGCCGATCACCAGGCGGTGTTGGCTCACATCCAGCAACTCATCGCCGGGGCTGTGCCGGATCCCTACCCCGAGGATTGGGTGGCCCTCAAGCTGTTAGAGGGCGACGAAGAGATCACCTCCATGATCCAGGAGCGACTGGACGAGGCTCGTTGGCAGGAGGTGCACACCGTCCTGATGCAGCACGAGGACGCCATCCTGGCCGTGGCCGGCGGCCGCTACGAGTGGATCGGGCGGATGGTTCGTGCCGCCGTGGTCCGTCCCCGGATGGGCCAGGTCACCCTGACCGATCGGGTGGACCGCTACGCCGCCCACCCCGTCTGGGGGTTGTTCATCCTGCTGGGGATGCTGGGCCTGGTCTTCTGGCTGACCTACGCCGTGGGTGCGCCGTTGCAGGAGCTGCTGGACACCTACCTGGTGCAGGCCGGGGCAGAATGGGTGCGCGCGGCTCTGAATGGCGCGCCTGCCTGGTTGGTGGGGCTCCTGGCCGACGGGGTGATCGGCGGGGCGGGGATGGTGATCACCTTCCTGCCCATTCTGGTCATCTTCTTCGCTGCGCTGGGACTGCTGGAGGACGTGGGGTACATGGCCCGGGCGGCCTACGTCATGGACCGCTTCATGCACCTGATGGGGCTGCACGGCAAGAGCTTTCTGCCGCTGTTCCTGGGATTCGGCTGCAACGTGCCGGCGGTGATGGGGGCACGGGTGGTGGAGGGACAGAAGGCCAGGCTTCTGACCATCCTGGTGGCCCCGCTGGTGCCCTGCACGGCGCGGATGGCTGTCCTGGCCGTGCTGGCCCCTATTTTCTTTGGCCCCCACGCCGCGCTGGTCTCCTGGGGCCTGGTGGGGCTCAGCCTGGTGATGCTGGCCATCGTAGGCATTGCCCTCCACGAACTGATGCTGGGGGGCGAGCACGTGGCCTTCATCATGGAGCTGCCGCTGTATCACCTGCCCAATGCTCGCACCATCGGCCTCGCGGTGTGGCAGCGGTCGGTGGCCTTCCTCAAGAAGGCGGGCAGCATCATCCTGGTCGTCTCGGTGGTAGTGTGGGCCCTCTCGGTCCTGCCAGGCGGGGATATCGAGTCCAGCTACCTGGCGGCGATTGGGCGGCTGCTGGCGCCGTTGGGATCGCTGATGGGCCTGGGCTGGCGGATGATGGTGGCCTTACTGACCAGCTTCGTGGCCAAGGAGAACACCATCGCTACCCTTGGCGTTCTCTATAGCGCGGGCGAGGAGGGGACACGTCTAGCCGATGCCCTGTCTGGGGCGCTGAGCCCAGCAGCGGCGCTGGCCTTCCTGGCCGTGCAGATGCTTTTTATTCCCTGCGTGGCTACGGTGGCCACCGTCCGCCAGGAGACAGGGAGTTGGCGCTGGACAGCTTTCAGCGTGGCCCTGCTCCTGGTGGTGTCCTTTGCTGCGGGCATCGTCGTCTATCAGGGGGCCATGCTGGTGGGATGGGGGGTGTAAGGATTTTCGATTGCCGATTGCCGATTTTCGATTGTTGACTTGGGGGGTGTTAGATGTTGGAGGAGTTACTGCGGCGGATAGCCAGTGGCGGAACGCACAACCTGTCAGAACTGGCGCGGGAACTGGGGGTGAGCGAAGTGTTATTGAGGCAGATGATCGAGCACCTGGCGCGGATGGGGTATCTGCGGCCGGTGGCCGGCGATTGCCAGTCCCCATGCACCGGCTGCCCCTTGGCCGAGACCTGTGCCGTGGGTGGGCCAACGCGGGTGTGGGCGTTGACGGAACGAGGTACAACGATCGCAGGCGAGCCATCCCTTCGGTGATGAACTGCTTCAATCAGGATTCGTAGATTCGTATGCCCGGCCAACGGCGTCCCCAAAGAAATCGTTGACGCTTACCTGCGGCGCAACCCGGTGATGCGCCGGGCGTGGGAGGAAAGTGGTTACCAAAATTAGGAGGGCTAAATGAACAGCACAGTCGGATTCGCATTGTTACTCTCGACACTGGCCGGCCTGTCCACGACGCTGGGCAGCCTGCTGGGCATCTTTGTCCACCAGCCCGGGCCGCGCTTCATGACCCTCACCCTGGGCTTCTCTGGCGGGGTGATGATCCTGGTCTCCTTCGTCGAGTTGCTGCACGGGGGGATCGAGGCCATCGGTTTCGCCCCGGCCCACCTGGCCTTCTTCGGCGGGATGGGGGCCATGTTCCTGATTGACGCCCTGATCCCGCACGACTACATGGCCGAGCAGCACCACACCGAAGAAGAGAAGCGCCAGGGCCAGTTGCTCAAGACGGGGCTGTTCGTCGCCCTGGGCATCGGCATCCACAACTTTCCCGAGGGGATGGCCGCCTTCGCAGGCGCACTGGAGGACCCATCCCTGGGTATCGCCATTGCTGTCGCCATCGCCCTCCATAACATACCGGAGGGATTGGCCGTGTCGGCGCCGGTTTACGCCGCCACCGGCAGCCGGGCCAAGGCCTTCTGGTGGTCGTTTCTCTCAGGTGTGGCCGAGCCGGTGGGGGCGGGGCTGGCGGCGTTGGTGCTGATGCCTTTCCTCAACGAGACCGTGCTGGGCTTCGTGCTGGCGGCAGTGGCAGGCGTCATGGTCTTCATCTCGCTGGACGAGCTGGTGCCCGTGGCGCGTTCCTTGGGCGAGGAGCATTTGTCCATCGTGGGCGTTGCCTCGGGCATGATGGTCATGGCCTTTAGCCTGTGGATGTTGCGGTAACGATTCGTTCGTGCGGGAGGCCGGAAGGAGGAGTTATGATCATCGGTGTGATTGACGGCATGGGAGGTGGCATCGGCGCCCAGATCGTGACCCAACTGCGGCAGGAGTTGCCGTTGGAGGTGGAGATCCTGGCCCTGGGAGCCAATGCCATCGCCACCGACAGGATGATGCGGGCCAAGGCCAGCCGGGGGGCCAGCGGGGAGAACGCCATCCGGGTCTCTGTAGACCTGGCCGATTTCATCATCGCCCCCATCGGGGTGGTGATCCCCAACTCCATGATGGGCGAGATTACCCCGGCCATCGCTGAGGCCGTGGCCGGAGCCCGGGGCTACAAGCTCCTCCTCCCCATCAACCAGCCCCATTTCGAGATCGTGGGCATCGAGTGGAAAGCCCTGACCAGGCAGATCAGTGCGGCCATCGCCGTGGCGCGGGAGCGGGCCGGGCGGCCCTCACCTGGTGCTCATGGAGAAGGAAAGGAAATAGGTGGGGACCTGGAGCTGGCCAGGACTGTCCTGCAAGCCCAGGATAAGGCGTTGGTCCTGGTGAAGGACAGGAAGGTGTTGGGAACGGGCGAGCGCAAGGGGGTGGCCGATTTGCTGGCCCTGGCGGAGCAATTGGGCAAAGAGGCCCAGGGGGCGTCTTTGGCCGACCGGGTGGTAGGCAAGGCAGCGGCGGTAGTAGCGCGGTCTATGGGGGTGGCCTCGATCTACGCCCTGCTGGTGAGCGAACCAGCCAGGGAGACGCTGGTGAGGGGTGGCGTCTCCCTGGAGTATGAACAACTCGTGCCCACGATCCTGAACGAGAAAGGCGATGGGCCCTGCCCGCTGGAGAGGCTCGTGGCTGCCATTGAGGACCCCGCGGAAGCGGTAAGGGTGCTGCGGAGCTTCCTGCAGCGGTGACTTGCCAAAACCGGCCTTTTGTGGTACAATTTTTCCAGTCGGCATGAAGCCGATTCTGTCGAGTCACTGCCTATCCAGCAACGATCATGAAGATCACCCCAGCCGGCCTGAAGGTCTGGCGACGGGTGATTTTTTGTTTGAAGGAGGTGAACGCCATGTGCGAGGCCACAGTCTACGTGAAAAGCGACGGCCAGGAGAGGGAAATCATGCGGGACGTGACCCGTGTGGAACCTGAAGGTGACAATCTGGTTCTATCCTCGCTCCTGGGAGAGCAAAAACTGGTGCGCGGCCGCATCGTCCGCCTCGATTTCCTGAAGCACACCGTGCTGATCGAGGAAACGAGGGAAGGAAATCGGTGATCAGGGAATGAGGGAATCAGTGATCAGGGAATCAGTGTCCTGATTCCCTGATTCCTGGTCCCTGATTACTCAAGAAAGGGATTTTGCCATGAAGAAACCTTACTTTATCAGCGTGGGTTTGCTGATCCTCAGCCTGGTGGCCCTGCTGGCGTTTCCCGCCTGCAGGCCAGCTCCCCAATCGGCGTCAGAGACGCCTCCGACGGGGGTGGTCACCACCACCTCGCTCCTGGGCTCCATCGTGGAGAGGGTGGGGAAGGAGAAGGTGGAGGTGACCGTCATCACCGCCCCGGCCACCTGTCCAGGGGAGGACGACGTGAAGCCAAGCCAGATCGAGGCCACGGCCAGGGCCAGACTCTTCTTCATGCACAACTGGCCGGGCGAGGCCTTCGTGGAGGGGCTGCTGGAGGCAGCCAAAAACCCAGACCTGAGGGTGGAGATCATCGAGCTGGAGGGCAACTGGATGACGCCCCCCATCCAGGCCCAGGGGGTGGAGAGGGTGACCGCCGTCCTGAGCGATGCCGATCCCGCCAACAAGGACTTCTATCAGGCCAACGCCGGAGCCCTGCTGGAGGTCATCCAGAGCCAGGGAGGGGAGTTGAAGGCCAGGCTCCCCCCGTTCCCCCCAACTTTGGGGGGCCAGGGGGGCGGCCAGGTCAACGTCATCTGCATGGCGCACCAGGCCGGCTTCCTCAAGTGGGCGGGCTTCAACGTGGTCGCCACCTACCCGCCGCCTGCGGACCTCACCCCGGAGAAGGTGAAGGAGCTGGTGGACAAGGGGAGGGAGGCAGCGGTGGCCCTGGTCGTTGACAATCTCCAGAGCGGCCCCGAGGCAGGCGTTCAGATGGCCCAGGAGATCGGCGCCGTCCACGTCACCCTCTCCAACTTTCCCGGCGGCTTCGAGGGCACCGAGACCTGGGAAAAGGCCATCAAGAAGAACGTCGAGCTGCTCCTGGAAGCGCTGGGCAAGTAGCAGGTAAAAAGGCGATGGACGACGAGGTCGTGGTAGAGATCGAGAACGCCGTCGTCTCCTACCGCGAGGACGTGGCCCTGCGGGGCGTTTCGCTGAGGGTGAGGAGGGGCGAGTTTGTGGGCATCATCGGCCCCAACGGGGCGGGTAAGACCACCCTCCTCACCCTGATCAACGGCCTGGGCAAGCTGCTCCAGGGCCACATTCGGGTGCTGGGGCACTCCCCCCGTTCCCCCCAACTTTGGGGGGCAGGGGGGCGTAACGCCCGCCAGATCAGGACCAGGGTGGGCTACGTGGCACAGGTGCAGAATATTGACCCCCGCATGCCCATCGTCGTGCGCGAGGTGGTGATGATCGGGCGCTGCGGGCGGCTGGGGCTCTTGCGAAGGCCGAGCGGAACCGATTGGGAGATCGTGGAGCGGATGATCGAGCTGGTAGGGATGAACCATCTGGCGGACAGGCCCATCGGACACCTCTCGGGGGGCGAGCAGCAGCGCGTCGCCATCGCCCGCGCCCTGGCCCAGGAGCCCGATATCTTCCTGCTGGACGAGCCCACCGCCAACCTCGACTGGCGGGGCCAGAGGGAGATCCTGGAGCTGGTCAAGCGCATCCACACGACTCGTAAGCTCACTACCCTGTTCGTCACCCACGACCTCAACACCCTACCCCGGGCGTGCAATCGGGTGGTCTTGATGAAGGATGGCCTCATCCGAGGGGAAGGCCACCCCAAACAGATGCTGCGGGAGGATGTGTTAAGCGAATTGTACGATACGCCCATCCGCATCATCGAGCACGATGGAGGGCGGGTGGTGCTGTCGTAGGAGGCCCACATGGAAATCCTCCACTACCGCTTCATGCAAAACGCCATCCTGGCCGCGCTGCTGGGAGGGGTAGCTTGCTCAACCATTGGCGTCTTCGTGGTGACCATGGGCATCTCCTTCATCGGCATTTGCATCTCCCACGCCGCCTTCGCTGGCGCTCTCCTCGGAATCCTGCTAGGCTTCGATCCCCTGGTGGGTGCCTTCGTCTTCAGCCTGCTGGCAGCGGCGGTCATCGGCCCCCTGGCCGACCGGGGGGAGTTCAACCCCGATACAGCCATCGGCATCGTCTTCTCCCTGATGCTGGGGCTGGCCTTTCTCTTCATGGGGCTCATGGTGGGTCCCAGAACCCAGGCCCTGGGCCTCCTGTGGGGCAGCATCCTCACCGTCACCGACGCCAACCTGATCCTGCTGGCCGCTGTCTGCGGGGTGGTGGTGATCCTGGTACTCCTCTTCTACAAGGAGATCCAGGCGGTTCTCTTCCATCGGGAGATGGCGCTGGCGGTGGGCATCCCGGCCAACGCCATCTTCTACGCCCTGCTTTTTCTGACGGGAGCCACCATCACCGCCTCCTTCAAGGCCATCGGTGGCCTGCTCATCTTCAGCCTGATCATCAACCCCGCCGCGGCGGCCTACCAGCTCACTTACAGCCTGAAGCGGCTCTTTCTCCTCTCCGCCCTCTTCGGCGTCCTCTCCGGCTGGATGGGGCTCTTGGCCTCTTATCTCTTCGACGTCCCCAGTGGGGCGGTGATCATCATCGTCTCCAGTCTGGTCTTCGCCATCGCCACGCTGGTTTCGCCCAAGAGGAAGGTGAAAAGGTGGCCAGCAATAATGAACCATCGCCAGTTCTTCGACCAGGCGGCGGCCGAATGGGACGCGCTGGAGGTGGACGAGACCCTGATCCGGCTGCGCGAGATCGTGGCCGGGCTGGACTTCGGGCCGGGGGCAGCGGTGCTGGATGTGGGATGTGGCACCGGGATACTTTTTCCTTTGCTCCTGGAGGCGATGAATGGAGCAGGGCGGGTTGTGGGCCTGGACATCTCCGGCGAGATGCTCAGGTGCGCTCAGGCCAAGGGACATCCCGTCGAGTGCGTGCAAGGCGATGCCCAGAGCCTGCCCCTTTCGGACGAGAGCTTCGACTGGGTGATCTGCAACGCCGTCTTCCCTCACTTCCCGGATAAACTCCGCGCCCTGGGCGAAATTTGCCGCGTGCTGCGCAGCGGCGGCCGGCTGGTCATCTGCCATACCGCCAGCCGCCAGGCGATCAACGAGTTCCACCGTTCCATGGGTGGGGTCGTGGCTCACGACACCATCCCCGACGAGGGGGAGATGCTACGCTTGCTGGAAGAGGCCGGGCTGATGGAGGCTCAGGTGTGGGATGAGCCCGACTGTTATCTGATACTGGCCCACCGGAACCAAAGGAGGTCCAGATCATCCTCTACGACCGGGAGCTGGCCCTGGCGGTGAGGGTGTCTGCACGGCCGATCTACTACGCCATCATCGAGAAAGAGCAGGGAATATCAACTGGCAGCGATGAGGAAGCGTCACAGAGTTGGCGCTTCCTTTGCTGTTTTTTGTACCAATATGCCCCGTAAATTTTAAGGTTCCAGCTCTTGACAAAATGCCAAAAAGGTGATATAATCTATATATGTAAAAAGTCACTATAGCTGTAAGACACTATTTGTCAGGAGGTGAGTGATGCCACGTGGTCGTCGGCGCAGGTGGATGGGGGGCAGGGGCGGTGGGCCCTGCCCTACACGGATATACCGTTTCGTGGAGCCGGTGTTGCTTCTACTGCTCCATCGCGGCTCCTCCCATGGCTATAGCCTGCAGGAGGGGCTGAAACAGTTCGGCTTTGAAGAAGCCCCTATTGATCCCAGCATGGTCTACCGTGCCCTGCGGGAGATGGAAGGCCAGGGGCTCGTGACCTCAGTCTGGGACACCGAGGGCTCAGGTCCGCCACGGCGGGTTTATCAACTGACCGCCGAGGGCGATGAGCACTTGGCCCAATGCGTGGCCGACTTGCGGGCGATGGACCGAGTGCTGCACGACTTCTTTGCTGCTTACGACGAGCACATGGAGGAGGGGGAAGGTGCCCATCATTGACGATCTGATCGCCTCGCTGAGGGACGATGCGCGACTGCGCGAGGTGCGGGTCTGCGCTTTCTGGACGGCGGTGGTGCTCGACGATGGGCGCTGTGGGCTGGCCTCCACGCTGCGGCCTGAAGAGCCCCAGTGTGCCGGTCCCGCTCCACTGGTACCGCGGGCGGGCCATCTGCTGGACTGCAGCGCCCTGGAGCTGGCCGAATATGCCAAGTCCGATAGCCTCCTGGAGGCTTCCATCGGGATGGCGGCCATAAACTCCCTGATAGAGATTGACGAGAGCCGCTGCGTAGAGCTGAACGCGGAGGAGGTCATACTAAAAGAGGGTGCGGGCAGAAAAGTGGCCATCGTGGGGCACTTCCCCTTCACCCCCAGGGTGAGGAAGGCAGCCGAGAAGATGTGGGTGCTGGAAAAGAGGCCGGTGCGGGGCGACCTGCCCGCCGAGAGGGCCACAGAGGTGCTCCCCCAGGCCGACGTGGCCGCCATCACCGGCACCTCGCTCATCAACCACACTTTTGAGGGATTGATGAAGTTGTGCCGCTCCGATGCTCTGGTCATCGTCCTGGGCCCCACGGCGCCCCTCTCGCCCCTGCTCTTCGACTACGGGGCGGATATAATCTGTGGAACCCTGGTCACCGACACGGAATCCGTGCTACGGCTCATCGGCCAGGGAGCCAATTTCGGGCAGGTGAAGCGCGGCGAGGGTGTGCGATTGCTGACCATGGCCCGCACGCAACATTCCATCTGACGAAAATTAATTGCGTGAGAAAGGAGCAAGAATTGATTGACGAACAGCGGGTACATCAAGCTTTACGAGAAGTAAAACATCCCGAATCGGGTCATAGTTTGATAGAACTGGGCATGATCAGGGGTATAAGGGTGGACGACGAGCAGGTGAGATTCACCATCGTCCTGCCCTTCATGAACGTACCCGTCAAGGATCAGATCGTGGGCGAGGCGCGGGCGGCGGTGGAGGGGCTGCCAGGGGTCAAGGGAGTGGACGTAGAACTGGCCGAGATGACCCAGAGGGAGCGGACGCACTTCATGGCCGCCCAGGAGAAAAGGGTTGGTTCGGCAGAGCAATTCAATCGCATCCAGCACGTCGTCGCCGTGGTGAGCGGCAAGGGCGGCGTGGGTAAGTCGCTGGTGGCTGGGCTGCTGGCCATTGCCCTGAAGCGCGAGGGCCACCAGGTGGGCGTACTCGACGCTGACATCACCGGCCCCAGCATCCCCAAGATGTTCTTCCCCACGCAGAGGCATCCAAATAGTAGCCCCCTGGGCATCCTGCCGGTGGAGAGCGAGACGGGCATCAAGGTCATGTCCATCAACCTGCTTCTCCCCCGCGAGGACGAGGCAGTCATCTGGCGGGGGCCGCTTATCAGCACAGCCATCAAGCAGTTCTGGGGCGACGTCTTCTGGGGCACCCTGGATTACCTTATCGTGGATCTGCCCCCTGGCACGGCCGACGCCTCGCTCACGGTGATGCAGGCCATCCCTTTAAGCGGGGTAGTGTTGGTCACCTCGCCGCAGGACCTGGCGGCCATGGTGGTCAAGAAGGCGGCCCGCATGGCCCAGGTGATGGGGGTGCCCATCCTCGGAATTGTGGAGAACATGAGCTACGTCGTCTGTCCCGACACGGGCAGGCGATTGGAGGTCTTCGGGCCCAGCAAGGCTAAGATAATGGCGGCCCAACTGGGCGTGCCTCTTCTGGGAAGATTGCCCATTGATCCCCAGATCGCCCAGCTCTGCGATGAGGGACGGATTGAGGAGTATCGGTCCGATGACTTCGCTGCCATCGCTAAACGCCTGGTGGAGAGCGCACCGCAGCCAAGGACCTCGCTGTTCTCTCAGCCTTAGGAGGGAGGTGAATGACATGCCAGCTTTTGATGGCACCGGACCCCGGGGGCTGGGTCCCATGACCGGGCGCGGGGAGGGGTACTGCGCCATCGCGTTTCCTCCTCCCGAAACGGGGAAGGCCCCTTACGGCTACGCGGGACTGGCAGGCATACCGGTGCGGCTTGCCCGGAGCCCCGTCGAAGGGACTGGGGTTCCCTACAGCGCGCCGCCGGTTCCCGCAACACCCTTCGCGCCTGTCCCCGCCACACGATTTGGCCGGGGATTGGGACGACGCCGGGGCCGGGGTAGAGGGCGATGGCGATAGCCCTACATCGCCCATAATTGTCGAATGGGAAGGAGGTGAACGAGATGCCAGGCTTTGATGGAACAGGACCGGCCGGGATGGGCCCTATGACCGGTGGTGGACGAGGCTGGTGTAATCCGTACAGCCCGCTCTATGCCGGCTATGGCCCTTACCCCGCTCCCTACGCCTATCGGGCTCCTGGGGCTGGATGGCCAACTGGGGGCTACGGCTTCCGACCCTACGGCTTTGGGCGTCCCCGCTGGGGCATGCGAGGCTTCTGGGGCCGGGGCATAGGCTGGGGAGGTCGTGGCCGGGGACGTTGGTGGTAACTTTTGACCGGTGAGGAAATCCGCCAAAGAGAGGAGGTGAACAAAAATGGGCTACAGGCATCGCTGGTGGTACTACGCCACCGGGCTACCGGGTTGGATGCGCTTCGGTTACAGCCCAGGCTGGCTGGGCCGCAGCTCTACGGGGCTAGGCCCCTGTGCCGAGTATCTCATGACGGGGCAATGGCCCACGCCGCAGATGGCCACCGCCTGGGAGGCTGGACCGTGGGCTTACGGCGCTCCAGCGCCCGGCCCGATGCCGCGCCAGCAGGAGCTGCAGATGCTGAGGGATCACGCCGAAGCGCTGAAGGCCCAGCTCGATCAGATCAGCGCGCGCATCGAAGAACTCGAAAAGGAGGCTTAACAGTGGATACCAGGGGGATAAAAGTCGGGGCGGGTGAACGGAATCGGAAGACTCGCCACCCGCCCCGAGCCCCCAACCTGCACGGATGTTTAACAACCGGCAGGAGAGGTGCAACCAAATCACCTGATGGCCTGGAGTTGCACTCCAGGCCCTATCCCTTGGAGGTGCGTACTTGCGAACCACAAGGTGTGCCGTAGGAGTACAACTCCGACGGATCAGGTGAATGGTTACCCAAATTATACCGTCAATAAGGAGGAATTGCAAAATGAAAATCGTCGTCACATCCAACGGCGCAGACCTGGACGCGCCTGCCAGTCCGGTCTTCGGGCGGTGTTCCACTTACATCTTCGTGGATACAGAGAGCATGGAATTCGAGGCCGTTTCCAACCCGGCCATGGCCGCCCCGGGCGGAGCAGGCATCCAGGCAGCCCAGTTCGTCGTCCAGCAGGGCGCCCAGGCGGTGCTGACCGGTAACGTCGGCCCCAACGCCTACAATGTCTTCCAGGCCGCCGGCGTGCCCATCTACTTGCTCACCGGCGGGACGGTGAGAGAAGCCGTCGAGGCGTACAAGGCGGGGCGGCTGCCATCCGCTGCCGACGCCAGCGTCCAGGCTCATGCCGGGATGGGCATGGGCCGTGGTATGGGGCGTGGAATGGGGCGAGGGATGGGCATGGGCCGAGGCATGGGTATGGGCCAGGGTGCCTACGGGCCCGGTGCCTGGGGGACAACGCCTCCGCCGCAGCCCGCGCCACCCACTTCCCGCGAGGAAGAGGTCGTGGCCCTGAAACAGACAGCCAGCAACCTGCGCCAGCAGTTGGCTCAGATCATAGAGCGGCTCGATAAGCTGGAAAAGGGGGGCTAAGTCATGCGTATCGCTATCTCTGCCGACGACCAAAACGGTCTCGACAGCGTGGTCAGCCCTCACTTCGGGCGTTGCCCGTACTACATCCTGGTGGACGTGGAGGGTCAGGAGGTCAAAGCCGTGCAGGAGGTGGACAATCCCTACTACGGCCAGCACTCGCCGGGCATGGTGCCAGGCTTTATCCATAGCCAGAGAGTGAACGTGATGCTCACCGGCGGGATGGGCCACCGGGCCATTGGCTTCTTTGAGCAGTACGGCATCGAGGCCGTGTCTGGCGCGTCGGGCACAGTGCGCCACGCCCTGGAGCGCTACCTGGGCGGTGAGTTGCAGGGTGTCCAACCTTGTCGCGAGAGCATCGAGCACGCCGCCGTCCCGGCCGAAGACGAGTATGAGCAGGATGAGGTGGGCCGCCTGCGCGAAGAGGCCGAGATGCTCCGCAGCCAACTGGACGAAGTGATAGCCCGGCTGGAGGGGTTGGGTAAGTAGCGCGGAGGTGACAAATCGATACTGACCATCGAATTGGACCGCTGCGATGGCTGCGGTGACTGCGTGGAGGTCTGTCCCGAAGGGGCCATTCAGCTTGTCGGGGGGCTGGCCCAGATCAACTCTGAACTGTGCACCGAGTGTGAGGCCTGCGTCCAGGCCTGCCCCAGCGGGGCGATCAAAGTGGCCAGGCCGATCGCCGTCAGGGAGGAGCCAGTGGCTGCCGTGGCAGAGAGGCCCCGGCCCAGCGCGCTGGGAACGCTGGCCGGCGCAGCCCTCACCTTCATAGGAAGCCAGACTTTGCCCCGGGCGGCCAATGCTATCGTCGGGGCCCTGGACAGGTGGCTTAGCGGAAAGCTAGCAGCCGAATCCCGCAGAGTGGCCCCGAGCGAAGGGAAGCCTAGTGGCCGTCGCCATCGAAGGCGTGGAGGGCGAGAATGATCGTTCTCAAATCTTCCCGCGAGTTGGCGCTCATGCGCCAAGCGGGCCGCATCGTGGCCCAAGTCCATGAGTGTTTTGATTTTAAGGGAGAGAGAGGATTGAAATCAGAGTCTAATGGAGCACCAGGGAGAAGCAACAGACTTCGAACGCATGGTCACGGAACTGCAAAGGCAGATCATCGAACAGGCGCGGGCACTCTATTCGGCCAAGGTCATTGAGGAGTTCTACAATCCCAAGAACCTGGGCCGTATGTCTGCGCCTGATGCTCGCGGGAGCGTGCACGGTTGGTGCGGCGACACGATGGAGATCTACCTGCGGCTGAACGAGGATAGGATCAAAGAGGCCACTTTTATGACCGACGGCTGTGGACCAACCGTGGCCTGTGGAAGCATGCTAACCACGATGGTGACGGAGATATCGCTGGAGGAAGCGAGCGAGATCAAACCGGAAGACCTGATAGCTGCTTTGGACGGCTTGCCCGAGGAAAGCCTCCATTGCGCCGAACTGGCGGTGAGCACGCTGCGAGAGGCAATTGCCAATTGGCATGCAGAAGACAGAGCGTGAAACAAGGAGGTTAGCCTGGCCGCGAGTGGAATGTCGGACTACTTCGTTCGCCTGCGGAGCTGCATAGGGCACGATCCGCTGTTGCATCCCGCCGTCGCTGCCTGTATCCGCGATGAACAGGGTCGTATCCTGCTCCTGCGGCGCAGCGACGGCCTCAATCTGTGGAGCTTTCCCGGCGGAGCGATGGAGCTGGGCGAGCGTGCCGATGAAGTGGTGGTACGCGAAGTGCACGAGGAGACGGGGTTGAAGGTGGAACCGGTGGCGCTCATCGGCATCTACTCCAGTCCCGACTATGCCATCACCTATCCCAACGGCGACCAGGTTCAGCCAGTGATAGCCTTCTTCGAGTGCCGGGTGGTAAGTGGCACGCTTCAGCCGGACATGGAGGAGATCCTGGGGGCGCGTTACTTTGGCCCGGACGATGAGCTGCCGCCGATGTTCCCCTGCTGCGTCGCCAAGGCCCGCGATGCGTTCATTTTTGACGGGCGGGCTTTCTTTCGCTAATTATGATGCTTGCGCATCAGGCGTAAACCACGTCACGGTGCGAGTCTGACTGGAGGGATTGAATCGTCCGATTGCGGATTGTGGATTATTGAGGATGACCACCGGTTTCACGGGAGGGGTAGGGGAAAGCATGCAAGGGACAAGCGATGCGACTTGACCATTTCGACCTCGTCGCCCGTTTCTACGACCGCGTGTTCCACTTCCTGGGCCCGGAGCAGCTCATGAGTCTGCTCCAGGCTCGGCCATTGGAGCGCATATTGGACATCGGCGGCGGCACGGGCCGTGTCTCTCAAACCTTCGGCGACGATTACGTGGTGGTCGTTTGTGACCCCTCCTGGGGGATGTTGAGAGAGGCTGGCCAGAAGCAGATGATCGCTTGCTGCGGCCTGGCTGAGCACCTCCCTTTTGCCAATGGGGCTTTCGACCGCATGGTGATGGTGGACACCTTCCATCACCTTCGCGACCAGCACGTCGCCGCAAAGGAGATCCTGCGAGTGTTACGTCCCGGTGGGCGATTGGTCATTGAGGAGCCAGACATTCGTCGCCGAGCGGTTAAGTGGGCTGCCTTGGGCGAGAGGCTGCTCCTTATGCGCAGCCATTTCTACTCCATCGCCGACCTGGCCCGCATTTTTGAGGAGGCCGGCGCCACAATCGTGGCCCTGGAGGAGGGACACGATTACAACGTGCGTCTGGCTGTGGAAAAAGTGAAGGAGATGATCAATGGCGAGAAGCAAGGACGAGGTGGCCCGTGAGGCCGGCGATTTGATGAGGAGAGGCTATCACTGAGCCGAGGCGATCATGCTTGCCGTGGGCGGGCACGTTTTGGACGATCTCGACCCCCGTTTCGTGAGGATGACCACTGGTTTCGCCGGTGGCGTGGGGGAAAGCAAGCAGGAGATGTGCGGGGCATTCAGCGCCGGGGTGATGCTCATCGGGGCGCTCTACGGGCGCAACAGCCTGGACGATGATGACCTCCCGTCTCAGCGGCTGGCTACCCGCTACCGCGAGCGCTTCGCCGCCGAGTTGGGCGCTACCCGCTGCGGTCCCCTGTACGAACGGATCCATGCCCCTGGCGGACCTGGGTCATGCTCCGTCGTGGTCGAGCGGGCCGCCCGAATCCTTCTGGGACTGCTGGCTGAGGAGTAAAGGATGAACGAGCGAGGTCTGGCTCGATTGGCGCTCTCGGTGCTGATCGGGTTGACTTGTATGTTGGCAATTGGGTGCACGCCGTCGGAGATAGCTTCTCCCGCGCTGGAGCGGGCGACCGCTACGCCTCCACCCACACCCACCGCCACTCCGGTTCCAACCAGGACGCCCATCCCGACTGCTACCTTAACTCCTGCGCCCACTGCCACCCCGACCACGATGCCCAGCCCGACCCCCACGCCTGAGCCGATGCCCACCGAGACCGTCGAAGGGCTGACCATCACCATCGTCTACGACAACAACGAGTACGACGAGCGACTGAAAACGGCCTGGGGATTCTCTTGCCTGGTGGAACGAGGCAATCTTATCCTGCTCTTCGACACCGGAGGCGATGCAGATACCCTACTCACGAATATGGCGACGCTGGGGCTGGACCCAACCGACGTTGACATCGTCGTTCTATCCCACATCCACGGCGACCACGTCGGCGGGTTGGGAGGCATTCTGGCTGCCAACCAGGAAATCACCGTATACCTCCCCCGCTCCTTCTCGGCCAGCTTCAAGGAGCAGGCTGGGGCCCATGCCCTCGTGGTAGAGGTGCACGAGCCGATGGAGATAGCCGATGGCATCTACACTACCGGGGAGCTTGGAACTGGAATCATCGAGCAGTCGTTGGTGGTGGTCACAGAATCCGGCCTGGTGGTCATCACCGGCTGTGCCCATCCTGGCATCACCAACATCGTCGCCAAAGCGAAGGAGATAACCGGCGAAGAGGTCTACCTCGTGATAGGCGGCTTTCATCTAAGCGGCGTGAGCCAGGCCGTCATCGAGGGCATCGTCGAGGAATTCCGAGAGTTGGGGGTGCAGAGGGTAGCCCCCTGCCACTGCTCCGGCGACCCGGCCCGGAGCATCTTCGAGAGGAAATATGGGGAGGACTTTATCCGAGTGGGCGTGGGAAGGGTCCTGGATATCGGGCCATAACGACTTGTAAAACCCCGAGTCCTGAACTTGTTCGGGCTGTAGCGAAACGGGTTTCACACTCCCATAAAACGCGGAGAGAAAGAAATGGAAGATTTGATCCAGGAATTCATCAACCAGCGCGTCTGGGCAATAGCGGGGGCCTCGACGAACCCAGAGAAATACGGCCACAAGATATTCCGCGACCTGCGGGCGGCAGGCTACATCGTCTACGGCGTTAACCCCAGCGGGGGCGAGATTGAGGGCCAGCGGCTATACCCCAGTCTGGCTGACCTGCCGGAGAAGCCTGCGGTGGTGGACATCGTCGTCCCACCGCAGGTCACTGAGGAAATCGTCCGCCAGTGCGCGGAGCTGGGGCTGGGGAGGGTCTGGATGCAGCCCGGCTCCGAGTCCGAGGAAGCCATTCGCTTCTGCCAGGAAAAGGGCATCGAGGTCGTCCACGGCGCCTGCGCCATGATCCGAAAACGGGCGTGGTGAGAGGTGATAGAGCAGAATGGTTTACGTTGATATCGAAAAGTGTATCGGCTGCGGAACCTGTGCCCAGGCTTGCCCTGTGGCGGCCATCAGCCTGGTCGGAGGCACAGCCCAAGTTGACCAGGAGAAGTGCACGGACTGCGAGGCCTGCGTGGAGGTTTGCCCCAATGGGGCCATGCTGGCCGTGAGGGAGCCGGTCGCAGAGCGGGTGGCGGTGCCCAGCGTGCGCCCGGCGCCCGAGGCCATCCGGGTCAGGCCGCAGCCAGTCCCTGTTTCCTTGCGGGCCAGGCTGGTCCCCTTTGTGGGATCGGCCCTGGCCCTCCTGGGCCGCAACATTGCTCCTCGCTTAGCAACTTACCTGGTCAATGCCTTGGACCGACAACTCAGCGGGCAGGCCGGGTTCACTGCAAGGGGGCGAGGCTTTCGCCGAAGGAGGAGGCGGGGGAGGGGTGGACAGTGATGAGGAGGACCCCGTGAATTACGTTTACGGCCCGGTCCCCTCGTGGCGGCTGGGACGGTCATTAGGGATAGACCCGGTCTCAACGCAAGGGAAGACCTGTTCCTTCGACTGCATTTACTGCCAATTGGGACGCACGGTGCATCCCCTGACGGTGCGCCGATGTTTCGTGAAGCCCGAGGCCCTGCGCCGCGAACTGGCCCAGGTGGGCAGCGTGTCGGTGGACACTGTCACCTTCTCCGGGGTAGGTGAGCCAACCTTGGCGGCTAACCTGGCTGAACTGATGGCCGTGGGGCGGGAGACGTTGCCTGGGCGGCCTGTCGCCATCCTGACCAACGCCTCGCTTATCTCCCGCGAGGACGTACGCCGCGATCTGGCCCTATTTGACGTGGTGGTGGCCAAGTTGGATGCGGCCAACGAGGAGCTATTCCGCCAGATCAACTGTCCCTTTGTTTCCTGCACCCTGGCTGACATCGTGGTGGGCCTCCGCCAATTTCGAGGGGCCTTCAGCGGGAAGCTGGCTCTACAGATGATGTTCGTTGAGGCGAACCGAAAGTGGGCGGTGGAAATGGCGGCCTTAGCCCGTTCGTGTGCCCCAGACGAAGTGCAACTGAACACCCCGCTGCGTCCCAGCCCGGTGCCGCCTCTAAGCCCGGCAGAAATGGAAGAGATCGAGGCCGCCTTTGCCGGGTTGCCAACGGTGAACGTGTACAAAGCGAAACGGCCGGAAGTGACTCCGCTGGGCGAGACGGAGACGGGACGGCGGCGGCCAACCTCGGGTCCACCATCCACTACTGAAAAGAGGTTTGAGAAGGAGGGTGAAAGATGAGCGCACAACAAGAACACTGGCGTGATAAGGGAAGAGCCCAGAGATACGCCAGATGGAGGGGGATAAGCTCAAGAATAGTTTATGCCTCTTTCGCCAGAAAGATCGCGAAATGCATGGCCCCTTTGCCAGAAGAGGCAATCATCGTGGACCTGGGCACCGGACCGGGCCTTCTTCCCATTGAGCTTCATAAGCTATGGCCCCAGGCAAAGATCATCGGAGTTGACCCCTCCGCTGAAATGCTCGACATAGCCAGGAAGAACGCCAATGAAGCGGGGATAGCAAATTTGGAGACACGGGTGGGAACAGCGGAGGAGATACCGATAGCGTCAAACTCGGTGGATCTGGTGGTCACCCAATCCTCGTTTCACGAATGGGAGAACCCGCAGAAAGGCCTGGCAGAGATATTCCGGATTTTGCGACCCGGCGGCTGCCTGATCCTCAAGGACTATAACCGGGCCTGGCTCTCCGGCTGGAAGCGCAAACTGTTGGGGCTCTTTCACTACCTGGACATGTTCAAATTCACCTTCGAGGAAGTGGCTGGCTTATTGAGAGAGGCTGGCTTTGGTAAGATCAAAGACCAGGGAAAAAGGTTGCAATTGTTTGTGCAGGCGTCTAAACCAACAGGAGGCTAAGTGAACAACAGCAAAGCCATCCAGGTCTCCGGCCTCACCAAGTACTACGGCGACCTCCTCGCAGTGGATCACATCAGCTTCGAGGTGCCCCAGGGCCAGGTCTTCGGCTTCCTGGGGCCCAACGGGGCAGGGAAGACCACGACTATCCGCATGCTGACCGGGCTGACCAGGCCCACGGAGGGGAACGCCTGCGTCCTGGGCTATGACTTGGCCACCGAGATCACGCGCATCAAGAAGGCCATCGGCGTTGTCCCTGAGACCTCCAACCTCTACGATGAGCTATCGGCCTGGGATAACCTGGTGTTCATGGGCCAGCTCTACGGCGTGCCTAGACAGGAACGGGGCGAGCGGGCCGATGCGCTTCTGCGGCGCTTCCGCCTGTGGGAGAAGCGGAACACGCCCTTCGCCAAGCTTTCCAAGGGGATGAAACGCGCGCTGACGGTGGCGGCGGCGCTGGTCCACTGCCCTCAACTGGTCTTTTTGGACGAGCCAACCACCGGCCTGGACATCCTCTCCGCCCGCTCCCTGCGAGCGCTGATCGGGCAACTGCGCCAGGAAGGGGTGACGGTGTTTCTGACCACCCACTATCTGGAGGAGGCGGAGCGGCTGTGTGACCAGATAGCCCTCATCGTTAAGGGCCGCCTCGTGGCCCTGGATACGGTAGAGGGGCTTAAGGCCCGGGTGTGGGGGCGGGCGACGGTAGAGGTAACCGTGGGGCCCAGCGCCGAGGAACGCCTGCGCTTCACTGCCGAGGACGTGGTGACAGCGTTGCGATTGGCGTTAGCCGAGGCCGAGCAACAGAGACGACCGGTGCTCTCGGTGCGCACCGTCGGGCCCACTCTGGAGGACGCCTTCATCGAGCTGACCGGCCTGAGCGCTGAGGTGATGTTGATGGAGAAGGGGAATCAGTGACGAGTGACAAGGGACCAGATACCTCATCCCTAGTCCCTTGTCACTGATCCCTGATCACTCATTCGCTGGAGGACGCAAATGTGGCAGGATGACCTTCGCGGAATCACCTACATCGCCCTCAAGGACCTGCGGGCCTACTACCTGAAGCCGCCCAACATCAGTTGGGGTATCCTCTTCCCCTTTGCCCTCATTCTGGCCTTTGCCCTCCGCCAGCCGGGGGAGATGCGGGATCTGGTGCCTGGGTTGTTAGGGATGACCGTCCTGTTCGGCACTACTTCTATGGAGGCCATCGTCATCACCTTCGAACGCCGCATCGGGGCGCTGGAACGGCTGATGCTGGCCCCGGTTTCGCTGCCGGCCCTACTGCTGGGCAAGGTGGTGGGGGGCATGGCCTTCGGGCTGGTCACGACAGTGGCTGTCTTGGCGGTGGCCGTGGTGGGCCTGGGGCTGTGGGGGATCAACTGGCCTCTCCTGATCCTGGCTCTTGTCCTCTCGGCGACCGCTTTCTCGGCGCTGGGGGCCTTCGTGTCGGTGGCCGTGCGGGAGGTGTTCGAGGCCCAGACCCTGGCCAACTTCATCCGTTTTCCCATGGTCTTCCTTTGTGGCGTCTTCGTCCCCCTGGCGGCCATGCCGTCGGGGTTGCAGCTAGTGGCTCGCTGCTTGCCGCTGACCTATGCGGTGGAGGTGCTGCGAGAGGCCCTGGCCGGGGCCACCTTTTGGACTGCGGGGGCGGATTTGCTGGCCCTGGGCGCATTTGCTGTAGTCCTATTCGCCCTGGCGGCCAGGACGCTGGCGACACGCCTGGACTAGAGACGTGTGCAAGAGGTGATGCCAATGCCGATTTACGAGTACCGATGTTCGGAATGTGGGGAGAGGTTCGAGAAGCTGGTGCGCTTCGGCACCTCGACATCTGAGATAGAGTGTCCTAAGTGCGGCGGCCGCAGGGTGGAGAAGCTCATCTCCGCCTTCAGCACTATGATGGTGAGTACCACAGCGGCCTCCGCTAGCGCCTGTGCTCCCTCCACCTGAAAGGTGTGAGGGGAAGGCAGGTTGCTTTCAGGGACATCTCCGATGCCAAGGCCGATAGTCTACGAATAGGGGAGGTCCTCTATGAAGGAGATTGAGAAACTGCGGATACTGTTACCTCACTGGATAGAGCACAACGCTGAACATGCGGCCGAGTTTCGGGAGTGGGCAGAGCGGGCCCGCGTTGCGGGACACGAAGGCCCGGCCTCGGACATCGCCCTGGCCGCTGAAGAGATGGGATGGGTCAACGAGCAACTGGCGGCGGCTCTGGAGAAACTGGGCCGAGGATGAGGCCGAGGCTGGGGGGAGTGAGGATAGACTGCACCGAAATAGTCTACCGAGAGGAGGTTCAAATGCCGATTTACGAGTACCGCTGTGGAAACTGCGGGGAACGAGTTGAGGTGCTGGTGCGATCAGCAGCAGCGAAGCCAACATGCCCTCGTTGCGGCCAGCCACTGCACGACCGGCTGATCTCAGCTCTTCACGTGCTCTCTAACCCCCGCCCGGCGGGGCAGACCTGTTGTGGTCGGGATGACCGCTGCGAAGCCCCGCCCTGTTCGACAGATGAAGTTTGCAGAAGGAGGTGATGAAAGATGGTCCAGAGGCTTTTTGCCCGAGGCGGTGGCCGCGGCGGCGGTCGCGGCGGTGGTCGTGGGCCGGGGCGCATGGGTGGTCCCAAGGCAGCCGGGCCAAGTGGCAACTGCGTGTGCCCCAATTGCGGCCACAAAGTGCCTCACCAGGTGGGACAACCATGCTACCAGGTGACTTGTCCCAAGTGTGGTACCAAAATGACCCGCGAGTAGAGCAAGGCAGCCCCACGATTGTGAGGGAGTTCAACTCCCTCACAGCGGAGATGTGAAGGATGGCACACGTGGTTGCTGTCTGCCAAAGCCAGCAGCGCACTGATCCTAAAGTGGACGTCGGTGAGGGCGAATTGCGCGCCGGGCACGGCCTGGTGGGCGACGCCCACGCTGGACTCAGCGAACGCCAGGTCAGCCTCTTGGCCATAGAGAGCATCGAGCGGGTCAATCGTGAGTACGGCATCACTGCCGTGCCCGGTAGCTTTGCCGAGAACTTGACTACGGCCGGGCTGGATTTGAGTGCCCTCAAAGTGGGCGACCGGCTGCGGGCAGGGGAGGCTGAGCTGGTTGTGGTGCAACTAGGCAAGCCGCCCGGAGCAGCCCACAACTACAACTACCAAGGAGTGTCCATCCTGCCTCGGGAGGGCGTGTTCTGCCAGGTGGTGCGTAGCGGTCGAGTGCGCTGTGGCGATGAGATTGCTGTGGTTGGAAGTTAGAAGTTGGAGGTTGGAAGTGTGACTCCACTCTCCAGCCTCCAATCTCCGACCTCATCAAGAGAAGGGATGAGAGATGAAGATAACCTGCATAGTAGACAATGCTGTCAGCGATCATTCGTCGTTCTGGGGCGAGCACGGGGTGGCCTTCTTGATCGAGACAGCGAGCGGATCCATACTTTTCGACACCGGTCGGAGCGGCACCGTGCTGCTACACAATCTGAAACTGCTGGGCGTAGAGCCGAAGGTGATCAACGCTCTGGCCCTCAGTCACGCCCACTACGATCACAGCGGCGGGCTGCCGGCCCTGCTGGATCAGGTGGCTGGAATCCCCCTCCATGCTCACCCCGACCTCTTCCGCGAGCGCTTCTCGCGGCGGGAGGGGACGCTCAAGTCGGTGGGCTTGCCTTTGGAAAGGCAAGCCTTGGAGGAGCGTCTGGAGTTGCGACTGGGCGCCGAGCCAATGGAGATTCTACCCGGCGTGTGGACGACGGGAGAGATCACAGGCCGTGCAGAGCCGGAGGGACGGAGCGCCCATCATCTGATCTGTGGCCCAGAGGGCTGGGAGCCTGATCCCTACCGCGACGACATGGCTCTGGTGCTGGAGACCGATGAAGGGCTGGTGGTGCTCTACGGCTGCTGTCACGCCGGGCTGCTTAACACCCTGGCCCACGTGGGCCGCACTTTTGGAGCAGACATTATTGCCGTGGCTGGAGGAACCCATCTGCTCAGTGCCGACGAAGCCCATCTGCGGCGCGTCATTGAGGTATTGAGGGAACTCGGCGTGCCGCGGCTCTATCCTAACCACTGCACTGGCCAGCGGGCCTATGTCACCCTGGCCCAGGCTTTCGGCGAGAAGGTAGCTCCCTGTCCGGCAGGCACCAGGTTAAACTTTGGCGGCGCCGAATGAAAATTTCAATGCCATACGGAGGTCACATTGGAAAAACTTCGCTGTGCTAGATGTGGGGTGTGGGCGTGCCGGGCCGAGCCTGGCAGCGAAAAGTATCCGCCTTTTTGCCCCATGACTACGGAGCCAGCCATTCTCTCCACCGCAGAGGAGGCATATCTAAGCCAGGACGATCTGCGAGAGTTCGCCCTGGCCGCTGCTCGCACCGAGGCAGCAGGATATGGCAAGGAGCCTCGGGTGGAAGAAATCATGAACTTCGCCCGGCGCATCGGCGCGCGGCGGCTGGGCGTCGCCAGTTGCATCGGCCTCATCCGCGAGGCTCGTCTTTTGCAGGAGATCTTAGAGGCCAATGGGTTCGAGGTGGACAGTGTCTGTTGCAAAGTGGGCTCCATTGACAAGGAGAAAATCGGCCTGAAAGACGAAGAAAAGATACACCCTGGGCAATACGAGTCCCTGTGCAACCCTGTGGGGCAGGCTATGTTGCTGAACGAAGCCGGCACAGAGCTGAACATCGTGGTGGGGCTGTGTGTGGGCCACGACAGCCTGTTCTTCAAACATTCCGAGGCCCCGGTCACGGTGTTGGTAGCCAAAGACCGCGTTACAGGCCACAACCCAGTAGCAGCTCTTTACACCAGCCATTCCTACTACCAGCGGCTGCGACTAGGGAAGGGAGAACAGCCATGATCATCGCCGTGGCCAGCGGCAAAGGCGGCACGGGCAAGACCACCGTGGCGGTGAATCTGGCGTTCTCGATAGCGTCTCAGCGTCCTAGCGTCAAAGCGTCTAAGCATCAAAGCGATAAGAGGGCTGAGGCGCTGGGCCGCTACGATGCTAAGATGCTGTTTTTGGATTGCGATGTAGAAGAGCCCAATGCCCACCTTTTTCTAAATCCCACCATCGAACGCCGGGAGGAGGTGGGCATCCTCATCCCGGAGGTGGACTACAGCAAGTGCACCTTCTGTGGGCGCTGTGCGGAGGTGTGCGCCTACCACGCCATCGCCGTCGTGAAGCAGCAGGTGCTCATCTTCCCTGAGCTTTGCCACGGCTGCGGCAGTTGCACCCTGAATTGTCCTGAGAAAGCCATCCACGAGGTGCTGAAGGTAACGGGGGTTATCGAGGAAGGATGGGCCCTTGCCCAACCTCAAAGTTCAAAGCTCAAAGCTCAAACAGGGCAGGCACGGATTATCCGTTTCGCTCACGGTATTTTGAACATTGGCGAGCCAATGGCCGTGCCTGTCATCCGCCAGTTGAAGAAGCGCATCGGGGAGGCGGACTTGCATCCGCACTCAATGGTCATACTGGATGCCTCGCCGGGCACTGCCTGTCCGGTGGTGGAGACCATGCGTGGGGCCGACTTCGTGTTGATGGTCACCGAGCCGACCCCCTTTGGCCTGCACGATCTGAAGCTGGCCGTCGAAGTGGCCCGCGACGAGCTGGGGCTGCCCGTGGGGGTGGTGATCAACCGCGACGGCGTGGGCGACCGGGGCGTGGAGGACTACTGCGCCGCCGAGGGCATCCCCATCCTGATGCGCATCCCCCTCGACCGGCGCATCGCTGAGGCCTACTCAGAGGGAGTAGTAATGGTGGAAGCTTTGCCGGAGTATCGAGAGCGATTGGTCAAGCTGTACCGCCGCATCGCAGAGGAGGCCCGATGAAGCAACTGGTCATTCTCAGCGGCAAAGGGGGCACCGGCAAGACCACGGTAGCGGCGGCGCTGGCTCACCTGGCCTCAAGGGAAATGCCCATCGTCCTGGCCGACGCCGACGTGGACGCGGCCAACCTGGAGTTGGTATTGTCTCCAGAGGTGCAGGAGACCCACGACTTCGTCGGCGGCAAACTGGCTATCATTGACCCCGACCTGTGCACCGCCTGCGGCATCTGCGCCGAGGTCTGTCGTTTTGAGGCTGTCGTTCCGCCCTCACCCCCACCTCCCCATCCCCCCTCCCCCTCTCCCAACCTTGGGAGAGGGGGAGGGGGGCGCAGGGGGGAGAGGGTGAGGGCCTACGCCATAGACCCCATCGCCTGCGAGGGCTGCGCCTCCTGCTTCTACCAGTGTCCGGCAGGGGCCATCCGCATGGAGGAGCAAGTGGCCGGGCGGTGGTTCCACTCCGATACCCGTTTCGGCCCCCTCTTTCATGCTCACCTCTTCGCCGCGCAAGAGAACTCCGGCAAGCTGGTGACGCTGGTCAAACAGCAGGGGCGACTGCGGGCTCTGGACGAGGGGCGTGAGCTGCTCATCGTGGATGGCCCGCCAGGCATCGGCTGTCCGGTCATCGCCGCCAGCGCGGGGGCCGACCTGGCCCTGCTGGTGGTGGAGCCCACTGTCTCCGGCGTCCACGACCTGGAGCGCATCCTGACCACCACCAACCACTTTGGCGTGCCGGCCCTGGTCTGCATCAACAAGGCCGACATCAACCCACGGCGGGCCAAGGAAATCGCCGCTTTCTGTGCCACGCAGGGGATCGCGTTGGTGGGACAGGTGCCCTTTGACACCGTGGTTACTGAGGCCATGGTGCAGGGCCTGCCGGTGACGGCCTTCAGCGATGGCCTGGTGAGCCGAGCATTGCGGTGCATCTGGGCACGAACCAGGGAGGTATTGAGGCCATGACCGACAAGGGGCAATTTGACATTGCCTGCACTTCTGTTTATGATTATGAGAGGGTGAGCGCAAGATCCAGAGGTACGTCAGGAGGATAACTTCGTCAAAGGCAATGCACCAACTGTGCAATGCTACCCGGTCTCGTCAGGTAAATCGGCTACGATTGGCAGCCAGCGCGACGATGTGGCTGGCCATGTCGGGGTAACTGAAACCGGCTACTTCCGCCGCCAGAGCAAAGCTCCCGTCGTCGCAGATGTCAGGATTGGGGTTAACATCCAGCACGTAAGATACACCGTCCCGCACGCGGATGTCCATCCGTCCGTAGTCACGGCAACCCAGGGCCCGATAGGCAGTCACGGCCACGGTCTCGATGCGGGCCTTGAGCCCGCCATCCACCGGCGCCGGGCACAGGGTGCGGATCAAACGGTACGGAAGTGATCCCGGCTCCCACTTCGACTCGTAGGTGCACAGGCGGTCGTGCACATCGCCAAAGGCGGAGAAGTCCATCTCCGCCAGGGGGAGCACCTGGGGGCGGCCATTGCCCCACACCGCCACGTGGAATTCGCGGCCGTCAATGAAGTCCTCCACCAGAGCAGGCTGGTTGAACGTCTCCAGGACGTAGGCCACGCGGCGCTCCAGGTCCTGCGGCGTGTCCACTACCGCTTCTCGGGTGATGCCAAAGCTACAATGCTCGGCCACGGGCTTGACAATGGCCGGGAAGTGGTCCCACCCATCGGCCTCTGGTTGGCGAAATACACGTCCGCGTGGCGTGGAGATGTGGCGCGTGTGGAGAATTCTTTTGACCCGCCACTTATCCTGGGAGATGAGCAAGGTCTGGGCATCGGCACCCGTGTAACTGAAGCCCAGAGCTTCCAACACCCACGGCACTAGATGTTCTGCCTTGGGAGCACCTTCCAGGCCGTCGCACCAGTTGAAGATGATATCCTGTGACGGGTCGAAATCCCTGATCACGGCCTCCACGTCCCGGTGGACGGCTCGCGAGGTCATGGGATGCCCGGCCTCGATCAGCGCTGATTCTAACTTCTCGACGGCGGTCAGCACTTCTTGGAGGTCCGGCTCGCTCCAGGTTCTGTCCAGATTGTAGAGGAGTAGGACAGACGCTTTCGAGGTGCTCGTTCTCCGTGCCCACGGGGTTGGGCCGGAGACGTCCGGCTTGCGCACATTGCGGCCGCTCGTCTTTGCCGTAGCCTGCACCATGGCTCGTCTCCTCCTTGTTGTACGGCCGCTCGCAAGCCGTATGATTCTGCATGGCGGCCATCAGCACATCGGCCATGTCAACGTCTTGATTCCTGGCCTGCGTAAAGAATCAGCAGACAGATTTTAGCAGAGCTTCTGGGGTCTGTCAAATAGAGATAGTCCTTCTACCAAACAAAGTGACCGGTGGTTAATTTCAGTTACAGGAGCGGCCACTGGCGCGGAGCGCGTGTGGGCCGACTTCAACCCAGAGGAAGGCGAGCGGAGCATCATCGAGCGCTTCAAGTCCTTTGGCGTTTTCACCGTCGTCTTCGCCGGGCTGGTGGGTGTACTCAACCTTTGCGCCTTCGCCACGCTTATCTTCTTCGTCTCCTATCTGACGCTGAGCGGGCGCAAGGGGCGGGAGGTTCTGGTGGTGGGGGCGGCTTTCACCCTGGGCGTGTTCCTGGCCTACCTGGTGGTGGGGTTGGGCTTCTACAAAGTACTCGATCTGCTGGGCGACCTGCTGACGACGTTAGGACGCTGGGTGTATGGGCTGACCGCCCTGTTGTGTGTCGGGCTGGCGGTGTTCAGTTTCAACGATTTTCTCAAGGCCCGGCGGGGCGAGATCGGCGACATGGCGCTGAACCTGCCCCACGGGCTGCGGATGCGCATCAACGCCGTGATTCGCCGGGGGCGCAAATCGCAGGCCTTCGTCGCAGGAGCCTTCGTCACCGGTATAGTGGTATCGTTCCTGGAGCTGGCCTGCACGGGCCAGGTCTATCTGCCGACCATCGTTTTTGTGATCAGCCAGCCGGCCATGCGGGTGCGGGCCTTGCTCTTCCTGGTGCTCTACAACCTGCTCTTCATCCTGCCGCTGGTGGTGGTTTTCATCCTGGTCTACTACGGCAGTGCTGGCTCGAAGCAGTTGACTCACTTCCTCCAGCAGCGTGCGGCGACGGTCAAGCTGGGGATGGCGCTGCTCTTCGCAGCGCTGGCGACCTGGCTGACTGTCGGGATAATCGCATAAGATCAAGCTCACGCTGAACCTGTTTGTCCTGGCAGCAAAGCAGTGAAAATCCTGGCCAAGCCTATGAAATTGGGTATTGATTTTTGCCTCAGTCTGTGGTACAATAAATAGTAGAGATTGGAGGGTAGCATCGTCGTAGTCCTTGTTCCAGACTAGTTCACCGAGGAGGGTAGTGTGAATGATTGACAGCCATCTTCTATCCTGGGAGCAATCCTAGTAGGCGGTTGGCTGTTTATTTGTGCCGGCGCCGCCGTTGCGATATAATTGGGGTGAGCTGACTTCCACGGCGACACCGGCGCGCTGGAGGCAGGTTGGCAGTAGCATAAACGGAGCAAATACTTCTGTACCGCAGTGGCTCGTTGCCTGTCATCATAACTATCGCGCAACAGGGTTCATTCGCTTTTGGGTATCAAGTTTAATGACTAAGCCCGAGAACCTCCAAAACATACTCACAGAGATAGCACAGGATGTTGCCAGCAAAAGTGACAGCCGAATTGCTGCGGAAGCTTTTGACGTCTACAGACGATGTTTGGAGCCTCTTGCAGAACCTTATGTTCGCAATGGGTTTCTCGATGAGGACAAGGCACTGCCCCGTTTCTTGTCTGAGACAGCTACCTTACATTTGGTCGTGTCACTTATCCCTCAGTGGTGTGCTGTGCATAATCTCGGCTGCGCAGAGAGTTTCTGGGATATCCATCCAGAAGCACGTTTTTTCTCATGGTACAAAGTCCCAAAGGCACTTTCATCCGAAATAAGAAACTGGGTTATCGCTCACTCAGATATTACCGATGTGCTTCAAGCTGTCGCTCTAGTTGCAGAGAGTTCTCTAGCAGGACTCAGACGTCGTTCCCTGGGAGAGTTCTTCACTCCTACTGAGATAGCTCAGCACTTGGTGGCTCTCACTGATTATGATCCCCTCACAATGCTTGAATATAAGGTGGCTGATCCAGCTTGTGGGAGCGGAAATCTGTTAGCGGCTGTGGTTGCAAAGACTGTTCAGGCAGCGCAATCAGGTTTACTAGACCCAGTTACAGCTATCTCCAGCATAAATCGTAATATCTGCGGCTTTGACATACAGCCTATTGCAATCCTTTTGACTCGACTCCAACTCCTACTTGCGAGTCTGTCTATTCTAAAGTGCTCTGGATTGTCCGACACGAATGTGTACGAAACCTTATCGTTTCCTTGTGTGCAATTACGTGATCCGCTCTCAACTCCTGAAGATCTTTGGGACTTGTTTGCGCCATTTGACATTGTAATAGGCAATCCGCCTTTTCTGAAAGTAACCAAAAAGCAGTTGCCTTTCGTGACACACTATAAGGATATTCTAGCAGGCCAGCCCAATCTCTATCAGTTGTTCCTATGGTGGGCTATACGGGCAACTCGAGTTGGGGGTCGTGTGACCTTCTTGGTTCCTCAATCCATGAGGGCAGGACAATACCTTCGCAAGCTACGCAGGGAGATTGCCAACACCTGTGAGATGACTGCTATCACCTGCTTTGTGGATCGTACTGGCGTGTTTGACTCCGTGGATCAGCAGATGATGATCTTAGCCCTAAGAAAGCTAACAGAAGAGTCGAAGAGGGCTGATGTTGCTGTCCAGATAAGCGCAAATGGGCAATCACTGGCGCGCCGGTCTGTGTTAAAAGTAGGCCAGGATCAGTTGGTTTGGATGCAAGAAGATAAGCCTATCTGGTGTATCTCAAATGAGATGATGGATTATGCGATTCTGGCCAAAGTGTGTGAGGGACAACCTGTTCTAGGAAGATCGAAGGAGTTCAAGATCCTCAACGGTGGTTTCGTGTGGAATCAACACAAGGAAAGATTGAGATCAACAGAAAGCGATAACACATTACCACTTATCTCCTCCGCTTCAATAGGTGTTCATCAATTTACGTTCCCGCCGTCTGGTAAGCGGGTTTCCCAACGATTGTTTGCAGACGCAACACCCCCAATCGCGGAACCTACTCATAAGACTCGACCTATTCTGCTGAAGCGCACTACTCCAAGAAAAGCGAGAGGGCGACGAATTGTCGCAGCCCTGTTGTCCGATGATTTTCTTGCTAAATACCCAACCTACTTTGTGGAAAATCATGTTAATCTCATTTGTGCAACACAGCGTAGCACAGCAGACCGCCATCTGTCTGGACTTTCCGCTTGGCTCAACTCCAGACTAGCCAACTTCGTCTTCAGTATGATGAATGGGTCATCTCATCTATCGAAGTTTGAGCTGGAACTCATACCTGCGCCTATGCCCCTGTTGGGAGAATTGAGCGATCTTGCCAACACCTTGCTCACTAGCCCCACTGAGAAGCGGCGTGAGATACTGAACCAGATCGATACGAGCGCGTTCAAGTTCTTCGGGCTTTCGCCGGAGGAATCTCATCGAGTTATGCAAGTAGTCCCGCCTGTTATTTAGGGAGCGAGCGTTATGGCAAAGAAACCAGGGGATCAAGAAGAGCTCTCTTTCTCTATCACCGCTCGAACTGCGCTCTTGTTGGGCCGAGAGAGCATCTCGAGCCCAGTAGTGGCGGTGCTTGAACTCGTCAAGAACGCCTACGACGCTGATGCCAATAACGCAACTGTCCGTTTTCGCAAGGCAGGCACATCTGAGGGTACAATCGAGATTTCAGATGATGGCCATGGAATGACTTGGGAGGATATTAAGACCAAATGGATGGTCATCGGGACAGACAATAAGCAGAGGGAGCCGATTTCTCCAGGTGGGCGCATCAGAGTCGGTGAAAAGGGTATTGGGCGTTTTGCTTTGGATCGTTTGGCATCTCAGGTGGTTTTAGAAACGACACCCAAGCTTCCTGACCGTGAGCCAGCAGAACCTACTTATCGCCTGACCATAGATTGGGATAGTTTTGTGAACACGAACAAGCCACTGCATGAGATTCCGCAGCCTGCTGAGGTACTGGAGCGTCGAGAAAAGCCAGGAACTCGCTTATTGCTAAGAGGGCTGCGAGATAGCTGGACACGCAGAGACTATGAGCGATTATACCGCAACTTAGCAGTGTTGGTCCCTCCTTTTGAGTCAAAGCTAAAAGGATTCGGTATCAGATTCGATTGCGACGAGGCCAGGGATCTCTCTGGACGTGTTCGCAGTCCGATGGCGAAGGCCGCGCTTTTCAAGATGCGAGCCAGACTAGACGAGGACAACCAGGTAAGAATCTCTATCACGACCAGAGACAGCTCACCTGGTGGTAAACTCAGACCCTTCAAACGTTATAAGCGTACGTGGCAGGAGTTGTTTGATATTCCAGAAGATCAGCCGGTACAGCCACAATGTGGTCCTCTCGAGTTCGAATTCTATTTCTACCTACGTGAAGCACCGGCTCTCGAGGGTACTGGTATTACTCTTGGCCAGTTAAGAGAGTTTCTTGACATATACGGGGGCGTGCGAATCTATCGGGATAGTTTTCGCGTGAAGCCCTATGGTGACCCAGGTGGGGCTGGAGATTGGCTGGGTCTAAGTGCACGGAGAGTGCGGCATCCTGCAGGAGTTAGGAGTCGCAAAGCAGGTAAGTGGGCCGTAGGCGAGAACCAAGTAGCTGCCAGTGTCTTCGTTTCTCGACACACTAATCCCGATCTCAGAGATCAAACGAATCGGGAAGGCTTGTTTGACAATCAAGCCTTTCGCGACATGCGCGGCTTTGTACTGCAGTGCATTGAGATTTTTGAGACAGATCGCAAACAGTATGAACTCAGCAAACTCCCCGATGAACCTCAAACAGTCGGGGATGCTATGGAGGAGGCAAAAGGAGAGATCCTCACGGAGGTTGAGAGGCTCGAAGAAGTTCTTGTCTCTCAGCCCGATACTCCTCAGAAGGCTGCCCTTATTGGCGCGCTGGATCAGTTCAAGGAAACCCAGGTTGAGAGGTTCGAGACACTGGAAGTCGCTTATGAAGCAGAGCGACAAGAGACAGTAAGCAAGCTCCAATTATTGCAGAACCTGGCGACTGTCGGGATCGCTGTATCTTCAATGGGGCACGAAGTATTGGAGACCAGCCGTCATATCATGAACGCTGTCAAGCGGTTGAAAGAGCGTCTCACTTCGCTGTTGCTCTTCTCCGATGAAAAAGCCGATCAGTATATGGAACGGCTTCACCGCTATGGTCAGATTATGTATTCGGTGAGCAACTTTGCCCTTGGCCACATAGACCGTGATAAACGTCACAGACAGGAGGTCAATGTAGATTCCATAATCCGGAAGTTGTATAAAGAAACGTTGGAAGAGATGTGTTCGACCAATAATGCAGATATCGGCCTCAAATTAGGAGGAGTGCCCGATATCTACGCTTTCCCCTATGAGGTAGAGTCGATTGTTATTAACTTTGTCACCAACTCACTGGCTGCGTTTCGCCGTGGCCGTACACCTGTAGCAGACAGACGCATCGAGATTGAGACCCAGTATAATGAGTCAGCTCGCCAGATACAGATAATTGCACGTGATAGTGGACCTGGTATCCCCAAAGGAGATGCAGAACGTATCTTCAATATCTATTCCACGAAGGTGGATAATGAAGGAAAACCAATAGGAACTGGGCTGGGATTGGTAATCGTTAAAGATATCGTCGAGAGCCATAAGGGCACAATTAAAGTTGTAGAGAACGGACGTGTACTGCCTGGAGCCGAGTTTGTTGTGACTTTGCCGGCGCCGCGGAAGCGAGGTCGAAGAAAGGGAAATGGAGATGGACGATAAGCTCACTATTCTTTTTGTTGAAGACGATCCAGATAGTGCCAGCGATTATAAAGGAGACATTGAGGCACTGATTGATGTGACGGTGATCGCCATCGCTCCCCCGGCAGATCTTCTGGATCTAACAGCACTGGTCAACGAAGTTAATGCCAGCGCGGTTATCCTTGACGAGCGGTTGCAACAACTTTCAGATGCCACATATGCGGGGATCGATGCGTTCGATTACTTGCGAAGTGCTTTCCCTGGATTGCCCGTAGATATCTTGACCGCTTACCCCCATAGTTCTGAACTAAAACGGCGCGGGCTCCAGATAGATCATCTGATAAGAAAACGGGATCTTGACGATGACGAGGCTTATAAGCAGTCGTACTTGCAAGAGCTTTACCAAAGAATGAGACGTTATCGGCAAAGAGAGGATGAACGTCACGAGTTCATGGCAGCGTCCGATACAGTCACCAAGGAATTTGTCGAAAGCCTTGCTCAACTTCATTTCGAAGCCGACGATGGGATAGAGCAGATCATTTGGGTGAGGAGCGGCGATGAGAAGGAGATACGCCTGATTGAGGTCAATCGGACCGCCCTGCCGACTGAGAGCATTCAAATATTTCGATTTGCGCCTTCTGAGGATGTGCCTTTCCCGACATTCATTGCTGACATCAGACCCACGGAGTGGGAGCGCATCCAAAGCGGGGATATTCCACTACCTGAAGGCTGGTCTCTCGAAGAAACTCGAGTATTCCGACGCTCTGAGGTACTACCGAAGGGAAGAGAAGATGTGGGCTAATGCGTATCTTGAGCAAGCGCGTTCAGATTGGGATACTCGTAGGTTAATTGTGGAGAACGCATGTGCGGCTTGTCATGAACTCCACTACCTGCAGATGACGACTGAAAAACTTGGCAAGGCAGTGCTGTTAAGAAGTGGGGCCGAGCTGGATGATCTGAGTACAACACACAAGACATTTATTCGCTTTCTACGAGTTGTTGCTAGAAACTCTGGTCTTCGACGAGAGTTTCAATTCAACGCTCGCCAACTGCAAGCGTATGTGACGGGAATCCTGCCTGTTGCCGATCAAATCGAACGGCTGGTTCCTGCACTTGCTCATGATGGCCCAAACGCTGAGTATCCCTGGGAGACTCCTTCTGGAGAAGTGCAGGTTCCCGCATCTTATGCTTTCCCCGTGGCCGAAGAACTGAGAGGACCCCAAGGACGCAAGCTGTTAAGCCTGATCTCTGTTATCCTCGATAGATTTGACGCCTTCTTTTGATATGATAGCCCGATTTGAACCGCTGAACTTGGACGTTATCTGTGACCTCAGCCCCAACCCAATGTAACCTTCCGCTTCGCTCAGGGCAAACCCTGTCGAACCATGACTAAATGGCGCACCTGCGCCATCAAGTATAGGTGCAAAAACTCCTCAGTTGATAGCCTGTCCTCGACTGTTCCTCCTAATCGACCATTCACCACCTAATCCTCGACTCCTGCAGCCTGTTCTGCTATTGCAGGGCGCACAGCGGCACCACAGTGTTGTTTGCACGCAAAGTCAGACCGTAGTATACTTGGTGCGGGGGAAAAGTCGGCTACCGCTTTTCGAGCAGAAGACCGCAGGAGGTAGCGCAGACGGATGAATCTCTTTCGGCCCTTTGGGTGAATAGCCAGCGTTTGCGTGCTAGCTCTGAGACGCTGGCGACACGGGAATTTCGGAACTAGCAATGCTGAACTGATTTCTTCAGTGGGCAGGCGCATCCAATTCCAGATGCACCAGCCTGAAATAGAGCAAATCTTCTCAAGGAGGTGCTATATGACGAAACTAGACGTAGTGATCCGTCACGGGGAGATCGTGACCGCTGCTGGCTCAACTGGCCGCGCCGATGTTGGAATCTCTAACGGTACCATCGTCCAAATTGGCGGCGTAGTTGAGGGACACCTGGAGCTTGACGCAACAGGAAAGCTGGTCCTGCCCGGTGGCATAGATGCCCACGTACATCTATCGGTTCCCCCCGAAGAAGAGAATGTAGACCCCAGATGGGTGGACGATTTCACCAGCGGGTCCGCTGCTGCGCTTGCGGGTGGCATCACGACTCTTGGGAATATGACCTTTCCGTCACCAGAGGAAACACCCCTGGCCGAGCTGGAGCGTGAGACGGCCGTGGCCCGCGAGCAAATTATCGCCGACCTCTTTCTGCATCCAGTGCTCGATAAAGTGACTCCGCAGGTTCTGGACGAGATCCCCAGGTTGCTGGACACAGGCTGCAACAGCATCAAGGTTTTCATGGTCACCTCGAACTTCGAATCTCAGGTGCGCAGCTATGTAGAAGCCATCCGGCGTGCCGGTGAGAACGGGCTGATAACGCTCATCCACTGCGAGGACTATGCTTTGATTGAAGACGCGACGGCGCGTTTGGTGGCAGCAGGCAAGTCCTCGCTCCGCTACTATGCGGAGAGCCGCCCGGTGATCTCGGAGGTCGTTGCGACGCAACGGGCAGTAGCCTTTGCGGAGGCGACAGGGGCGCCTGTTTACATCGTTCACTTGTCATCAGCACGCGCTCTGGAGGTATGTGCCGAGGCCCAGTCTCGCAATGTGCCGGTCTATGTCGAAACACGGCCGCTCTACTTGCACCTCACGCGCGAGCGTTTCGAGGACGAAGATGGGGCGAAGTACGTGGGACAGCCCCCCTTACGCGAGCAGCAGGATATTGACGCTTTATGGGCTGGCATTCGTCAGGGCACTGTCCATACCGTCTGTACCGACCACGCCCCCTGGTTGCTGGCTGCCAAGCTGGATCCGGCCCACACCATCACCAACCTGCGACCGGGGGTCGCGAACCTGCAGACCATGCTGCCGATGCTCTTCTCGGAAGGGGTGCGTTCCGGTCGTATCACGCTGGGCCGATTTGTCGAAGTGACTTCAACCAACGCCGCCAAGCTGTTTGGCCTCTATCCGCGTAAGGGCACCATCGCCGTTGGTAGCGACGCAGACCTGGTGATTTTTGATCCAGACCTCACGCTCGCCATCGAGGGTTCCAGGCTGAAATCCAACTCAGACTACTCGGCATTCGAAGGATGGCAGGTGACTGGCTGGCCTGTGGTTACCTTGCGCCGGGGCGAAATCGTCTTCCGCGATGGGGAGATCATTGGCCGTCCGGGTAGCGGCACCATTGTGCCGCGTGGCGCAACCACCCCCCTGTAGCACCAGACAATCTACTGGACCTAGAGCAGAAACAACGGGAACGGGGCCAGCACCTCAGTTCTGCTGGCCCTCTTTTGTTTGCACGCAACGTCGGACTGTAGTATACTTGGTGTGATTAGGTGCGAATATGGGAAACTCGAATTGGAACAACGAAGAAGTGAATGTTGAAGTGAGCTACCTGAGCATGGCGGCTAGTATCCACCGTGTGACAGGGCCCGCCATCCGTTCCGCGATCCGCGCTCTCCAACTCCCGTCGGGGAGTCGGGGACTCGATGCGGGGTGTGGAATCGGCACCCACACGCTGTGGCTGGCGGAAGCCGTATCGCCCGATGGACACGTCACCGGTGTAGATATTTCGCCCGAATGTCTGGCCCGCGCAGAGGAGATCGTGGGGTCGAGCGAACTGGCGGAAGCGGTTTCCTTCCAGTATGGAGACATGAATGATCTCCCCTTTGAGGACGATGCGTTTGATTGGGTGTGGAATGTGGATACTTTGTGGCCTGTCGGTGGCAAGGATCCTCGGCCATTGGTGAATGAGCTTGTACGAGTGGTGAAGCCTGGAGGGACTCTCGCCATCCTTTTCTGGTCTTCCCAGAGATTGCTTCCGGGGTATCCCTTGCTGGAGGCCCGGCTGAACGCCACATTAGCGGCGAGCTTCCCCTACACCGACGATACGAAGCCGGAGTTGCATATTCTGCGTGCACTGGGATGGCTTCAGGAGGCGGGCCTGGGGGAGCCCCGGGTTCGCACTTTCGTGGCCGATGTTCAAGCCCCGCTAGATGGCGCAGCGCGGAACGCTTTGACGGCAAGCTTTCAGATGTTGTGGGGGAAAGCAGAATCAGAGGTAACACCAGATGATTGGGCGGAGTTTCGACGGCTCTGTCAGCCGGAGTCGCCGGATTTCATTCTGAATCTTCCCGACTACTATGCCTTCATCACGTATTCGCTTTTCTATGGCAAAGTACCCAAGTAGGCCGTTCGGATTGATAGCGACATGGGCTGGGTGCCCAGGGGGAGGAAAGATGATAGAAGATGCATCGAGAGATAGTGGAGGGATCAGGAAAGGGTGGGACGAGCGTGCTAACAGATATGATGCATGGTACGGGACTTTTCAGGGCGCTGTTGAACACCAGGTGGATTGGGAGCTGCTGAGAGCATATCTCCCCCAGAACAGGGATGTAAACATCCTGGATGCTGCTGGCGGAACCGGGAGGATCACACTCCCCTTGACGAAGATGGGATACTCGGTGACTCTATGTGATATCTCTCCCGCAATGCTCAACGTGGCAAGGCAGAAATTGCTGAGAGAGGGGGTGTTAGACAAAGTAGAGATACTGGAGTGTGATGTTCGCAAACTTCGCTTTGCCGACGAGAGTTTCGATTTTGTCCTTTGCTGGAATGGTGGGATCGAAGCCGCCAAAGAGCTCATACGGGTGACGAGGAAGGGAGGAAGGATTTCGATATTCCTGGTGAACAAGTGGGCCGCAGCCATCGGGGGTTTCTCCAGAGATTCCACCTCCGCCCTCGCATTGATCAAGTCCACGCCAGGTTATGTGGAAGATGAAGGAGAGAGATACAGGGCCGTCAGCGCAGAAGAAGCTAGAGAGTTGTTTAAGGCTGGGGGGATCAGAGTCATGGACATCTATGCTGTTTGCGGCTGGATGGACGTGCTCCGTATACCGCAAGAAGTTCAGAGGTCTCGTGATTGGGATGAGCAATTCTTCAGCCAGGCAGTTGAGATGGTGTTAAGACTGGCTAAAGAGCCTTCTGTCAGAGGAATGTCAAGGCATTTGGTTCTATATGGAGAGAAGATGTAGCATGGGAAAGCAAAGGTTTGCCTGATGTGGCAGGTGGTGCTATAATTCTGTTGCTGTACAGGAACGCACGATTGCTGGGATTTGCGTGAGGGGAGGCGAGATGTCTGATAGTGTGCTGAAGGTGGCGACGTTCAACACGAACTCCATCCGCTCCCGGTTGGAACAGGTGGTGGACTGGCTGGATCGGGAGGCTCCAGAAATCCTATGCCTGCAGGAGACGAAGGTGCAGGACGAGGATTTCCCGGCGGAGCCGATCCGAGACGCGGGCTACCACGTGGTCTTCCGCGGACAGAAAGCCTATGCGGGCGTGGCCATCGTCAGCCGGGAGCAGCCCCAGGAGGTCGCCTTCGGCTTCGACGATGGCGGCGAGCCCGACGAGGCACGCCTGATCCAGGCGGTGATCTGGGGCATCCCGGTGGTCAACACTTACGTCCCCCAGGGACGCTCCCCGGATTCGGAGCACTTCCAGTATAAGCTGAAGTGGCTGGCCCGACTGCGGGCTCTTTTTGAGCGAAACTACGCGCCCGATGAGCCACTCCTGTGGATGGGCGACTTCAACGTGGCCCCCGAGCCGATTGACGTGCACGATCCCAAGCGGCTGAAGGACCACGTGGACTTCCATCCTGAGGCTCGCGTTGCTCTGGAGCGCGTGCGGGAGTGGGGCTTCGTGGATGTCTTTCGGCTACACCATCCTGGGGAGCCGGGGCAGTACACTTTCTGGGATTACCGGGTGCGGAACGCACTGGAGCGAGGGATCGGCTGGCGGGTGGATCACATCTGGGCCACTGAGACGCTGGCCCGCAGGTCCACCGGGGCGTGGATTGACGTGGAAGCGCGAAGGGCGGAGCGGCCCTCGGATCACACCTTCCTGGTGGCCGAGTTCACGCCAGCGTGAGATTGTCTTTTCATCATGTTCACCTATCCCAGCAGTAGATAAGGGTTCTCGATCAACTGCTTGATCCGTTGCAGAAAACGGGCCGCTGGCGCACCGTCTACCAGCCGGTGGTCGAAGGTCAGGCTAAGCCACATCGTTTGTCGCACACACAGTTCTCCCTCCACCACCGCTGGCCTGGCCTTGATGCGTCCCACCCCCAGGATCGCTGCCTCCGGCAGGTTGATGATGGGGGTGAAAGCATCAATCTCGTGCATCCCCAGATTAGTTATCGTGAAGGTGCTGCCACTCAGCTCATCTGGCAGGGCCTTGCCTGCCCGCGCGCTCTCTGCCAACCCTCTCACTTCACGGGCAATCTCAGCCACACCCTTGCGGTCGGCATTGCGGATGACTGGCGCCAGCAATCCGCGATCCGTGTCCACCGCCAGGGCAATGTGAATCTCGCGCAGATGGCGGACACACTCTCCATCCAGCCTGGCGTTCATGTAGGGAAACTGTCGCAGCGCGTGGGCAACCACTCTGATCAGCAGGTCGTTATAGCCGATGTCGAAACCCAGCTCCGATGCCAAAGCCGCCTTCAGTCGCTCGCGCAGCTCGACGAAGGCGGTGGCGTCAGCCTCGGTGGTCAGGGTGACCGGTGCAGTCGTCTGATGACTCTCGCCCATGCGCCGAGCGATGACCGCTCGCACGCCAGTCAGGGGGACCTCAGCGATAGCCTCGACTGCTTCAGCCAGCGCTGGCGGAGCAGGAGGAGTTGGGGCCAAAGGCGGAGCCAGCACCAGGGTTTCCAGGTAGGTCACCACATCCCGCTCCACGATCCGGCCATCGGGACCGCTACTGGTCACCAGCGCCAGATCTACCCCCTTCTCCCGCGCCAATCTCCGCGCCCGTGGTGAGGCGAAGATCCGAGCGGGGGTGCTGGGGAGCGGGGGTGCGGAGGTGCTCTCCCTTGCTCCTCTGCCTCCCTGCTCCTCTGCTTCTTCCAGCGATTCGTCCATCGTGCTCGTGATAAGCCCCACCACCGTGAGGACCGGCACCATCTGGCCGGTAGGCACCACAATCTGGCGCAGAAAACCCCGTGCCGGGGCCTCCACCTCCAGGGTGGCCTTGTCCGTTTCCACCATGAAGAGCACCTCGCCCCGTTCGACCGGATCTCCCTCCTTCTTGAGCCACTCGACGATAGTACCCTCGTTCATGGTCTCGCCCAACACGGGCAAAATAACTTCGGTAATCATCGTTCCTCCCTGACTACGGAATACGCAATACGCAATACGCACTACGTACTACGTATTCCGTATTGCGTATTCCGTATCACGCTAACGCCTTACGGATGCCGGCAATCACCGCGTTGACGTTCGGCACGGCGGCGTCTTCCAACGGCTCGCTCATGGGGACGGGCACGTCGGCGGCGCACACCCGCACCACCGGCGCGTCGAGCCAGTCGAACAGCTCCTCCTGGATGCACGTGGCCAGCTCGCTGATGAACGAGCCGGTCTTGTAGGCCTCGGTGACGCCCACCACGCGCCCGGTCTTTTTCACCGACCGGGCGATGGCCTCCATGTCCAGCGGCTTGAGCGTGCGCAGGTCAATCACTTCTACACTGATCCCCTCTTCGCCCAGTCGTTCGGCAGCCTCCAGCGCGCGGTGTACCATGCGCGAGTAGGTGATCACCGTCACGTCGCTGCCTTCCCGCTTCACGTCGGCCACGCCGAAGGGGATGATGTAATCCTCCTCGGGCACGTAGCCCTCCACGCCGTAGAGCATCTTGTGCTCGATGAACATGACCGGGTTATCGTCGCGGATGGCCGCCTTGAGCAGCCCCTTGGCGTCGAAGGGGGTGCTGGGCATGACGACGTAGATACCGGGGAAGTGCACCCACAACACTTCGAGCGACTGCGAGTGGTGGGCGGCGATGCAGCGCCCGGCCCCGCCCTCGGTGCGGATGACCATCGGCACGACCGTCTTGCCGCCGAACATGTAGCGGTTCTTGGCTCCCTGGTTGGCAATCTGGTCCATGGCCAGCGGGGTGAAGTCCACGTACATGATCTCGGCCACGGGCCGCAGGCCGCACATCGCCGCCCCCACCGCCGCTCCGCCGATGGTGGCCTCGGAGATGGGCGTATCGCGCACGCGCTCTGGCCCAAATTCACTGAACAGGCCGCGCGTGGCCCCGTAGGCCCCGCCGTACAGGCCCACGTCCTCTCCCATCACGAACACGTTAGGGTCACGGTGCATCTCTTCGCGCAGGGCCTCCTGGATGGCCTGCCAGTAGCGGATCTTGCGCGTGCCGGGGCCGCCCTTTCGGCAGCGCTCTCGTAGCTCCCGCTCGCGGGCCACGTCCGCCTCGGTCCACTTGAACGGCGCGTAGACGTAGAGTTCCAACTCCTCCACTGGCGGGGTGGGAGAGTTGAGGGCGAACTCAGTTGCCTGCTTGATCTCCTGCTCCACCTTCCTCTGAATCGCGTCTATCTCTTCGTGCGTGGCAATCCCTGCTTCGACCAAACGGGCGGCGAAGTTGGGGATGGGGTCGCGCTCCTTCCATGCGGCCTCTTCTTGCTTCGTGCGATACTCGCGCGGGTCGGAGCGGGAATGGCCGTACCAGCGGTAGGTCTGGCACTCGATCAGGGAAGGGCCTTCGCCACGGCGGGCGCGCTCTACAGCCTTGCCCACCGCCTGGCGGACGGCCAGCACGTCCATGCCGTCCACTACCTCGCCAGGGATGCCGTAGGCACAGGCCCGGTCAGCGATGTCCAGTTTGGCCGCGGCTTTCTGGATGGGCACGGACATGCCGTACAGGTTGTTCTCCACGATGTAGATCACAGGCAAACTCCAGAGGGCCGCCATGTTGAGCGATTCATGGAAATTGCCGGTATTGGACGCGCCATCGCCGAAGAAGCAGAGCACCACCCCCCCCCGGCCCCCCCCGCTAGCAGGGGGGGAGGAGGTGGTGCGTAGCCGAAGGGCCAGCCCCGCGCCGGTGGCCACCGGAATGTTGCCGCCCACGATGCCGGTGGCCCCTAGATTCCCCTTCTCCACGTCGGCGATGTGCATGGAGCCGCCGCGCCCCAGGCAGTAGCCGGTGGCGCGACCGCACAGCTCGGCCATCATCTTGTTGTAGTGCTCCTGTCGCGCCTCCTCAGTCCTGGCCAGGGAAGCGCCCCGCGCGTGGCAGTGGCCGTGGCCGCGATGGGTACTGGTGATGAGATCGTCATCCCGCAGGGTAGAGATAGCCCCCACCGCCACCGCTTCCTCACCCGCGTAGAGGTGCGAGGCGCCCTTGATGAGGTTGCGCCCCAGTAAATCGTACACCGTCTCTTCGAACATGCGGACCTCCCACATCTGCCGCAGGAGCTCGAGGGCCTGTTCCTTGGTCAGTTCGTATGGTTTTAGTGGATTGTCAGACATTTTCTCTCCTGATAACAGGGATAAGTAGACAAGGGATAAGTAGACAAGGGGGGGCGTTGGCTATTTTTCGAGGGGGGTGGGGATTTCGTCAGGAGTTGGGATGTACTTGTCGCCGTAGGTGTCGCTACCGGTCCTTTGGCGGTGTACGTGGTTGATGTAACCGTTCAACGTGCGCTCTGCCTCTCGTCCCAACTGGTATAGCTCCTTATAGCGGACATCGGCAAGGTAGGCCAGGTCGTGTGCAGTAATGACGTGGTTGATCGTCTCGTTTAAGGAGCCGCGGGCGATGTAGAGAAAGCGCAGACGGTCCAGGTAGTGATAACGGCCATACCCCTCGGCGATGTTGGCCATGACGCTCTTGGACGAGCGACGCATCTGCGGAGCCAGGTCGTAGCGTTCCTTGGCTGGCAGGCTATCGGCGACCTGGTGGCACCCGATCATCAACTGCCGCGCCAACTGCCACGCCTTCAGATCCTCAAACCCTCTCCCCGTCACCTGTTCTGCCATTCTCTCTCCCCCCTTATCCCTTATCCCTTGTCTACTTGTCTACTTACCCCTTGTCAGGGCCTCCTTTGCCACTGTGGTTCTTCCAGCAACAACCGATAACGGCTGCGCACCAGATCCGCCAAAGGCTCATTCTCTTGAATCGCACAGAGGCGATGTAGTATCCGGGTGAGCCCTTCCCGCGCCAATCTCGCCTGTAGTTCCATGGCGTAGGTGTCATCGGGGTTATCGTAGGCAAGGGCGGCGGCAATCCCCCAGCTAAGTCCTTCCGGCCGGATGCCGTGCTTTTCTGCCAGGCGGGCGGCGCCTACCAGCCGATCGCCAGGGGCCAGTTTGCGTAACGGGTCCCGGGCCAGGCGGCTGACAGGGTCGGCCAGGGCACGGTTGGCGAAACGCAGCAACAAGTAGCCTATGTGCTCCTGGAATGCCACGGGCTCAAAACCGTGTTCAGCGACGAGGGCGCGCCTGGCCTCATCGAGAGCCCGATCCAGCAGTGGCCGCACCCACGGGTCGTCCAACGCCTCATGACCAAACGCATAACCACGGCGATAGCCGAGGTAACCGAGCATGGCATGGGCAGTGTTGTGAATGTAGAGCTTCCGCTCCACGTAGGCGGTAAAAGGGGCTACCGGTTCCAGGCCGACGATGTGGGGAATGTCTCCTACGAAGGCCGCGCGGTCCACCGGCAGCACCTTGTACGGTTCGGCGACGATGAGCGTCAGGGCAGCGGCGCGCTGTTCAGGGGTTGGCACGGGCGACATACGGGCGATGACAGCAGGGACGAACCCCACCCGCTCCTGAACGTAGGGCTTCAATCCGTCTGGCAGAGCCTGGCGCACGTAGCCGCGCAACAGATTGGGCGCGTCGGGCAGATTTTCGCAGATGATAAGATTTAGAGGCGTGGTCTGGCCTGCTTCCCACCGCTGGGCCAGGCCGGCGGCGATGGGCCTGGCGATGGTGGCGAGCGCCCGCACGCCGACGGCCGTGGCCATCAGGCTCGCTCTGGCTACTGCGGTGGCCACCTGCGCGGTGTGCAGCCCATTGATGGCCCACACCGGGCCAATGGTCAGATCCTCCACCTTGTCCAGGCCAGCCAGACGGAGCGTGTAACTCCCCCGACGAGCCAGGCTCTCCACGAGGGGTTCGTCAATGTCTACAAAAACGACCTCGTACCCCGACTCGCTAAAGAGCTGACCCAGGAACCCTCGCCCCACGCTGCCCGCGCCGAAGATGACGGCGGTGGAACCTTCCTGCATAGGTTATACCCCTCATGGACTAGCTGGCCCCACCCAGATCTCGTAGAGGTCATCGAAGTGCCAACCAGGGGCATCGAGGCATAGTTCGTGGCGTGCCCAGCCGCACTCTACGCGACGCCACGTCTCCTCCCAGGGGCGGACTCCGCTCAGTGCGTCGGCTGCCTCCACGTTGCAAGCACCCACGGCCACGGCTGCCGTCAGCGCATCTTGGGGAGACATGTCTCGCAGTAATGCGCTGAGGAAACCTGCTATCGTCGCATCGCCCGCGCCGGTGGTGCCCACCACGTCTACTTTGAAACAGGGGGACCACAGTTCCTTGTTGGCCCAACTGGCCGAATCGGAAGGACGCGCCGCCCCCAGCGCTTCGATAGCCTCCCGGTGGGCTGTGCGTACATACAGTCCTCGGTCTCCTAGTTTGAACCCGACGATCTTGGCCCCGAGCTGCAGCAACTCGCGACTTAAGTCGGAAAGCAAAGACGGAGTGATAAGCGACAAGAAGCTACCCCCGCCCGCGGCCCGTGAAAGCTCCTCATACGTCTGTCGTCGGAGCATGTAGAGCGTCTCATCAATGCTGGGCAGAAAAATATCTACATAGGGGATCACGGCGTAGAGTACGGCGCTCCAGTCGGCGCGGCCGGCCGCTGAAGTCGGATCGGGGAGGGCCATATCCAACGAAGTGGTAACCCCCAGCTCTTTGACCCGTCGAAGGATTTCCATTAACTGAGCGCCATTGCTCTCGAACATCCTCTTCATCAGCGGGGGATAACCGAAGTGAAACAGGGTTGCTTTGGCCACCACCTCGTAACGTACGTCCTCGGCGCCAAAGGTGTCATTGGCTCCCGGACAATGGAGGAAGATGCGGTCCACACCGGGAGGGCTGATGATGATGGTGTAGGAAGTATCCGCTGCCTCGTCCACCACCATACCTTCCGCCAGATGGGGTCCAAACGAGGCCACGATTTCCCGAACGGCCTGCCCCAGCAGGTCATCTCCTACCTTGCCCATCAACTGAGTTGGTATGCCCAGCTTATGCAGCGACAGTCCCGTGTTAGATACCGGGCCGCCGGTTGAAAAGCTGACTGGCCCGACCTTCAACAGTTGCCCGGCCCGGAAGAGTGCTTCCCACTTCTCTCGGGCGCTCGCAGAGAGATCGGGTATCACGTCCAGGCAAATGTGTCCTGCCACAACCGCACAACGGTTTTCAGACATCTGACAACTTCCTCTGTTTCGACAAGCTCAACACAAGTGGCTACGCGCCACTCCATAAGCCTGTCCCACGAGATAGCTGAGGATTAGGCGGGCATTTCTCCTTCCGGCTTCTTTTTTCACAAGAGCAAGGAGGACCGATACCGATCCTCCTGTATCACTGCCCTATAGATGAACGCAGACTTTCGACCTCTCCGTGCCCGCTATTTCCCAAAGGCCATACTGAGGCCGCTGGTGATGTAGTTACGGAAAACGAGAGCGAAGACTATGGGCGGTATGATGGCCAATACCACTGCTGTCGAAGCCAAAGCGTAACTCACATCATGGTTGATAGCCGCTGCACTAAGAACCACGGGCACTGTCTTGGAAGCCATGGTCTTGGTGAGCAGCACGGCGAAGAGGAACTCGCTATAGGCATTCATGAAAGCAAAGGCTCCGGTAGCCGCTATTCCTGGAGCCACCACCGGGATAACCGCCTTGGTCAAGGCCTGAAACCGGGTGCAGCCATCCACCATGGCTGCATCTTCCAAATCCGGGGGCATGAAGTCGAAGTACTTGGTCATAAACCAGATGGTGAAGGGAAGGGTAAACGCCAGATAGACCAGGATCAAAGCCAGGTGGGTATCCAAAAGGCGCAATCTCTGTATGATGGCGAAGAAGGGTATGGCTACGGCTATAGCTGGGATCAAACGGCTGAGCATGATGAAACTGAAAGAGGTATTTCGCCCCGTGAATTTCAATCTACTAAAGGCGTAAGCGGCCAGGACGCTGATAGCCACGTTGAGAAACATGGTGGCTACAGACACGATGAAGCTATTCTTGAGGGCAGGGATGGCCGCGAGAGCCTCCCCGGAAGCCTTATGGCCCATTTTTATTTGGCCAGGATCGTAATCATAAGCAGGTGGCGGTACTCGCGTGATGATGTACTTGTAGTTGTCCAGGGTGGGATTGTGGGGTATCCAGTGGGGCGGGATGGAGAAGAGCTCGTTGTCCAACTGGAAACTCGCGTCCACGATCCACAATATGGGACCGATCAGCCAGATGGCTAAAATAACGCTCATCACATACAGGAAAATCCGCTTCCCTATTGACATTCTCATAGCCGCAACTCCTTTTTCTACCTACTGGTAGATTTCTTCGCTACGCAGAGCCCAGAAGTAGAACACTGCCATCACCAGAGTGAGAAGGGCTATGATGAAAGCCAACGCCGCCCCTCTTCCCAGGTTCAGATGGGTGAAGATCTCGGTATAGGTGTACCAAGCAAGAAGCATGGTGGCATCGGCTGGGCCTCCACCGGTCATCACATACACCAGGTCGAAGGTGACGAAGCCGATCAAGGTCTCCAGGATCAAGAGCACGGTCAAAGTTGGCCTCAGGAAGGGAAAGGTCACATACCGGAAGACAGCCCAGACCCCTCCCCCATCAATCTTGGCTGCGTCGTAAAGTTCGTGAGGTATGACCTGGAGGGTGGCCAAAAGCAGTATGGTCGCCAGGGGAACATCCTTCCATAGGCGAGCCACGGTCAAGGCCATCTTGGCTGTCATTGGGTTGCCAAAGAAGGAGTAGTATTTGTCTATGATACCTAAGGAGTAGAGAAGCCCGTTGATCACCCCTACGTTTCCGGCAAACATCCAGCGCCAGATGATCCCGGCCATGACCACCGGGATGGCCCAGGGGATGAGGATGAGAACTTGCAGCACCCTGGCCCCAAGGAACTTCTCATTCAGTAACAAGGCGATCAATATCCCCAGAATAACATCACCCACCACGATCACGGCGGTAAATTGCGCTGTCGTTTTGAAGGACCGAATAAGGCCGGGGTTCTTCAAGACATCAACGAAGTTCTTTGGGCCGGTGAAGGGGTGCTTGCCGGGAGCGGTGAGAACGTTCTTATGCAAAGCCAGGTCCAGGTTGTACAAGACCGGGTATACAGTGAATAGGACAATGATCAAAATGGCGGGGAGAATGGAGAGATAAGCGTAGATGTGTCTTCTTCTCGCTGCAGAGTAAGCACTTGCTTTCAATGCTATCTCCTCTCTTTCTCAATAGCTATCGTGACTACTCAGGCTGTCATTGTGAGGAGGCGGTTCCTTCGACTGTGCTCAGGACAAGTTTTGCCGACGAAGCAATCTCCAAGCCACGAGCAGGAGATTGCTTCGCAAAAACCGCTCACAATGACAACCGTGCATGAACCTTCATCCTTTGGCTCCAGGGAGGCCGGCGGTGCCGGCCTCCCTGGCGGCACTAGGCTTGGGTAGAGGGTCTACCCCTCGTACTCGGCCTTCAGTTCCAGCCACTTCATGCCGATGTTCTTGACGCACTCCTCGACGGAGACCTGTCCCAGATAGCCTCGTTGAAGTTCAGCTCTGGTGAAGACATCCCACGAGGAGTACCAGGGGGACAGCTTCCGTGCCCGGGCTGTCTTGGCGATCTGCTCTAACTGATCCACATCGGTCCATGAGCCAAAGGCTTTCCGGATCTCTGGATCCTCATACAAAGGCATAGGCCCGAAGCCCAGCCCGTGCTCCAGTGCCCACCTCTTGACCACCGGCCAGTTGCCCGCGGGGCCCGGCCCGGCGAAGTACTGCATGAACTTCCAGGCCGCATCCTGAGCCGCCGGGTGCCGCTCGGCCAATTTGCTGCTGACGCAGTAGAAGCGGACGAAGCCCAGGGTACGGTGCATGGGGCCGGGATTGGGGATCATCTTGAAATTCCCCGCCTCCTTAGACGCCTTGGGGTCCTGCCAGAAGGCCATGCCGGAGGCTCGGGTCATGCCGTAGACCTGGGTGCCGGCCATGATGGCCTGGCCAGCGACCACCCCGTCCCGGGTCAGGCTCTCGGGGTCCATGAGCCCCTCATCCAGAGCCGTCTTCACCCACCTGATATGTTGCTCCAGGGTGCTGTTGGGAACGGGGTTCCCATTGGCGTCGAGGAAGGTGGGTTCCAGGTACTCGTCGAAGAACTCATCGCCCCGGGACATGAGCATGGCGGTGACGATCTCGATGGAGAAAGGCTCCATCTGAGACCAGCCGAAGCCGATGGGGTATTCCACCAGCCCCTTCGCCTTGATGATGCGGGAGTGCTCCAAGACATCCTCCCAGGTCTCCGGGTCGCCCTTGATCCCCGCTTCTTTGTAGAAGCGTGTGTTGTAGATGAAAGCGATGGGATCGGCATAATAGGGCAGCCCATACAACTCCCCCTTATAGGTCATGCCAGCCAGAGTGTAGGGGAACATGTCCGCGGTCAAGGCGTCCAACTCGGCCGCAGGAAAGACTTTCTTCAGAGGTATGATCCAGCCGGCGCTGGCCCACTCCTGCAACCAGTGGTCCGAACCGTAGAGGATATCCGGCACGGCGGTTCCCGCGACGAAGTTAGTGACCACGGTATCATGGTAACGGCCCCAGTCGTAGTCGGTCAAGGCCCCCTTGACCCCAGGGGCTGTGGCCTCGAACTTGCTGATGTTGTCCTGGATCATGTCCACGGCATAGGTCCAGACTACGAAATCCAGGCTCACCTCCTTCGGCGGTGGCAAGGGCGTGGGCGTGACCACCACCTCGACTGGGACCTCCTTCTCGACCACCACTTCCTTCTCCACCTCGACGGTGACCGGAACCTCTTTCTCGACGACTACCTCCTTTTCGACCACCTGGGGGGTGGGCGCGGCGCAGCCAGCCACAAAGCTGGCCAACATGGCCACGACTACCAGTAATGTTGCTAACCTTTTCATCTTTGCTCCTCCTGGTATAATAGGTTTCGTGGATGGTTGACAAAACCATCAACAAGAGTAAAGTATCTCTGCCCCATCCTATGAGGTCGGAGCCTGTTGACAAAGACGGGAGACGCACAGGGTTTTCGTTCCGTTCCGGCCTCACCGACGGGGACACTCATTATCAGGAGGGACCAGTCATGAGCCGAAAACGACGTACTCACCTACGAGGCAAACGAGGGCAAGCCTTTGCCGACCAGATTCGAGGCATTCCGTTGGACCGCATCCTGTGCGTCTCCATAGACGTTCACAAGTACTTTCACGTGGTCATGATTCACAACGCGCTGGGCGAGATCGTGACCCCCACCTTCGAGATCGACATCTTTCAGACTGGGTTCGAGCAGTTGTGTCGAGCGATAGACGAAGCTATTGCTCGGACGAAGGCCCAGGTGGTCTTGACGGGCATGGAACCAACGGGCCACTACTTTGAGAACCTGGCGCGACACCTGCGTCAACGACCACAGCCAGTGACGTTGATCAACAGCTACGCTGTCAGGAAGAATCGAGACCAACAGATGATGCACCACGAGAAGGACGACGAGATTGACACGGCGTCTATCGGCGACCTGCTGCGACGCGGAGAAGGCACGCCTTTCAAGCCCGCCAGCGGGGTCTACCTGCAACTGCAACACCTGGACCGCGTTCGCCTCAGCAAGATCAAGATACGCACCATGTTGCAGAATCAGGTGCTCGGCCACCTGGACCGGATCTTCCCTGGCCTGGTCATCATCGCCAAAGAGGCCAAAGCTCGCTATACCCCTCTGTTCGCCACCGATTTCTGGAAGTGTCAGACGCTGCAGCATCTGATCCGGGTGTGTCCTGACCCGCGCCAGCTGGCGGCCATGTCCCCGCAGGACTTGATAGATGCTTTCCACGCTCACCACTATGCCATGGGCCCCATCACCGCCGCCAAGATCATCGCCTACGCCCAGAAAGTGCTCCTGCCCGATGCCGAGTTGATTGCCATCCGCTGCGAGTTATTGGCTCACGACTTGGCTTTGCTGGAGGCAGTCGAAGGCCATATTGCCCAACTCGAAGACCGCCTGCGCACCTTGCTGGCTGAAACGCCGTACCAGATATGGGTCAAGCTCAAGGGCCTCAGTGACATCCAGGTAGCCAGCCTGGCGGCGGCCATCGGCGACCCGGCCAACTACTCCTACGCCGCTCAAGTCTTCCGTCGTAGTGGCTTGGTCAGTGGACGCGATGACTCTGGCATTCGTCAGCGCAAGGGCAAAGGCAAGCGGGTCGTCAAGGTCGGCGACGTTTATCTGCGCCGCGCTTTGATGAATGCCCTTGCGACCTTGATTCTGCATCAACCCGTCTTGCAGCAGTATCTCAACAAGCTCAGGAAATCCAAACCTGCCGGAGTCGCCCGCGTGGCCACAGCCCGCCGCGCCACCGGTATCCTGTGGGCCACACTGCGTGACCAACAGGCCAAGACGCTGATCCTCAAGAAAGGGGCTGCCATGTAGACAACCACCATGACCAATGCGTCGCGGACCCAACTCTGCAGGCGTGGTCTTGACCTTTGAATCGTTGCCTTGGACAACGCGCTAGGCGGACCGGGGGCCGGCCGCCAACCTCCTTGAGGCTAACCAGACCCTCGCACAGAAGCTTGGACCGCCCCTGGCCCGTGGCGCTGAAACCCTGGATAACGTAAGGTGAGCCCCTGCCTTCGGCACGCTCGAATACCAGGATAGGGATAACAGTGCTCGCTGCTTCTTGGCTGTCGCTGGCAAGTTGTCCCTGGCGGCTGTTCGGTTGTTAAGTATCGCGTGTGCAGTGCATAGTTCGGTCGGCAACTCGAAAAAATCGCGTTTTTCAGAGCTATGTTTGCACGCCTACTCGCCGTTCGCTAGAGAAGGATTTGACAAAATGATAGTAAGCTTCTTAGTTTGAGTTTTGGCTGGCGACGCCCTCAGCGAGCGTCTACGCTTTAACCGACGAGAATGCTCGATCTATCACCTCCTTCCTGCAGTTTGCGACGATATTCAAAACCTCCCCCGTCTATCATCGAACCTGATGGCTCCAAAACAGCGAGGCAGATGAAAATTCAACTCATCAATTGGTGCCCAGGACGCCCAGTGCGGGTGGGAGGTATCATCAGCGCATTTGTAGAGATTCGCCCGCCACTCTTGGTCACACACATGGCCAACCGGACCTACATACTTCTCCAGTAGAGCGAAGGGGATGAAGAACTCCAAGAGCCACTCCGTTGGCACAGTGATCTCCGGTTCGACGATCTGCGGCGTGGAGTGGTATATAGCCACCTGTTTTCCATCTTCTTCAGGGAGAGGAGTGAAGTCCTTGAAACCGCCCGGTTCTCGCGTGGGGTCCACAATGTAGAAGCAAAGCAGCGAACCGCCGCAGTTGAACTCGAAGTTAAAGTAGCCTCGGTCGGAATTGGAAGTTGGATGCTGGATGCTGGATGTTGGATTTCCAATCTCCAACCTCCAATCTCTAACCTCCAATTTTGGTTGTACGAAGAACTCTACACAACTGTCTTTGTAGACGGCGTTCATATAGCCTGTATGCACGCAGCGCACGTACCTGTCCTTGACCAGGAAAATACCGAACAGCCCATCTTCGTCATAAAGCAATCTGGCATAGGTCTGCGGACGATGGTCACTGCTCTCAGGGCGGAAGTGGGCGATCTCCAGAGTATCAGCCTGGGTCCACGCCTCCCCGTACCACTTCCCCGTCAGTTCTGGTCGAATGGTTGCATACCGTACCGTATAGCGCATAGGAACTTTCAGCCTATCCTGGCCTACCCGCTACGCGATGTCGTCCGACGCGTCGCAGACAGCAAAGAACTGGCCGCGCTTCATTCGTTGGAATTCCTTCGGGTTCTCAAGGTTGATCTGCAACGTCGGCTGATCTTGAGGGAGGATGTGCCAGCTCCCGACCATGTAGACTCGGCCCCCCTGATCGGCTGCCAGCGAGTCAACATGCCTGGGAACACGCCCCTTTTGGTCCACGATCGCGCCGTGGTCTGTCACCTGACCGTAGCTGCCGTCTGCCAGGGAGATGCTTTTCAGGTGATAGTCCTCGTTCTTGCCAACCACGTCGGGGTCTTCATCTCGCTTTGCCTCGCCAGAGTAGCCTCGGTGGCTCACGAGGTCGCCCCGCTGGATGTAGAAGACACGGTCCTTTCCTAATGCAAGCGCCAGGAACACCGGGCCGACAAAACCGACCGGCCGGAACGCCTCGCCGGTGGCGATGTTCTTGCCAGGATCAAAGACCCACAGCCGCTCGTCATCGCTGCCGCCCATGCCCATCGCAAACAGGCAGCGCTCTCTCCCTGGCAGGGACTGGGCCCAGCTCCATGACCGGTCTGCTTGCTTCTCCTCGGAACGGCGTTTCCCATCGGGCCAGAGCCTGGCTTCGGGGAGCACATCTTCAAAGCACTCGATCCGGCCGGAACCAGCCGCGAGCCGGTAGAGATTCCCGCGCCCGCCCGCCGAGAACCGTCCACCTGCGCCCCACATTGTGAACCAGCAATCCCCGTCGGGGTCCACGTAAGACCAGAACGATGCGTTCCGTCCTTTCTCCGCCGGTTTTCCCAGATCCTGCATTTCGCCGGTCTGAATGTCAATGCTGTAAACGTGGCAGCCGTCATTCTGCTGGTCTTCTTCGGCAAAAGGCACCGAGAACACGTAGAGCTTGTGGCGATCGGGGTCAACATTGATGAAAGAGTAGATCGAGTAGCGGGGACGGACGATCCCAAAGTCGTGGAAGCACCCCGTCGCCATCTCGTACCCGATCACGTGCGCCCCGGTGTAGCGGTCAATCGCCTCCTTCCAATAATTGGACAGGTGTGTCGTGAGGTAGAGCCAGCCATCATGCTCCACGATCGGGCTGTGGATCTTCCCCTGCGATGGCGTCCTGGTCAGGTCCTCTCCACACACTACGGTCATGTCTTTGGCCAAGGTGGTCAGTTCTTGCGTCCTGGGATCGAAGCGGAAGAATCCGGCCCCACAGCGATAGGAATGGGTGGAGGAGCCGAAATAGCAGTGGCCGTCGGACGCCACGGTGATCCCCTGCCACTGGCCATCGTAGTCGGGCTCGATCTCGTTCAGAGCAATGGAATAGGCACGACAGATCTTCGGATCTGATGGATCACGGTCTATCTGAGACACGTTTTCCCTCCTTGGAATTGGATGTTGGAAGTTGGATGTTGGACGTTGGATTTCCAATCTCCAACCTCCAATCTCTAACCTCTAATCTCCAACTTTTAGTGCATCTCGGCCTGGCAAGTCCCGATGCCGCCACGGTAGAAGTTGAATTGTACGTTGGGATGATCGGCCAGGAGCGACATGGGCACAGCGCTATCGGGAATCTTTTTTGAGATCATCAGCGTTGTGAGCCGCATGCCGAAGGGGTTATCGTGGTTACCTGCCTGCCAGATGGAAAATGGAAACCTTCTCCGCTTTCCATGTCTCCACCGGGCCCACGGTGAGCGCCTGGCTGGGCACGTTCTGCACCACGCCCCCGCCTGAGGTGCGCGCGTTCTGAATGAGCGTGATGGGGTGCAGGTCCACAATGCGCGTGGTGAGCTGGCGATATTCCTCCGGCGTGGGCGGATGGTCCTCGTAACGTCCCTGACGCCGCACCGGGTCGTTGAACGCCCAGTGCTTGACCTCGCCCTGCCCGCCCTGCATCACCACACAGCGGAGGCCGCTGTTCCAACTTTTCAGATACTCGGTCAGGTCGGCCTTGGGAAAATGCAAGTTCTCCTCTGGCATGCGCAACTCGGGGCGAATCCTGTTGAAGCACAGCTCCCGGTCCGCTCTCTCGAAGCTCAGCGGGTGGGTCACCGAAACTTCCTTCCCATCCACGACCCACTCGTCCATAGCCCAGAAGTGGGCGTGGCGCAGGTCGAGCTCCAGTTCGTTGACCAGCCGCGCCACCAGGGGAAGCTGCTCGGTGGGCCCGATGGGCCCACAGATGCCGGCTGGCTCGCTTTCCGTGGCCTGCCGCCAGGCGGTGATGTACTCCAGCGCCTCGGCCAGGTAGAAGTCCTCGAGGGTATCGTAGAACTTGACCGTGAAGCCTGGGCGCGAGAGCTGCAAGACGTCATCTGCGGTCAACCTGGCTGCATCGTCCAGGATCTCTCGGTCCAGGGTGGTGTAGTCCCACCAATCTGGCGCAACTTTGCTAAGTGGTCTCATCGCATTCCTCCATCTTGTTGGAGAAACCAGGTTTTTTTCCTTACCTAGCATCACCCTTGAACGCTCTTTGACAACTGCATAACTGGTCATTGCCAACCGGGCCGAGGTGTGGTAGACTGGGTTTCCATCTCTACAGTCGCCAGC